>Ga0315905_10004573_pt1 | contig 14140 bp, 11 predicted proteins | sample LakEriMetagenome_5_FD_203522 | JGI IMG/M metagenome (GOLD analysis project Ga0315905, IMG submission 203522) | Freshwater fungal communities from buoy surface, Lake Erie, Ohio, United States - Buoy 4 MA121 | ecosystem: Environmental > Aquatic > Freshwater > Lake | place: USA: Lake Erie, Ohio... | reverse complement strand
GGAGGGCAGCATTTTTCATGTGCCCGACAATCGCGTCGCCTGCGACGAAAAATTCCCGCATCGCGGCCATCGGGTCGGTGGGTAATTGCGCCATTACAAAATGCACCCTTTCAGGTTTTCCCTAGGGAAATCACTCCACCATGGTGATCGGAGCATCCACCGACAACATTCCGTCCATGACCTGGGTGAGCATGGCGGTATTCAGTTCGGTTGAGCCCTCGAATTCAGAGGTACTTATGGGGCCCTCAGCTGTTACACCCTCCACTCCCACATTCATCTCCACCTCGGCGGCGGTGAGGTTGTGCCCCTCGACGGTCATTTCCCGAGTCACCTCGCCGACCTCCTCCGTGATCCCCTCAGGGCTGATCACCACATTGGTATCGTCACAGTTGACCTCGACGCTGGGTGCGGTGGTCACAATGCCCTCGGCGGTCATGGTCATTTGGGTTTCACCCACCTTGAAGGTGATGGATTCGGGCGTCATGGTGATGGAACTGCCGGCGGCAGGATCCCCAAAGGTCAGCACCATCGAAGCTTCCCCCATCACGATGGTGCCACCCAGGCTCGGAATGCCGTAGGCTAGCATGATTCCTTCGGCACCGATTCCCATACCTGAATAAATCTCACCCTCAGTGGGCGAGGCGTCCAAGGAAATGGACGGGTTGGCTCCAGCCACTGACAATTTCAACACCCCTCCGGACTCCGCCTGCTCCAGAAAAACCGATGCTGAGGACCCGGTCTCTTCCAGCTCTTGTGTGAAGGCTGAAAGTTCAACCGATTGGCCGCCGATTTCGACCGATGAATCCAGTCCGACTGACCGGACTTGAATCAGGCCAGCCAAGGCGGAAACATAGAATTCGGCGACACTGTGGTACTCACTGTTGAGGTTCATGTTGACCGGCATCTGCCCACCTCTTTTTTAGGTTGAATGAAATCCTGCCAGAAGAAGGCTGGCGATTGCCTTTTCCCTGGCCGTTGTCTTGGTCTTGATAGCCTCCGCTGCTTCCGCCAGCTGGTTTTTCATGTCGTTGATCTTCTGGAATACTGTGGAACTGTAGATCAAGTCTCCCCCTGGCCCAGGTCTAAAGCTAAGGCTTTCCAGCCTTGCCAGTTCCGTTTCCATTGCTGGCATTCCACCAGTTAGTGAGGCAAGATCTCTATCTAAGGCCTCTACCTGATCCATTACCGTTGCCGGCACTGCCTGCGTCTGAAGTTCGATGAGTTCCAGAAGGTACAGCCAGCGGATTTCAAAGAATGAAATGGCATTGGCCGCCCAGAAAAGCGCGGTCTCAACCTGTTCATTGGGTTCGGTGGATAATTTTCCGTCCTCAATGACGGATTTACTTGCCTGGCTCGAGTTGTAGATGCCGTTAGAGCTGCTGTAAAAGCGAAGCGCGAGCGCACCACCTAAAAGGAGTAAGGCACCCAAACCAAAACACAATTTCACGCAGCTTGGCATGATGTCGCAAACTGTGGCATCAACACCAGCCGCAATAAGCTTGCCGATCAATACCTTGTCATTTGGCACCAAGGCTCCTTGAGAAGTGGCCTCTTTTTTAAGGGTATGAGTGGGGGTTACCGTTATCGGCGCTGAGTGCGTGCGTTTGACATCAAAGGCCTGGCCGTAGTATAGGAACCCGTTTTTGTTCCCGAAAACAAGCCCTGTGTCACCGCCGATGCCGGTGACCAAACCCTTGAAATATGGTGAGTTCGCGATCGTTGCCCCCATGGGCCACTGGCTCATGAACAACACCACCAATTCTTCCCAATCAATCACCAGTTTGACATCGGTACCATAGATGTTGGTGAATCGGCCACCGCCAATAAAATACGAGATCCCATCGCCAATCACGGAACTGTAAGAGGTGTTGATGACGGATTTGCCGCCAAATTTGACATTAGCGATTTCAAGCGGCAATCCGATCGCTTCCCAAATGGGCATCTATCAAGTCTCCACAATTATCCCTGAAAGCTGGCATCAAACTGGGGCCGCATGGAGCACTGCTGGTTTTCCTGGTGCGCGATGAATACGCTCTCTGCATGGATATGCACCACTTCCGCGCCCTTCTCATCGGACATTAAAATCTGGTGGAAATTCTTTGTCGGATCACCCCCCTCCGTCAGACTCTTCCAACCCGCTATGTATTGGTTGGAGGGCAGCGAGTAGGGTGGCATATTCACTGAGTTGTAGACGCTACCAACAATGATGGGCCTGTCTGGGTCGCCATTCTCAAAACTCACAACAACCTCGTGGCCAACCCGTGGCCAAAAGCAGGCGCCCCATCGATTGCCGGCCCAGGATTGCGCCACACGGATCCAGCAAGAGGTGGTGCTGTCTTCACGGTCCCACCAAAAACGCACCTGTACCCTGCCATATTGATCCAAATTCATCTCGCTGTTGGCCGGGCCAATCACTATCCCGGTCAACACACCAGCAATCCTCGGCCTGGGCAAAAATGGCCATATGAATTGCTGTAACAAAAGTGGCGCGCATTCTGCCCGAACCTCGGTTTTCAAATTAAAGTCTTCACCTGCCCAAAACCGGCCTTCCAGCTCGATGGTGTGTTCCGCTTTTACCACCAACCAATCGCCATTCTGATTGGGATGGTTGGTTAGCGTGAAGGAATGGCCCGGTGTCAGTTGGCAGCAATCGCCCACCACAAAAGCCCTGACGGAACCGGAAACCGCAGCCATGGCCCCAACCACCGCCTGCTGCGACTGGGTGGCATAAATATTGTTGATCGCCTGGGAATCTTCACCGCCCGAGCTTGTCACGCTGTCAAAAAAACGGGATGCCGAAAGCTCATCTTGCTGCCAGGTAGCAAATCCTCCCTTGGTCTCCAAATGCACCGTTCCTGCGATCACTTGGGCTGGCGCATTGGTGGTAGCCTGCAACTCTTGGTTAAAAATCTGGAACTGGCTTCCCAAAACCTGAACCGAGGCCGGGCATTGACGCTGGGTCAATCGCCATGACCGGATTCGGGGTTCGTTCACGGTTCCGCCTACCTCCTGGTCGTAACCGATCGATCCCAAAGTTGGCGGCATAACTGAAGTGTTTTCAGTCAGCGTGACGCAATGGTTGCCAGGCTTGTGCGTCCAGAAATAGGTGACCCCTGATTCGGAACAAAGCCGACGCAAGAAATCGAAATCGGTTTCACGGTATTGCGTGCAATAAACCCTGGTTGGCAGTGGCTGGATAAATTCTTGGCTTAGCCAGCCGGCTGGTGTATTTAGTTTATTGAGAGGCTCGAGGATTTGGGCGAATATCTGGCTGGCAGACTGGTTTTGGAATACTCTCGATCTTTTGTTCAATCCAAGCAGGGACATTCTTGGCCTGAGAACCATCGTGTAATGATCAAAAACACTATCGCTATCATCCTGCGTGAACTCGAAAATGATACCGTGATAAATCCGGTTGACACCCCCCGGCAGATTGACCATAGCCCAAGCAAAATCACCGACCAGTTTTGAAAAATCGATGGTGGTGCCCAGGACCGCGATCAGGCTCACCGTGAACTCGAAAGTATCGCCCATGGCCTCCCGGCCCACCAAACGGGTCGCCAGAAGTGTATTTTCTGGCAAAGGCGTGAAAACTTGCAGGGGCGAATTTTGTTGGGAGAAACTGGCCATGAACGCCTCCCAGAAAGGTGAAAAGTTTTAGGGAACCAACACCGTCACCGCCCCTGGACCAATCACCGTTCCCCCATGAGCGCAGGAACTGGTGATTCGGGTAACAGGACGATTGAGGGCCAGCACCGTTGGGCTACCCACCAAGACGGTGTCAGGAGGCCCCACACATACCAGCAAGTCACCCATCACAGAAACCGGCAAGCCCATTGCCAAAACCGTTGGCGCCCCGGGCCCAGTTATGGGGCCACCCACATGAGGAACTGGCCCTGTGAACATCGGGCAGACATGCATGTCGGTCAATCGGCAAACGGGAAAAGGCATCAGTTGGCTCCTTACTGCAGTTTGTGTTGCCATATGCCTCGAAGCATAAACTAATCAGAATTCAGACCAAACACCACAAACAAGTAGGTTCACCTCTTCGGGGAATAAACCGCCGGTCAAACCACCTAAGAGGCGCAATCATTCAGGCTTCGAGCTCTCGACCACAATTTCATAAAGTTCTCCTTCCTTGCCGGCTCCCAGGCGAACCTTGCCCACAGTTCCGCCTTCTGCGACGGTGGTGAGCAATCGCCTGGAAATCTCGGGTAGCAGTGTGGTGTTGATTATTTTGTCTACTATACGGGCGCCCGATTCGGCCTCGTTGCAACGGGCCAAAATCGCCTGAACCACTGGTTCATCATATTCAAATGTGGCACGGTAAGCTTCACGCAACCTGTCTGCAACTTTTCCAAGCTTTAGGCCGATGATCTTGCGCAGCACATCTTCGCCAAGCGGGAAAAAGGGCACCACCGTGATACGACCCAAGAACGCATCTTTGAAAGATTTTAGCAACTCAGGCCGAATCGCGTCTCGTAGCGCCGTCGCATTGGGCCGGGTGTCTGGATCAGCACAGAGTTTCAGGATCAAATCGGTTCCTGCATTGCTGGTGAGCAGGATGATTGTGTTCTTGAAATCGGTTTCCAAACCCTTCTCATCGGTGAGGCTTCCCTTATCGAAAACCTGGAAGAAAAGGTCGTGAACTGCAGGGTTGGCTTTCTCAATCTCGTCGAGCAGCACCAGGCTTGAGGGCTTGCGCCGAACGGCCTCGGTGAGCACTCCACCTTTGCCATAGCCCACCAAACCGGGCGCGGGCCCTGTCAGCCGTGAGACCATCATGTCGGACTTGTATTCCGACATGTTGATGACGGTGATGCTGTTTTCGCCACCGAACATGAGTTCCGCCAAAGCCAATGCGGTCTCGGTTTTTCCGGTACCTGAAGGCCCCACCAGCATGAAAACTCCAATTGGCAACCGCGGGTCACTCAGCCCGGCGCGATTGGTCTGAATACGCTCGGCAAGTATATCCATCGCATGGTCTTGGCCTACCACCCGCTTTTTGAGGGTGGAAGAAAGCTTGAGGATATTTTCCACCTCGTTACGAACCATTTTGCCAAGCGGAATGCCCGTCCATCCGGAAATAACATCCGCCACCACCGAACTGCCCACAAAGGGATGTACCAGCGGCGTTTCCCCTTGTACCTTTTCAAGATCGTCCGAAAGGCTTACCAGCTCCGCACGCAACTTGGCAGGGTCAGCCAATGGGGCCACCGCCTCCTTGCCTTCAGCCTTGTCCGCCTCGGGTGATTTTTCCAACTGGGAGGCCAAGCCTTCCACTTTAACAGCCAACACCTTTTCCTTATCCCATTGAACCAATAGCTCCTCGCTGCGCTTTTGCTCTTTTAAAAGGCGCTCATCAATTTCAGTGATTTGGGCCTTGTGCCCCATTCCCAGATTTTCCTCTCGCTCCAGCGATGTTTTGGCCACGATTAACTTGTCAATTTCGCGCCGGGCATCTTCCAGCGCCGCTGGCGTGGTGGACTGGCTTAGCGCAACCCTTGCACAAGCTGTATCAAGCAGACTGATACCCTTGTCAGGCAATTGGCGATCGGGAATATATCGTTGGGAAAGGCGAACGGCTTCAATGACCGCATCATCGAGAATGCGCACTTTGTGGTGTTTTTCCAGCGAGCCAACAACGCCTCTCAGCATCGCAATCGCTTTTTTCAGGTCGGGTTCTTCCACCTTGACCAGTTGAAAGCGACGCTTTAAAGCTGGGTCATCTTCGAACGATTTCTTGTATTCGTCAAAGGTGGTGGCTGCCACGGTTCGCAGTTCACCACGGGCCAAGGCCGGCTTCAGTAGATTGGCGGCATCGCCTGAACCTGCCGCACCACCAGCTCCAATCAGCGTGTGGGCCTCGTCAATAAAAAGAATGATGGGGGTGGCAGAACCTTGAACCTCTTGAATCACCGATTTCAGTCGATTTTCAAACTCACCCTTCACTCCAGCACCAGCCTGCAAAAGGCCAAGATCCAGACTTCGCAGGCTAACACCCTTGAGGGGCTCTGGCACATCTCCGGAGGCGATACGCAGAGCGAAGCCTTCCACCACTGCTGTTTTACCGACACCCGCCTCGCCAGCTAGAATAGGGTTGTTTTGCCGACGACGAGTGAGGATGTCAATCACCTGACGAATTTCAAAATCGCGACCGATTACCGGGTCGATTTTGCCTTCTCGGGCGCGGGCGGTTAAGTCTTGGGTGAATTGGTCCAAATTGGGTGTTTTTGAACCAGCCTTGGGCTGACCGTCTGGCCCGGCCCCGCCACTGCTGGCACCACCCGAAACCACAGCAGCAGGGGCACCTGCTTCTTCCTTGCTGTGAGCCAGCAAGGTGGCCAGATCACCGCTCAATTTTTCTGAAGAAATCTTGTTCAGTTCGGAGCTATTGGTGCGAATGCGCAACGACAGGTCGCGGTCTCCCATTAGGGCCGCAAGCAAGTGGCCGCTGCGGATGCGACCGGCGCCCATATCGATAGTGGCAAGCAACCAAGCTTGCCTTATCAGGTCAGGTATCTCAGGAGAAAGTTGCGGTGCCCGACCGTTGCCTGTCTTGAACGCTTCCATGGCCCGGGTTAACTCGGCCCGCACCCGGCCTTTATCAATATCGTAATGTCGTAGAATGACACTCAGGTCGCTATCGGCAACATCGAGAAGCTTTAGCAGCCAGTGTTCCACTTCGACATTGAAGTTTGTTTTTGACAGGCACAAACCCGCTGCGCCTTCCAATGATTTCAAGCAAGTTTCATTCAGTTTGTCAGTGAGTGCCCTGAGATTGCTGCCGGCCATGATACTTCTCCTGAGAAATAGGTGCCTATACAATTGCTGAATTGACCTGAAACCCGTTCATCAAATTCCAATTTCGCTGCCAAAAACCAAATCATCCTTACTGTTTACCGGTTTTTCCCGGTAAAGCCACACAGATTGCCCCAAAATAGGAGCCCCTGATCCAGGGGCCAAAACCGGGTCGGGCAAAGCGCATCCCGCCACAGCAACCCGGACCTGAAAATCCAAACCGGAACGGGCATAATGCCGGATCAGGTCAAGAGTGGTTCGAAGAAGCGGGGAAGGGACAGCCTGACCAGCAAAATGAACCGCCGACAGAAACTGGTTCAGCAGGGGCTTTTCGATGGGCCCGATTTTGACCAGAAAATGATTTTGAATGTCGATGATCCGCGAACCGCAAATCGCTCCACATCCCAGGCTACCAAAACGGTCCGCCGGATTGGCCTCATTTGTCAACGAAGGAATTAGAGCTGTTTGACAATCCTCATTAAGGCCCAACCACCTTTTGGCAAACTGTCCCACAACAACTGGGGTCCCCAAATAATCGGCAAGCATTGCCTGAAGGCCGGCAGCGGTGCGAACCTCCCTGGAAAGTGCTGCGCCATGGGTGATGAGAAACCGATCATCGAAGGGGTAATAGGCTGGCGAACCTGGCCTTTGGCCGTCCAGCAACTCCGCTTCTTCTTCTGTTGCGGAGGCCAGTATGGATCCTGGTAGACGGCCAATCCGACCACGCAGGCCGAGCTGGCCCATGCCAATAATCGACAGATTAGCCTCTGTGAATGGGTCAAAACCGCCCGGACGGATATTGAAATCTGATTGCATCACCACGGAAGGGCGATACTTCACCCAGGTGCGATAAAAAAGTGATGTGAGGCGATGGTTGAACAGATTCAACCATGCCTTGAAGGAATCTTTCTCAGGATTGTCTTTCTCGCGGTCCAGGTCATTGATGAGTTGGGTGTAGAAATTGGGCAGCACCCCGCTAGGCCCTTGCAGGCCAATGAAGTTGACTTCCATTTCGGGAATGATGGAAAGGGTGGCGTCCGAGTTGGCTTCTGACCTGCTCGATGGCCGGGCACGGTCAGCCCCGGCAATTTCTTGGATTTGGCTTGCTGGAAAGTTGAGTGTATTTCGGGCGGTGAACCGGACTGATTCCTTACCAGGCGGCCCCAAAAATCCGGGTTCCACCACATCTTCTTGAAACCTACGAAGCAAAAAGACGGCTTGGAAAAAATCAAATGTCCAAGGATTTTGCCGCATTTTAGCCAATAGGCTGCAATGCTCCAAACCTGGACGCATCTTAGGTAGCCAAGCTTGGTTGGCTGACCCAGCTAGGCTTGAGGCCTGGCCCAAACTACCGACCCCAGGGCTCACAGGATTGGCACCTCCCCAACCCTTGGAGGCCAAGTCTTCATTGGCAAGTCAGCCCGGTTTTGCCGTAAAGTCAAACGGGTGAAGCTGTTAATGGAGGCATACAGGCCCAAAAACCGTTCAAGCACAGTGGCAAACAAAAAGCTGCCAATTCCGTTGAACTTTTCCTGATCGAGTACCAACTCCAGATCCATGCCACGGGCAACTGCACCGCCAAAGTCTCCCCCCAACCGCGCGCTTGCCGGCTTGCCTGAGAACCCGACTAGGCCGTCGCAGGCCATTCTATTGGTGGCCGCGCCCTCAGATGCACCGTGGGACTGGCGGGTTGGATCATACAGCGAAAGAATTTCCCGCAGGGCCTCCATGCCCCGCTCTGGATCATTCAGGGCCAGGTGGTTCAAATTAAGCTGTGAAACAATTCGCCAATAGGCATCACGCCGCAATGACCGCCGCAGCGGCAGGGAAGGGGGCCTCAAAACCTGAATGCGGGAAACTGGGGCAGCTGCCTCTAAATCAAAGCGGGTTCGTTCTCCCAACTTCTGTAACTGCTCGGGCAATTGCCGGTTGGTGCAAAGAGTTTTGACCACCAAAACCTTATCGTCTGCAATGGCATCGCGAAAATCGATATCCACCAAACGAAGGAAGACATCGCTCCCGGCATCATCAAGACGGGAAGATTCCTGACGGATCAAATGCCAAAGCGACTTTCGGTTCGGTTCACCCGCACCCTTTTGAAAAGAATAAAAAGGGTAATAAACTTTGGCTGTTTCACCAGTTCCAGTAGTGCCTTCTACCGAATTGATGGACCAAACCTCCATGCCGAAGGGGTTGGTCACATCAGGAACAATGCGATATTGGGACCGGGTCCTGTCCACCACGACAGGTTCAGCTGTCCTTGGAAAAAGATTGATAACAGGAGTGCAACCTAGTCGAAATGTTCCTGATTCAATTCCCTGTTCAACCATGGATGAGGTTTTTGACAGGTACAGATAAATATCCGCAGAGCGATCAACCGAACCCAAATTCAACAACTCTTTCAGCCTGGTGAACTGAAAAAAATGAAACTTCGATGGGCACGCAAAAAATTCCGTCAAAAGGCGGAAGCCAGGGGGAGACCCAGAAGGGTAAGGCAGGAGCGCTTCTTCCGGAGATAGTCCAGCGGGCTCCAAGGCGGGACGGCCAGAAAAAAAGACAGGGGCAGGCTTGCCGCCCCCAGCAGGGGAAACCGCTAACGCAAAAGCATCGTTTAAAATTGCTTCGTACAGCATGGGGGCCAGTTGGCTGTCGGAATTGATAAACACCCGGAGCGATTCGAGGGGAATGGTCCCCAAGCGCTGGTTTCCGGTAGATTCAATTCGAATGCGTATCACTGCCGAGGTACCGCGTGGAGCGCTGATCGCCTGGGCAAATGGAGGTACAAGACACTGGGCTTCCGTGATTTTGATAGGGGCCAGATCCAAATCGAAGCAGGTTGCAAACCTGCAGGCCAGCCCTCCCACCGGCTGGGTACGCAGCATTGTGCCTCGGGGCAGGCGAAAAAGATTGGAGGAAGCTGAGCGAGTATGATCGTGGTCCAGTTGCAGAATCGCCACAGAAGGAATGGGCGAGACAAAATGAGGATAAAGCTGGTGCAGAATCCCATTGGTCAATTCTGGGAATTCATCATCCAGGCGATGCTGAATGCGCGCCGCAATGAGAGCGAACCCTTCCAAAAGGCGCTCAACATGCGGGTCGGAACTGCGGCTTGATTCCAGCAAAAGGCGGCCCGCAGTGGCCGGATAGCGAGCTGCAAATTCTTGGGACATCTGCCTGAGAAAGGCCAATTCCCGCTCATAAAAAGGATATAATTCCCGGCTCAACGAATGCTCGCCTCCCCAACCCTTGACTGACCTGTCGCGAATTCCAGCAGCGTCTCAAATACCACTTCAGGGGCCGGATCCAAGCGTAGTCGAGCTTCAACCCGAAAGTTGAGCGTGCCAGATTGAGCCCCCGAGGAATCGGTGACCAACACAGCTCTGATATTGGAAAGGCGTGGTTCGTATAGTGCTACCGATTTTTCGAGCAAACGGGCGACTTTTTGCCGGTCTTCTGGCGAAGTGGCCCGCATGCTTACGACCTCTGGCAAACCAAACCGGTATACGGAATTGGCCAGAAGAGGATAATCGTCGATCGCTTTATCCAAATTTTGCCGGGTGTTCAAAAGTTCTTCCACATCCCGGCGAACCGATGCAACCATGTCTGTGAGGGAAAATCCGGGGTTAGACTTCGTGCCTAGAGAATCCGGATCAATAATCCGGTCAAGCACCGAAGGCATCAGCCCCATTTTCCGAAGGTCGTTTCCGTCCATTTTGCCCGTCTTGCCCTTCACACAATAAACAGTGAATCAGGTCTCAGGCAGTGAATCAGGTTTTAGGCGCTGGTGACAACCAACTCACGGATGTCGCTCAAATTGACCTCATTATCACCTGCCAAGTAAACACGCGGTCCAAAACCCCGCATCACATCAGAATGCTCCTTATCAGCGGGAATCCAATCCCGCTCCCTGCCCAACTTCACCGTCTCCAAACCATGCTCGTGACTTCCCAGATAAAGCCCAGGCAGAAAAACTGGACCGGTCGATCCATCGTTCAGGGTCAAATTGGCGGGAATCCAAATCAGGTCACGCGGAAATTTGGGTGGATTCATTGCCAACGAGGCCACTTGCCCAAACGGAACCCAATAATATTTACCCTTGGCAAAAACCTCAAAAACCCCGGCAAAGACATCGTCCGCATCCCTCAAAAAGTTGAATGCTGTGCCGTTGATGGTTCCTTGAAAAGCTGGAATTTCGGCATTGGCTTTTCCCATTTTGGAAACAAAGGATGGTTTGTCACCGGCTGCTAAATCACCCAAAGCTTCAAGCCTCAGGGCAGTCGAGGCATCGGGCTCAGCAAAAAATTCGGGCTTTTCGCCGGAAAAAATATTGCGACGAGCCTGTTCCGATTGAACACATTGGCGATAATTCAAAGCAGCCAAGTGCAAATCCGGATCTTCAACGGTTAGGGCGTCCACTTGTTTCGTGGCACGATCCAACTCGCCACTAAATGCCAACAGTTCAAATAGGAACAAACGGCTGGGTTGGTCGCCCGGCTTGGCCCGTACGATTTCTATTTGTGCGGCAATCGCCTCTGCAAGATGCCCATTGCGAAAAAGTTCGGATGCATCTGCCATGGCAATTCACTCGTTATGGAAAATTTTATTAATTACTATCTGAAATAAAAAAGCCGGGGGAAGAAAAACTTCCCCCGGCTGAGGAAGCATCAACTTCTTATATTAGACGTTGATGGAGTTGGTGGTGATATTGTAGCTGCCCGAAGTGGAGCTACCCGATGCACCCGTTGCGGTTTGCTGAGTGTAAGTCTCAGAAATGGTGGCAAAGGACAAGTTAAACTTGTTGAAGTGCCCAACGCCTGCCGCGGGGTTGTTCGGGTCAAGTGGCCCGTACTCATCGGTGAACTCAGTGAGGAACACTTCGGTCAGGTTGATGGTGAGATACACCACATTACCGCTACCGCCTGGCTTCACAAAAGCAAGTACTGCGGTGGCGTAGTGGGTACCTGATGCGCAGGCCTGCATCAGGGAAGGGGTGGATAGGTTGATGTTAGCCCGGCAATGAATGCCTTCGAACACCGCGCGACCAGCACCCGAACCGGTGGTGCCGGAGCTAACCGTGGACTGGTTTTTGACCGTCATCTTGTAATCAATCAGTTCAATCCAGTTTTGGTAGGCCGCGTCGGTGGACTCGCCTTTGGGACTGAGATTGTTGATATTCAGGAAAATACGAACGCCAGTAGCCATGGGTCACCTCAACTTCTTGATAGAAATCCAAAAAAACAAACGGTGGATTTGGGTTTACCATGGGGCCACCACCCACTTTTTGTCAATCTCACCAAGACTATCAGTGAGATCATGTGCTAGATACGGAAAGCCAAAACAAAAGGTTCAGGACTTTTTCGGAATTTCGGCCACCATGCGCATGCTGGAAGACAATGTCTCAAGTTGGAAGTGAGGACGAAGATAAGCCACGGCGTTGTACCAGCCTGGTTTACCCTTGACTTCTTCCACCTTAACTTCAGCTGCAGCCAGTGGACGACGAGCTTTGATCTCATCGCTGACGCTCTCGGGGTTGCCAACCACATAGTTGTTGATCCAGGAGTTCAGCCACTTCTCGCAATCACTGACTTCCATGAACGAGCCGATCTTGTCCCGGGCCATTACCTTCAGATAATGCGCGAAACGCGACACACTGAGAAGGTAGTTGGTCTTGGTGGACAATTCCGCATTGGCGTTCGCGGCTGGGTCAAAGTAGGTCTTCGGTTTCTGGCACGATTGGCTACCCATAAAGACTGCGAAATCGCGGTTCTTGCTATGGAGCAAGGGCATGAAGCCCAAGTTCGACAGCTCGAATTCGCGACGATCAGAGATGGCAATCTCTGTCGGGGTCTTCATTGCAATATCGCCATCATCTGTCGGGAAGGTGTGGACCGGCAGGCCTTCAACCTTACCACCGCCCTCCACTCCGCGGGTGCGCATGAACCAACCATCCTTAGAAAAGGCGTCGGTCACACGAGCCGCATAAGCCCAAGAGGAGTTCATCCACTGGTACTTCTCATTGTCCTTGCCATCTACAGCCTCCTCATAGTTGAACTCCTCGACGGGGTTCTCTTTGGAGCTGTATGGCAAACGGGCCAGTACCCGTGGCATGGTCAAAGACACATACCGGGAATCTTCTGACTCGCGGAAGGACTTCCAGGCAGCGAATTCGACCGAGTCGAAAATCTTCGCCAGATCGCGCGGCTGTGAAAGCTCGGTGAAGCTCTCAAAGTTGAACATCTTCGGGCTGGCTGCTGCCACAAAAGGCGCATGGGATGCAGCTGCAACCTGCGAAGTGAACTTCAACAGGCTGATATCCTCTGCAGTGCGGCCGAACTCGAAATCGCCCATCAACATGCCGTAAGGCTGACCGCCCAACTGGCCGTATTCTTCCTCATAGACCTTTTTGAAAAGGGCCGATTGGTCGAATTCCGAAGCTTTTTCCAAATCTTTCAGCAGGTCCTTCTTGGTCACATTGAAGACCTTGATCTTCAGTGTGTCGCTGGTTGAGGAGTTGCTGATGAGGTACTTCAAACCACGCCAAGTACCTTCAAGCTTTTGGTAAGCTGGGTTGTGCATGACCTCGTTCAGTTGAACTGAAAGCTTCTGGTCAACTTGCGCAATCCAGTGCTTGATGTTTTTTTCAACATCTTTCGAAACCACTTGCCCGGGCTGGACAACACGGTCGAGGAACTGCTTGAAGTAGTCCTTAACGCGGTCGGCTTCCGCCTGGTCTTGGGGCCTTGTGGCTGTGATAACTTGATCCAAAATGCTGGGTGCTGCCGCTGCTGCGGCGGCTGGTGCCGCACTCTGCCCCTGTTGCTCTTCTGTGCTCACTTGGTCTCACCTCCGTTATTGACGCCCAAATCCTTTGCAAGAGCTGCTGCCTTTTCAGTGCTGCCTAGCACTTCGGCCAACAGCGATTCCAGCTTGTCGTTGCCTTCCATTTTATTGAGTAACTGGCTGAGACGCTGGCGCATGTCCAACAACTCTTTCAACGCTGGAACCTGCTCAGCAACCTTGGCGGGGCTGAAATCATCTAGTTTATTAAAGTTGAGTTCCACCCCGAACTGGGTGTTGTCATTTGTCAGCTTGTTGTCGACTCGGAAAGACAGTCGCGGTGCCGAGCGGGACAGGACATCATCGAAGTTATCGGCATCGATATTGACAAATTTGCGTTCTTTCACTGCCTTGAGGGGATCTTTAGGCTGACCGGAAAGGTCAGCAAGAACTCCAACCACAAAAGGCAACTCCACCTTTTGGAGGGCACCATTGGTTTCAACATCGTAAGTGATTTGAACACGCGGCCGGCGAACCCGGTCCAGCTTGTGTTGTAAACTCT
>Ga0315905_10004572_pt1 | contig 14140 bp, 7 predicted proteins | sample LakEriMetagenome_5_FD_203522 | JGI IMG/M metagenome (GOLD analysis project Ga0315905, IMG submission 203522) | Freshwater fungal communities from buoy surface, Lake Erie, Ohio, United States - Buoy 4 MA121 | ecosystem: Environmental > Aquatic > Freshwater > Lake | place: USA: Lake Erie, Ohio... | reverse complement strand
TTGCTGCCCAGCGCCTACTCACAGCAACTAAATAACGCATACCGCCGTTGATTTGCTGTTCCGGACTAGAATCAGGTAAAACCCCAAACTGAGGCCCAGTATTGGGCATGAACTGCATAAGGCCATAGGCACCCCCAAAACCTCGTGCATTTGGATTAAAGCGAGACTCTTTGAATGCAATGGCTGCTAACACTTTCCAGTCCCAACCGTATTTTTGTGCCGCCTTTTTGAATAGGGCATCAAACGGTGATAACGCACCTTTTGGGGTGAGGTAAAATTCTGTAGGCGTAGATGTGATGTAGTCGAAGTAGCGCTTTTTGAGTTGGGTAAAGGCTTCAGAAGCAATATATGTTTGCAAAAACGCATCAAGTTTTTCTTTAAGCACCTTGCTTTTTGGCCTTAGACCGAAGGCGATGCGCTGTTCAAAAGACATGCGCGTAGCAATATCTAAGTTTGGATGCATATCCTTGACGATACGCGCTTGGTTTTCATGGGCCAACGTATAGTGTATGCTTCCATTTGCTACTTCTTCAATTAAATCTTCTGCTAGGGGTAGCGTTTTTTGGTAACGGATATTTATCTGAGCTCCGATTTCGTCTTGCAGCGCAATCAGTCTTTTCTCATAAGCTGAATTCTTGCGCACATACACTACTTTGTCAGCAAGATAAGCAGGTTCTGAGATGATCGTGTCGGATTTGCGTTGCACCAAAACTTGATAAGTTTGATAATACGGCAGGGAGTAACTGAAATAATGTTGCTTCCCTAAGGTAATAGGAAGGTTGGCAGCTACAATATCTCCCTCCCCCTTTTTAAGCAAACGGACAAAATCACCAAGTTTATTGACGACTTTTACTTCTAGCTGAAGGTGATTTGCTTTACAAAAGGTATCGAGGATTTCGTATTCGAAACCCATGCGCTTGCCTTTGAATTCAAAAAAGGACAACGTTGAGTTTTCGGTAAGTACGGTAAGCTTACCTTCTTTTTCTATTTGAGCCCAGTCTTTGTGCATTTCTTTGTGTCGAGATGTAAAATTACAACCCTGCAAAAATGAGCCTAAGCCAATTAGAACAAGCGATATACGAATTGTGCTTTGAAGCATAAGGCCATTTGTACGAAAAGAAATGAGAATGGTTACAAAATGCAACAAATTGATAGTGAAGCGACTAGCAGATTCATGCAGCTAAACAACTCGACACAGCAAAAAAACTTAAATTTTTGTTTTGTATTTGGAATTATTTCATATCTTTGCACTCGTAAAACACTAGGGGGTTTAGCTCAGCTGGTTCAGAGCATCTGCCTTACAAGCAGAGGGTCGGCGGTTCGAACCCGTCAACCCCCACAACAAAAAGCACCGTCTTAACACGGTGCTTTTTTTTTGTAATAATTTTAACTATTCCTTAATACAATCACACATTGCTATTTCAATTAGCAGCGCTTTCTTTGTAATATGAATTTGATTAATAGAGAACTCAGTTGGCTTTCGTTCAACGAGCGCGTATTACAAGAAGCGATAGACCAGACCGTTCCGCTTACAGAACGAATGCGCTTTTTAGGGATTTACTCCAACAACCTCGATGAATTTTTCAGGGTAAGAGTAGCCAACCTCAAGCGCATGATTGACATCAAGAACGAAAAAGTGCAAGGCTACAAAGGCAGCGCCGAAGAGCTATATGTCGAAATTCGCAAAGTAGTATTGCGCCAACAACAGCTTTTTGAACGCGCCTATGAGCAAATCAAAGCTGAATTTGAAGCTGATGGCATCAATTTTATCGATCAAACGCACTGCTCTGATAAAGAACTCGTAGAACTCGATGACCTCTTTCATGACAAACTCAAGCATGCTATTTTCCCGATCATGCTCGAAAAGAAGCGCCCCTTACCCAAACTTCGCGACTACGCTATTTATTTGGGTATTAAGTTAGTCACTAAAGCAAAGGTGCGATATGCGCTCATTCAAATACCGACAGACCACAGCCGTTTTTTTATATTGAATCGAGCTGCGCACACGAACGTTATTTTGATAGACGATATCATCAGACTTTACTTAAATGAGATTTTTGCAATTTATCAACCTAATTTTATCGAAGCCTACACCTTTAAGTTTACCCGAGATGCAGAACTCGACCTCGACGACGACCTCTCGTTATCATTCTTTGAAAAGATTGAAAAAAGCGTCAAGCAACGCAAAAAAGGCCAACCAGTTCGTTTTGTATACGACTCCGAAATGCCAGAAGATTTATTGGCTTTTTTATTGCAGCAACTCAACCTCAAAAAAGGTGTTAACACCATTCCGGGCGGTCGCTACCATAACTTCAAGGATTTCATTAAGTTTCCGGACTTCGGAAATGCAGCTTATCGCTACCAATCGCAACTCCCCATTCCACATCCGGTATTTGGTTCCGGCCAAAGTCATATCGCTACTATTCTCAAACAAGATGTCTTGTTGCATTTTCCATATCAACAATTTGATCACGTCGTGGACCTATTGCGCGAAGCAAGTTTAGACCCTAAAGTCAAAGACATTAAGATCAATATTTACAGAGTTGCCAAAAACTCTGAGGTCATGAATGCGCTATTGGCTTGCATCTTTAACGGCAAACAAGTTACGGTTGTATTTGAGCTTCAGGCACGCTTCGACGAAGAAAATAATTTGTGGTGGAGCAACCGCCTCAAAGATGCTGGTGCAAACGTAATCTATGGCTTACAGAATCTTAAAGTCCACTCTAAACTACTTCAAATCAAACGTGTTTCTGAAGGAAAATCCCATTTTATAACCTACATAGGCACAGGTAACTTTAATGAAGCAACCGCTACCATCTATACCGACGTTGCACTACTGACTGCAGATAAAGAAATTTCCTTAGAAGTGAGTCGGGTTTTTGGGATGCTCGAAAACAACCTCGAAAGACATGCCTTTAGACACTTATTGGTGTCTCCATTCAATACCCGACGCAAGCTTCTCGCCCTCATTGAACGCGAAATCAAGTTTGCCAAGGCAAAGAAGCCTGCTCAAATTCGTTTGAAGTTCAATAACCTGACCGACATCAAGATGATCGACAAACTCTATGCAGCAAGCAAAGCGGGCGTCCAAATTGAGCTTATTATTCGCGGCATTTGCTGCCTCAAGCCAGGTGTCAAGGGCTTAAGCGAAAACATCACCGCAATTAGCATCGTAGATCGTTACCTAGAGCACTCGCGTTTCTTCATTTTTGGCAACAACGGCAAACCTGAATACTTCATTTCTAGTGCTGACTGGATGGAACGCAACCTAGATCAGCGCGTTGAGGTAGGTACCATCATTAAAGATGCGCGCATTCAGCAAGAACTCGACCTTATTTTTGACTACCAATGGAAAGGCAGCGTCAAAGCGCGTAGTATTTCTGCAGACTACAAAAACGCATATTCCAAACGCAACCTCCCACCTTTCCATGCGCAGCAAGAGTTGTATGGGTATTACAAAAGTTTGCTAGAAGAAGTAACGGAGCAAGCCTAATTTTTGCTTGAAAGTTTCGAATTCAGCGCTTGGCTCATAAGCCGCTCGTCCTTCTCGTTCGAAATTGCTGAGTACCTCTAAGATTATCTTTTCTGTTTGATCCTCAAAATCAATTGTAACTTGGTCATTAGCCGATAGCCAATAGTTGATTTTACGGTGATGTATCAAGTCGAGTTCGTCTAGACTTAACGCACCTGCCTCAACAGCACCTAAAGCATTACATGCCTGTTCGTAATGACCTTTCATCGGAATCACCATTGTTTTCTTTCCTAAAAATAGTGACTCAGCTGGCAACTCGAAGCCTGCCCCACAGAGCACCCCTTTTGCAGCAATTAAACTCTGCTGAAATCTTACCTGACTAATTGGTTCAATGAAAACGTTGTCTACCCGGTAGGCGTAGTTGGCATGTTTAGAAAAGACCTCCCATTTGACATCAAATTGCCTTAAAAAATGCATCAGCACATCGTCGTGATAACCTGGCAAATACACGGTATAATGACCTAGATCGCAAGCTTGCGCCTGCCTGATTTCTTTTCGAATAACGGGTGTAAACACACGCTCATCGTAGGCCTTGAAATGAAAGCCATATTTTTGACGAGCGGGCGTATAATGTTTCAATACATAAGATCCAAAAGCGCCGCGCTCCGTTGGTTTGGGTGCCAAAGGATGAATCACGGCGGCTTGGTGACTCAATTCTATGCAGGGTACTCCGTTGAGTAACGCAGCCCATGCTGAAACAGGCTCAAAATCATTGATCACTAAGTCGTATTGCTTGATCGGAAAAGAACGGATTTCGCGAATGAGGTCTATTGGATGGGTATTTTTTAAACTTTTAAAAATGCTGATATCGCCATTCTTGCCACTTAAAAATGTCAGGCCTGTTCGCTGATAATCGAGCGTAAAATCAGCTTTGATTTGCGCTTGATTGCCACTAATGAGGGTATCGACTTCAACATACTTTTTTAAAAGCGGTACTATTTCATGAGCCCTACTCAAGTGCCCATTTCCGGTCCCCTGTATGGCATACAAAACGCGCATCTCAGTTCGTATGTATTTCCGATACAACTTCCCGTAAAAGCGACTCGTAATTGAGGGCATCTCGGTGCTCTTCTTTTAATTGCAAGACATCTTCCTTGACGCTTTGGTCATGCCTGTAAAGTGTCCATTGATTTTGGTGGTATTCTAGCGCAGTAGAATTCTCGACCCAATCACCAGAATTCAGATAAAGCACTTCTGCCCCATCCTTGCTCTTCATTTTTCGAATTTGCGGTTGGTGAATATGACCACATATAACATATTGGTAATTGGAAAAACAAGCGATTTCTGCTGCTGTTTCTTCAAAATTATTGACATATTTTACCACTCCTTTGACACTATCTTTCACCTTTTGAGACAAAGAAATACGACCTCTGCCCAAGCGCTCAGAAATCCAGTTCATGCAGGTATTCAGCATGATGAGTAAATCATAACCCTTTCCGCCTAGTTTAGCAACCCATTTAGAGTGCTTCATGGTGGTATCAAAAACATCGCCATGAAAAAGCCAAGCTTTACCGGTTGGTAAATCCAAAATCAGTTTATTCTGAATTTCAAAATCTCCCATTTTAAAGCCCTTGAATTTCCGCAAAGTTTCATCGTGGTTGCCCGTAATATAATAGACTTTAGTGCCGTGGGTCAGCATTGAGGCAATGGTCTTGAGTACTTCCATGTGTGCGGCCGGAAAATAGCGCTTGCTAAACTGCCAAATATCAATGATATCGCCATTGAGCACCAATGTTTCGGGTTCTATACTTTTCAAATAAGAGACCAACTCTGCTGCCCTTGAACCATAGGTCCCGAGGTGCACATCCGAAATAACTACTAAGTCAACTTTGCGCTTCATGTTTTTTTTTGGTAAAGTTCGCTGCGCTTTGTAACCATGATTTTAAGCCTAGATTAACATTCTTTAGTTCTTTCAAAGTCAAATTGTTGATAACGAAAAAAGGGACCCAAATAGGCCCCTTTTGAAATAATCAACATGTAACTTAGAGCTTTACAATTCTTTGAAAAATGCCCTGTGCGTTATTTCTAGATTGCAATAGATAAACTCCGCTAGGGTAGGAAGAAAGGTCCAAAGCAAATGGACTAGCTACCTGATGATGTTGCTCAAGGATTTTTCCTTCAGTATTCAGAAGGGTCAATTCCTCGAATTCACCATCAAAAGTAAGGTAAACTAAAGCATCAGAAGGATTTGGATAGACCGCCAAATTTTCAACTTCATTACCTAAACCTGCACATGGATCAGCAGTAATTTCAATACTGTCTGTTGCAAAACAACCATTGCTATTTATTCCTGTTAATATATAAATGCCAGGTTGTGTAATGGAGAGTAGTGCTGAACTACTTCCTGTATTCCATGAAATAGACTGAGCACTGCCAGATGCAGCGATTGTAATTGGGAATTGGTCCTCACATACGATTTGATCTTGTCCTGCATTTACCTGAGGAGAATTTAAAATACTCACTTCAAATATTCCTGTATTTTGGCAACCATTAACATCTTCAACTTCCAATTCATAAGTCCCGGCAGTGAAGCCTGTTAAATTTTCTGTGGTTTGGCCATTTGACCAAGTATAATTGAGTGAAATACCGGTTGCATTTGCCGAGATTGAATAAGGTAAACTAGCTGAACATACCCCAATAATCGTATCTTGAGCTAAAGCAGGAATGGGTAAAATGCTAACTTGTGTTGCTCCAAAATTGATACATCCTGTTGTAAGATCAGTTACGCTCACGCTATATGTACCTGCGTTTGAAACGGAGAGCATATTGGTTTGTACTCCTGTATTCCAAGAAAAACTTACGTTAGACGCCAACGCATTAAGTTCAATCGGAAGGTTGTTGGCACATGCTTCAAATTGAGTATCTAATGTAAGCAAAGGCAACTCACTGACAACAACTTGCAGGGTATCATTGGCGCTACATCCAGCATTTGTTGTTCCTGTAACTGCAAACAAATGCGTTCCCACAATTGGTGTTACGTAACTTCCGTTTATTGCGCTGTTGTCCCAAGAATAAGTAGCTGCACCACTTGCGTTCAATTGAACGGAGTCCCCAACGCATATTGCTAGGTCTATACCAGCATACGTTGTAGGCAAGGCATTCACCATAAGTACAATCCCATCTTGCGCTTGGCATCCTGTTGTGGTATTGATTCCGGTAACGGTATAGTTATTGACCCCAATAAACCCTTGGGTATTTATATTTAATTGGGGACCACTTTGCCCGTTATTCCACATATATGTAGTCGCATTCCCATTAGCTGTGAGATTCACTAATGCACCAGAACAAACACTGAGATCCTGACCAACATTCACTTGAGGAAGTGGATTTACTGTTAAGTTAAAGACAGTCGAAGTATCTATACAGCCGAGCGTTGTATTTTGAACTGCTACTTTGTATGCTCCGCTAGCATTTGCTACAAAACTTGTACTTGTAGCACCTGTAATAGTTTGTCCGTTGGCAACCCACTGATAATTGACATTTGGCTGTGGGTTTACAGCAAGTGTGGCAGTCTGCCCTGCACAAATAGCACTCGTATTGGAAATAATTACTGCCCCAGATGCCACTGCACAAGAATTCATTTGATAAATAGATAAAGTAGAGCTGACTTCGTTGGCTAATAAAACTAAGTGTTGACCATTTGGTGAATCTTGAGCATCAATGACAATGATGCCTTCAGCGCCTAAATCTGGTCCGTTTGGATTGCTGGCCGATCGATTGTTGGCATAACCAACATAAATTGGTGTTGCAGGATTATCAATATTGAATATCATAACACCTCCAATGCGCTCTAAAGAAGCAAAAACATAATGATGCCCATTAAACGAATGTGTAGCAATACCTTCTACTTCAGGGCCTTTGTCGTCTGAACGATTTTTTAGAGCTGGCGTTCCTACAGTATTGGAAGCATTAAATAAAGTACTAAAAGTAGGATGGTTGGCAATGATTTGCTCAATCAAATCCTTTGAATCAAAGACCTGTGCACCCGTTGTAGCGTTCCAAATACTAAAAGACCTACCAGACATCACATGCAGCTCGTCGTAATCGCCATCACCGTCTGTATCGCCAGAATATTTAAGCGCTGAAAGTCGACCTAAGAACTTATTGTTGCGCAATACGTTGGCTTCTGGAAAAGTAGTTGCATCAAGGGCATTAAAGGTTGTAGATGAAATGCGGTTGGCATCTATAACCGAACCAAACTCACGTGAATCGCCCTCATTGGCTGTGAACAAATAGCCTTGACCATTTATGGTTTTGTAGGTCATGGCATCTGGCATGTAAGCCCCTTTGATTGGCAAATCTCCGGTGATTAAAACCATTCCACTCTGATCCGAAGCATCGAGAGCATTGTTAGAACCAGAAGCGTAGGACGAATAACCAAACGGGGTCAAGGAAACTATTGTATTAGTGAGGAGATCAATGGTAAGCAAGGCGTTATTTTCTTGCAATGTGACATAAGCTTTGGTATTGTCTGTAGAAACAGTAATATATTCTGGTTCTAAATCTTGTGCAACACTCGCGCTAGATGTAAAAATGCGGATACCTTGCGCACGTAACGCAACCTCTTGTCCATTGTATTGACTCAAGGAAATGTTAGTGACATTGGATTGATTAAGCATTGCAATTCCTCCTGAAATATTAATAATAGAAACAGAACCCTCTGGATCTGAAGAATAAGTGGCATTTGGCTCACCCTCGTTTGCTGTCAAAATTTTTGTATAGTCCTGATTAAAGGTAATCATGTCTGGCATCGCCCCAACTGTAACTTGATTTTGAAAAATACCGTTTTGATCAAAAAAAACTACGGATCCATTTAATTGCGGATTCGTGTTTTCGACTGCCGCCGCAACAATACCGTTCTTCGCCACTATTGAATTGATTCCTCCATATGGAACCATTGAAATACTTGTAATGAGTACTGGTGCTGCTGGATTACTGAAGTTGACAACGTCCATTTTTTGACCAATACTATTAGCGATATACAAACGATCTGTAGTTGGGTCAAAAGCTACAATTTCAGCGGAGTTTGATCCGGTTGCACCATTTGAAAAGCTTGAGAGCAATTGTAAATTGAGTTCGTTGCTCGGCGGTGGCGTTGAATAATCGTTGTCTTTAATGAAAATGATACTATAGTTATTTGTTAATGATGCAGTAGCATTATCTGAGTTCAATAATTTAACGATGATGCGCTCTGCTTTTTCTGGAATAAGGTCGTCATTAATTTGAATAGGCAAATTTACAACACCATTAGAGGCTGCTGGAACTGTTAAAGTTCCAGTCCAAGTGAAATCATCGTTCACCGTTGCATTGTGATAAGTGGAAAAACCCAAATTAACTGTTACCGGCGCCTGATTGGCATTAGACACGGTGATCGGAACCTGTACGGTTCCTGCGTTTTCATTAACCGCAAAAAAATTGGAAGCTGCTGCTATAGAGACATCAACAGGGGCTTCAAAAACACGCACCAAATCAAAACGCGATGTTCCTGTTGTTGAATAGGTGCTCGTTGAACGTGCCGCTAAATATGTCCCTGCTATAGGGTCAAATGCTGCAACAACTCTAAAAGCTAAATTTGGCTTATTGTTAAAATTACTATTCGCTGCAAAAGATACAGATCTAAAATACCAAGTGTCTCCGGTGCCTGTTGCTTGAGGAGTAAAGGTAAATGAAGTGGTATCAACCCAAACGACCGTACCTCCAGTAGTTGCACCGGTATGATCAAGGGTATATTGCAAGACCCAAGTATTTGGAGCCGTGTTACTCAAGCGTTGCCAAAAAGAAATTCCAATTCTAGAATACCCCGTTGTATTTGCGTTGATTTGTACCCCACGTGTTTTTGAACCTGTTCCTTGGGCTGGCCAACCCGTTGCATTAAAACCAGAGTTATCTGTAGTGTTCGCCTCAGTTGGAAGCACCGTGCCTGTATACCCAGTTGCATAAGAAGAAGTAGCGCCATTAACAACATCAAAAGAACCCAAACCACTTACGGGAGCATTTGTTCCCGTTGCTGCATTGGCGTCATTTAACAAAGAATTGAAATCCCAGTGCGTCACCAAAGATTGTTGTGCAAATCCAATGACAGGTAATGCAATAATTAAAGCAAATAGTTTTCTAAACATATCTTAAATTTTAAGACAAAGTAAACGTCTTAAAATGAAGAGTGTATTTATTGTATATAAAACTTATATGTACTAATTATGAACTAATTAACGCGATCAATAGATCCACCAAACTCGGATCTAAAAGCGTACTGGTATCGCCTAGATTTGAGGTGTCGCCCTCTGCAATTTTGCGCAAGATGCGGCGCATGATTTTGCCGCTGCGTGTTTTGGGTAGGCCAGGCACAAATAAAATTTGATCGGGTCTGGCAATTGGACCTATGATGCGTGAAACCGTTTGCAAAATATCCTGTTTGGTGAGTTTGTCGTCGCCATGCGTGTCTTCCATAATGATATACGCAAAAATACCCTGCCCTTTGATGTCGTGCGGATATCCCACCACCGCACTTTCAATCACGCCAGCGTGCATATTGATTGCGTTTTCCACTTCTGCTGTACCGATGCGGTGACCGCTCACATTCAGCACGTCGTCTACCCTACCCGTAATTCTGTACAAGCCGTCTTCGTCACGGAGGCAACCGTCGCCTGTGAAATAGAGGTTTTCATAAGTAGAAAAGTAGGTTTGGCGACAGCGTTCATGATCTTTATATGTGGTTCTGATCATGCCTGGCCAAGGGAATTTAATGCATAAATTACCATTGACACCATTGCCTTCAATTTCTACGCCATTTTCATCGACCAAACAAGGTTGAATTCCCGGAAGCGGCAGCGTAGCGTATGTAGGCTTTGAAGGTGTTACGCCCGCCAAATTTGAAATCATGACCCCGCCCGTTTCGGTTTGCCACCAGGTATCTACAATTGGGCAGCGTTTCTGACCAATGTGCTCGTTGTACCAATGCCATGCTTCTTCGTTGATTGGCTCACCTACTGAACCCAATACTTTCAAGGAACTAAGGTCTTTTCCTTTAATAGGATCTAATCCAAAACCCATTAAGCTGCGAATGGCCGTTGGAGCTGTATATAAGATATCAACATTATACTTCTCAACGATTTCCCAGAACCTACCTGCATCGGGCCAGGTGGGCACGCCCTCAAACATAAGTGTGGTGGCGCCAGCGCTCAGTGGCCCATAAATAATATAGCTGTGACCGGTGATCCAGCCGATGTCTGCGGTACAAAAATGCACTTGACCATGTTGGTATTGAAAAACGTTGACAAACGTGTAGTTGGTCCAGACCATGTAGCCAGCAGTGGTGTGCACCACGCCTTTAGGTTTGCCCGTGGAGCCTGATGTGTAAAGAATAAATAAGATATCTTCGGCATTCATAGGCACAGGCGCCACCTCGGGGTTGCCCATGGTTTCAACCTTTTTGATTTCGTCTTCCCACCAGACATCGCGGCCTTTGAGCATGGATACAGGGGTGCGCGTTCGAGTACATACAATGACCTTTTGAATTGTTTTATTCCCAACCAACGCGTCGTCAATCACACTTTTAAGCGGAATATCTTTGGCTCCTCGATAGGCGCCGTCGCAAGTCACAATAAATTCGGCGCCTGCGTCGTCTAGGCGGTCTGCAATGGCTTGGGCTGAAAACCCGCCAAATATAACGGAATGTATGGCGCCAATGCGAGCACAGGCCAGTGTTGCAACAGCGAGTTCAGGAACCATACCCATGTAGATACAAACGCGGTCACCTTTTTGAACGCCAATGTTCAAGAGTACATTAGCAAATTGCTGCACTTTAAAATGCAATTCTTTGTAGGTCAGTACCCGATGATGCTCATCCGGGTCATTAGACTCCCAAATAATAGCAGGTTCGTTGCCTCGTGTTGCCAAGTGGCGGTCTAGGCAATTTTCTGTGATATTGAGTTGAGCCCCTTTGAACCATTCTACCCGTGGTTCCTTGAAATTCCATTCCAGAACCTTTTCCCATTTCTTTTGCCAGGTGAAATTTTCGGCAATTTCTGCCCAGAAAGCTTCAGGGTCTTGAACACTCTGTTGATAAGCTTTTTGATATGCTTCTAGGGTGTGGATTTGATATGAATCGTTCATTTTAGCAAGTTTGTGCTAAAGTAACGAGAAAACAGCGCGAGTCAATAGGATTTTTCCATCAAATTGGCTCCAAATTTTAGCATCATTTCGTCAGGCTACTGCACTTCAAAAGCCACTTCATTTCTGCGCGCAATGAAGTCCCATGGTGCATTATAACCCATATAAATCAATTTCTCTTGATGGGCAATCCCCTCCTTCTTGAGAAGGTCGCGCAATTCCTGCGCCTTTTCTGCAATTTTAGCATCGTTGGAATACCCACCAAAACGCAGCACAGCAAGTGTGCGCTCTGCTTGTTTGGCTATCTTCACATTTTGGCTGTTCGGACTCGGTAAAGCATCCATACTGTATTGCTTTGGCATCACAAAAGCCACTTGGGTCTTGGCACCCATCTCCATCACAACTGGAGAAGTCATGGCAATTTTCTCACCTTTCTCATTGCCGCCAAAGATATAACCTGCCACTCTTCTAAATCCCAAACTGCTATTTTCGCTGTATGTATTGGAATCTAAATCAGTCTGTGCCAAAACTAAGCTGGGGTAACGCCGGATCTCGGCTTTTTTGGTCAGCACGCGGAGCACTTCATATTCAGGAGTTTCTATGGATGAACGCATAACTGAAAGTAGTAAAATGAATAAAAGTCCAATGACAGAAAGGACAACGAGAAGTTTTTTCAAGCGCTTTTTTTCTTTTAAAACATTGCAAATGCAAAAAAGTTCTTATCTTTGCACACGAAATCGGCCTCGTAGCTCAACTGAATAGAGCATCAGATTACGGCTCTGAAGGTTTCAGGTTTGAATCCTGACGAGGTCACAAAGAAAATGCCCTTCGCTATGCGGAGGGCATTTTTCATTTAGAGTCGTTGAGACTTTGCATCTCATTTGAGTAACTCCTCATAAAAGTTAAGCTTCACAATACCATCTAAAATAAAACAGTTCCGAACAGCGCTTTTTCTTTTTTAAATCATAGATAATCAATTGTCTAATTCCTTTAAATGTGTTACCTACATTTTGAATTAAATAATTGTCATTGATCCAATAATCAGTAAATGATTTTTCATTTGAAACTCTTTTCAAAATCTGTAATTCCCCATTAATCTTAACTAAACCATTGGCAAAAACGACAATGGTAGATTCATTCATGAAATCTCTTTTATTTCCAAAATACTGATCGCCATATATAAATGGATCTTTATTTTCTATCTGCACCGTATTTAGATCAAATCTATCTAGCGAAATAAAAGTACTGTCGAAGCTATCAATACTACTCAATAAAAGAATCGCTTTCTCAAATTTTGTTGAAGTCGTTTCTTTTATTTCGTTTTCATTCAATTTCTGGAATTCACACGCGGTAACAATAAAAATCAACGCACTTAAAAAAACGAATAAATGTAATACTTTGGTTATCATGATATTAACTTAATTATAATTACTTCTCCTCCACCCTAATTCTCACAACAAAATCAAAGGACCCGGCCTGATCTACTTTGTAATTCGTGTGCCAGTAATTATTGAAAACATACAGATAGAGCGGGCTAATACTTTGGTTTTCGCGGGTCCAGACTTTGGCGCCGCGTTGCTGCTGTTCGTTAACCGGTGCGCCGAGTTCAATGAGGTTGCAGTCGGGTGTAAAGACGGTTATTTTGAATTTCTTGTCCTCTAGGATCAGGTGGTCTGCAACGCAAATAAACTCTTTATTGGAGCCCGCTAATTGGTCTGCAGGGTAATTCAGCATTGTTTTTTCGCCGTAGGTCAAGGAAGGGTTGTCTAGTTGAAAAGGCAAGCAAATGTGCAAGGCTTCTTTGTCTCGGATGGCTTTTTTGTCGATGCTGTAATGCAAGATAAGTTCGTTTGACGCTTCGCTTGGCCAGACCTCCAAGCGCACCTTTAAGTTCTGATGTTCGAATTGCTGGCTGTTTGCTTTTAGATCTGTGCGCGCAGGTTTGACAATTGAATTGACCTGAGGGGCAAGACCTAAACTATAAATTATGCCACCCAAACCTAATTCATCTTGGCGCAGCAACTCTTGGCCCTGCCATTTCAAAGACCGAATACCTGACAATCCTTTCTCCCAATCGAGTTCTAGGGCACTTTGCTGCGCAATGCCACTTGGTGCATCCCAATTCAATACTTCTTTGAGTGCGTTAAATGCAGCCTGAGCGCTGTCCAAAAAAGCTTTTTTGATGCGCCATTGTTCAGTCGTGAAAAATATGTCGGGAGCTGAAATGCTACACCACGCGCCCCATGTGTGTTCGTGGAACAAAATGAGGTTGCGGTGAATTTCTCGCAAAGCTGCTTGCTGCTGATTTTTTTGAATATCGTTTAGCTGCCCTTCAAAATCAATGACTTCCTTTACCAAACGGCGCGCCTGGATTTCTTCGGCAGCTGTGGAGTACGCGCCGTCTTCCCAATACGGACTGATTTCCCCTGTTTGAACCGGTAAATCAACTTTGTATTGCGTTAAAAAATCTGCAAATAAAGTATCTACATTGGAAAGCAC
>Ga0315905_10004571_pt1 | contig 14143 bp, 1 predicted proteins | sample LakEriMetagenome_5_FD_203522 | JGI IMG/M metagenome (GOLD analysis project Ga0315905, IMG submission 203522) | Freshwater fungal communities from buoy surface, Lake Erie, Ohio, United States - Buoy 4 MA121 | ecosystem: Environmental > Aquatic > Freshwater > Lake | place: USA: Lake Erie, Ohio... | reverse complement strand
GAGAGGCGAAGGCCAGCCTCTCATGAAGTCGCGCGAGCGCCGCGTCAACTAGCGCGAGCTGCGCTTTGCTCATGGGTCCCATGCAGAGGAAGCTCAGGCGCGGTGGCCCACGCACGCAGAGATTGGTGAACGCGCCCAACTCTGCGCGCGCAAGACATTGCACGCGCAAGCTCGCCGCAAAAGCAAACGCGGCTGGGCGTGGCCGCGGCACAGGGCTGCGCAGCTCGCCGCCAGCGCACGCCGTCATCGACGCCAGGCCGAGCAGCACTGCCATGCCGCGCATTCTGTCAGCGTAGGAACAGTGTAAACGGGGAAACTGAGAAACAGGGCGTTTTGATCCCATCACGCCAAGGGTCGAAACGTCGACCACGACGTCGACGAGAGACCGAACGCAGACACTCGGACCCCTGCGTCCGAGCAGATTGGCAGTCTCCAGCTGGCACTCTCCGCTGTGCAGTAGGCCTTGTCTCTGAGAGGCATCGCCCGCTCCCGCCTAAGAGCAACCCGGCTCGGTAGTGGCACGGGTGTGCGCACGCCGCGCACGCGCCAGCGCGTGGGCGGGCGCGGTCGCGAGGCAGTGTTCCCTCGGCGGAAGCGCTTATACGCATGGCATGCGGCCGGTATGTTTCGTTTGCTGTGCGTGCTACTCATCTGCTCGCTCCTCCCCATGGCCGGGTTGCCTTCCCCGCTTGTACCGCCGCGTGCGCAGCTCACCGCTGCTATGTTTGCGCTGCCGTGTCCTTGCTGGCCGCAGGATCTCGTTCGCATTTATTCTGTTGCTGTCGGTTCTGCCGACATTTGATTTGATTTCGTCATCCGTCGAGTACAACGTCTCGCATGCTGTCGACACGGCGCACGAAAGAAGGATGGGGTTCCGAGAGAGGCCTTCACTGCGGCAAGAGGAACCGAGCGAGCTCGAGCCGGAGGACACTGGCCGAGCGGCAGGTTGGAATTTCAGACACTCTATCCCGGCGGCGCCCCCCAGGATGTCTTCGGGCAGGCTGCTTCTGCAGGACAGCCAGGCTTGGACCTGGCAGGCAGACTCCTTTCGTGTAGACTACAAAGCGATGACGTCAGCTCAACCATCCATTATTTCAGTGGCATTCACCGTCTGCAGAAAATGCGGAGGTATCATGGCAGGGGACACCATCTATGTGGTCTTGCCGGGCTTCTCAAGACCTGAGTATTTGCTTTACGAGGCAATACTCCCAGGCGGCGACAACGCCGCAAGCTTCGGAGCGATAACATGGGACCAGGCGTCAGAAACACTTACACTCACAGTTTCGGAAACTTTAAGGGAATCTAGAGAGTATCAGGTGGATGTGCCCCTGGAGGCGGGGCTCCGCCTGCCATACAAAGGCATCCCACGCGAAAACAGCGGGATCATGGCGTACATATCTGCTGTAAATGGCGGGCCGTCAGAACCCACGCCATTAAAAAATGTGGTTCCTGTTGGTTCATTCACAGATTCGACGGCGCTTGAGTATAAGCCGGCAACAGCAGGCTATCCTGTGATGATCACCTTGCGCTTTGTACCCGTCATGAAAATCTCAGCTGGAGAGAGGGTTATGATTGACGTACCGAATTTCTTCTGTTCTAAGGATCATGCTGAGGGCTCATGCCAATCAGGTTCATTTTCAAGCCTCTTGACTGTCAAATTCAACGGCACTCGACCCGTGACCCTGACAATGCCTTCCTTATGGAGGTTTGTGCCCTTTCAGGAGCTCAATGTTTTGACCTTGCGATCGAAGTGCATGTTACGAAACCAATGTGCTTGCGCTGACTTGAAATGCTGCTTGAGCAGCGGCACTACGAGACGCATTTCGTTCACGATGCCACAGATGTTTGTACCTGGGGTAGGATTGTTGAGTATCGAGCCCGGTGCGTTCGCCGAAGTCATAATTGAGCAGAGCGTGGGCATAGCTATCGGCGAAGATGGTCTTGAAAGAAATGACGAGCGGCTCAAACTTTCTTGCGACGCGCAGTCTGGGCCAGTGCTGCCTGCCACCATTTACCAATCGCCTAATATTGGGTTCTTTTCCGAACGCAATGTCAACATTTTTTCGAGGGATGGCTTGATTCCAAATATGCCATTGTCTCTGGCCCTTCGCTTCACCTCAATTAAGGAGATCAGGACAGGAGAAAGGGTGATACTCGCGTTACCGGGGTTCACAAGAACTGGATCTGGCCCTATTCCTCACAATAACCCGCACTTTGATGATGCTGTGTGGGATCCGATAAACCGGCATCTTGAGTTCGTTGTTAGGCATGTTGTGCGCGCAAATTTTAGGCAAGACTTACTACTGGAGCAAAACCAGTGCGAAATTCGATTACCTGCCAGTGGCATTGCCAGAGACTCTCTAAACTTGACACTGTCTACAGATGCAGAGGCTGGTCCTGTCGAGATGCTGCCAATCAGGAGCAATCCACCCGCAGGTTCACTCCAGGACGTCGCCTTATCATACGATCCACCCATGGCGTCGGCGATTGCATCAATATTTCTCCAATTCAGGACAACTATGCAGTTGGAGGAGTATGATGTCATTGAGGTGCACCTACCTTCCTTTGTGGGTCCCACATTTGAACTCATTACAAGTGCACAGATTCAAGATCTGAACGCCCATGATGCTGATATGCCCTTTCACGGCGTGTGGTCAAACTCAAAGCCGGATAAGTTGTTGGTGCTGATGGTTTCTTGTAACAAAAGCTTGCCGGCTAACACGACGTTCCACTTGGTCATTAGCAGTAGTGCTGGCATCCGCATGCCCGCTCAAGCTATCATTCAAAACCAACAAGACTTTAAGATTTCAAGCAACGCGAAGGCAGGCCCTGTTGTTGCGCAACGGATAATGTCTGTGCGCTCGGTGGGTGCATTTGTGAACTCTTTGGGAGAAGGTGTGACTATGGACTATTCTTCCTGCGTGGATGACAAGGACGTTCCGATGCACGGCCCAGGGGCTTTTTGTACTGTCAGCCTATCCCTTTCGGTCGACATGCCTATTCTGGCAGGTGTGTTGCACAGTTTGCTCGCGATTCATGATGGTGCGAGGAGCATGCGTTTGTGCAGAATCGGGGTAAAGGAGGATTGTGGGAGGGCTACAGGCTGCTATAGGCTGCTATAGGGTGCTATAGGCTGCCCTTCCCTGGCGATGTTTAAATTGGGAAATTCAAACACGGAAATTCAAACACGTGCCCTGCCCACACGCTCCTGCCATTCAAACAACCAGCCCCCCCCCACACAGGCACCCTCCTCTATGCGGCACACACACACACACAATTACTCCCAAGTTTCTGACGCTCGCATGTTTAATTTATGCAGGTGAAATGATTCGGGTTTCGCTTCCGGGGTTCGGCATTGAAAGCACAACTAAACAGGAAACTTGCGATGTACGAACTTCAGCAGTTGATAGTGGAGCCGGGAATTTCATCTCTCGAGGCACATGGAATCTCACTTCGCAGACACTGTATCTTGTGGCTGATAAGGAAATCGAGCGGTCTCAGCTCTTAGAGTTAGAAGTCCCAAATTCTTTTGGGCTGCGCCTGCCTTTCAATGGCCTGGAACTTGACCACGCCACGCTGAGAATAGGTGGGGACTTTGAAGCCGGTGACGTCTTGATGACAAGAATCTGGAGTTCAAAGCGAGTACCTGTCCTTGAGGATGCTCAGTTTCGAATAGACCCAGCCATGGTCGCAGAGGATGTTGCATTGAACTTCAGCTTCACGCATGTCGCACCTTTGAGAACGCTTGCTCCCGGTGAGACTTTGAGCATCTTCCTTCCCGGCTTCACGTCTCTGTCGACTGGTGAACTGGAAGTATACTCTGCAATTCGAGAGTCAGGACACTCGCCACTGGAATTTGACGAGAAAAACGCCAGTCAAAGGGTTTTTACTTCTGCGCACTGGGACGTGAGTTCTGAGACACTGATATTGACAGTGGGAATTCCAATACTCAGCCAAGATTGTAGCAATTGTAGACACAACGAAATTGAGATTTTCGTCCCCAAATCTGAACGGTTTCGTGTGTCAACCTTAGGTTTTGCATCTGACACAGCTACGTTTCTTCTAGATCAGAGAATTGGTCCGTCTCTGCCATCTCGCATTCGAAATGGCGCCATAGGCTTTTTGGGAGCTGATGCTCGGGTCTCACTCATCCCCATCACGGAGGCTCCCCTTCGTGCAGGGGAAGTTTCAACAATACAAATTGAATTTGAACCGGTCATGGACATTGCCGGTGGAGAGTCAATCATTCTTCGATTTCCAGGGTTTCAGCGCTTGCAGAATGGAATCGTGGAATCGAGCGAAGTTGTTGTCTATTTAAACCGATCCGCGGTGACAGATTCGGTAGGAGCGTTCAACCCGGTATTCTCATGGCTGCCCGGTGAACTTCGTATGGGCATTCCTTCTGGTGGAACAATCCAAAAATTTACAAGTGTTCGCCTTTATGTCAAACACACTGCTGGCATTATGCTACCTGTGCTAGGTGTTCGGAAGGGAATGCAGAATCATGGAATCACGATTCAAAGCGATGCGAGTGAAGGAATAGTGTTGCCGACGAGGATTCCGTGCGAACCCCCAGTCGGATCTTTCAAACAGACGTCGGTTACGTTTGGGAATGATGCGGAACCGGGAAAAAATGTTGACGTGAACCTGACGATGATTCCGTACATGCGATTGGAGGCAGGAGATACCGTTCGAGTACATCTCCCTGACTTTAGCGGTCCACTTTTTACTCCCAGCCCGGATGAGGAAAGGCCAGGATTTGCGGTTTCGCGGTTTGAGTTCGTAGAAGTGGGGGGGGTGTCTGGAAGCAAAGTCACAGTGTTTTGGGAGTCGGCCGGAGAAAACGTTGTGTTGCGCTTTCTGGAGGCTGTCGATGAAGCTGAGCTAATCAACATTTTTATTCCTAGTCAGGCTGGACTGAAGCCTGGAGCGGGTTCTGGTCTGAAAAGGGACAATCCCGTGTACATCCGGACCGCGGCTGGCACAGGGCCTGTCTTGGACACTCGATTCGAAATCGTGCAGGAAGTGGGAAGATTCTCCAGTTTTTCAATTGAATTTTTACCAAGCTCTGATATGTGGTCTCAGCAACCAGAAGAACTCAGGCCAGGGAAAATTGGCTCACTTGAAATCACGCTGGAATACGGGTGGGAAATTTTCAAAGGCGACTCAATCTACATTGTCCTCCCGAATTCTTCCGGCATTCATTCTGGATTTCAGCGTGTGGGTGGCGAGAGTGTGATTATATCGAGAGCAAAGGATATTGCTGACACGGCCAATGTGTCGGATTTAGAAGCGGCATACCAGTTCAGTGCAAGGTGGATTAAAATGTACAATGAGTTGGAACTCGTGTGTGTAAACTGCAAGCAATACGAATATGGATGTCTTTGCGGTTCTCCTCGGTCCGGGGGTGACAAATCTGTTTTTACTATCCGCGATGGATTCAAGCTCCCCGAGTTCTTGGACCAGAGCGATTCCGGCATCCAGATATACGCGATTGATTCTCGGGACATGATGATGAATTTCCACCAGCCCATGGGATTTTCCCCGCTCATAGGCCTGGTGAAGTCAGAGATGAAGTTTGAACCCACGAGACCGGGGGAAGCGAGTACAATCACCATTTTGTTCTCGTTGACGATGTCAATGCAAAAAGACGACATCATCGAGATTAGTATGCCAAGATTTGTTGCTGAAAATGGGCCGCTTCTGCTCTCCGGCCCCCCCCCCATTGATGCGACGTGGCTAAACTCGACCTTAATTCTCAAAGTAAGGAACAAAATCCTGGCCTACACCAACGTGGAGATTTCGGTCCCCGAGAACACGATTAGTGGTATCAAACTGCCTCTCCGTGGAATTCCTATGGGTGCCACAGACATCACGATGTCAACAGATGGGCAAACAGGAACATTCCGACGACCCTTTGAAGTGGTGCAGGCTGTTGGTGGCTTCGAAAATTCGTCAATTACTGTACACTTGAACTCGACGCATGGAATCCAGTGTTCATTCAGGTATGCGACACTGTTGAGCAGTGGGCAACAAATTGAGGTGTCACTAACGCACTTGCAGTTAACGGAAATCATGCCAGGCCTGTCTTTTTCATCAGATCCGGCCCAATTGTTGGCAAGTGTCACAATACGAAGGGATTATACTACGAATGGCAATGCAACTTTCAATTCAACCTTTCTTGTCATGGATCTTTCGCAGTCTATACCGGCCCAGACCACTTTCTCTATTCATATCTCCGGGATTTCTTCGTATTATGTAGGAGATGTTGACTCTCTACATCCGATGGTTTCGCTGATGGGCGAAACTAAACCTTTCTCGTTTTTGACACAGCGCATTCTCACACTCGACCTAGATGCTTCGCTTCGGGCTTCATTGTCTGACATCGCGCAAGTTGAAAACCCGAGTTTGGTTGCACGTAAGTTGCAATCTGATGATGAGGGCCCTAGGGCGGATGATGGGGGTCCTAGGGGTGGGACAGCATATGGCGGGGGTACCGAATCAGAAGAATCACGCATTGGTATGAGCCTAGAGCGTGCAAGGCTGTCAGCAGCTCAGGGGCGATCTTTTACCGAGGCAAATATCGCCAGAGATGCACGATTTTTGGATCTTTCTCGAGGGACCTCGAATGCCTTCGAGCAGGACATTTTCGTAAATGAGCCTGGGAGAAGGCAGGGCCTTGAATGCCCCACGTTGACTGCAAATTCTACCTTGAAGTACTTTTCGCCGCTGGCAGCAGAAGTTGTGTCTTTTGAGATCACTTTTACCTGTCTGATTCCCAAGGTTTCACAGTTCAAGCTGAGACTTCCCCAGGTTTCAAGATCCGCTGGCGGGTTGGACTTGGGACTAAGATATGTCGGATCTTGGAAGAACGACAACGTTCTTGTGATAATTGATCTTGATTCTGACGCGAATGAATGTGATGATAGACCGTGTGCTCATTCGATCTCCATTCCTGCAGCTGCTGGTTTTCTCCTCAAAAACGAAGGTGTTGTTGCAAACGACCCTTTGATTCGCTTTGAGTTTAGTCATACAATCGAACTTTTGTGCTTGGAGCCTGTGGGAACATCTGAGGCAGTGGGATCGTTTTTCGATAGTTCAGGCATTAGCAGTGGTCCAAGTGTCCAATTTTGTCCGGGAGTTCCAGGGGAAATTAATGAGGTGCAACTGCAGTTGAGAAGCCAAGCTTTGATCGCTCGTGGGGAGAAAATTACGCTCAAATTGCCCGGATTTTCTGGATATACAATTCGTAACATCCTTATTGAGAAAGGATCCTGCGAAGGCGACCAAATCGAATTTTCGGCCGGTTTCGGTTGCGACTTTGCAGGCACTTCTGGCGATCTTGTTGGCTTGGCGACGGGCAGCGGCTTTGCAAGTGCAAGTGGCTCTGGCAGCGAGGGCGAGGGCAGCATGTCGAGCAGCCACGTTGAGGATTACACCCTTTTTGCTTCTGCATCATGGTCAAATGTGACCCAGCTTTTGGAGCTTACTGTTCTCCGAATCATCCTGCCATTCCAATTGTGCTCTTTGACGGTTCCTTCGACTGCGAATGTAAGACTCCCAGAGCGTGGAGTTCTACCCAACTATGAGTCAAACATCGAAATTGCCTGTGACGCTGCAACAGGAAACATATTGTCAACCAGAGTACCAAAGGTAAGGGGGGTTGGATCGCTTTTCGATCACTCATTGCAATACATTCCAAGTACAGTAGTGAAGGAAACGCAGATTCGAATTAGGTTCACGCCATCCATGCCTATGTTTCCAGGTGACAAGCTTGTTGTGCGTCTACCGTATTTTACGGGTGAATCTAGCAGCTGTGTTCGAATAGCGTTTCGGCAGTCTGAGCCGCGGGGATCTATTGCCCTCGTAGATTGGAACTTACAACTTCAAGAGCTTTCCTTATACATAACTGGAAACATAGAACGTTTCGCCAACGTTACTGTACTTGTACCAGCTTCAGCGGGTTTGATCTTGCCGGTACAGGGCCTGAAATTGAATCAGAATACATTGACGATGGAAGCCCAGGCTCTGTATGGTAACGTACCCGCCACTCCGATCTCAATTTCGGACGCAGTTGGTTCTTTCCTCTCATCGCCAACCTTGTTTTATGAGCCTGGGATCGCGGGTAAGCCGTCTGCTATTAAATTCAGCTTTATTCCTGAAATGGATATACAGTCTGGAGAAAGTGTTTTTCTAGTGCTGAGTGGCTTCACTGGGCCTGAACAAACGTTCTCGTTCTCATCTGTGCCCGAGAATATGTTTCATGAAGCCTTTGTCACTGATAAGCGCTCTGGGTGCGAGATTCAATTTCCCGTGTCCAGGACGATACCAGCGGGCTCGAGTGTTGGGATTGAAATTCCAAGGACTCTGAACATTACGATTCCACAGATCGGTTTGAAATTGAATCAGGAAACTTTGAAGATATTCACAAATGCAGCTGGAGGACCGGTTCCTGCGCCAGGTTTGGCGATTTCCAACTCGGAACCAGTGGGCGCCTTCTTTGATCCGTCTACGCAATCGCAGCCTGATCCCGGGCCTTCGTTGCCACGAATTTCGTTTCAGTTTGATGACGTTTACGGCCCTACCAAAATTCGGTTCGAGTTTATCGCAATGATGACCATTGTAGAAGGGGAAAGCCTCAACTTGAAACTTTCCCTTTTCTCCGCTGGTTCTGACATCGACTCAGTGTTGCTGGCGAAAGGCGCTGATAGGTTTGACGCAACGTGGAGGGAGAGTACTCAGGAACTGAAATTGCAGCTTCTTTCGTCGGTACCTGCATGTCCTGAAGTCAGGGCAAAGAGGAACGAGTGCCTCATATTGTCCTTTGAAATAAGCTCATCTGCAGGGATTAGGCTGCCTCCTCACGGTGTAAAAATGAACGATGAAGACCTGAAAGTAAGTTGCAGCTCGATGGCTGGACCTGTCCCGTGGATTCCGATCAAATATTCTCAAGCAGTGGGCATTTTCGAACGGAAGGAAGTGCGATTTGAACCTCCACTGGCTGGAGCATTAGCAAATCTTTTGCTGAACTACAGGCTTAACCGACCAATTTCAAGAGGAGCAGAAGTAGTTCTAAACTTGGTAGGGAAGAAGAGCCCAGAGTGCGATTCTGACGATTGCGACGACTGCGATCCTTTTAATATCAGTGCTGGGTATTACAACACCTCAGGCGCATCCACGTCTGCATTCCCCCAAGTACAAATTGTAAACTGCGACGGTGTTCACATCCGCGATTGCTCTGTTCTAAAAACGATGGAAGCTGCACACCATGGCTATACATTTCCTGCATGGTTGCAGCGGTCAGACATGCTAATCTTGAAATTTGTTGCCGCTGTTGAGGTCGACGCTGGGTCAAACGTATCCCTTGAAGTTTCAAATATAAGGATTCCTACCTGTGGAGTGCCCAGTGATTACTCCATTGCGTTGTCCACAAACGCTGCAGCGGGACCAGTTCAGCCCGCCTCACTTGCTACGATGGGGATAGGGGCATTTCGAGAAACATCCGTTGAGTATGAGCTTCCAAAAATTAATACTATTAGCGCGATGTCAGTGAGCTTCAAGGCAACCATGAATTTCAACGAAAACGAAAAAGTCACTCTGTACTTGCCAAGTTTCACTGGAAGCAGTAAAGAACACTTCAGAGTGCTATCTACGCCAAGTGATGGCGTTGAGAATAAGTGCTGCCCAAGTCAACTGGGCTGTTTTTCGACCGCTAGTTGGGACAACGTGACCAGCCTGCTTGATTTGCATATCACGCACAAATCGACACAGTTTGGGAGTCGATTCTGTGTTTTCGAGGTTCATGTGCCTGCCCTGATCCGTCTGCCAATCGATGGGGTTGTGGAAAACGACCAAAGATTGACGATTTTCACCTCTGCCTCTGAGGGACAAGTGGATCCCATTGCAATTCAAAGTTCCACTGGTGTTTACCGCATCGGCTCCCTTGTCGTCTCGTCGCTTAACTTCACACTTGAGAAGAGTGGATGCAGCGGATGGCAGTTCTCGACTGGGGTTGGGTCAAATCCTTCGGCGGGAAACCCAGCGGTTCTCAGGATCAGACTTCAGGCAATGATGGTTTTTTCTTTTGGTGACACGATAAGTCTTGACTTACCCGGCTTCTTGGGAAAGAAGCTGACATCAACAAGTACATGCCAAGGTTGTATAATTTGCCAGGCGACGTGGAATGAGGCCTCTTCTACGCTTGTTCTAACCTTTGCTCGTAAAGCACGAGCAAGGCATGTAGTTGAATTTGAGACGGAGCTAGACTTGCTTGTGCTGCCGGAAGACGGGGTGCGCAGAGATCAGGCCTCTATCAAGGTTTCATCCAATGCAGCCGCCGGCCCTTTCCAAGATGCAAATTTCACGTTTGTCCAACCGATCGGGTCCTTTCGCAACACAACTATTCTTGAATTTGGCGTGCCTGCTGGCAGTGTTAAGAGTCTCGCGGCTCCTATTTTTCCCTACACGAGCAACGTGTGCTGTCCAATCGATCTCGAGGTTGGAAAAAGAAGGGGGAAAAGAACGGAAGATTGCTGTTTTAATAACAATACCCAGACTGTGGAGTCAAATGTGTCTTTATCGTTTCGACCTGCCATGAATCTTGATATCGGCGATGAAGTCGACTTCAGTCTCTGCAACTTTCATAGTGGTCCGATGCCTTGGGGTGAAACGGATCTCGGTATCGATGTTTCACCAAGTTCGCACTTTAGTGCCACTTGGAACCAAAATACTAGAATTTTGCGCCTCACTCTATTGCAACCTGCAAGTGCAGGCGACTGGTTAAAGGTCACAGTGCTAGCAATACAGTCGAATCCGATTATGCGGCTGCTGCTGCCTCCGCAGGGCATTTATGAAAACAGAGACTGTTTGCAGATTAGCACCAATACCCAAAATGGACCAGTACCCTTCACACAGCTCAGCTCTGTCCCATCCGTGGGGGCATTCTGGGATTCATCGATTGAATTTATTGGAGCAAAGCCTGATTCTGTTAATGCGTGGATTCTGCGCTTCACCCCAAAGATGCCTCTGACGACGGGTAGCCAGATCATCCTGGAATTTGATGACGGCTTCACAGGGGTAGATGTATCTTGTGATGCCACGACCAGCGAGCCTCACGCATTTGGAGAAGCTCGATGGGAGCGGCAGCAAAGGAAGGTGATGATTGACATCATCAAGGATGTTGATGCCGGCACTCCGGTAAAGATTATGGTGCCGTCTACTTCTATTATTAGACTGCCCAAGAACGGTATTGGCCCTTCCACAGTGCTCAAAATCAGTACTGACACTCCTCTTGGCCTAGTTAACCCCACGCAACTTCTGGAGACACCGCGAGTTTCACACGCAGGTGAATTCCATCTAACTGAGATAAACATGGGCGCCATGCCCAGACGAGGCTCCGACGTTACGTTCAACTTCACGTTCATTTACTCCCAAGATCTGAGCATAGACGATGTCATAACGATTTTCCTACCGGACTTCTCATTAGCCGGAGCAAGATCAGGCACATTTGACGTATCAAGCACCAGAAAGGAAAGGGACTTCTCTTGTTTCCTCGATGATACAGGAACGCCTTGTTGGAAGAAATCTACGGAGGTCCCGGTAAACTACGTGAGTGCGGCTTGGTATAATGCTCAGGAACCTAAGGATCGTGCTCTGATTCTGACAATTTCAAGTTCCATCCGAGCAGGCTCGCAAATTTCAGCCATTATATCGTCCTCAGGTGGCATCCGTGTTCCAGAGAAGGGTCTTGTACGAGATTCCCCCACCATCACTGTCCAGTGCACTGCAACCGCTGGAAACAGCGACAAGGTGCCGGTAATGAAGTGTCCTGGTGTTGGTGGGTTCAGCTTCAAGGAAATAAGTTTTGATCCTGGGAAGGTCTCTGAATTATCAATCTTGACAATTAAATTTAGGCCAATTATGCCTTTGAAACCTGAAAATCAAGATATCGTTCTCGTTTGGTTACCACATTTCACAGGTAGCAACTCGAGGTGTTTCAACGAATCTGTATTCGTGACAAGGACATCAAATAATGTCGTCGAGCAATTAAAGGTGCAGGCATGCTGGAAGGATGACTTGTGCGTAGTGCGTGAAACGAGAACAGATTGTCTGGAGCCAACAGACTCAGATTCTTACTGTCGTTGGGTTTCATGTGACGCACTCTCAGATTGTGGGGCGAATGATAACCCCAGATGCGAATCAAAACAATCAGGTGGAGGATCAGGAGTGCATGTTAAGGTCCGTGGTTTGATTGACACAGGGGACCTTGTACACATTACTCTGGACAAGTCACTGGGCATTCGTTTACCCTCCCAGGCCTTAGCTGCAAACGATGCGTCCTTAAAGCTGAGTGGAATTGTAAAGGGTGTCTCAGCGTCGCCGGTTGCTTTCTCCAATTCTCCGCCTGTTGGGGCTTTGTATGATGTAAGGTTGACATTTTCACCAAAGTTTGCAGATCGCCCTACATCGCTCACGGTATCTTTTAGGCCTGGAATGGCGATCCAGGAAGGGGAACTGGTAAAACTTCATTTGCCGGGCTTCAATTCAATTGCATCATGGAGAAAACGCCTGACTACATCCTCTACTTCTCGCTTTCTTTTTGCGAGTTGGAGCCAGGAAGCACACATATTAAGCCTCACCGCAGATTTTGACGTCTTGAAGGGTCAACAAGTCTCTGAGACTGTTTCGATTGATTCAGATCTCAGGCTCCCAAAAGATGGCATTGTATTTGATGCTAACAACCTCATGATCGAATGTAATGCTGAGGATGGCATTGTTCTCAAGACCGTTATACCACCTGGCCAATTCGACTCAATCGGAGCATTTCTGAATACCCGTGTTGATTTTGGTCCGTCTGAGGCTTGTGTACCTGGTGGTCTTGTCACAATGCAAGTGCGCTTCGATGCGATGCTTGACATGGAACCAAGCCAGATCAATAAAGCTTGCAGCACAACGAGCAGGTTGTTGCGCATGAAAATGACCGGCTTTATATTTGGTCCAGGCAACCTCGACCTACGTAGCGCCATCAATGACGGTTGCGGCTTTCGGTCGCCGGAGGATTCAGAGCCGTTCCCGTCGAATACCATTCTGTGGGGAAATTCCCCCCTGACCGACAGTGCGACAATGTTCTCTGTTTCATCTGTGTGTACGGATAAACATGGGGCGTCGCCCAGCAAAATAAATCGAGCCTTCTGGAGTGGAAACGAATACCGGGAGGGGTATATGGAACCAAACGTGTTGATATTTTTTATTGACGGCAAAATTGATATTTTCAGCTCTGTCTATATTCAAGATATAGGCCTCAGAGCCAATCTCTATCTTCCCACTCAAGATTTGATTGCGAATGGTAATTCAGGATTTTTGACTATAGAAACTTCACAGACTCTGGCGAGCGTGCCGCCAACAGATATCCGGCGATCGCCTGGCATCCGGAGTAGTGGTGTGCTCTACGCGTCAGAGTTAATCTATTCGAGCACTTACATGGTTGCTGCTAGCAAACCTGCTACCATAAAATTTGTTTTCACTCCTTTGATGAACATCTACCCAGACGATAAAATCATCCTTCATTTACCTGGTTTTATTTGCAATAGCACGATCTTGTATGTGGACGTAAAGCATCTGGACCTCGCTAATGCCGTGGTCATTGCAGCAGAATGGCAAGCGACGAAGCTGACGCTGCAGATTCCCGAAGAACTTGAGCTCCCTGGTGCAATTGAAGCGACGATTGAGATCTTGGAAGATCGCGGGATTAGATTGCCCATAGACGGATTGAAAGCCAACCAAAGGGAATTACAGGTGGAAATCGATGCGGTTGCTGGAAGAATGTTGAGCACCCCTATCCTTAAATCCAGCGCGGTGGGCTCGGTGACTAATTCTTCACGACTTGTGTTTGGCTCTGCAATTCATGATGCTGTCACCGACATGACACTAAGCTTTGTGCCAGAAATGTTAATCAAACAAGGCGAGACCCTGAAACTTCGTTTGCCGCTCTTTCGCTCAAACGTGTTTTCCTTCACCAGCCAGGGGTTTTCTGGCCATTGGGATAATATGACAGAACAAGTCATCCTTGAAGCTAGTCAGACGTACCCGCGTGGGGAGATGGTAATTGCATACGTGCCAGCTCGCATCAGACTACCAGACGTTG
>Ga0315905_10004570_pt1 | contig 14144 bp, 19 predicted proteins | sample LakEriMetagenome_5_FD_203522 | JGI IMG/M metagenome (GOLD analysis project Ga0315905, IMG submission 203522) | Freshwater fungal communities from buoy surface, Lake Erie, Ohio, United States - Buoy 4 MA121 | ecosystem: Environmental > Aquatic > Freshwater > Lake | place: USA: Lake Erie, Ohio... | reverse complement strand
ACTCAGCGCCGCCGCCCACATCGCGAGTCGCATCTACCCACGCAGCCGAGGCGAACTTGAACGCCAGCCGTTTCTGTTTGCAAGGTGGGTCCTGCCGACCCCACCGTCGTACCACCGCCGCCTGCATCACACACAAAGGTGGATGACCGCACGAACCCCTTTGCTCGAGCGATTTTGGTTGCGAAATCCTTGGAATCTTTGAAATTAGTGCCTCATTTTTCGGCTTTCGGAGTTGGGCATGCCTCAATAACACGATTTTGAATAAAAACCTCTCATTTGAAACTATTGAACAAAAGTCATGCCTCAAAACCCGCAAAAATGAATAAAACCCCGCCCATCTGAAATAAACCCTTTAATTTTCCTATCCACTTTGTACTCTTTGGAGGAGGGCCCCAAGCAGCTGGGTGCGCAGGGCTGAGCTCTTCCACATGCTAGCCTCTCTGACAGCAGGTAGCCCGCCCGCTACGCCCCCTGCTCCTCGTTCGAGTACTTGGGGCCGGGGACGACTTTGAAAGGAGGGCCCCAAGCAGCTGGGTGCGCAGGGCTGGGCTCTTCACATGCTAGCCTCTCTATACGTCTCGTTTTCCATTCCTTTTCATCAGTGAGACTGTGGGACGGACCGTGGATCGAACTGCACAGTCAGAATGCAGGACGGCGTGCAGAACGGTATAGCCATGTGCATACGCATGCATGTCTGAGCACGTGCGCGCCGTGCCATCTCCTCCTGTGGGTGCTTTGGTGTTCCGCTCCCCGCGATCCACGCACGCACGCACATACATGATCACATACCAACACTAAGGCGCTCCGTCTCTCACACACACTAAGACACACACGAACACGCGCACACTACATACACACACACGTCCTGGTGGATGGATGGATATGTTCTCTGCCTGGATGCATTGCGCTGGCCGCAGCAGTGCTCTTTGATGCAGACGAAGCTGAAAGTGATGAAGAGGTCCGCCTGGCGATTGAGCACTTGGAGGCCGGTGTCTCTATACATGTTTTTTCAGTGTATGTGTGGTGGGCATACAGGTGCGTGCGTGCGCGCGCGAATGTGCTGTGCTGGTGTGGTAGTGTACCGACACATGGATGCCGGGTGCGTGTAGCGACACATGCACCATGTGTCTTTGTGTGCATGCACACTGCCATGCGCATGTGCGCACGGGAAGAGATGGTGCGACAGGCGCATGCATGTGTATATATGCATGTGTATTTACACGACCTCCATCTGACCCCGGCCCCCGCCCCCCCCCCGTCTGCGCGCGCGCTCTTTCTGTCTTTTCAGGATTTATGAGTAGGTTGACTCGCTTCGTTATGGTTCCCACGAATCCGTTCATGGCCGGCGCCTGTGTACTGGGCAGTGTCGTGGCTGCCCAGACCGCCTACCTCCAGGTTCTTCTCTCGCCCAGGGCATACCTCGTCCGCTGCCACCAACACCCCCCTGAAACCGTCGGAGCACCGTACGTGCCACGGGTATGAATACCGCATGAATACCCCGCGAATGAATGAATACCGAATGAAACACCCATGGCAGAGCACCTACACGCCACTGCCCCCCCCAGCTAGAGAGGTGACCTGCGGGTACGAGGAGTATGAGGGGCCTGACGGCCCCAGCAGCGACTTCTGCCGCATTCTGGTACTTCTTCTCTCCCTGCCCCCCCCTCCCTCCTCCATCACTCTCCAGGAAAACCTGTTTTTCATTTATGAGCGTTGCGAATGTGATAACAATTTGTGTGAGCAAGAGTGTCCTGGCTCATTCAGGCATGTGTGAGCAAAATTCTCTGAATTAGCCATGTCAATTTCATGCACGCTTGTGCACCTGCATTTGTACGTATCCTATCATGCATATGTACATGTTCATGGAATACGTGTGTGCATGTGCTGTACAATATGCATCCAGGGTGGTGTTCTGAAAAGAGAATTTGTGTGTGGGCTTTTGGTGGGTGGGGCAGGTGATTGGAGATTCTTTGGTTCTGAGCATAGGGTGCCACGAAACGCCAGTAATGGCACAATCTATCGCACGTGGCTTGTGTCACAAGAGTAAGGTCCAGACTATCCCTTTCCTCAATCTCCACCATCTTTCTCGACCCGCTCTCTCTCTTCCGGACGCGTGCACACCGCTCGAGTAACAAACTTGCAGAACGTGCACTGCACTGACGCGTTAGCGTTGGGGGACAGGTCAATGTAAGCTGGAGGTCCTTCGGCGTTGACGGCGGCGATGTGGCGACTATCCGCCAACGCTGTCTACCCAACGTCCGGGCGGTGGTGGAGTGTGGGCAACACATGGGGTCGCAGCACCACTGGAGCCCTTCCTTCATGAGCCGTGCTCCTGCCGACCATGCGCCGGGCCAACCTTCGCGCACAGAGAACACCCAGGTCTCACGCCTTGCGCACGTTGCAAGTGTGTATTGGGCGCCATGCGCTTCATGTATGTGTTGGTGGGGGTGAGTGCGTATGGGTGTGAACGAGGAACGAAAAAGACCTGACGTGGAATGATGATCACAGGAATCGTGGCGGAGAGATAGAGCAGCGCGAGCGTGGAGGATGGGCTGCAGCAGCAATGATGGTGCTCCTCATCGAGCCGGGCCTCCGGACGGTATGCACGGAAGCGGGGAGGGGTTTGCGGCGGCCGGGGGGCGGGCTCAGGGACTGGAGAGGGGCAGAGCTGAGGCTGTTGGGCCAGTGAAAGTGGATGCGTGTGTCCTTCTTTGTGGGCTGAATGATTTCAAAAAGGTTTAGTTTCTCATCCAACTTCCTTGCTGTGTTTGCGTGCTTGCGTGTGTGAGCTGGTGCGTGATGCGTGCGTTGGTTCCCTCTTGCGCATCTCTTGCCAAGGAATGCATTCCTTGGCAAGAGATGCGCAAGGAATGCGCTCCTTGGCAGGGAGACAGTTTCTCTCGGACACTCACAGCGCTACTGTGTGTGAGTAGAAAGCAGCATCCAATGCACCACCATTTACTCACGACCAATATTGGATGAACATGAACTCACGTCAAAATGAACACAAACACACACACACATTGTTATAGCTGTGGAAGGGGCGGACAGCAGGAGTCTTCGCGCAGCAGCTCGCCTCACTGATTGGCGATCTCCGCTCTGTCCTTGGCGATCAGTGTCTGATAGGTGTGCTTGAATGCGCGTGCGCTGACCACGTGCTTTATGTGATGGTCGTTTTCGGGTGCAGTTCGCAAGCAGCATCTTGTGTTGCTTGCCTACACTTTCACAAACACGTTCACACGCAGCGCCTGGCCTACGCTCACATACTCCAACCCGGACACACACAGCGCTACCAGGGCTGCCGATGGAACCAACGCGTTTCCCTGAGCCGCTACGCTCCTTTGTCATCTACATCGCTGAGGTATGTGTTTGACCGTAGTCTTTGTTGAGGCATGTGCATGCATATGATATGAGATTGTTGATAGAGGTGCATGTGCGCATGCCTGTACGAACGCGCGTGAGCCAGGTGTTCGACGACGAAAAAGAACGCATCTCTGAAACCAGCTCTCACCCTGTGCTGTACATCCCCAAACCCAGCTGCCGGTTTCTTTTTTTGCGTCATGGATGTTTGGGTGTGCTTCGGAGTGTTTTGAGTGTGGGCGAGTGAGTGCGGGGAATATGCACAACGTCTGTGTACCACGACGCATGCGAGTGCCGGAGGAGAATTATCCTAATCCCTCCTCTCTCTCCCTCCCCCCCCAAACTGCCTTCTTTCACTTGCTCTCTCCCCCTGCCCTCGGCGGCATGTCTCAGATGGTGGAAGCATGTTCATGAAAACTATGGTTCTGTCATCTCCCTTGATGGGATCCACCCCAATGCTGTTGGTTATCAGGTCTGTTTCCGTGTCCCGCTCCTCCACCTTCCGACCTCGCTGATTTCTGTCTCCCGCCCTCGCTACTTCCTGTCTCTCTGCTCTCTCCTCTTCCATGTTCTTCCACTCCCCCCTGTCACCTTTCTTCCCTCCCTCCCTCCTTGATGACACTCAAAAGAACGGAGGGCAGGTTTACGGCGAGTGGCTGGGGTCAGCAGTAGGCCGATATCTTGAACTCATCAGTATGACCTGGTCTGGCTCAAGCTTCGAGGGCCCAGGTGGAGGCTCTTATGATATTGATGGTCTTGAACTTTCAGGCAGGTTTGTAGCTCCGCTTCTTCAAGTCTCATCTTTCTTCCAGCTCTTCTCTCGAGAGGGACAGAACATGTATCGCTCGCTCGCTCGCTCGCTCGAAAGCCTCTCTGTCTGTCTCTCTATCAGGTCGTGTGACCACCAGGCCACACAGACACAATTCCGCAATTGACTCCAACTAATAAATACACACAGAACTGGGCACGGGCTGGCCAACGAGGAGGAGGGGGAGAGAGGAGGGGAGGAAGGAGAAGAAGAAGACGAGAGTCCTGCCTCACATGCATGGCCTTCTTTCGCCTTTTCGCCAACGTCGTTGCAAGGTAGAGGCAAGGAGGGAGTAAGGTAGTTACTGACCATCTTCGTTCTCTCGTCAATCTCTACAGAGAAAAGGAAGAAATTCAGCCTCTTTTCCACACGCGTCCCAGCAGCTCGTTTTCATACGTTTACTGAATGTTAAAAGACCATCTACGTTCTTTACTACCCTGCTCAACTTTCAACAGAGTGCACGTTGTCCCGCGCGCTGTGTGTGTTTGTGAATGTGTGTGTGCGTGTGTACGGGAACATATATATCCTCTCTGCCCATGGCCTTTGGCCTCAGAGCTTAGAGACGCGAGCAGCGCTACAAACGTGAGCAATGTCTTGCATGGCGCGCTCAATGGCGTCGGCAAAGGCCTGGGCACGCTGAGGCCACTTGGCCCCGGGCAGGACGCGGCAAGAGACAAAGAAGGCACTTTCGGCGCGGTTGCAGCTGTATCCGCAGCCAAAGCCCTCAGGCGCCACCTCCCCAAAGCCCCATGTCTCTAGGTGCTCTGAAGGCAGGTGGCTTGTGGAAAGCTCCCAGGTGCCTGACAGTGCGAAAGCCTTGTCGGTGAAGATGGCGGGCATCTTCTCGCCAGGTTTCAGCAAGAGCTTCAGTCCCAGCAAATGCCGATCTATCCCCATGCCGATCGAGGACTCTTGCGAGTAGCTCCGATGCTGATCCGCAGCCTTCTTCAATAGCACTAGCGCCTGTGTTAACGTAGGCATACCATGTCAAACGCGCAGCACGAGAGAAAACTGGGGCTAAATGCAGGCTTTCTCTGGCGCGCATGCCTCTGCCTGCACGGGATGTGCCTCTCTCATCATCCTTGATGGGTCTCTGTCGTAATCTTTCACTCGCAGACACACAAACTACACGCGCACTCATCATGCCTGAGCCGGCGTGGGCGGCGTGTCTGCGGCCATAGCATGGGAGAGGCGGGTAGACTCGATGGAGCACGAGCGGATGGTCTCGGTGCGGCCATGCAGGAAGCGCCGCGTTGCGCATGCCTCGTATGTCGCTGCCACACGCCCGTGCATGCGGCAAAAGGCAACCTGCATCGCGAGCTGGCAGAAGGCGTCTGGTGCCACGCCCAGCTTTTTTATGGCATCACTTCCCAGGCCTTTCAACGCCACGCGGGCTGTCTGGTGCCCAACCACCTGAGCCTCAAATGCTGCGCGCGCCTCGCGCAAGCTCGCACCCACCCGCTCCACGCCTTCCAGCACGATCTCGCGCACACAGTTGGTTGTGTGAGGAAGCAGCGGATGCTGGAGCAGGCCTGCATCTGAGGCGGCGGCGAGAGCATGGCGGGCGGCAGGAAGCACGTCGTTGAACATGCGGAGGGTTGGAGCACCGTCGGCAAGCGAGTGCTCGCCGAGGAAGCCAGCGTTGCCATCGGGCAGCACGATCAACTGCAGCGTCTTGTCGTAGAAGCGATTCACGCCGTCGCCGTGCCACATCTGCCGCGCGCGCTCTCCCGCGCCCGCCTCCCCAACGTGAGCGGGACAGTGGGAATCCAAACAGACCATTAGGGCCGCCCTTTCCAATTCTAGGAATGCCGACGCATTGCTGGGAGAAGTGCATAAGAGTTCACGTGCCGCCGCCCACTCTGCGCGCTTGCCGCTAGTCAGCGCCCCCAATGGCAGCGTGGCATCGCCAGCAGCATCTGCCGCCCGCACCACCGCGCATAGAGCAGCGGCAAGCTCGGGCTGGGTGAGGCGCTGGCCGGCGGCATTGTGGGTCGTCACTGTGTAGAGCCGTCCACGCCGTGCCACCAGGACCCGAGTCTCCGCGCGCGCAACGTGGTGAACCACCACTTTGTCTGAGGGCAACGACGGAATTCGACACGAGTTGAAGAGGAAGGGGTATGCCGACATGCACTGCGGCACACCACCAAGTTTGTCAGGCTCGAGGGAGCCGTCGTCAATCTTGTCCTTGAAGCCAAGCGCTGCATCCACCAGCGCTGCTGCCACGGCACACTGCAAGAGGCCGCCAGCAAGCATCTCCGGGCTCGCCGGCAAAGCGGTGAGGCGTTTGAAGCTGTAGAAGTAGGACACGAAGAAAACCACCGGCCTGGTCCATATGCACAAACGCACATGTCACCCTCCACAGCACACTCCACTCTGCCACTCAGCATCACGTCTGTCTCTCAGAATCGGAGATAATGGACAAAGAGTGTATGTTGTATGGACACGGCATGGGCATTGTACCCGGGGTCGGACAGGTAGGCCAGGTGGTTCCACCAGTCAGCCAGCCAGCTCGATCCACACTTTTCGCCTCGCCGCGCACGCAGGCGCCGCTGCAGCTCCTCGCCCTGTCCCCCGACGGCGAACGCCGCCACCGCCGCCAGCGTCTTCTCAAACTCGGCGTCGTTGAGCAGCGGCCGCACAGAGCGCAGGTAGCGCACGCACGTCTGCCCAAGGTCCGGCACTGGCAGCAGGGGCAGCGCCGCTTGGTGACGCCACATGGCGGCCTCCGGCGGGGGCACTGTCCACTCCCTCCGCTCGGCGGTGCCCAGCGCCACGGCCATTCTTTTTTGGATTTGGCGCCTCTTTCACTCGACGCCCCCGCTCCTCGCGGGCGACTTGGAGCCTGCGCGCTCAGCCTTCTCCGCCTCCATCTTCTCCATCTCCGCCTGCAATTTCTTAGCAAACTCCTCGTCGACCTCGTCGTTGTCCCACTGCACGACCGCACGCGTGTCAGACGCACCCCGCGAGCGCGCGCACCAGCCCCCGCAACGCGCGGGGCCGGCGTGGACCTCGGCGTCCCACAGCGTCGCGTCCTCCTTCTCCGTCACAGGCCAATGCTCGCCCTCGAACTCCTCGAACTCCTCCTCGTCATCGGCTGCCACCACAACAACTCCGGGCGCCGCCATCACTCCCTACAGGCACTCCCTGTGTTTCTAATGCTCCCAGATTTGTTGCCACGAACTTGTCACCGTCCCTTCGCATACTCCTTGTTGCCGGAGGTGGACGCAACGTGATGCGAAGGGCGCTGGCGACTTTCATCGGCCTGGCGGCCGTGGCAGCGGCATGCCTGCTAGTCGCTGGACGCTGGGCGGCGCCCGCGGAGCTGCTGCTCCGCCCCGAGCAGGCACCCTTGGCGCGGGCGCGCCCGGCACGCACGGTGAAGCTGGAGCTCGGCAGCGCCGAGTACGCACCCATACACCCGGGTGCGAGTCAGGCAGCGTGGGCGGCCGCCAACCCGCAGGCGGCCGCTGTCAAGCGCAAGGCGCTGGACCCATACAAGGTCAAGCAGCGGCTGCTGGCTGACCCATACACGGCGCGCCCCGCGGAAGCCGATTATGTAGACAACGCGGCGGCGGGCATCAGCAGCGCAGGACGGCGTGAGGCACGGGTGCAGCTCCTGCGCACCCAGAAGCTGGTCGATGCCGAGACGTCTGGCGAGCTCGGTAAGCAGTTCGACGATGTGTACGCGCAGAAGCACTGGTTCGCCAACGCCGACGCCAACGCCGACGCGGCGCCTGAGATGGACCTCCCGAAGCTCCAGGCCGAGCCCGCAGACGCCGTCCCGACCACGCCCAAGCTGGACGCGATGCAGCAGGATGCGGTCGCCAAAGTGCTTGACCGCGAGGCGGGGCTGGCCCACCCGGTGGTCTCGCGCAAGAGCGGGGGCATGCAAGAGGCGATCCAGATGGCCGCCCAGCAGAATGCTGCTGATGCTGTGCAGGCAGAGAAAGGCACGAGTGTGGACGCAGACGTCCAAGAGGGCCTGAGTCTTCTGAAGGCCGACCCCGCGGACCCGGTTGACCGGGCTGCCGGCGGAGAAGATGTCTCGGCGCCGGCCGTTGAAGGCAAGGCGCAGCGCAACAAGCTCTCAGAGGATGATCTGAAGCTGCTGCAGGATGCGCGCCAGAGACAAGCCCAGGACAACGGGATGCCCGCAGTTGACTTCCCGAGCGTGCAGCAGGTGGGTGCGCTGAAGACAGCGGCGGCGGGGGGCAAGACACCGCAGCTTGCGGTTACGGGTGCAATGCAGCCCGAGGAGCCCCAGCCAAAGGCGGCCGACAATCCGATTGGCATTGCCTCTGCTGCCAAGGTCCTCAAGGATGCCGAGCTGTTTGACGAAGCCAAGAACGGCGATGCGATGGACAAGTGGAAGGACGCGGCAAAGGGCGCGGGCCCGGCGATACTGGATGCCATCAAGGACGACGTGTCTACCTACAGCCCCTTCCCCAAGTCGAGCCTGTCAGAGCGCATGGAGGTACAGGATGTGTGGGACCGTGCGCGCGCCAACACCAAGTCTGCGGGCAAGCTGGATGGGGATGCGAAGGAGACGAAGAACACTGTGGAGAACGCCGAGGCACAGGCTGAGTCGCAGGCCTACTTGGCTGCCAACGAGGCGGCAGCGGTGGACGCCTATGATGTCTCCTTTCCGAACCCGGACATGATGGCCAAGGGCGGAGGCAAAAAGATGTCGGCCCAAGCGCTTGCCAACAAGGGCACGCACGCCATGGCCATGCAAGGTCAGGCACTGGCAGCGCGGGCACACAAACGGCACATGCTCCGCGGCCAGGAAAGAGCAGTCCTCGGCGGTGGACACCGGTCTGCGCGCGCCCCGCAGGCTCTGGCGCGCCGTGTGCAGGTGCACTCGCTTATGGGGCAGGCGCAGGCACGAGGCAGGCATCAAATGCTGCAGTCGCGCGTGCAGGCGCTGGCGGAAGTGGAGGAGGTGGAGGGTCAAGGCGGCAGCCAAGAGCTTAATGCCGTACAGCTTGCCCGCAAGGATGTGCAGAGCGCAAGGCGCAAGGTCCAGCAGCTCCAGGAGAAGGTAGCGGTTGCGAAGGGCGAGGCTAAGGAAGCTGGCAAGCTGCGGGGCTTCGCGAGCAAGACGGCGCAGGCAGCTCGCGCCAAAGTGACGCAGCTGCAGCTCGAGATCCTGAAAGAGGGCGCGGCGGCCGAGGAGGCGCGGCATTTGGCCTCACAATTGGCAGGCGCTGCCATGCACGGCCAGGAGCCTAGGCGTCAGAGGAAAAAGTGGGCTGCGCGGAAGGATGCGCAGAAGGAGGCGGAGGGCGCGGCCTCAGCGGACCGTAGTCGGCGCGCCCTCATCATGCGCCTTGAAGACAAGGCTGCGCGCGTCCGCACAGAGCTGGACATGGCCGAAATGCAGCGCACCGACTCGAGCAGGGGCGGTGGGGACAGAGTAGGCAGCGGGAAGGAGTCGACGCGGTCGTCTCTGAGGCGGATGGTTGACGAAGACGGGGGGAGCGCGGGGGGTTCCGGTCCCTTCGCCGACCAGAAGGTTCCAAAAGGTCAGAACCTTCTCCAGCAGCAGCTGGAGGATGAGGCCGATGGCGATGAGGACGATCGCTTCGACCGCTCGCGCTCCTTCGACGAGCGCGTCAAGGGGAACAACAACCAACTATCCGACATTATCAACGGGGCGCTTGGCGACGGTACCATTCTCCCTCCACCTGTCTCCCTCCACCTGTCTCCCTCCACTTGTCTCCCTCCCTCTTGACCCACGCCCTCTGCCACGTCTGCGTCCACATTGGTGCCTTGCTCTGCAGACAGGGTACAGTACATGCCACCGTAGCTACGTAGTTCATTGTTCGTACATATTCTGTGGCGGGGGGGCTGCGTGGGTGTGGGTTGAATGCTGGGTGTGGGTTGAATGCTGGGTGAGGGTTGAATGCTGGGTGAGGGTTGAATGCTGGGTGTGGGTTGAATGCTGGGTGTGGGTTGAATGCTGGGTGTGGGTTGAATGCTGGGTGATACTCGGGATGCTCTCTTGCTAATACTGGGTGATGGCTCATGCTGCCTGATGCGAGGGATGGCAACTTGCTGATGCGAGGGATGGCAACTTGCTGATGCTGCCGTGCACCGCCTGTCTTGCTCATGCACGTGCACCACCTGCGATTTGAATAGAATCCATGAAGATGCACGACGTGGACGAGCTATCCACCAAGGTCGGCGACTCTTATCTCCATGGAGACTTGTACCCGCCCCTCAACGATAAGGCGACGAGGGACTTGAATCACATGACGGTGAACAATGCGGGGGGTTGGAGTATCAACAACAACATGAACCAGGTCTCCGCCCGCATTCATTCTCCTCATATCCACCCCCCCCACATACAGCCGGAGCTCCTCTTCTGTGGCAACAGGCGAGCGGGGCGCACAACAAGTGCACCTCAGACAAGCGTGCCTGACAAGCGTGCCTGACAAGCGCACCTCAGACAAGCGCACCTCAGACATGCGTGCCTCTGACATGCGTGCAAAAAATCAGGGCGAGGATCCGCTGGAGCCATTTGGTGTGTACGACACACGAACGGCGCAGGAAATCTACCAGCCTGAGGAGGAGGGTGCGGAGGACGAGGAAGAGGCCGCTCGAGACCCGGCGCGCCCGCAGGGTGGCTGGTGGAAAGAGAGGACCAAGGGGGGAGAGCGCAAGGCGGAGGAGGAGGAGGACGAGTAAAGGCAGGCATGGCCGTACCAACAAGTAAAGTCTCAAACCAATCTAGCGGCCCCCGAGGCGAAGCAACGCCGTCCTCCTCACGGCACCCAATCTCGATAGGGAAAAGACTTGAAATCCCTGTCGATCCGACGTCGTTTTTCACTGAAAAAAATCCAATTAGTCGTTCGCAACGGCCGATGCGCCCGAGGCCCTCGGGCGCATCGGCCGCTGCTTCGAGGGCGTAGAGCGCCAATAATGCTCGCGGCAATGCACACAAGTGTCCGGGTTTTGAGGAAGTGGATGGCGGTGAGTGGCCAGTTGTGTGGGTAAGTGAGGGTCGGAGCTACAACGACTTTGCACTCGCACACCGCCATCCTCCACAAAAATCGGACACTTGTGGTATCCTCTTCAAAAATCATGATGACGTAGGCGCGCCATGCGGCTGCGCCTTTCCTTCAGGGTGACAATATGGACTCCTAATAATGTCGGGAAAACAGATTTGTACGAGTCCATATTGTCACCCTGAAGGAAAGGATTTGACTCCTACTACAACTTGAATCTGTACCGTGACCTTGGTTTCTTTTGTTTTCCAATTAAACACTCAACACTCAACACACCATCCTGGCCCTGGAATGCCGCGGCCCGGGCCACCGCTGCTACGGCCTCTGGCTGTCGCCGCGGCGGATTCCGAGTGTATGTTTATTACTGCAGTACCTATTAACAAGCTGTTCGCGTGGGGGGAGGGGGATAGTGGAGGACATGTGCTACGAGAGACGACGAGCCGAGGCCTGTGTGGACTAGTCTGCCCATCACGCGCTAGCGAACGCGGGGGGGAGGGATATTGTGCGAAAGAAGGAGGGGAGGTAGAAGGGGAGCGCGAGAAGGAGCGTGCACTGGGGCTGCCACTATGCCACAACCCTGGGTATTGAGGTTGATCCTCAACGCCGCCGCTTTGGAGGCGGCGAGGCCGACTTTGCTCTTCAGAGACTGATAGAATGCCGCCAGCGGGCGCTTGAAACGGAACGAGTCCGAGGGGTCGTTTTGCGATGACAGACATTCCAGCGGCAGTGAAGTGCGCCTCGGTCTCCGGGTGAGCCTGTAGAAAAAGAAGACACAAAAACTCGCCGTCCATGCGGCAGCTAGTACTAACTCAATGATTGTGGGGATCTTGGAAAGAAATGTTCTGATTGTCAGCGTATTGTGGCCCATGATCTTACGCTGTGCAGCAACACGCAGCTGGCCGTCAAGGTCCTGGTGGTGTGTGAGGTTGCCATTTTGCAGCACGTGGCTGCTTGACTCAAATCTGTCGTGGGCAATGCTGAGGTCAAAGACCAAGCTCCGGCTTCAGGCTTGATCCCTCGGATAGCTCCGAATCTCCATGGCACTCCACATCGCCGCGCCGTTGGCTTGCGCTTGCCGTCACTCAATGTTGAGTGCGTACAGTGTGTCCGGCTGTGGGACTGTGCGGGACAACGGCCTCAATAAGGACAACATCCAGTCGTGTGCCTTGGTTGCACCTGAGTGTGCAGTGCATCTTCAATGTGGACGTTCGAAGGTCGGTCGTTCGAACCTTTGAACACACTCGAAATGTACGGCTACCACACAGGGAGTGGTCGCCGAACATTTCGAGAGTGTTCGTGGGAAGTTCGTGCAGTGCCGCTCATTCGTTTCGTATTTTCGCTCTCTCTCTCTCTCCTTGACAACAGGTACAGAGATTACGATCAGAGAGAGACGATGTTGTTTATTGGTACTCAATTCAGTAACCTCTACACCTAAGTGCATCCACCAGCCTAGGCCGCGTGAAAAATAAAAGAGGCTGTTTAGGGGGCCTAGCACTGATGATATCAAAAAGTAGGATGGTCCTAGCCGCTCCTACGACGAGGTGATGACGTGTGCGGTAGCGGACTTATGCTGTCGACAGGAAAAGGACGTGTCCGAATTCAACATCACGCAGGTGTTGATGAATAAATCCCACAATCCAAACCCTAAACCTCCACACCCACACCATACACTCCAAGTTTTCGCAGATTCAGCTGCCGTGGCCAGCCATGACCTGGAGATCAACGAGGTGGTGAATTTTTTTTGCGAAACAAGTTTCAGTTGTGCACATGCAGTGGTGTGAAAAACTTTACTCACGAACTACTTGTCATACCCAAGCACTGTTCTATCTGACATCTTCAGACACAGGCAATCACACACCCAGACCGGGCGACGAATGAACGGCAGCGCCGCGGTATCAAGAAACAGCTGCACTCTGCTCTATTGATCATAGTCACAGGATCAGTGTGTCCTCACCCCCCTCCGCGCTTTCTCCCATCTTCGCCCCTACACCTCCCTCCTATCCTCGCCTAATAATTTGCGCCTTGCAGCAGCATGCAGGCAATGCAGAGGCACGTGCACATCAAAAATGATTTCTGTGCGAAGGGTTCCACGTCGCTTATGTTCAATTGTAAACCATTGCATGAATGCACGATGCAAATTCAGAAGTGGTTGTTTTTAGGCGATTACATGAGGTTGGCTTCAGTTTTTTTTTCTGGTTTCATTTTTTGTGCCCCAGGGCGCCGCTTCTCTCCATGGGTTTGAGAATCTGTGCCCGAGCATTCACGTCTGCGCCCGCTGCACACAGCCTGCGCACAGCCTCAACATGTCCGCAGTCGGATGCCATTATCAACGCCGACCAGCCCTCCCCGTCAACCGCATTGACCGACGCACCACCCAATACAAGAGCGCCTATGACAGGTCCATGCCCTACAGTGTCAAAAGAGACCTAATACCGTGTCAAAAGAGACCTAATACAGTGTCAAAAGAGACCTATGACAGGCCCATGCCCTAATGCTTAGTGCCCTAGTGCATTTACTATATAAAAGTGAGTACTTTGTTTTTTTGAGAATTTGTACCCACGTCGAGCGGATCTGCGGTGGCCCGGTGCTGTGCATGTGTGTGCATGTGTGTGTGTGTGTGTGTTTGTTCGCTCGCACTTATGTGTGTCAGGTAGATGCGTGTGTGCGTGCTTGTGTGTGTGTGTGTGTGTGTGTGTGTGAATGTGTGTGTATGTGTGTGTGCGCGTGCTTGTGTGTGCACATGTGTTTTTACGTTCGTTTGCGTGTGCTTGCTTGTGTGTGTATGTGTGTGTGTATGTGTGTGTGCGTGCATGTGTGTGCATGTAAGCCACGCAGAGAGGAGGAGGAGAAGGAGGAGGAGGAGGAGGAGGAGGTGTGCATGTAAGCCACGCAGACCTGTGCAGAAACATTAGCAACACATTAGCAACGCCTTAGCAACACATTAGCAACACATTAGTGTGTGT
>Ga0315905_10004567_pt1 | contig 14147 bp, 15 predicted proteins | sample LakEriMetagenome_5_FD_203522 | JGI IMG/M metagenome (GOLD analysis project Ga0315905, IMG submission 203522) | Freshwater fungal communities from buoy surface, Lake Erie, Ohio, United States - Buoy 4 MA121 | ecosystem: Environmental > Aquatic > Freshwater > Lake | place: USA: Lake Erie, Ohio... | reverse complement strand
GGTGGCGGCCAACGGTGCGCGCTCGGAGTACGTCGAGGTGGACTCACCCCACGGTCACGACGCGTTCCTGATCGAACTGGATCAGGTGGGTCCGGCGGTCAAGCGCTTCATCGAGACGCTCGATTAGTCCGCTTCGTCCTCGTCGGATTCCGACGCCGTCGCGACGAGTGCGGCGAGCGTGCGACTGCGTCGTGGGAGGCGCAGCAACACGTCGTGATCGCCCCGAAGCAGGGCGACCGTCGTTCGACGCGAACCTTCACCGGTCTGCGCCAGTCGGTAAGTGCCGTCGAGGTGGGCGTGTCGGCGCCGGCGCGCGGTGATGAGGATGGAGCCGTTGTCCACGCTCCCGCGCACCTCCACCCACGACGGCTCTCCGTGGCGCTCGAACCGGGAGGCGCGGGCGACGAAGTGACGACCATCCCGGCTGGACCAATGGGGCTCGACGCCGAAGGCGCCGATAGCGGCGACCACGAAGACGACCCCGAGAATGGTCAGGACGACGGCGTTGTTCACACGTGGAGTTTTCCACGTTCGAGGCGACGCGGAGTCTGGCGAGGCGACACACTTGTCCCATTCCTGAGATCCTCGAAGTGGAGATGTTCCGGCGGGCCAGTGCGGCCGTGATCGGTCGGCGGATCACGAAAGTGGTCGCCGATGATCCCATCGTCGTCCCGACGCCGGAGGTGGTTCGCTCGGTGGTCGGATGTCGGGTGGTCGACGTGGTTCGTCACGGAAAGGTGATGGGCATCGTGGTGCGTCGCCAGCGTCGGGAGGAGACGATCGACGTGCACTTCGGCATGTCGGGTCGGGTGATCGTGGACGGGCGATCACCCATCGAGGAGTTGGCTTACGGCGCCTCTGACGATTCACGATGGCACCGTTTCGCGCTCGCATTCGATCGGGGTTCGTTGGTGCTCAGCGACCCGCGTCGCTTCGCCCGCGTCACGTCGGCCGATGATCGCGCGCCGTTGGGACCCGACGCCTGGAGCATCGACCTGCGAACCTTTCGTGCGCGCTTGAGCGGTCGTCGTACCGCGGTGAAGGCCGCACTCTTGGACCAGTCGGTCGTGGCCGGTCTGGGAAACATGTTGGTGGACGAGATCCTGATGCTCGCGGCGGTGGATCCCCGACGGTCGGTGTCGTCGTTGGACGCGCGAACCGTGGCCACCATTCATCGGAACACTCGTGCGGTGCTGGATCGGCTGTGGAAGCGGGGTGGTAGCCACGCCGGAGATCTGGCTGTCGAGTTGCGTCGGCCGGGTGCGGCGTGTCCGCGCGACGGTGTCGCGATGGCTCGGGCGACCGTGGGGGGTCGGACCACGTTCTGGTGCCCGAAACATCAGTTTTGACGGTCTTGGTGGCGTCTCATCGGGCGTCGGATCCGACAGACTGTCAGCCGTGATCGGCCCCATTCATTCGTACCTCGCGGTCGAGACCACTTCGGTGTCCGACAGTGGCAACACGATGGTGGTCCTGGTGGTCACCCTCTTGCTGGTCGTGGCGGGTGCGGCCCTGAGCGCGTTGGGCTACTGGTATTGGAAGAGCACGATTCCCGATCCGGAGTCACTCGGACCTTTGCACTCCATGAGTTCGCGTTCGTTCTCCTCTCTCGACGAGGTCGAACAGCGGCGCGCGTTGGACTCCTTGCGGCCCTCGCTGGCGGGTGTTCTCGCGGACCCGGACGTCGTGCCGGGGCGCACGGCGTCGGAGGTCGATGCCGTCGTGGCCGAGCCCGCATCCCGTGTCGCTCCGGTGCCCGTCGAAGCCATTGCGGTCCCGGCGGATCCCGATCCCGTGGCGCCATCGCCGACGGACGTTCGGCGCGAGGTGGTCGCATTCGAGTTCGAGGACGATGACGACGTGTGGCCCGGGGACGATTGGTCCGACCTGGATGCTCTCGAATCGGGCGAACCCGAGATTCTGAGCGAGGTCTTCCACGAGGAGCCGCGTCCCCGACGCTCGTCCTCACGACGCGAGGCTCCGAGAGATCCACGCGACGTCGAATCCGCACCTGCACCGTCACCCATCGACCCGCTCATCGGCTGAGTTCGTTTCCGCGTCGCGAGGCGGTCGACGGCTACCGTTGGGACATGGCTCAACTGGACCTCGACGCGATGATCACCCGATTCAAGGCGCGCGCGGCGGCGGTGAAGCAAAGGCCGTTGCCGCCCGTGGCGGGCGAGGAGCGGGCCCGGTTCATCGAGCAGGCGCAACTCGACTTCCAGGACTTCGCCCTCATCGGTGATGCCACCGCATCGATCGAGGACGGGGTACTGGTGTTCCGCGTGGATTTGCGCCCCGACACGGCCAAGAAGTGATCGATTCGAACCGTCGGGGAGCCGACTGGGCGATCCCGGCGGTGGTCGTGGCCACCATTGCCTGGGGTCTCGGCCCCCTGATGGTGAGGGCCATGGACGTGTCCGGATACACGACGGCCCTGTTTCGCATGTGGCTCGGTGCACCGGCGATGGTTCTGGCGGCCCGCCTGTTCGGGCGACCCGTGCGCTGGTCCGACATTCGCACGTGTGCGTTGCCCGGATGTTTCTTCGGTGGTTCGATGATGATGGGTTTCGTTGCGGTCCGCGAGACGTCCATCGCCAACGCCACGCTCATCGGTGCACTCACTCCGGCCATCTTGTTGCTCGGGGCCAATCGTCTGGTCGGAGAACGCAGCGACATGAAGCGCCTACCGTTCGCGTTGATCGCCTTCGCCGGACTGGCGGTGGTCATCCTGTCGGGGGCCGACACCGACGGTGCCTCGTTGTCCGGAGATCTTCTCGCCGGACTGAACGTGTGTTGCTTCACGATCTACTTCTTGACCCTGAAGCGTCGACGCAACGAAGGCATGGACGGGTGGGCGTTCCTCGCCGGTGTGTTCATCGTGGGCACCATCGTCATCACGCCGTTCTGCATCGTGATGGGCGACGACACCACGGCGCTGTCGTTGTCGGACGTGGGTTTCCTCCTGGCGATGGTGGCGGGGCCCGGTCTGGTGGGTCACGGATTGATCTCGTGGGCCAGTCGACACATCCCGGTGACCACGACGTCGCTGTTGACCCTCGGTAGCCCGGTGATCTCGGTTTTCGGTGGGTGGCTCGTGTACGACCAGCATCTGGGGGGTCCGCAGGTGCTGGGCGCGGCGTTGGTGCTGGGGGGATTGGCCGGCAGCGTGTGGGATCGCAATCCCGACCGGGTGCCGTTGGTGACGGAACGGCCCGAGTAGCGGGGTTGTCGCTCGCAAGCGGACCGGTAAACTTCGAGGGTCTGCGGATGTGGCTCAGTTGGTAGAGCATCACCTTGCCAAGGTGAGGGTCGCGAGTTCGAATCTCGTCATCCGCTCCAGATCGAAGACCCGGCCTCGCGCCGGGTCTTCGGCTTTTCCGGCTCGGACACCGGGGTTCAGGAGCCGGGAAGGGCGCGAACGTAGAAGCCTCGGTTCCATTCCCGCCGTTGCTCACCGTCGACCGTGATGCGCCATTCGTAGGCGCGACCCGGTGCGAGCGACAACTGCGGGATCTGAACCGCCAGATTCTGGTCGATGTCCGATCCGGGACGAAGGCCTCCCGGACGGTCCACATTGAACGCGATGTCGAGGGCCAGGGGATTCCCGTTGGCGAGGGCGGGTCGGCCGTCTTCGTCGATGAGTTCGGCGTGCAAGGTGATGGTCCGTCCGGTCATGTCGTAGGGGACCTTGGCCATGAACGCCAACGCACTGGCGAAGGGGCCGGGGCCCACCTGGCTCCATCCGGCTCCGGCCATCATGATCTTGCCGTCATGGGTCACCGCGTAGTCGGCCAGAACCACTTGCAGTTGAATCGTCATCGGCGGCCTCCTCGCCGGCGAAGGTTACCTCCACCGCCGTCGCCCGTTACCGTGACCCCGTGCTGCGAGGTGACCCCCAGAACCAGTTGGTCCGGACGTTCCGACCTCGTCGGCGACGTCTGGGTGTCGAGATGGGGGACGTCTACGAGAGGCTCATCGAGCAGTGGAGCATCGACGAGGACGGAGACCAACTCGATCCGCGGGCCGTGTTCGGACCTGACGCCCGGACGATTCTCGAGATCGGATGTGGGCGTGGTGACTTGGCGGTGTCGTACGCCGTCTCGCATCCGGATGATGCTCTGATGGCGATCGACGTGCACACGCGGGGTATCGCCAACATCCTCGCGGGTATCGAGTCGCGCCATCTCGAGAACGTTCGCGTGATCGAGGGTGACGCGCAGGTGTTCGTGCGTCGACTGCCGTCGTGTTCGATCGACGAGATCTGGGTGTTCTTCCCCGATCCGTGGCCCAAGGTCCGTCATCGCAATCGCCGTTTGTTGCGCCACGATCTGATCGCCACCCTCACCGAGCCCTTGAAGGTGGGAGGTGTCCTGCGACTGGCGACCGACATCGAGGACTACGCCCGTACGGCCACTGATGCCGTGGCCTCGTCGGGACGGTTCTCGGACCCCACGCTCGGCCGACCCGATTGGCGAATCGAGACGGTGTTCGAACGTCGAGGCGTGCGCGAGGGACGCGACGCCCTCGACCTGACGTGGACCCGTGTGGAGGGCCCGTGATGTTGGGCGAGCTTCGCGCGGTGGTGGGAGACGACCACGTGTTCGACGGGCGGGGCTCGTCGTACGTGGTGGACTGGACGGGTCGATTCCGCGGTCACACCGACGTGGTGGTGCGACCGGGTTCGGCGGACGAGGTGCGCGAGGTGTTGCGCATCGTGCGCGCGCACGGACGTGCCCTCGTCGTGCAAGGAGGCAACACGGGTCTGGTCGGTGGCGGAGTGCCCCTGAACGGCGAGGTGGTGATGAGTCTCACGCGCATGAACAGGGTGGGCGAACCCGACATCACCACACGGCAGATCGAGGTGGAGGCCGGAGCGACCATGGAGGCGGTGCAACGGGCCGCGGCGACGGTCGGTCTGCGGTACCCGGTGGACTTCGGATCACGGGGGAGCGCCACGATCGGGGGCACCATCGCCACCAACGCCGGCGGGGTGAACGTGTTGCGATACGGATCGACGCGCGTTCAGGTGGCCGGTCTGGAGGCGGTGCTGGCCGACGGCTCCGTCGTGTCCACGATGGCCGGTTTGATGAAGGACAACACCGGCTACGACCTGCGGGGCTTGATGTGCGCCAGCGAGGGCACGCTCGGCGTCGTCACCCGGGCCGTGTTGCGTCTGGTTCCCGCGCACGAGGTGCGCGAGACCGTCATTGTGGGGTGCGCCTCCGTCGACGATGCGCTCGACGTGGTGGCGACGGTGTGCGGAGCGAGTGAAGCGATCGACGCGGCCGAACTGATGTCGAGGCGGGGTGTGGATCTGGTGGCCGACGTCCTCGGAGCGCACCGCCCGTTCGACGCCGAGTGGTACCTGTTGATCGAGTCCTCCACGTCCGACCGGTCCGACGGCACGCTCGCCCGGCTCCTGGCGGGGCGCGATCTCGTCGCCGTGGCCGACACGCCGGCACGTCGCGAGGCCTTGTGGAGGTTGCGCGACGAGCACACCGCGAGCATCGCCACGTTGGGAGTACCGCTGAAGTACGACGTCACCGTGCCGTTGCGCTCGATGGCGGAGTTCGTGCGCGTCGCGCGGCAGGAGGTGGCCGCGATGGATCCTCGCGCGGAGATCATCTTCTTCGGTCACGCCGCCGACGGCAATCTGCACGTGAACGTGGTCGGGGCGGACCACGACCACCATGGTGCGTACGATTCCGCCGTGTTGGGGGCGGTGTCCCGGTTCCGTGGCAGCATCAGCGCCGAACACGGCGTGGGGGTCGCCAAGCGCGACTGGTTGCACCTCAGTCGTTCCGCGGACGAGATCGCCGCGATGCGCGCCATCAAGCGGGCGTTGGACCCCGACGGAATCCTCAACCCCAACGTGTTGTTGCCACCGGAACCGACGGCTTAGCTGGTCATGCCTCCGAGGCCCACCAGGCCGCGCGCCATCTCGATCTCGCCCATGTGGCGCAACCCGTGTTGGTATAGCCAGCACTCGACGCCGTCGAGCACGGTGAGTCCCTGTTCTCCGGCCACACGGGCGCTGAATGTGCTGGCGATCTGTGGCGGGAACGGTCGGGAGACGACGACGCGATCGAGTTCGGCGGGATCGAGTGCGGCCAGCCAGTCGAGGGTGCGGGAGTAGACGGCGCGCATGTACTCGGTGAACGCGTCGAGGTCACCGATGCGCTGGTGGATCATCTCGTCGACCGTCTTGTGCTTGCCGTGGTCGTTGACGCTCACTCCGACCCGTTGCTGCCACTCGTCGCTCCAGATCGGGGGAGTGCCGGTGAGCAACATGAACGAGGCGTCGTGCATGTTCACGTAGTGGAAGAGGGAGAACGCGATGGGCAACACGCCCTCTCGTTCGAAGTGGTTCACGTGGGAGGTGTCCATGGTGGACAGGGCGTCCTCGTACAACGAGAACATGGCCCGCATGCGACGGTGCAGGGAATCGAGGACGGCGGCGTTCGACATGGGCTCAGTCTTCCACGCGGCGGACCGCCTGTCACGATCTTCTGTCACGAATGATGCCAGTAGTGCGTCGGAGGTGTTAGGTTCTAGTCATGCGCTACGGAACGATCGACTTCGACTACGCCGCCGACCTCTCCACCCGGGAACCCGACGCCGACGGACCGGTGTTCATGGTGAACTTCATGAAGTACCGCGAAAGTGCGGACTACGACGGGGTGAAAGGTACCGAGGGGGCGTCCCCGGCCGGCATCTCGGGCGAGCAGGCCGACGATCTGTACAACCCCACGGAGGTGCTGCACAAGATCGGTGCCGAGGTGATGTTCTTCGGCAACGTGGTGGCCCAGGGGTCCGAGGGCGAGTGGGATCGCATGGGCATCGTGAAGTACGCGACGCGCCGTTCGTTCATCGACATGCAGAACCGTCGGGACTTCAAGGAGAAGCACGTCCACAAGGAAGCGGGCATGCTGTACACGATCGTGATGGGCACCACGCCCTCGGCGACGCACGTGCCCATCGAGAGGGCGAACTATGTGGTCTTCGAGTTGACCGCCGTCCCACAGTCGGGCGCCCCCGACGCGCGCACGGCGCGACTGGCCGTGGAGGGAACGATCATGGGCGACGGACGTCGTTGGGGCGATCTCACGATGCGTTGGACCGACGAGATTCCCGCGGTGCCCGCGCGCGACAAGGGTGGCGACTCCATCACGGTGGTGGCCAAGATCTCGATCGACCGCATGGGCAAGGGCCTCACCGCCTGAGTCGGGCAAGCACGCTCAGCGAGGGCGGAAGCTGACCGGCACCGAATTCGGTCCCAGCACGAAGTTGCCCCGCCGCCACGGAATGTGGTCCGAGGTCAGCCGGATGTCGTCCAGGCGGCGCAACAACTCCTCGAACATGATGCGCAACTCCAGACGCGCCAGCGGTGCGCCCAGGCAGTGGTGGCGCCCGTAGGCGCCGAAGGCCACGTGATCGTTGGGCGTGCGACCGACGTCGAATCGGAAGGGGTCGTCGAACACCTTCTCGTCGCGATTCGCCGAGGGGTAGAGCAGCAACACGCGGTCTCCCTCGCGGATGAGATGACCGTTCACCTCCACGTCCTTGGTGGCGGTGCGGTTCATGTTGCGGATGGGGCTGCTCCAGCGGAGCATCTCCTCGATGGCGGTGGGGAGCAACGCCGGGTCCGCCCGTAGTCGGTCCATCTGGTCGGGATGTTGCAGAAGAGCGGCCACGCCTCCGGAGATGACGTGACGGGTGGTTTCGTCCCCGCCCACCAGCACCAGCATGGTCTCGAACATCACGTCGAGATCGGACAGGCTCTGGCCCTCCCACTCGGCGTTCACCACGAGGCTGACGAGATCCTGTCCGTCGCCTCCACGTCGCTCGTGGACCTTGCGCATGATGTAGTCGTTCCACTCGACGACGGCGCGTTCCACCTCGGAGCGGATCTCCTCACCCCCGGTGGCGAACAGGTCGGACCAGTGGAGCAACATGTCGTTGTCCTCGCGGGGCAGACCCATCAACTCGCCGATCATCAACATCGGCAATGGCGTCGCGATGTCGCGCACGATGTCGCATTCGCCCGTGTCGATGACTCCGTCGATGAGTTCGTTCACGACGCGGCGCAGAAAGGGCTCGTGTTCGGCTACCCGACGAGGGGTGAAGCCCGCTCCCACCAGTCGGCGACGCTTGGTGTGTTCGGGCGCGTCGAAGTTGATCATCGACGGAACCGAACTCTCGGGTCGTGAACCCTTGCCGGAACAGAAGGTGTGCCACTCGCGACTCATCATGGACACCAGCTCGTGGCTGGCGGCGCCCCAGATGCCGGTGTGGTCGTCCCAATACAGCGGAGCCTCGGCGCGCATCCACGTGGTGAGTTCGTCGAAGTCGGCGTAGAAGTCGGGGGAGAGCAGTCGAATCTCCGGACGCGTGGGGTGACCCGCTTCTCCGCGACCGCCCGTGAGCGACACGGTGAAGTCCAGTTCGGGATCGATCTCGTGGCGCTGTTCGTCCATGGGGCGAAACTAGTCAGCCCCGACGTGGCTCAACGGCTCGGGCGACCGCCCGTGATGCTGGCCCGCTCCATGATGCGGATCTCGGGCCAGTAGTCGCTGCTGGCGTAGTGCTGGCAGGCGCGATTGTCCCAGAACGCCACCGAGTCCTTCTCCCAATGGAAGCGACACTGGTACTCCACGCTGTCGCTGGCGCTCCACAGATCCGACAACATCCGCTCGCTGGTGGCGTCGTCAACGCCCAGAATGCGGTTGGTGAAAATGGGGTTCACGTAGAGGTGTCGACGCCCGGTGACCGGGTGGATTGCCGACAGGGGGTGGATCACCGTGGGGTACTTGGCCCGCATCTCGGCCATTTGCTCGGGGTTCACCTGTCGGCCGAAGGACATGAGGAAGTCGTGCTCGGCCTCGTGGGTGTCGACGAATTGCTTCTGCTCGTCGGTGAGTCCCTCGTAGGCGGCGTACATGTCACTGAACAACGTGTCGCCACCGGATTCGGGCACCTGCACGCCGTGCAACACCGCTCCCATGCTGGGGCACTCGCGCCAGGTGACGTCGTGGTGCCAGGTGTTCTCGTAGCCCTTCACGTCGAACGACTTCTCGAAGCGCACCAGTTCGGGCGCACCGGTGTTCGAGGGGATGAACGGGTGGATCTCGAGTTCACCGAAACGCCGGGCGAACGCCACGTGTTGATCGGAGGTGAGGGGTTGGTCGCGGAAGAAGATCACCTTGAACTCGTGAAGGGCCCGGCGGATCTCGGCGATCAGTTCGTCGGAGAGAGGGCCGCACAAATCGACGCCGTGCAGCACGGCCCCGATGGTGGCGCCCAAGCGCTCGACATCGAAGTGAGGCCAAACCAGAGCGGCCAGACGGGCTCGCTCCTCGGCCAGGTGCAAGATGGGGCCGATGCGCTTGCCCCGCAACATGATGCGGTCCTGCGTGATGTTGGCCCCCGGATCCCGGGTGGCGACGATGTCCTCGTGGGCCGTGTTCGCGCGCTCTGTGGTGCTCATGTTCCCCTCCGGCCGTTTCTGACGAACCGTCAGAAACGATACCCCGACCGGCCGGCGCCGAACGTCGGATTCGGGACCCTCGGCTCGGTGTCCGGGGACCTCCGGCCCCGTTTGTCGGGTGTCGGGTGCGACAGACTGTCGGAAGTCGTGAAGGGGGAATTCATGGAAGCACGTGCACCGAAGAACGTCGAAGAAGCCGGCTACGTCTTCGTCGATCCGGCGGCCTACGCCGACGAGGACTATTTCCATCGGGCCTGCGCCATGTTGCGCCGCGAGGATCCCGTTCATTGGGTGGAAAGCCACGGTGTCGGCTTCAACTCGTTCTGGGCCATCACCAAGTCCGCGGACATCTTCGAGATCGAAGCCAAGAACCAGATCTTCCTGAACGAGCCGCGTCCGGTGCTCGGCTCCATCGAGGACGATGCCCGCTCGGGCAAATCGGGTGGCTTGTTGCGCACGCTCATCCACGTCGACGATCCGGAACACCGTGATCTGCGCGGCGTCACCCAGGAGTGGTTCCTGCCGAAGAACCTGGCCAAGCTCGAGGGTCTGTTGGCCGACTACGCGAAGCGCTACGTGGACAAGATGGCCGAGATGGGCGGAACGTGCGACTTCGCGCGCGACATCGCCATGTTCATGCCGCTGAACGTGATCCTGTCGATCCTGGGTCTGCCCGAGAGCGACTACGGACGGATGCTGAAGTTGACCCAGGAGTTGTTCGGGGCCGCCGACGAGGAGATGCAACGCAGTGCCGATCCCACCGACATCATGGCCGTGATCCAGGACTTCTTCGCCTACTTCACCCGGCTCACCGAGGAGCGACGGGCGAACCCCACCGGCGACATGGCCTCGGTGGTGGCCAACGCGCGCATCAACGGCGAGGAACTCACGATGATGCAGACCATCGGTTACTACGTGATCACCGCCACCGCGGGCCACGACACCACGGCCTCGGCCATGGCCGGAGGATTGCACGCGTTGATGCAGCACCCCGACCAGTTGAAGCGACTGAAGGACGATCCGAGCCTCATGAACACCGCCGTGGACGAGATGATCCGCTGGGTCACGCCGGTGAAGCACTTCATGCGCACCGCCACCGAGGACTACCGGTTGCGCGACAAGACGATCCTGGCGGGTCAGTCGGTTCTGCTCTCGTATCCCTCGGGCAACCGTGACGAGGACGCGTTCGTGGATCCGTTCGCCTTCGACGTCGGTCGCTCACCGAACAAGCACCTGGCCTTCGGTTTCGGAGTGCACTACTGCCTCGGCGCGATGTTGGCCCGCATGGAACTGAAGGCCTTCTTCAGGGAGTTGTTGCCGCGACTGGATCACATCGAGTTGGCGGGCGAGCCCAAGTGGATGAAGACCATCTTCGTGGGTGGTTTGAAGACGCTTCCGGTGTCGTACGCGGTTCGTTAGTCGCGACCGGACGGGCTGACCAGTTGGCCCGGGCGTGACGTTTCGTCGAGGATGCGTCCGTCGCGGACCACCTCGACGCCGTTCACGAACAGGTGATGCATGCCGGTGGGCTGCGAGGCCGTCAGACGTTCGCCGTCGGCGGGGAAGTCGCGCACGCGACTGACCGGACCCGGTGCCACGGTGTCGGGGTCGAACACCACGACGTCGGCGTGAGCGCCCGGACGCAACACCCCGCGATCGGCGAAGCCGAACAGGTCGGCCTGCACCTTGGTGAGCTTGTTGATCGCCTGTTCGAGGGTGAGGGCGCGACGTTCGCGAACCCACGACCCGAGCAGGTCGGTGGGCAGCACGGCGTCGCACAACTGGCCCACGTGGGCGCCGGCGTCGCTGAGGCCCAACGTGCACTGATCGGTGTTGAGCAACATGGTGATGCCGTCCACGTCGTCGTTGGCGAGCAGAGCCTTCACGCGCAACTTCAGGTCGGGTTCGCGCAGGGTGACCTCGAGGAGGGCGTCGAAGGGGGACATGCCCATCTCTTCGGCCAAGTGGGCCACGCGGCGTCCGATCAACTCCGGCGACGAGGCGGCCTCCATGATCTCGAAGGCGTCCCAACGCGGGCTGAGCACCTGGCCCGAGGCCCAGAAGTCGATGGCGCGGGCGCGCCAGGCGGGGTCCGTGTACGCGGCACGGCGCTCGTCGAGGGACGTCGGCATCAGTTCGGCGAACACCGGATTGATGTTCAGGGTGAACGGCTCGACCATGGTCTGCGAGAACGACAACGGTCGGCACGACACCTGCGGCCACACGTTCACGCCGCGGGCCACACCGGCACGATGGATCTCGGCCGCCTTCAGGTGCGTGCCTTGCGAGGTGGTGAGCAACGCGGTGTACGTGATGGGAACACCGATGCGCGGCTGCAGTTCGTAGCAGTCGGGCAAGGAGAGGTTCTCGCCACCATTCACGCCGATGACTCCGCGACCGGAGTCGCCCACGGCCGCGCACAGAGCATCGATCTCGCGACGGTCGGCCCAACGGCTGGGGATCGGTTGTCCGTCGGCACCACGGTGGGTGACGGCGAAGCTGGAGGCGAAACCGGCCGCGCCGGCGTCCATGGCCTCGCGCACGATGTCGGCCATGCGGACGATCTCGTCGTCGGTGGCGGTGCGCCCGACGGCCTCGTTGCCCATCACGAAGATGCGCAACGCGGTGTGGCCGATGTACGAGGCGAAGTTGAGCAGTGAGCCGCGGGTGCGGATGCTGTCGAGGTACTCGCCGAAGGTCTCGAACTCCCACGGAATACCGGCGTTGAGGGTGGCCGGGTCCATGTCCTCCACCTTTTCCATGGTGCGCGCGATCAGGTCGCGATCGCCGGCGCGGGTGGGGGCGATGGTGAAGCCGCAGTTGCCGGCCACCACCGTGGTGACACCGTGGTAGCACGACGGCGTGAGGGCCGGATCCCAGAACACCTGGGCGTCGTAATGGGTGTGGATGTCGATGAAGCCCGGCGCCACCACGCGACCGGTGGCGTCGACGACTTCATCACCCGTCAGGTTGTCGCCGATGGCCGTGATGCGGCCGTCCTCGATGCGCACGTCGGCGACGAACGCCGGCGATCCGGTGCCGTCGACCACGCGACCGTTCTTGATGACCGTCGATTTCCCCATGTGGTCAGTGTCCCACATCGGGGGACCGACACCAACAGCGGTCAGTCGCGAACGGCGATCTCCACCGCCAGTTCGTAGTGATCGGCCACCTCGGGTCCGATGCCGACGGGCTCGGTGTCCTCGCCGAACCAGAAGCGGATCTGGGACGTGACGGCGTGCTTGATGATGGGGAAGCCGAGGTTCACGTCGAGGGCGGGCGGCACGCAGCCGTCCTCGCCCAGGGTCTTCAACTGTGGCTGAGCCTCGAGCAAGGGTCCGAGGCCCGATGCCATGGCGACACCGATGATGCCCGAACCGTTGCCGAAGGTGCAGAAGTCGTCGAAGCCGTTGTGGCCCACGCCGTCGATGATCCACAGACGGCTGGGAGCGGGCACGGCCTCGAACGACGGCTTGGTGGACGTCTGGGCCGAGATGACACCGTCGAGCGCACCGGCGATGAAGAACGACGGCTTGTTCGGCAGGCTCAGCGGAGCCGTGGTGGTGTTCTCGGTGGAGATGCCCACGCCGGAAGCGAGCGACACGTAGCCGTCGATGCGATCGTCGGCGGCCGCACCGACGACGGTGCCACCACCGGCCGAGTGACCGACGGCCACCACGAGCGAGTCGTCGATGCGACCCTCGAAGATGGAGCCGGCGGTGGTGTTCTGGGCACTGATGAGATCGAGCGAGGCCAGCAGTTCGCCGATGCTGGACTGCCGATCGCCAACCGGTGCGCTGAGAACGTGGTACAGGTCGCGCGACCAATGGTCGGGGGAGACCACGACCATGCCCCAACTTGCCAGGTGCGCGGTGAGGAAGGTGCTCTGCAGACGGATGCCGCTATAGCCGTGGCTGAACAGGACCACGGGGTAGGTGCCATCGGCCATGGCGGCGTCGCGTCCGGCTTCGTATTCGTACACGGCGGGAACGTCGGCGGTGAGAAGAGCACGGATGGCCTCGGGCACGAACTCGCGCACGTCGTAGGACTCGTCGCCCGTGGTTCCCTCGACCGCCGGGTACCAGATTTCGACCTTGTTGCCGGCTTCCAGTTCGAGTGTGGTGACACCGACGGGATGCGGGCCGGATTCGACGTAGGTGTTCGCCAGTTCGGCCGGGTCGGGAGCCGACGACGTGTCGGGCGCGTCTTCGGTGGTGTCGGGGGCCTCGGTGGAGGTGGAGCCCTCGGTGGATGGCACCGAGGCATCGGACGAATCGTCACCTCCGCACGAGGCGAGGAGAAGGCCGATGGTGGCGACGACGGCGAGCTGCTTGATCTGGCGTGACTTCATACGAGCAGTCTCTCACGGGGCGTTCCCGCGGACGAGCACTCGCCGGAAATCGGGGCGGTCGGGATAGGGTGACGGCTCCGGTGTGGCTCGCCATCCCGGTTGGCGACGTGGCCGAGTGGTTTAGGCAAGGGCCTGCAAAGCCCTCCACCTGGGTTCGATTCCCAGCGTCGCCTCTCTTGTGAGGGCGGGGTTCGCATGAGATGATCGCTTGTTTTGCTGTCGACGACTGGTGATGCGACATCGCACACCACCAGTCGTCTGAGGTTCACCGAAGATTGCGGCGACGCGTGACCAACACTGTTCCGA
>Ga0315905_10004566_pt1 | contig 14150 bp, 19 predicted proteins | sample LakEriMetagenome_5_FD_203522 | JGI IMG/M metagenome (GOLD analysis project Ga0315905, IMG submission 203522) | Freshwater fungal communities from buoy surface, Lake Erie, Ohio, United States - Buoy 4 MA121 | ecosystem: Environmental > Aquatic > Freshwater > Lake | place: USA: Lake Erie, Ohio... | reverse complement strand
TCTGGGGGGAGTATCAACCTGCAGTGGGAGACCCCATGTTTGCCTGCTATCTAGATTTGCATGGTAGTACTATACAGTTGGGGAAATAGCCAGCGCCCCCCTTTTATTTTGATGAGCATCTAGGAGATTGGCTACCCGCCGTATTTCAATAAAATCCAATGATCATCATCTCAACAAATGTCTGCTCCATGCAAGCCCCTCTGTCCCTGCTAGCCATACCTAGATGACTCATGGGTTTGCGTCTCTGCCCGAACGCTAATTGTAGCCCAGTGACGCGGCGAGCCAGGCTGCCTCCCCCGCGACCAGGCCCCCTGTCACACTCCACAGGTGCAAGCCCCCACACTCATCGCCGCACGCAAGTTGTGAACTAAACCCCTCACTCAAGGGCCAGGCGGCCAGCGCCCACACGGGTCTCTCCAAGGGCCCCAGAAAGGAATAGAGGACACAGACACAGGACGCTGGTGACAGTGCATACACGTCGTGCATGCCCAATCCAACTCTACCAGCTGCACTGTGCGCACCAACATGTCGAAGGCTGCCTGCGACTCCACCTGAGCTGTCTCTGCTGCTGCACTGTGACTGTGAAGCTCTTCATTTTGAGGCACCAGGCGGAAGGCATGGGAATCAAATGCGCGGGCCCGGCCAAATACGACAGCCAGGATTTTGCCAGACTACACCATGGTTCTGGTCATGGTACCTCAGTGACTGGCGCCACAACAAGTGTGAATGCACTCGCCCTCTGCAGTCCATAATTTCACATTCTATCAGCCCGTTGTCAAGCCAGCTCACAAGCAAGCAGTCTGCAAGGCACGCCAAAACACTAACATATGATGACCCAAGATAAAGGCCAATTGCCTGTTTTCCCTGGTTCCTCTCGTATGGGAATCGAACCCAAAACTCCAGGGTGGCTGGTACAAGACCCAACCACCAGGCCGATAGGGGATCTGATCCCAACCATCGGGGGATCTGGAGCCCACCCATGGCGGGGCTGGGACCAGTGAGGAACCCGGTACTTTGTGACTTTGTGACGGTTGAGTTCGTAGTAACGTAATCATCTACAGGGCCCAGAAAGCGATTCAGGGAGATGAATGCTGCCCACTGATAAGAGATCCAACCGGTAAGTGCCCCATATGGGACCGGTATGGTATCGATGTTTTGCCTCTGGCGGAGTGGCCGTGAGTCTGCCTGAGCGATAGATATGTTTTTACACACACCCCCACAGCCCATGTCATGGACGCGATCAACGAGGCTGCGCACAAGATGCTTGCCGCTGCCAAGCGCATAGCGAGTGCCGATGATCAGCGGGGCATCTCCACAGCCCAGCACCAGCAAATATTGAAAGAAGCTGCGGAGCCGAAGCAAGTCTCAAGTAAAGACACGCCTTACAACGACAAGCCTTACTACGCTGCACTTGGTCACCTGCTTGTGTCAGGGCGTGGAGCGAGTGGCAGGTGGGGCAATGGAAGAGTGTTGGAGCGGGCGTTGGAGACGATCCTGGAAGCACACTGTGCCCTAATTGCCACGGTCTATATTATACAGTCCACTTGCAATACATATGTGATATATGATCAACATGTGTCGTATATATATGCCTTAGATACATAATCAACATGTGCCTTAGCGCTTGTCTGCACGTGTTTGGGCGTCGGCCAGCTTTTCTGGGACGGCGGCTTGTCCTGCCAAGCCTCGCTGACACTCAAGTCTCTTTCACTCTTGTCTTTCACTCTGGACCCTGTGTGCCTTGACAGAACGTCCCGACGGAAATTGTTCCCTGGACCGTTTTTGGTCATCAGGGTGTCGGTATTTATCAGTTGAGGATCGCAGCAAAAGACATCTTGGAGATAATCTGCGCGCGGACACGCGGTGCGATGGTACGAGGACACAGGACTCGCCGGATCCCGTGGGTACGCTGCGCATGAGGTTATGAGCCCTGAGCTCTCAAGGACCGACGAGAGCAACCACTGCGCTACTTCGCGTCGGCACAGAGAGACAGCTGAGCAGCAGCTGACGGACTGGGCTTGAGGACGTGCCCAGGGAGGACGGAGACGCGCGCAGAAGGCGCGCGCACCGGGGCTCGCAGAACCAAGGGCTGAGGACGTGCCCGGGGAGCACGGAGATGCGCGCAGAATACGCACGCGGGCCGGGGCTCGTCGAACCAAGGGCTGGGGACGTGCCCGGGGAGCACGGCGGCTGCGCGCAGGACTCTGCGCGCCTGCCGGGGCTCGTCGAACCAAGGGCTGGGGACGTGCCCGGATAGCACGGCAGTCGCGCACAGAAAGCCTGCACACGCCGGGGCCATCCAAACAACGGGCTTAGGACACGCCCGGGAGCACGTCAGCAGGCGGGGCTCACCGAACAACGAAGTGAGACACGCTCGGCGGACAAGAAGTTGCAGCCAGCATGGCACCAAAATCATCAAAATGGGGCCACCATCCAGTGCCTAAGCTGACCATCAGTGAAGAGGCAGTCGCGCCCTCGCCGAGATCACAGATTAAGGCATGGAGCGGGTTGGCCGCAGCTGCCGTCATAGCTGCCACCAACTCAGACTTTCTAATTAGGATGGCCACAGACCTCAAGCGAGACATGACCAAGGGCCCGATCGAAGTCAGAATTTACGATAACAACAACAGCGTTTTCTATGACCTCATAGAACTACAAGACGAAACCGAAGAGGCCATCAGAGTACACATGATCGCCGCAGCTCTTCGAGCAGGAGCGCCCATTGGAGACGGAGACGAGTTCAAGGACATTGCCAAAGACAAGAAGAAGATTGTCAAGGCGTACCAGGAGCTCCAAGTCTACTTTACGGGGTTCAACCAGCAAATGTACAGCGACACCGTAGAGTCAGAGCCCACTGCATTTCAAGAGGCAAATGTCAATTACGACATCGAGCTGAAGAATCCATATCTCGGCATAATTCTGTGGCTTCTCATCACGAAGGGTGCTTCCACAAACAAGACGGGCAAGCGTATCGATGACATGAGGAGGCGCCTTGGGAAGGCCGCGGAGACACCCGTGCAGAGCGCCCGCGATGTGGCAGGGTACCTGGGCAACATTCAGAACATGTATCTGCAATTCTTGGGGGAAGGGGGTAAGGTTGAAGCCGCGTACGACGTCCTCCTGCCCGACACCCTGGAAACGCTCTCCGAGGGCGTGCACTACGTTACCCGTGTTGACGCCAAGCAGTGGCGAAAGATTGGAAAGACGACCGAAGCGTTCAAAGACAAGCGAGATGCTGGAAGGAACGTGACATGGAAGGAGGTCCATGCAGCCCTCCTGTTGGAGTACAACTCGGTGTTCGACAACACAAGCGTCAGCGTCATGGGCGATGCACTCGTGCCGCACACAAGGAGAGCGCAATTTCCCATGGGCGTAGCGTTCGCCGATGTGGCGGGAGACTCTGATCAAAGCACCCTGGCGGATTTGGCTCTCGCTGCATATGGAAAGCCGGCCACGTCCGCTGACTACCAGGCCCTCATGGAAAATCACACGCCACTCCCGGGGCTGATTGAGCGACACAAGCAGTCTGTGCCCAGCGCCGCACCCGGCACAGAGGGGGCCAAGAAAGGGTGGCGGCAAGATCGGAGGGGGGAAGCCAGCATCCCCGAGCGGTGACAAGAATGGACCCGGCCGCCAGTTTATGCCGCCATGGAGATGCGGACACATGGTCGACGGCAAACCGTGCAATCACTTCAACTACCACTACGCGTCCTCCAAGCAATCAGACACAGAGGTCCAAAAGACGTGCAGGAAGTGCAGTGGCGATAAGAAAGTGGCAGACAAGAAGCATTCATCCGAGAGATCGAATGGCCACAATACGGAGTCCGCGAAGGACATCAAGGAGATCAAGGAGATGATGCTGGCACAGGCCGCGAGACACACAGGAAGCTCGACAGAGTCGAAGGGTAACGGATTTTCGATACCGAAGGAGTCGGGCGCGGCGTTCGAAGAAGACTGTGACAAGGCATTCGCCGTGATGAGCAGGCACCACTCTGACATTCAGCAAAAACCTTCGTCACGGGGTCCCGACCAGGAAGGCAATGCCGGGTACATCTCTGCGGTCTTATCCTTCGCTACGCTGCCATTCATTGGGGCTGGTGGGCCGCGGCGCTCGCAGTTGTCGCCATGCTCATGATATTCGGCTTTCAGGGCGCAGCAGGCGCATCCGTGCGCCGTGGTGCAACTGGCACTCATGGAATTGATCTGAATACATTCGGATTAGACCCGTATGACATGCATCATGTTCGGAGGCAGACCAGAGGCACATTCACCAGTGCAGGTCAGTATGTGCGGCATTACATCGGTAACTTGGCGGTCTACGATGACATGGGGGTTAACGAGGCTCGCATGAGACAACTTAGCTTCGCCAGCACAGCCGGATTTGCAGACGGGCAGCTTTTTCTCGACTCATGCTGCAGCCGCACGATCATACACGCCGCAAAGCTTCTGACCAACATTCGCTCGCTGGCCGTCCCCAAGCACATAATGGGCGTAGGAGGATTCAAACGTATCAAGCACGTTGGCGATCTCATCATGTGCATGACAGACGTGAAAGGGAAAGCCCAGACAGTTATTGTACGGGATGTGTACTACGAACCAACGCTGACATACAATCTTGTCAGCGTGTCAGACACGATGTGATCGCAGTACACCTCAACGTTTTCGCCCTCCGGCAGCACTCTCGAAGGGACGCACACATCAGACGTCTGTGCGCTGCCCGTGGACAATATGGACCAGGCATGCGCGAAGGGCGCCATGAATCGCATGACGACCGAGGAGCTTGCGCACTTGCGTTTCAATCACTGCATCAGCGCACGCAAGCTTGCGATACTCTCCAACTCTGGTGGGCGCAGCATAGTCAAGGGTCTGAAGGCTGATGACTGGAAGTGTCAGATATGCCAGCACGCGAACATCATAAGATCGCCAGCTGCGCCCGCCGCCACGGGTTCCGACCCATTCGATATGAGTTTCGATCTCATCGACATGACATCCATACCCACGATTGGCGGCATGCGGTATTGCACAATATTCGTGGTTCGGAAAACTCGCTTCGCCCACACATTCTTGCATGAGAAGAAAGACGAATTTCCCGCCATACTAGACAAACTCATGGCTCGCTTTGATCCTGCACAGCGACCTAAAGTTCTAATGTGTGACGGTGCAGGAGAATATGACTCGCAGGAATTCCGCACGGTACTAGCAAAATACCCCGGCGTCACCGTCCGACACTCCAACGCGCACGAACAGAGCGTAAACGGCATGGCTGAGAAAATGGTGGACAGAATCGGACGCATGCTTCGCACCACGCTGCTGCAATCTCAACTGCCCCCAGAGTTCTGGGGAGCAGCAGCCATCCTCGCCACAGACGTGTACAATTGCACGCCACACTCCGCTCTGAACAATCAGAGCCCGTTCTACTGCTCCAAGGGAGTGCATCCTGATTTGAGCTTCTTTCGTCCATTCGGCTGTTCTATGGTTGTACATCGGGGCAAAGATCTGGTCGAGCATCACAAACTTGCCCCTCGCGGGGAAAAATGCGTCTACCTGGGGTGTGGTAATGCATACGGCCGCCGCGCATACATAGCCTACAGCCCGCGCCTAACCGAGTGTTCAGCACCATTCATGCAGAGTTCGATGAAACCTTCTTCCCGTTTCGCACAGTCGACCAACGGGTGCGAGGCCGCAATGACAACGCAGCTCAATTGGAAACACTCTCACTATATCACGACATGCCCAACGCCACGATCGCCGACATCACTGAGAGAATCAAAAGTAACTCTGTCCCATGCACCACAGAATGGACTTTGAGCGACCTCATGCGCCTCCCAGCAACTATACACCCCACTCCCAATAGCGGGGACAGCGGGGACAATGGGGACGGCGTGCATGCATCAAGCTCAGACCAATCAGCGGGGAGCGACTACGACTCATTGAGCAACATCGTAACCTTGCGCAAACTCAAGGAGTCAGTATTTGTTCATGATCGGCCTGAACCCTATGCATCACTGCCGCAGAGTTGGAAGGATGCAGGCAAAAAGACGACCGGAGAAGTAAGCAACGCCGAGTTGGCAGAGTACCTGATAGGCATAGAGGCAAAGATAATATGCCCCCCCTACTTTTGGCCCAAGGATAAGTGCAGCTGGACAGTTAAGTGCATGGAGCACGAGGAGGACGGACGGGCAAAGGGCGGGCACAGGTTCAAGGTGCTGCTCATACAATCCCATCCTCCTTACAAGGACAAGAATGGTCACAAGACCTGGGAGTCAGGGAGGCGATTAAAGTCAATCATGGGTGCGGGTCAAAGAAGCTTGAAGAGATGTTCGATCCAATGCACCAGGGAATCGCCGGAAGGACGCTTGCTGCCATGGCGCGCATCGGGAAGAGCGTGGCACCATCAATCGCGCACGGCAAGCTAGTGCGTGTTGAATCATTGGAGACGCGTGAATGATCCGAGGTTGGATTGGCCTGGTCGGCAGCTATCTGTGAAGAAAGAGGATAGGAATTCGCTGGTTATACCAGCGTGCCTCGCTCATACTATGACATCAAAGGGCGCCCGGACGAAGACGCCTGGTACGGAGCAGCAGACAAGGAACTGCCAAAGCTTTTCGACATGGGCACGTTCGAAATTACCGAGGCCTCGTCGGTACCAAAGGGTACCAAGATCATGGACACAGTTTCTCGTTCAAGAGAAAGGAAGATAGCGAGGGAAGGCTCAAGGAGTTACGGTGTCGCATCAATGCCGACGGCAGACAACAGGAAAAGGGGAGCTGCGGGGATACGTTCGCGCCCACAAGCAAATTCAGCTGTGTCAGGACTATATGCGCGTTGGCAGCTCAAGAGGGACTCACACTATATCAATTTGATATGAAGGGTGCCTTTCTCATGTCCCCGTGCAAGAGAGACATCTACATCAATCTGCCCGGTAGGTACCGGCTGCCCAAGGGCAAGGTGCTGAAGCTGAAGAAGTATATATACGGGCTGCGTCAGTCGGCGTTTCACTGGCATCAACTGTTTGCTAAGTGGCTCGCGAATTACGGATTCGAGAACATCGACTCAGATGGAGTCACATGGGTGAAGACCGACACCAACGGGAGCGGATCATCGAACAAGCTTCTACTCACTGTGCACGTGGATGACGGGCTTGCCGCATGCAACGATCATGAGATGTATAAAACATTCCTGGATGCACTACGCAAGGACTTCGACCTGAGCGACTCGGGAGAGTTGACATGGCTATTGGGCTGCAAGGTGGAGCAGAGTCCGATGGAGCGGGGGTGAAGATGCGGTCAGAGATTACGTACCGTGCGAGGCTGCGGGTAGGGTACGGCTGCACCAGGAGAAGTACTGCAATGACGTTCTCAAGAGATTTCAAATGAGTGACTGCAACCCGGTATCGACGCCATGCGAGGCGAATATGCACCTGACGGATGCTGACTGCCCCCCGTTGGACAAGAGAAATCCAGAAGTGGTGTGCGACTATCAGATGTGCATCGGAGCACTCATGTACTTGACATGCATTACCCGCGGCGACTGCAGCTTTGCGGTGAACCAATGCGCCCGCTTCATGTCTAACCCAGGGCCGTCTCATATCGCGGCAGCACGCCGGATTCTTAGATATCTGGCAGAATCCAGGTCACTTGGCCTCACTTATACCAAGGATGCGGGTGACCCTTGTCTTGCATCTACTGACCGGGCTTCTATCCCAAATCATATCACTGCAAGCGCAGATGCAGACCACGCTGGCGGCAAGGACAGGCGCAGCGTCTCAGGATGGGCGGTTATGCTCAACGGGGCCATGGTGACGTGGAGCTCAAAGAGACAGCAGGTCAAAGCCATCAGCAGCACGGAGAGTGAATTCTATGCCGTGTCACAGTGTGCTCTTGACTGTGTGTACCTCAGGCGGATGCTGGACATGATGGGTTACAGGCAATCGCGCACCACGTGGATCGCTCAGGATAACGCTGATTGCATCTACCTGGTCAAGGGCGCGGGAATGTACAACCGTGCGAAGCACATCGACACTCGGATTTACCGCGTTCGCGAGCTGTCCTCGGGCGATGCACCTGAGGTGGAGGTGTACAAGATCGCAGGAGAATTTCAACCGGCTGATATCTTCACCAAGGGGTTGCCAAGGGCAGCGTTTGAGAGGCACCGCTCCACACTCATGGGGGAGCACAACTAGGCACATGTAGAGGCAGTAGTGATAGGGTAGTCATGTTGACGCACTCCGCTGCGAGGCAGCGGGGATGATAAGAGATCCAACCGGTAAGTGCCCGATATGGGACCGGTATGGTATCGATGTTTTGCCTCTGGCGGAGTGGCCGTGAGTCTGCCTGAGTGCTAGATATGGTATTACTGGTGGAATGGTTTACTACCGACGGAAATTGTTCCCTGGACCGTTTTTGGTCATCAGGGTGTCGGTATTTATCAGTTGAGGATCGCAGTAAAAGACATCTTGGAGATAACCTGCGCGCAGACACGCGGTGCGATGCTACGAGTACACAGGACTCGCCGGATCCCGTGGGTACGCTGCGCATGACCCACGGCGGAGGTCATGGCCGAGGTCTCCCCTGGCTCGCTCCTATCCGGAACTCTTTCGAGTTACGGGGCCTCTGTGCTGTCGCTCGTACTTCGGACCGAGGACGTGTGTCAGAGGTATAACCAGATTCATCGAAGTGTTTCGGGGCTCTCAATCAGGGTTTTCCCTTCTCACCCCTACAAAGCAGGCAGGGCAGGACTCGGATGAGGGGGTGGGTGGCAGAAATGTGTACGCTGCATGCAGTGATTATGTTGGGTTTTTGGCGCTAGGTGAATCGGCCACTCGCAGTCTTGTGAGAAGGCCTCGAGGGGGCCGCTCAGCGTTTTATTAGAAATGCTTCCTACGCACGCACGCGCACACGCGCACACGTGCCCGCACACGCCCACTGATCCTGATTTTGGTTTCTTGTATTTCTTTGGTGTACCTATGTGTGGTGTCGCTGCCACTGAATGATGAGGTTCGTGCAGTCCTACGCACGCGCACACGCACACGCCTACCAGCACACGCCCGCGCGCATACGTATGCGTACGCACACTGGCAGCTCGTCAAAGCGTACACAGCATTCTAGGGGGGGTATCCCTGCAGTATATAGAGCTTGGCTCCTAAATTTTGTTTCTGCAAGAACAAATAAAAGACATCATCATCATCTGTGTCCACGACCTGGCGAAACGTCTGGAGATGTACATCATTCCTGACAATCTCTGTAAGCGTCGTGTCGAGCTGTAGAGGTACTTGGGGATGTTGCCTCCACTTGATCACCGCACGAAGGCTGCCACGCGTCTGCGTTGGCACGGGTGGCGGCAACCCTTCACCCGGTCGGGTCCGCCGTCTGCCCGTCGTAGTCCCTCCTTCGTCCGGCGCGTGGGGAAGGTTGCGGGGTGTCTGGGCAGAGGACGATTAACGTCCTCGGCGCGGCCGCGCGCGGCGAAGCCGAGTTGACGAAACGATCAGCGGCCTCGCAGGCGCCGACCCGTGCCCCCTCGGCGCACCTGCTCTCGCCCCGCGTCCCCGCCCAAAATAGACGCGCGTGAGAGGACGCCCCACGACTGCCCACAGCTTCCCCGAGCAGCGAAGTCGAGCCGAGGAGGCGGGGGGCATCCCGGCTGTTGACTAGCACAGCCATGCGCCGCCGCCCATCCCGGCCGCACCCGACCTCAGGGCGCCGGTCTCCAGGGCCTCCACCTCCACCCCGGCCTCCGTTCCAAGCCGGAGGACTTTAACACAGGGTGCGACCAGGGTGCGCATGTTTTCCAGTAAAATTTAAAAAAAAAAGAGACGGGCTCCACGAACAAAATCGGACAGAAATGGTATGCGGGAGACCTGCGTGTGCGCGTGCGGGTTTTCCCGACGCAGGCAGCACCGCCTGTGGCTGGTGCCAGCATGTCATTGACTGTGTGTGCGCCTGCAGTTTGCGATCCTACACAAGGTCTTCTGCTCGCCCGTCGACTCTGAGGACTGCGTGACGGACAAGAGCACCGTAGAACAAGAGGTGCGTCGTCTGCGCCACCTTTCTCGGCACAGCGCTTTGCGCTGGACCCCTACGCAAAACACTGCCCCGCTTGCGCTGGCCCGCACGCTACCTCCTGGAAAGCTGGACGCTGACGCCGCATACTGGTGGGCTGTCCTGCACCCTTTGCAGGCTCAGTTTGCCACGGAGTCCGGAGTTCTGGACACGAAAACTATGGCCGACATGGGTATGCGCACAGTGCATGGCACACCTGCATGCTGAAGTGCAAAAACTCCTCTCATTGGCCCGCATGTTGATGAAACCTTTGTTTCTGCACGCAGGCTGGGTCAACGGAAAGACGGGCATGCGTATGTACACCAGGTAGGCGGGCGGCCCCGTAGACCTGGTTCCCCCGACGGGTTGACAGAACTGCAGAGGAGCCCAGTGAAGCTCCAGAGCGTTCTGATCCCGCGGCCGAACTGGCCTCACTCTTTCCCCGACACATGCTCAAAAAATATGGCCATCGGACTATATATGCCAAGCACGCGGGAGCAAATCCCTGGTAGCGAAATAGAAAATAATAAACTAGGCGCTTGTATTGAAATCCTGAGGAATGTGTCTACGCCCCTCTCAAGAGTGCTCTCTTTTCTTTCCTTTTCTTTCTGCCTGCTTCTGCTCTTATCTAGCAATTGCTTGCGCCTAGGTCTTCAAGCAAATACAACTCATCCACAGCAAGTAATACTCCTCGGAATCCCGCTCATGTTTAAAGACCACGTTACTCGACCCATCTAGACCTCACGGTCAACATCAAAGCACTTCTTGCCCCATTCTTGTCCATCTTTGGAATTACCACTCCTCGTTGCCTCTACGCCGTCCTGACGTTGGCGCACTTGACGGGGGTGCAGCCGCGCCGCCGCTCCTAAAATTCCGAAGAGGGCGTGGCTGGGGCAGGATGATTCTGGAGGAAGCATGTGTTGCAAGGGATTTGGGTATGCGTGTCTGAGCTCGCTCGCTCAATATGCACATGACATTTACAAATATGAGATACAGAGACGGGAAGAAGTTGTGGGGAGACAGGGGGAGAGCGCAATGATAGGTGAGCGTTTATGTTCGTCTGTGTTTTGGGCATACAACCATTTACGCATACAGATGTGGATCAGGACCGGGATGTGTGTGTGTGTGTGTGTGTGTGTGTGTGTTGTGTGTTTCAAGTGTGTAAGTATACTTTGAAATATACATATAAACGTCTCGAGACATCAGGAAACGTTCTTCCTTGCCGACTGTGGCGTGTTGTCGGTTGGGTGGGTATCCTGCTGGACGTGGTCGGTGGGGTGGAGAGTGCGTTGCGAGATGGGTGTTACCCCGCATTAACATTGGCGCCGACGTGTGGGGCGAATCTAGCATCATGACAGGTGTTTATCGACGCTGATGTTCGTCTACTTTGCGATCGGATGGGGTTTGTGTGATCGTGTGTGACATCGTGTATGTCTAGTTCTTGTCTGCAAGAGTAGGACCTGTGAGGGGTCTTCGGGGGGGAGGAAGAAGGGGTGGTGTGAGGAGTGGGTCAGGAGGGGCTAGGACCATCCTACTTTTTCACATCATTAGTGCCACTAGGCCCTCTAAACAGCCTCATATGGTATGAACCTTCCTTAAGGTACACACGCGGCCTAGGCTGGTGTATCCACTGCGGTGTAGGGGTTACTGAATCGAGTACCAATAAACAACACACCATCGTCAAAAAGGGTCCCTACTTTGGAGTTTGGACTTTGGAGTGCTTATTTTCCTGAAAAACGCCATCACCCGCAAGGCTCCAAGACGCATACATGCAGGGGATCGCCGTCTCGGTCGGAGGTCTCATCAGGGTTCCCCCCGCTCGCTCCTACTTTGGTACTTTGGTAGTTCCTTATTTCCCAGGAACGTGGGCATCCGCAAGGCCCAGAGACGCATACAGGCAGATGCTCGCCGTCTAGGTCGGAGGTCTCATCAGGGCTCGCTCCTACCCGGGTTTCTTTCGAACCGGGAACCTCAGCCGTCACCTGGGTTTCGAACCGAGGACCTTAAGCCGAGATTTGCACCTTAACCAGTATGACGGATTTGTCATTTGAAATGACTCGCTGAACAGCACGATCGAACATGATAACGAACAAGTAGAGGGCAGGGCGGCCTTTGAGCAAGGATGCCAACGCGGGTCAGCAGAAGTGGCGCGAGCATACTCACAAAAAAACATACAAACGCATACACATGCATACGCATACATGCATACACGCATATACCTGTATACAGGCTACACACATACGCATACCAACATGCCCACAACCTAAACTCTAAACCCTAAACCAACGCGCCCACACCCTAAACCCTAAACAAACAACGTGCCCACACCCTAAACCCTAAACACCAACCCTAAACAAACATGCCCACAGCCTAAACTCTGAACCCTAAACCCTAAACCAACTTGGAATGCCCACACAGGTGCTAGGGTGGAGGAAATTCTGGAACAAAAGGAAGCAGGTCAGGAGAGAGAAGACTGCTCGGGCAAGGCGGGGAGGCTGCATCAGCTCGTGCGAGACGCGAGCAAGTGTGCTTTTTCGTGTTTGTCTATGTAGCGAAAGAGAAGACCGGGGCGTAGAAAGGGGCAGAACCCACGCATGATGCTGTCTGAGCCCAGCCAAGCTCAGATAGACAGACAGCGTAAACCCTCGGGTAGTGCTCTCGCGAGCACGCCCCCGCTATAGGCATTTACTCCGTGTGACTTCGAGTTTGTCACTTACGTCACGGTCTCTTGTACCAGTACGGCCGTTACTTGTAGGTTTAGTACTGGGACAGATTAGTGGGGACCGGGTCCGAGAGGAAATCGATCGAAGGAAGAAGAAGAGGAGAAGGGGCGGCAAGAGCGTCGCTTCTATACGTCTTGAGTAAAGCCGCCCATAGCGGCCCGTCTGCGTGTGTCAGCGAGCGAGAGCCCCCTGCCTGTTCGCATATCTTCTCTAGGTGCGGACCGTGTGACGTGCAGCAGCAGCTGCTAGTCGCAGGTTTTCACCCGCAGTCTGCAGGACTCCGCCCGCAGGAGCAGGGTCCCGGCAGCAGGAGTTTGACAGGTTATGAGCCCTGTCAAACTCGAGCCCTCAAAAGCAGGGAGTGTAAACTCTGCTCGATTCATTCGCCGATGCCCTTCATTTGATTCTGCAAGCTTCACTACGAGCTTTCACAACCTTAAGATTTAGGGTTTAGGGTTTAGATCGTTGAGCTTCACTACCTCGTGCTCCGAGGCTTTGGTCAGCCAGGCAACCTGACGGATATGAGCCGTTGGAGCGAGGTCGCTGACTATCTATGAGCCGTTGGAGCGAGGTCGCTGACTATCTATGAGCCGTTGGAGCGAGGTCGCTGACTATCTTTCTCTCCGCCGCATGCGTTCGCTCCGTCTCCTTTGTCTCTGTCTCTCTGTATGTACTGTAGGTTCTGCCCCCCTCCTGACGCACAATAAATTTTTTGGGAGCTCTCACAACCTTGACGGAGCACGAGCCCTGGCACAACGCAGAGAGGCTATATCAAGAGGTGTCGGCGGTCCGACAGGATGGGACAATGTTGCAGGATATCGCGCAGGTGTTGTGTGATGTCAGGTACCTAGAAGGAGAGGAGGGAGGGGGAGGGAGGAGGATGGAAGAGGAGTGAGCGAGTGAGTGAGTGAGTGTGCTGTGGGTGCCACTGCCGTCAGCACCTGCTCCAACTGCCGGTAAGTACTCGGGTTCGCCAGCGCACACGGGAGTACGTGAGTGAATGTGAGTCAGTGAGTGCATTTGTGTGTGTGTGTGTGCGCGCGCGCGCGGGAGACCGGAACGCGGAAGTTGTGGAGGGAAGTGGCATTGTCCGATGTCATCAAATTGTGGGGTACGATGTAGGATGCGTGTTGCAGTCCCACCGACGTTGCTACGTGCCAGAATATCATGTGGACCTGCGTCGTGTGCATTGTGAGTATATTGATGTATTGTAATATACTATTTATCATATCAGAGCAGGTTATTGTATTCTTGTATTATATGTCCTATTATTGTATTATATCTGACATTTCAAGTACCATATCACATCGAATTATGTACTATTTTATATTAGGCTACGTGCCAGAATAACATGTGCACCTGCATTGAGTGTATGCAGGTGTTCAAT
>Ga0315905_10004565_pt1 | contig 14151 bp, 9 predicted proteins | sample LakEriMetagenome_5_FD_203522 | JGI IMG/M metagenome (GOLD analysis project Ga0315905, IMG submission 203522) | Freshwater fungal communities from buoy surface, Lake Erie, Ohio, United States - Buoy 4 MA121 | ecosystem: Environmental > Aquatic > Freshwater > Lake | place: USA: Lake Erie, Ohio... | reverse complement strand
ACGATTCAATCTCATTTAAGATCACAGCCTTGTCTGCAGCCAGCTGGGCATGATCGAAGTTGTCAACTGAACCAAAATTGATATTGTTTTGAATAGTATCACTGAATAAAAAAACATCCTGGGGTACATATCCGATGCGGGAGCGAAACTGCTCCAGGTTGACTTCTTTTAGGTCTGTTTGATTAACCCTGATGGATCCACTTTGCGGATCGTACATTCGAAGCATCAACTGTGCAACAGTGGATTTACCGCTTCCGGTTTTCCCTATAATCGCTATTTTTTGTCCTCTTTGAAGCGTTAAATTCATTTTTTCAACCGCTTTGATGCCGGTGTGGGGATAGGTGAATTCCACATCCTGGAATTGAAGCTGATCGATCTTTTCAACCGGTATTGAGCTGACTGGAGATGCAATCACCGGCTCAGTATGGAGAAATTCATTGAGACGCTTTTGTGAAGCAGCAGCCCGTTGGGTATTGGATGCCACCCAACCGATGGCGGATACAGGAAAGGTCAGCATGTTGATATAGACAACAAACTCAGCAATGGTACCAGCAGAAATCCTGTTTTCCAGTTGATAGCGGCTGCCGATGTAAATGGTAAGCAGGGTGCTCAAACCAATGAGCAATCCAATGGCAGGAAAATAGATGGCTTCCATGGTTGACAAAGCTTGTCCGCTCTTTCGATAAGCTTCCGATTCTTTGTCGAAAAAACGGAGATTGGCTTTTTCCTGTCCGAATGATTTGATCACCCTGATCCCTGAATAAGATTCTTGGGCGATGGTAGTGATATCGCTTAACTGAGACTGGATCCTTTCGCTTTTTCGGTTGATAAAAGTATTAACATAATACATGGCGATGGCCAGTACGGGAAGGGGGGAAAGAACGTAAAGGGAAAGAATAGGATCTTTTGAGAACATGAAAAACAGGCTGATTCCAATCAGGACAGTCAGGTTGACCAGGTACATCAAAGCAGGACCCGTATACATGCGCACCCTGGATACATCTTCTGCCATTCGGCTCATGAGATCGCCTGTGGAATGGGTTTTGAAAAAATGAAGATCCATCTTTTGGTAATGGTCGTATACTTCATTTTTCTGGTCATATTCAATATGACGGCTCATGACGATAATGGTTTGCCGCATGAGGAACATGAAAAATCCCCTAAGGAGGGCAAAAAGCAGCAAAAGGACACCGCATGCCATGATCAGTCCGGAGAAATCAAAATTCATGCTCCGGAAAAAGTTGATCGAGAATTTTACCAAAGGATCAATAATGGTAGTTGGTTGTAAATGGTTGTCTCCCGTGAGGTGGTGCTGTACTTCATCCACAACAAAACCGGTCATTTGCGGCGCCAAAATGCCGAAATAGTTGGAGACAATGATAAACAAGATCCCCAGTAAAAAACGCCAGCGATATTTCCAGAAATACTTGTTCAGGAATTTGAGGTGGGACATCTGTCAAAGTTACCAAACTGCCAACAACCCCTTCAGTGATTTTTTAGGATGATTTTTTCATTAATCAGTTTCGATGAATTACTTTTGCCGCGGAGAGATGGCAGAGCGGTCGAATGCGGCGGTCTTGAAAACCGTTGACTGTCACAGGTCCGGGGGTTCGAATCCCTCTCTCTCCGCCAGACCAGCTCAAAACCCACGAAATTTCGTGGGTTTTTTGTTTTTCAAACGAACGAAGCTTGCTTCAGTGCGTTTGGAGAACAAAAAACCTGCGGCGAAGCCGCGAGGGTTTTGAGCGAAGTCTGAAGACCCCCAATGGGGATCATGAAATAATCCCCAAAAAAAAAGATCAGCGAAGCTAATCCCCAAAGTAGTTCATGAAATAATCCCCAAAAAAAAATCAGCGAAGCTAATCCCCCCTCCCTAAAATTCCGATCAATGTTTGAAGGATCGTTTTTTGATCATGCCTCCCTTGGTGTCTTTGACACTGTTCATGACCACGAAAGCATCGGGTTCAATTTTCTCGATTTCCTTGTTCAATTTGTTAAGCTCCAATCTTGTAATAACTGTATAAATAATATCAACCTCATTGGTCTCCCCTCTTTTTCCATAACCACGTTTCCCACTGTAGACCGTAACTCCCCTGCCCATGGTGTGTATGATCATTTGTCTTACTTGTTCACTCTGAGAGGAAATGATCGTCACTCCAATGTATTCTTCAATACCTTCCACAATAAAGTCAAGGGTTTTGGATGCAGTTAGATAGGTAATGAAAGAATACATGGCAGTTTCCAGGCTTAGGAAATAGGCTGCTGCAGCAAAGATCATCACATTGATGATGATGATGATATCACCTATGGTGGTACTTAATTTTTTACTCAAGGAAATGGCCAATACTTCAGTACCATCAATGACGGCGCCCCCTCTGATGGCAAAACCAATACCGGCACCTAAAAAGAATCCACCAAAAATTGCCACCAATGTATTGTCATTGGTAATGGTAGGAAAGCTGACTGTAGCCAGAACAATGGAAAGTCCTGTTATTGCCAGAGCTGTCTTATAGGCAAACTGCTTTCCAATGACGTTATAGGCGAGAATGACAAAGGGTATGTTAACGCATATGACGAGAACATAAAGAGGAATACCGGTCAATGCAGAAAGAAGCAAGGATATCCCGGTTGCTCCACCATCAATAAAATGATTGGTCAACAAGAATGCTTTTAAGCCGAAGGAGGCAGAACAAATACCAATGGTGATAAGAAAAGTATCTTTTATCGTATTGCGCAATACCAGCAGGATTCCACTTTTCTTCATGGCTAGTTTTTCATTTCATTCGATGTGACCCATCACATGCAGGCATTTTTTTGGAAAGTCCGCAGGTGCAATCATTGATACCCTTTCCATCCATGATCCTGGGCATGTATTTTTGAATGCGGCTCATCCTCGTCTCACTTTGCTTTGCAGCAGTAAAGTGCATCAGGTAGGCACGCTGTCTTCCGGGCGTCAGCATATGGAAAGCTCTGTCAAAGGTCTTGTCTTTTTTCCATAGATCCATGAGCTCATCAGGTACCGGAATTTCTGGGGCAGATCCTTTGGGGATTTTGGCACCCATTGTCTCCAAGGCGATGGACTCGCGGATAAAACCAAGGATTTTGTTTTTCATCCGAAGTATTTCATCAGTCGATCTAAATCTCATCAATTTGGCCGATTGAGAATTTTCTCCTGCAAATTCCAGCAGTTGATCATGGTCAGCCAACAAAACTCCTTTGAAAAAGCTTAGCATGCAGGATGCCTTCAGACTGCCGATTATCAAAATATTGACCCCTTCGTGCGTATAGCAGGGCTGCTTCCATTTATAGTCTTCTGTAAGGCCAGATACCAATATGATCTCCCTCAATGCCATCAACTCATCTTTCCACCGGATTTCTTTTTCCAAAAATCGATCAACGTCTGGATGCATCTTGCGTATGATTATCATGATTGAATCAATGGCTTCAATTCTTCACCCAACAATCCAATGGTCTCCAACAGTTTTTCATGGGGCAACTCTGCGGTATCCAGTTGAAAGGTAAGGCGGTCAATCCCACCTAAGGCCTCAGCATGTCTTATTATTTTTTCAGCTACTCCTTCAACACTTCCCACCAACAAGGCTCCACCGGAGCCCATTTGCGCATCAAACCTGCCCCTGGTCATGGGAGGCCATCCTCTCTCCATCCCTATCCTGGTCATGGAAGCGGCATAACCAGGGTAAAATCCATTGATGGCTTCCTCATGCGTTTTGGCAACGTAACCAAGCGAATGCAAGCCTACTTTCAATTGAGAGGCGGGATGTCCCGCTTTTATCCCTGCTTCCCGGTAGAGATCCACCAAAGGCCTGAAGCGATGCGTCTCGCCACCGATCACAGCAACCATCAATGGAAGGCCCAAGGTACCTGCACGGACAAAAGAAGCAGGAGTACCCCCAACGCCCAACCAGACAGGAAGTTTATCCTGGTGCGGTCTGGGATAAACAGGTTGGTTTCTCAATGCAGGGCGGTAACGTCCAGACCAGGTGATGAATTCCTGGTCGCGGATCTTGAGGAGGAGATCTAATTTTTCAATGAAGATCTCATCATATTCCTCCAGGTTCAATCCAAACAAAGGATAGGCATCTATAAAAGAACCTCTGCCGGCCACCATTTCAGCCCTTCCATTGGAAATCAAATCCAGTGTGGCATGTTGTTGAAATACCCTCACTGGATCTGCAGCACTCAATACAGTCACAGCTGATCCTAGCCGAATTTTTTTGGTTTGAGCAGCTGCAGCTGCCAGTATGACTGTAGGGGCAGCATCCAAAAAACCTTTTCGGTGATGCTCTCCTATTCCAAAATAATCCAGTCCTACCCGATCTGCCTCCACCATTCTTTCCAACAGCTCAGCCATGGCTTCTGCATCATTGGCAGCCCATTCATTGTTTCCGCTCATCCGGGCTGCAAAACTATCTATACCTAACTCCATTAACAATGTTTGAACAGTGAAATTAGTTGATTTTCCTGAGACCAAAGATCTGATGTCTTATGCTTAATTTCATGCATTATGAAGGAGCACTATTGTTACATGGATGGTGAAATCAAAAAAAATGAAGAATGTCATTTATCACTCCAGGATCTAGGCATTCAACGGGGTTATGGTTTGTTTGATTTTTTCAGGATCAAGGGCAACAGGCCATTGTTCATAGAGGATCACATCGAGCGACTCTTTCATTCTGCAAAGAGAATGAGACTGGACAATGCATTGAACATCCATGAAATAAGATCTCCGGTTGAGCAGCTGATCCACCTAAACCGTTTGGATCATTCGGGCATGAAAATCATTGTAACAGGAGGAGATTCGCCTGACGGCTACAGCATTTCAACACCCCGGTTGACGATTCTACAAAACACGCTTGTACCACCACCCGATGAATTACCGGCTGTCGGTATACACCTGGCAACATGGAATTACCAACGACAGCTACCAGATGTAAAAACGACTGATTATTTGATGGCCATATGGCTGCAACCCTGGATGAAAGAAAGAAAAGCCGATGATATACTCTATCACGACCAGGGAATGATCCGGGAATGTCCTCGATCGAATATATTCATGATCACGCATGAGGGTCATCTGACAACGCCTGCAGCGGGAATGCTGGCGGGCATCACCAGGAAAAACATCATGAGGGTTTCCGGAAAAACCGGTATCCCTGTAACAGAAAGAAATATCACCTTAGAAGAATTAAAAAAATCAGCAGGTGTTTTTATCTGTAGCACAACCAAAAGATTGATGCCAGTGGATCAGATAGATGGTCATACCATTGGATCTGAAGCATCAAGAAAAATCATGCAGCAGGTCTGGGACGGATTGCTGGAAATGGAAGAAGCCCCTCAATGAGGGGCTTCTTTTTATGTGTTCAACAACTTGATTATTGCTTTATAACCTTGTAGGTATAATATCCAGGATTGGTAAGATCAAGGCTGATCTTGTAGGTACCAGCCGCAGAAAGAACAATGTTTGCTCCACCGTATTCCAAAGAATTGTCGGCATTGTTGTCACCGAAGTTCACACCCCAATCTGCATTAGCCCTGAACTTGAATTCCTCTTTACCACCCACTGTTACTGTACCTTCCCAAATGCTTCCATTGAGAGACATGCTGATATCACTTCCCCAGTTGGTAAGGCTGCCAATGATGCTCCAGGTCGTTTGGCTGATAGAATACTTGTTGGTTGCAGTATTGGCATTGATGCGGAAAAATCCACCTGCACCTGGGAATTTGAGATTTCCTCCAGAGGTACTCAGTGCACCACCTCCACCATCACCATAGTTCGTACCACTCCAATCTGCCTGTGAAGTGAGTTTGAACTCATAGCTTCCACCGGGTTTTACATAAACATACCCTTCGTGATCACCATCCTTCTTCACAGAAGCGATCTTGGGCGCTGTTGAAGGGCTCCATCCCTGATAGTCTCCAGCCACCCAAAGGAGACCAAATTCTTGTACAAGGGTAACGGTAAACTTACCGCCCTGAAAATCCAAGCGGATCTTGTAAGTACCTGTTTTATCGGGACCTGGGAAGTTATCACTCAGGTTAAAACCAAAGTCACCCCCTTTGTTCAAACCAGCTACATTGTTGTCCTTCACAGAATACTTCGTGCCCCAGTCACCATTCACAGGAAGACAGAGGTATTGCTCACCGCCTTTCATGTAAAAGGTACCCTCATAGGTAACAGAGTCAATTCTGGTAAACTCCTGAGAAGGCACAGGAACTGGATTGTTCCAGCCACCAGCGGTTGCACTACCCACCAGGAAGAGTTTCCTGGATGCGGGTGGAGTTACTTTGGGAGGAACAACGTACGGCGTCAGTCTGAGCGCAACTGCATTGGAGAATTTTCTCTCGTTGTTGTTAGACATAGATGAAACGATCCTTGCCTCCACATTGTATTGGACATTGTATTTAAAGCCAAATCCCAATGCAATGTCATTTAATTCCTTGGCTGTATAAGAAGTGCTAATGGCACCTGTCAATACTTTCTGGGAAGCCTTGGAAAAATTACGGCCAACAGAGTCGATTTCAAGGATGTATTTCACTGTATTGGAATCAACAGAGTAAACTGGTCTAGTCCAATTGAAAGTGATAATGGTTTTCATCGAATCAGCAGGCGCTGGTGCGATTGTTGAAGTTGATGCGGTAAGGAATGCAGACTCGGCGGAACGATATACCTGTAAGGGTTCTATTTTTTCGCAGGCAGCCAGCATGATGATGGCCATCAACATTCCGGATCCAAATTTTATGAGCTTATTCATGATATTCTTGTTTAATCTGTGTTCAGCTTATTGTTTAGTAACGGTGAAAGTTCCTGCCTGAAAATCAACCACTATCTTGTAGTTGCCTGCTGCGCTAGGTCCTACAAAAGCCGGATCCGCATCTTTCTTTTCAAAAGTTCCACCAGTTGCATCACCTGCAACCATGTGATACTGGGTACCCCAAACGCCATTGTCCTGCAACATCTTGTAATAACCACCACCTTTGAAAGCCACTACCAATTCATAAAGGGTGGGTGATACTTGTGTGAATTTTTGTGTGGTCACATATGGAGGAGGAAGTGGATTGTTCCAGCCGGACGCAAAGGCATCACCAATCACCCAGAGATTGCCCTGTGTAGGAATAGGAACCTTGGGAGGAGGTGCAAAGGGAGTTACACCAAATTTGAGAATGTTGGATACCAGCCTTGTAGCATTGGGACCCAGTGAGGCAATCAATCTTACATCGATGGATGCGGGAACATTGAGCCTCAATTTGAGATCACTCAAAATGATATTGAACTCCTTTTGGGTATAGGAAACACTGAGGTCTTTGCTGATGGAAACAGACTTTTTATTGGGCCCGGCAAAACCATTCCCAGACACATCAATTTCAAGGGTGTAGTTAACATCCTGACTGCTTACGCCTGATGCAAAGTCATACTCTGGATTGGTCCAGCTGAATTTAACAGCTGCATCATTCTGGGTCAGGAATCCCAAAGGAATGGTGCCTGAGACAGAAGCACCGAGAACAGGGGTGGCACCGCCAAGATAAACCTCTCTTACTTCTTCCTTTTCACAGGAAGAGAAGAATACCATTGCTGCGATGGCGATGAAAAGCGGTTGAAACATTTTTTTCATAATACTCAATTTAGATGGATATTATTAATAACCAGAATTCTGTTTGATATTAGGGTTGCTGGATACGTCTGCAGAAGGAATAGGATAAAGGCTTCTAAAGGCAGCAACACCTGTACCTCCTTTCACACCACCCTTCCAAGGCCATACATATCCACCTTCTGTAAACCTGCCATAGCGAACAAGGTCTGTCCTGCGATGTCCTTCCCAGTACAATTCTCTTGCGCGTTCATCCAACACAAATTCCGGAGTGAGCGTGGCGCTGTTGATGTTGCCATTGGCGTTTCCATAGGCACGTTGTCTGAGGAGATTGATGTAGCCAACAGCTGCAGTTTTGTCAGCTGCAGTTCCTACGCGGGCTGCTGCTTCTGCAAAAATGAGGTACTGTTCAGCCAGACGGAACAATGGAAAATCGATGTCCACCCAGGTAAGATTTGAACCAACGGTATTGTCTTTTCTTCTGTTTCTGTACTTGGCTACCGCATAACCGTCCTTGAAATTGGTGATATCATTGATTTCAAGATTCTGGCCCTGTGTAAAGAATTGGGCGCGCTTGTCATTCACATTGGTGAAAAGACCGGGAAGATTTTTGGTGGTCCTGATACCAAACCATCCACCATCAATACCGAAATCAGCTGCATTCATGTCTCCACCTACAGCTGCGTGGGTAAGGAAGGTAGTACCACCCCAGTTCTGGGTTTTGAGTCCATCATAATTGATGGTTAAAATGAATTCTGCAGTATTGGTATTGTTATCCGCACGCATCAGGTGGCTGTAATCATTGATCAAAGAATATCCAGCATCAATCACCTTTTTAGCATACGTCATGGCATCTGCATAACGCGCTACTCCACTGTATACACCTGCATTCAGGTACAAGCGAGCGAGCAATGCCTGAGCGGCAGCTTTGTCGGCTCTTCCGTACTCATTGCTCTTGGCATTGGGAAGATCGTTTTCTACTGCTTTCAATTCTGTCTCAACATAGTTGAAGAGATCTTTTCTGTTGATCTGCTTGGGAGTGAAAGAACCCAATGCCTGTTCATCGGTTGCAAATGGTACGTTACCAAATAAATCCATCAGCACCCAATACTGAAATGCACGCAGGAAGCGGGCCTCCACTTTGTATTTCCTGATCGCATCTGCATCAGTACCACTGATACCTCTTGCAGTCAGGTTTTCATCTGATGACTGGCGGATGAAATCATTACAAAGCGTGATCTGATAGAAAGAACGGTAATAAAGTCCTGTAAGCATTGGATTGCTGGCAGACCAGTTCATGTTGTGGAAATCCTGGATACCGGGATCCCCCCAAGCAACCACTGCTTCATCCGTGCTCAGTTCCTGGGCTTTCCAATAAAGACGGAGAAAATCTGCAGTTCCTTCATCCAGTCCCTGGATGTCACCGTTTCCTGCAGGGCCCTGGTTGCCTGTAGTGGCGAAGCTTCCATAAATTTTGGCAAACGCCTGCTTATAACCAGTAGGTGTGCTATACACCTGAGCCGATGTGATGTCATTCAAAGGCAGGATATCCAGTTGTTTAGAACAGGACACCATGGTGCCGGAGACCACCATCATCGATGCTAGTATGTTGACTATATTTCTTTTCATATACATTGATTTGATCATTGGTCAATTAAAAATCAAGGTTAAGTCCGAGTACAATTGTTCTGGGTCTTGGGTAGAAATTGTTGTCAATTCCACCGTTGATCTCCGGATCGAGTCCGTTGTACTTGGTGATCACCAGTGCATTTTGCACATTGGCACTCAGCCTGAGGTTGGCCTTGTTGTTGAAGACCTGACCAACATTGTATCCAACGTTGATATTATCCACTCTCAGGAAGGAAGCATTTTGAACATAGTAGTCAGACAGATAGTAGTTTGAACCACCGCCGCTGAATCCACTTCTCAAAACTTCTCTTGATCCATTGTTGATGTATCCGATCGGGTTGAGAATGTTACGAATGGTACCTGTGCTGGAGGCCACGTTATTGTACATATAGTTTCCAATATTGGAACGGGCAACCAAACCGGCATTCCATTTTCCGAAGCTGAGGTTGGTGCTCAAACCAAAGAACATCCTTGGATCAACTCCTTTGTACTGATAAAGATCTTTTTCATTGATCACACCATCACGGTTCAAATCAGCAAAGAGATTGTCGATGGGTTTGCCTGCTTTGTCGTATACCTGTTTGTATACAAAGAAAGCGCCCCTGTTATACCCTACTGAATGAATCATGATGGTATTGCCTGTTCCACCGGAAATTCCGCCAAAACGGGCACCTGCATAATTGGGATCATCAGAGATCGTAAGTCTGGTGATCTCATTTTGATTGAATGTAGCATTCAGGGAAAGATCCCAAACCAGTTTTTTTGTTTTGATGGGCTGGAGGTTCAACGTGATTTCAACACCCTTGTTCTCCATGCTACCAACGTTGGCAACAATCTTGTTGGAGAAGTTGGTTCCGGCAGGCTGGTTGATTTCATTCAACAAGTCGGAAGTTGTTCTCTTGTACAGTTCAACAGTACCGCTTACACGGCCATCAAACAATCCGAAATCCAAGGCGATATTTTGTGTTTCGGTTTGCTCCCATTTCCTATTGAAGTAATAGCCACCGGGACGGAACATCTGATAGAAAGTATTTCCGAATTGATATTGCGCGGTAATGGAGCTCAGGTTGTAGTATGAGATGTAGTCATAATAGCCGATACCGTCTTGCTGACCGGTAACACCAAAGCCGAGACGAAGTTTCAGGTCATTAACAACTTTGGAATCACGAAGGAAAGATTCTTCGTTGATCTTCCAGGCAAGGGCTGCTGATGGGAAGAGACCAAAACGATTGTCTTGGTTGAATTTAGAAGAACCATCCTGACGAAGTGAACCTGTGATCAGGTACTTGTTGTGAATGTTGACATTCAAACGACCCAAGGCAGAGCTCAGTCTGTACTGAGGTTTGTCAAATTCAAAGTTGGGTGAGGTAACAATGGTATTGTCAAAAGTTCTGTCCGGGAAATTATAATTGGTGGTCAGGTAATCCTGGTATTCATAACCTGCCGTCAGATCAATCCTTGTTTTGATCTCGCTGATGTCCTTGGCATAGTTCAAATAGGCGTTTAGGTAACTGTTCTGCCTGGTTTGTCTGTACTCATTGTTGACACCCCCATGGAACTTGTTGCTGGGATCTTTGAAACGCAGGTAAGTGGATGCAGCTTGCTCTGGAACAACAATCGTTCCTTTGCCTTCAGCCCTATCAGTACCCACATTTACTACTGCCTTCAGGTCTGGAAGGAAGTGGAACTTATAGTCGATAACAGCATTCGCAATATGCCTTACCACATCACTTTGGTCATCACGCTGCATCAGGATACCCAATGGATTCTTGGGTGAAAGGGCCTTCAGTCCGGTTGAAGAACTTGGATCCAGCCATTCCCAATATCCTCCATATGCACTGTTTCCAGAATAAACCGGCTTGGTTGGATCAAAATTGATCGCTGAGCCAATAGCTCCCTCATTGGCAAAAATGGATTTGCTCAAAGAAGATTTAACGTTCAGGTCAATTTTAAGATGATTGTTGAAAAGAGAGGGACTAAGGTTTACACCCAAGGTTGTTCTTTTCAGGTTTCCGGTTCTGAGGATACCATTTTGATCAAGGTATCCAAGAGAAACCCTGTATGGAAGGTTTTTTACAGAACCTCTTATGCTGATATTATTATCAGAAGAAAGAGCAGTTTGATAGATCTGGTCTTGCCAGTCAGTACCTTCTTTGTTTCCTTGAAGATGGTATTCACTAACCAATGCCCTGAGCGTGGCGTTGCCATACTTAGAAACAATATCACGAATTTCTGTGGGATTTAGCACATCCACTTTCTTGGTGATCTCTGCAATGGAATATTGAGAAGAAAAGTTTACAGTAGGTTTACCCTTTGCACCTTTCTTGGTGGTGATCATGATAACACCATTGGATGCCCTGGAACCATAGATGGCAGCTGCAGAGGCGTCTTTCAGGATAGTGAAGCTTTCAATGTCGTTGGGGTTGATCAAAGCGAGTGAGTTGGCTTGTCCGGATATCCCTCCATTGTCCAGCGGCATTCCATCGATCACGATCAGCGGATCGTTGCTGGCATTGAGGGACGCACCCCCACGGATGCGGATGGTACTTCCTGAACCCGGAGCACCGTTGTTAGAGGTGATTTGCACACCGGCTACTTTACCCTGGATCAATTGCTCCGGAGTAGTCAAGGCTCCTTTCACAAAATCCTTTGTTCCAACTGTTGCAACAGAACCGGTCAGGTCCTTTTTTCTTGCAGAGCCATAACCAATGACAACAATGTCTCCCAGTGTTGCATTGGCAAGACTCAATCTGGCATCAATTGAACTTCCTGTGATGTTCACATCCATGGATGTGTAACCCGCATAGGAAATGGTCAACTGTGTTACAGACGAAGGAACTTCAATGGTAAAATTTCCGGAAGCATCTGAAACCACTGATTTGTTGGAGCCTTTAGCTGATACAGTGGCTCCGGACAATGGTGTTCCGGCATTGGCATCTGAAACCTTGCCAGTCACGGTTTTGTTCTGCGCCATTGCTGCCATTGCAACAATCTGAAACAGGAATACCATGGCATACCTGCTCAGCGCAACTTTTGATTTAGAAAGCATAGTTAAGGTGGGTTTATGTAAAAAATTGAAAGTGTAATTATTACGCAAACAAGAGTAATCAGAAGATTTTCTATCCCGTAATATGGCTCGCATTTGCAATCGTTTTCGTGTTAAAAGTACACAAATATTGGTATGGCCAAATTTTTTTATGAAAAAAAATTTTGACTTGTTCAATATGAAAAACAACATTGCCTTCTATTGTTGAACACAGAGGGGTTAATATTTAAACGCATTTAAAGCGGGCGATGGCCTACCATCCTCTAACCAGGCATTGAGTCCATATTTACTCCAACTCCCCACGCCTTCCGGTTCCCAATAGAGAACCCCAAGACCCTTCTTGTTGGGAACAGCGCGAACAGCCTTCAGGGTGGCTTCTAACAAGCGATAGGTGTTTTCTACTTGATGGGATTCTCCTCCGGTTTCCACAACCATGACTTCCTTGCCATACTTTTCAACCAGTTGATTCATGTTGGTTTGGAGATCCATGATGGTCTCGGTATAGTCTTTTTTTATCCAATAGGGATAATAGGATAAACCGATCACGTCATACTTGACTTGCTGCTCAGTAACATGATCGAAAAAAGAGTTGAATTTGGATATGTTGTTCCCCTCATCCACATGAACAATCACTTTTATTTTGGGGTCCACCTTTTTGGTGGCTTCATATCCTTTGTTCAGCAATTGACCCAATTGATCCCAATGTTTGGTTGATCCATCCGGCCAAAGGAAACCACCGGGGATCTCGTTGCCAATTTGGGCCCATTCCGGCACCACGCCGGCTTTTTTCAATGCAGATAACACATCATAAGTATGTATATAAACATCCTGTAACAATTGAGAAAAATCATGCCCCTCCCATGCTTTGGGCTTGAATTGTTTGCCCGGATCAGCCCAGGAATCACTGTAATGAAAATCGATCATCACCCTCATGCCTAATTTTTGGGCCCTTAGTGCCATGGCAATGGTTTCCTCTTTGCTGCAATGACCATTGATCTTGTCGTCATTGGGATTGACAAAAACTCTCAACCGAATGGTATTCATGCCCAGCGACTTCAGGATCTTCAGACAATCATTGGGCTTCCCTTCCTTATCCTTGAAGACATAGCCAGATGCCTCCATCTGAGGCAACCAGCTCACATCTGCACCTTTGGCAAATTTGCTTTGGGCAATGGAAGAAAATCCTAGTATCAGGATCAAATAGGATATCAAAACTAGAGACCGCATATTTTTCTTTTTAGTTTTCCTTGAATGCATTGATGGCCGGTAATGCATTGTATCCAAAGTCCCACAATGCCTGGTTCTCCCATGGAGATCCATTGGATGCCTGTGGCCCTTTGAAGGCCACCCATTCCCCGCCCCAATAGCAAAAACCGATCCCTCCATTGTCGCCTATCATTTTTCTCAATCCTTCCAGAAAACTTTTTTGTCCGTCTGGTGATGCATCATAGCCGCTGACCAGATGTGAGGGAAGGCCCACAATATTGTTGGTCCAATCATTCCAACTCAATGTAAATGGGTAGGCAACTTCAGCTACAAGCACTTTTTTGTTGGAAGAGGCAGTCAATGCTTTGATGGTCTGCCCGAGTTTTTCCAACAGTGTACCATGATGTATAGGATAATAGGAAAGCCCAACATAGTCGTAATCGAGATTGTTTAGCTTGTTGAAGAACCAGTCTGAGCCTGTCAGTCCAGCAAAATGTATCATGATCTTTGTTCCCGCAGCATTTTTCCGAACTGCTGAAATTGTGGTTTGCATCAATTGAATAAACTGGGTTTCATTGGTTGTAAGCTTTCCATCCGGCCACAAGAAACCATCATTGGTCTCATTTCCAATCTGGATTAAATCTGGTTTGATTTCATTGACCA
>Ga0315905_10004563_pt1 | contig 14157 bp, 9 predicted proteins | sample LakEriMetagenome_5_FD_203522 | JGI IMG/M metagenome (GOLD analysis project Ga0315905, IMG submission 203522) | Freshwater fungal communities from buoy surface, Lake Erie, Ohio, United States - Buoy 4 MA121 | ecosystem: Environmental > Aquatic > Freshwater > Lake | place: USA: Lake Erie, Ohio... | reverse complement strand
AGGTCGTAATTGGGCTCGAATTTCGCTAATCTGGTTCATGAGGGTTTCTTGGGTTTTCTGCTAACTCCTATCAAACCCTTTCCCTCCCAGCTTTTCAAGTTTTTGTCCTGTACTGAGCTTTTTCATATTTAATTTATTCTATAAAATAGCCGCTAGAATTGTTTGTTAACCTAATCTTATCCTTTATTTTTCTCTTGTTCTCTAAGATTAGAGTAGCGCATCATAGAGGTGTTTATGGATTTTCAACAACTTTGGCAACGCTACGAAGAATGGCTCTATTACCACGATGGCTTAGGTTTGTATTTAGATATAAGCCGAATTAGCTTTGATGATGCTCTGGTAGAGACACTTAAGCCTCAGTTTGCAAAGGCATTTCAAGCCATGACCGACCTAGAAGGAGGCGCGATCGCTAATCCCGATGAAAACCGTCGTGTGGGTCATTACTGGCTGCGGAATCCAGACCTTGCTCCCCCTGAATTACAACAGGAAATCGTTGAAACCCTAGCAGCGATCGCCGACTTTACCCAGAAAGTCCATGAGGGTACGATTTATCCGCCCGAAGCCCCTAAGTTTACCGATATTCTCTCCATCGGTATTGGCGGTTCGGCCCTAGGCCCAGAATTTGTGTCAGAGGCCCTAGCTCCCGATTTTCCGCCCCTGGCGATTCATTTTATTGATAATACTGATCCCGCAGGCATTGATCGGGTTCTAAATCGTTTACGCGATCGCCTCAAAAGTACCTTAGTCATTATCACCAGCAAATCCGGTGGAACCCCCGAAACCCGCAATGGAATGTTGGAAGTCAAGCAGGTTTACGAACAACAGGGGTTAAATTTTCCCGCCCATGCAGTTGCCATCACCGTTCCTGGCAGCAAAATGGACGAACTGGAACGACTAGAGGGCTGGCTGGCGGAATTTCCCATGTTCGATTGGGTGGGAGGACGCACCTCGGAAATGTCGGCGGTGGGGTTATTATCCGCTTCTCTCTTGGGCATTGACATTCAGGCTCTATTAGCTGGAGCGAAGGAAATGGATGAGGCGACCCGCATTCCCAGTTTAAGCGAAAATCCTGCGGCGTTGTTAGCTCTGGCTTGGTACGCGGCGGGGAATGGCAAAGGCGAAAAAGATATGGTCGTACTGCCCTATAAGGATAGCTTGTTGTTATTTTCTCGCTATCTCCAACAGTTGGTAATGGAGTCTCTCGGCAAAGAAAAGGATTTAGACGGCAACACCGTTTATCAAGGGCTGGCGGTTTATGGCAATAAAGGATCAACGGATCAACACGCCTATGTGCAACAACTGCGAGAAGGCGTTCCCAACTTTTTTGCGACCTTTATTGAAGTCCTAGAAGACCGAGTAGGTGAATCCATTGAAGTGGAGCCGAAAGCGACTTCTGGGGATTTTCTTTCAGGCTTTTTACAGGGAACTCGTCAGGCTCTTTATGAAAATAAGCGGGATTCTATTACGGTCACCATTCCCCAGGTTAATCCCCGTACGATTGGAGCCTTAATCGCGCTCTATGAAAGGGCGGTCGGACTCTATGCTTTTCTGATTAACGTTAATGCCTATCATCAACCTGGGGTAGAAGCAGGGAAAAAAGCGGCGGCCTCGGTGTTGGATTTGCAACGTCGGGTCTTAGCTGTCCTAGAAGACGCTGATCAACCTCTAGAGTTGCCTGTTTTAGCGGAGAAAGCTGGGGCAAAGGAACAGATTGAAACGGTGTATAAAATTCTGCGTCATTTGGCCGCTAATCAACGGGGAGTTAACTTTCAGGGGAATTTGGCTAAACCTTCTAGCCTGCTAGTTTCCCTTGATTAGACTTGACTTCTTGCAGAATCGGGTTTAATCCTCCTAAATCCCCTTTTCAAAGAAAGACTTGCTCAAATTTGCAAGTGGTTTACCAACTTAAGCTAATTGGATATTTTGATGATAAAAGTCGCATTTTTTAGTAGTAAAGCCTACGATCGCCAATTCTTTGAGGCGGCAAATATTAACCATCATCAGGAGTTAACTTTCTTTGAAGTTCAACTCAATCCTGATACCGCTATTTTAGCTAGGGGATTTCCCATTGTTTGTCTGTTTGTTAATGATTTAGCAAATGCTGAAACCTTAGAAATTCTAGCGGCTAATGGCACTCGTTTGTTAGCTCTGCGATCGGCAGGATTTAATCAGGTTGATCTCAAAAAAGCGGCAGAATTGGGAATAAAAGTGGTTCGAGTTCCCGCCTATTCTCCCTACTCTGTGGCCGAACACGCCGTTACCTTAGTTTTAGCCCTTAATCGTAAACTTTACCGAGCCTACAACCGCGTCCGAGATGATAATTTCTCCCTAGATGGTTTGCTGGGATTTGATCTTCATGGTTGTACGGTCGGGGTTATTGGCACAGGTAAAATTGGCATGGTTTTTGCTCAGATTATGCAGGGTTTTGGCTGTCAAATCTTGGGTTACGATGCCTACCCAAATACTCAATTTGAGACGATTCCCAACGCTTACTATGTTTCATTGTCGGAACTTTTAAGCCGTTCAGATATTATTTCTCTCCATTGTCCTTTATTACCCGAAACCCATTATTTAATCAATGCTAAAACCATTGCACAAATGAAGCCAGGGGTGATGTTAATCAATACCAGTCGCGGCCATTTAATTGATACTCAAGCCGCTATTGAGGGAATTAAATCAGGTCAAATTGGCTATCTAGGGATTGATGTTTATGAACAGGAAGATGGGCTTTTCTTTGAGGATCATTCTGACAATATTATTCAAGATGATACCTTTCAGTTATTGCAATCTTTTTCTAATGTGGTGATTACGGCCCATCAAGGCTTTTTTACTCGCAATGCCCTCACGGCGATCGCCGATACCACCTTGGCCAATATCACTGAATTTGAACAAGGAAAACCCTTAACCCATGAGGTTAGTTATCAACCACCTGTTCCCGTCACAGTTTAACTTTACCGTTCTCTTTTTTACTTGAAATCAAACTATTTTTGTCAATTTTTCATCGGAGAAAATCTTTATGACTAACACGCTTCCTAACACTATTCAAATTGAAGACGATCGCACTGGGATTAGTCTCGAAACCCTGAAGCGAGCTTTTCTGGATAATTTGTTCTACATCCAAGCCAAGTTTCCTAAGATTGCCACTAAACAGGATTACTACATGTCCCTGGCCTTTACGGTCCGTGATCGCCTGTTAAATCGTTGGTTGCATACGACCCAAACCTATCTTGATAAATCCCCCCGCATGGTGGCCTATCTTTCTGCCGAATTTTTGCTGGGGCCGCATTTGGGTAATAACTTAATTAATTTGGGGCTATACGACATCGTTAAACAGGCGATCGCCGAATTGGGTCTAGACCTCAACGAACTATTAGAACAGGAAGAAGAACCGGGCCTGGGCAATGGCGGTTTAGGTCGTCTGGCAGCTTGTTATATTGACTCCCTAGCAACCCTGGAAATTCCTGCGATCGGCTACGGTATCCGCTATGAATACGGTATTTTTGACCAGGATATTAAAGACGGTTGGCAGGTCGAAATTACGGATAAATGGTTACGCTACGGCAATCCCTGGGAAGTCGTCCGCCCTGAAGCGCAATTAGATGTGAAATTTGGCGGACATACGGAAAGCTACACCGATGATCAGGGGCTTTATCAAGTGCGCTGGGTTCCCTATAAAGTCGTCAAAGGAGTTCCCTACGATACGCCAATTTTAGGATTCAAGACCAATACGGTCAATACACTCCGTCTCTGGAAAGCTGAGGCTCCTGAATCCTTTGATTTTGAAGCTTTTAATAAGGGTGATTATTTCGGGTCAGTTCAGGAAAAAAGTGCCTGTGAAAATATCACGAAAGTCCTTTATCCCAATGATGAATCTGATCAGGGCAAACAACTGCGCTTGGAGCAACAATACTTTTTTGTTTCCTGCTCTCTGCAAGACATGATTCGTCTGATAAAAATTCAGAATCTGACCCTAGAACGGTTCCACGAACGCTATGCCATTCAGTTAAATGATACCCATCCAACGATCGCCGTTGCTGAATTGATGCGGTTGTTATTAGATGACTATGGCTTTGCCTGGCAGAAGGCTTGGGACATTACCACCCAAACCTTTGCCTACACCAATCACACTCTTTTACCAGAAGCGTTAGAGCGTTGGCCCCTCGGACTTTTCGGTAGTTTGTTACCCCGTCATTTGGAAATTATCTATGAAATCAATCGGTATTTTCTCGATGCGGTTCGTATCAAGTTCCCCGATGATAGTGATCGCCTGAGTCGGATGTCAATCATTGATGAAAGTGGTGAGCGGTACGTGCGGATGGCTCATCTGGCCTGTGTCGGGAGTTACGCCATTAATGGGGTAGCGGAACTCCACAGTGATCTATTGAAACAGACCACTCTCCATGACTTCTACGAAATGTATCCAGAGAAGTTCACCAATGTGACCAATGGCGTAACGCCCCGTCGTTTTATGGTGCTAAGTAATCCCCGACTGGCGAATTTGATTACGAGCAAAATTGGGGATAGTTGGATTAAAAATCTGGATGAACTCCGTGAACTAGAAAACTTCATCTATGATGCCAATTTCCGCAATGAATTTCGTCAGGTAAAACAGGCGGTCAAGCAGGATTTAGCGGATTATATTCGGGCCAATTATCAGCTAGAAATTAACCCTAATTCACTCTTTGATATTCAGGCAAAACGCATTCACGAATACAAACGTCAACATCTGAATGCACTCTACATCATCACTCTTTATAACCGTATTAAGGCTAATCCCGACCTAGAGATTACGCCCCGCACCTTCCTGTTTGGCGGGAAGGCGGCCCCAGGTTACTACGCCGCTAAACTGATTATCAAATTGATTAATGCGATCGCCGAAGTGGTGAATAACGACCCCGATGTTCGTGATCGCCTAAAAGTCGTCTTTTTGAAAGATTACAACGTCAAATTTGCCCAACGAGTCTATCCAGCCGCAGACCTGTCGGAACAAATTTCTACCGCAGGGAAAGAGGCTTCTGGCACAGGCAATATGAAATTCTCGATGAATGGAGCCTTAACCATCGGCACTTTGGACGGCGCGAACGTGGAGATTCGGGAAGCGGTGGGCAGTGATAACTTCTTCCTGTTTGGCTTAACAACGGAACAGGTAACGGCTAAAAAAGCGGCGGGCTACAATCCCTGGGATTACTACAACAATAACCCTGAGTTAAAACTGGTCATTGATCGCCTTTCCTCTGGTTTCTTCTCCCACGGTGATACCAATCTCTTTAAGCCCTTGGTAGATTCCTTGTTGTACCACGATGAATACTTGCTTTTTGCCGATTATCAATCCTATGTAGAATGCCAAGAGCGGGTCGGCAATGCCTATAAAGATCAAGACCACTGGACAAGGATGTCTATTCTCAACATCGCCCGCATGGGTAAATTCTCCAGCGATCGCTCCATCCAAGATTACCTGCGAACCATTTGGAAAACCCCCAGTGTTCAAGTCGAAATCCCCGCATACAGCCAGGGCAACAGTGAGTTTTTGACCGGAGGACTGGTATGAAACCCCTAATTCATCACACCAAAATTGTAGCCACGATTGGCCCCGCCAGTGATTCTCCTGAAGTGCTTCGTCAGTTGCTGTTGGCGGGCATGAACGTGGCCCGACTCAACTTCTCTCACGGTAAATACGAGGATCATGCTGAACGGATTCAACGACTGCGATCAGCCTCGGAGGAGTTGGACTTACCCTTAATGCTCTTGCAGGATTTGCAAGGCCCCAAAATTCGGGTAGGCGATCTGCCTGAATCTGGAATCCTGCTCAACCCTGGGGAAAGTCTGACCCTGGTTCCCGTTGAAGAAGATCAAGGAAAACCGAATACGGTGGGCATTGATTATCCCTACGTCGCCGAGGAAGCCGAACCAGGAACCCAGGTACTTTTAGATGATGGGCTACTGGAACTACGGGTTGAAAAAGTAGAAGGCAAGGCGGTTCAATGTCAAGTGATTAAAGGGGGAGTCCTCAAAAGTCATAAGGGAGTCAATTTCCCAACTCTCAATCTACGACTGCCTTCCATGACCGACAAAGACAAGCGCGATTTGGATTTTGGCATTGAGCAAGGAGTGGATATTATTTCCCTCAGTTTTGTGCGGAAGCCCGAAGACATCCAATTGCTGAAAACCCTACTGAAGGAAAAAGGGGCCGATATTCCCGTTCTCGCCAAACTGGAAAAACCTCAAGCGATCGCCAATCTAGAAGCGATCGTGGATGAGTGTGACGCGATCATGGTGGCGCGGGGTGATTTGGGGGTAGAAATGAGTCCTGAACAAGTGCCGCTCATTCAAAAGCAGATCATTCAACTCTGCAATCAAAAAGGTATTCCCGTGATCACGGCAACCCAAATGCTCGACAGCATGATCCACAATCCTCGGCCAACCCGTGCCGAAGCCAGTGATGTGGCCAACGCGGTGATGGATGGGACGGATGCGGTGATGTTATCGGGGGAATCGGCGGTGGGAGACTATCCCGTTGAATCAGTGCAAATGTTAGCCCGCATTGCGACGACGGTGGAACCCTCAATTCAATTTGTGAACTATCCCCCCAATCGTGCTGGGGATGCCGATGCCATCAGTGAAGCTCTCCACGCGATCGATGAAACGATTGATCTTCAGTGTATTGTCACCTTAACGGAAACGGGTTACACCGCCAAAATGGCCTCCGAAGAGCGTCTCAAAGCTCCGATTGTGGCCTATACTCCCGATCCAAAAACCTATCGTCGCCTGAGCTTAAACTGGGGCGTTCGACCTATTTTAAGTCATTTTCCCCAAACAACCCTGGAGGAAGTGCTGCCCCATATCGAAGCGGATTTAATCCAACGAGATTTTGTGGCCAAAGGGGACAAGGTTCTGATCATCGGCGGTGTGCCGATGGGGGAATCAGGTGGTACTAATTTCCTCAAAATTCATACCATTACTCAGGAGTAAACAACTATGGCCAAACTGATTTTGACGCGCCACGGACAGAGCCTCTGGAATGCGGAAAATAAATTTACGGGCTGGGTAGATGTGCCTTTAAGTGAACAGGGACGGGCCGAAGCCACGATCGCTTCCTGTAAACTCAGGGATTATCGGGTACAGGTCTGTTTTACCAGTATGTTGTTTCGGGCCATTGAAACCGCCATTATTATCTTGACGGAAGTAGATGACATTTGTGATGGCAAAATTCCGATCATTAAACATGATGGAGCCGATGAAGATTGGCATGGCTGGGATAAATACAATGGCGATTCAAGCTTAGAATTGCCCGTTTATCCCTGTTCCCTCTTGGATGAACGCTTTTATGGCGAATTGCAAGGACTCAACAAGGCCGAAACCGCCGCCAAGTTTGGCCAAGAACAGGTGCAACTCTGGCGACGCTCCTACGATGTGGCTCCCCCAGGGGGCGAAAGTCTGGAGGATACCGTTAAACGGACTGTGCCTTTTTTCCGCGATCGCATTCTCAAGCATCTAATTGCGGGGGATAATGTACTAATTGCGGCTCACGGTAATTCTCTGCGTTCCATCATTAAGGAACTGGAAAATTTATCCGAGGAGGAGATTGTCAAAGTGGAATTAGAGACAGGCGTTCCCATTGTTTATGACATTGATCTCCAAGGTAAAGTCACCAACAAAATCATCCTCAACTAAAAACGCTCACGGGCAAGGAGTTTAAGCCCCTTGTTACAACGGCTTGAGAATCAGTTGCAATTTAGTCTAAATGCGTCATAGCACCGAACCTTTGACTTTTCTTCTATGGAACTAGAAATCATTGATCTGCTCAAATCTCATCCCGAACTGGTGCTATTTCTTCTTTTGGCTCTGTCCTATCTAGTGGGCCGAATTAAGTTGGGGAAATTAAAGTTGGGAGCACCCCCTGGAATGTTAATCGCGGGGTTGGTTCTCGGTGCTTTGGGCTTTACTATTTTTCCAGGGATTCAAACCATTGGGCTTTTCCTGTTTCTCTACGCAGTTGCCTTTCAAGCAGGGCCAGCCTTTTTTTCGATGATCATGGCGGATGGTTTAAATTATGCCAGTTTGGCCGCGATCGCCACTGTTGTTGGTTTTGGGCTGACCTACGGAGCGCATTTAATTTTTCATTTCGATCCTGGGATTTCTGCTGGATTGCTGACGGGTTCCTTGACTACTCCTGCGGGACTTGCCGCCGCCTTGGATGTCATTCGCGCAGGGGAGTTTGCTCTACCCCCTGGTTTAACGACAGAACAAATTTTGCAAAATATTAATGTGACCTACGCCCTCACTTTTTTGGTCGGGGATATTGCGGTCATTTTGCTCTGTCGGAGTTTGCCTAATTTCTTTGGCTTTGATTTACGAGCAGAATCGTTTAAAGCAGGACAGAAAAATCACATTAAAGAAGAACCTCGCGCTCCCAATTGGTCACTCACCTTAAGGGCTTACGAAGTTCAAAAAACAGACGTGATCGGTAAGACGATCGCCGATCTTCAACAACTTTCCCAATGTACGGTTCTAGCCCACAAACGCGGTCAATCGGTGCTAGAACTCCAACCTGATAATATACTGCAATTAGGTGATCGCCTGGCAATTTGGGGGAAGGTCGAACAACAAGATTTATTGGACGCTCTCATGGGGGCAGAAGTCGCGGATGAAGAGTTACGATCCGCCAAAATTGTCAATCGAGATGTCATTATCACCCAATCGGCGGCGATCGGTAAATCCCTAGAGGAACTCGATATCACCCGACAATATGCCTGTTATCCCCTCCGACTCCTGAGATCGGGAATTGACCTCAGCCTGACTCCCACCGTTACCCTATCCAGAGGAGATATTTTGACCCTCTCAGGGCCGCAAATTTGGTTGGACAAATTAGCCAGTCAAATGGGTTTCTTTGAACAGGAAGTTAATACTACGGATTTATTAACTTTTTCCATCGGGATCATTATCGGTTTCCTGATTGGGCAAATTAGCCTTAAAGTCGGTGGTATTGCGATCGGACTGGGAACTTCGGGCGGCTTGTTGTTGATGGGATTGATTCTGGGTTATCTGCGCTCAACCCATCCTTCCTTTGGACGTATTCCCCCTGCAACGCTTTGGGTCTTCAAAGAATTGGGCTTGCTCTTGTTTTTAGAAGGAGTGGGAATCAGTGCAGGGCAGGGATTACTGGCGATGAAGTCTCAGGGTTTTATTGTCTTGCTCTGTAGTGTTTTAATTTCTACTCTGCCCGTGATCATTGCCTTTCTCTTTGGGCTTCACTATCTCAAAATGAATCCCGCTCTACTGCTAGGGGCTGTAACAGGTTCTGTAACTTGTACTCCTGCCATGTCTGCGGTGAGTGATGATGCAAAAAGTTCCATTCCGACCATTGGTTATGCAGGAACCTACGCTTTTGCCACTGTTCTCTGTGCGATCGCAGGCAGTATCATGGCGCGCTTATAAACCCTTTTTCAAAAAAATGACATAATTTATGACCACCATCATCGAAACCTTGACCCCCCGAACCCTAGCCGAAGCCGATCTCCGTCCCAGAGGGCGAGTATTCCCCAGTCCGACCAACTGGCGTGACCAAATTTTGTACCAACTTTTACCTGATCGCTTTAGTGATGGTCGAGAGGAGGAACGCCTCCTATTTGATCGCCATCATCCTGAACAGTTCAAAGCGAAGAACAAAGCCGCTTGGATGGCCGCAGGCAACCAATTTAACGGCGGAACCATCCAAGGCATTGCCAGCAAACTGGAATATTTGCAGACTTTAGGAGTCACAACCCTTTGGATCAATCCCCCTTGGAAACAGCGCATTGATCTTCAGACCTATCACGGCTACGGCATCCAAAATTTTCTAGACCTAGACCCCCGCTTTGGTACTCGTCAGGATCTACGCGACCTCGTAGATGCTGCCCATGATCGCGGAATGTATGTGATTTTAGACGTAATTTACAACCACAGTGGTAGCAATTGGTTTTATCGAGATGAGTGGGATGGTAGCCCCAAGGAAAAAATGCCCTACCGCTTTTCTCCTCCCTATCCCATTCATGGCTGGCGTTCTGCCCAGGGTGAAAGTATTCCCCAACCCGTTTCGATGGACGATGGCGTATTTCCAGAGGAATTTCAGAATCCAGACTGGTACAATCGCGCTGGCATGATTACCCACTGGGAAGCTTTGGCTTGGGAAGACCCCATGAATCCCCTGGTGGAGTTTCGGCGGGGTGACTTTTTTGAATTGCGTGACTTTAACATAGAGCGCGAAGATGTCATTGCGGCCTTGGCGGGCGTTTACCAATATTGGATTGCGGTCAGTGATTGTGATGGTTTTCGCGTTGATGCCGTCAAGCACGCTTCTCCCATCGCCTCTCGCAACTTCTGTGATGCCATTCACGGTTACACCCAATCCATCGGCAAGGACAATTTTCTTTTAGTCGGCGAAATTACCGATGACAGTATGGTAGAAGGCTACCGAGAGATTTTTGGACGCAATTTAGACTCGGTACTGGATATTGTCGTTGCGCCTAATAGTTTATCGGGGGTGATCAAGGGATTCACCCATCCCAGGGCGTTATTTGATCTCTACGATGAAAGAAGCTTACAGGGAAGCCAGCGACAACTGGGAATTTATCATGTGGCGGTCTTAGATGATCACGATATGTCTTCCCGTCCTAGCAAAGAAAGGATTGGGGCTAACAGTGAAGCCATTCCTCACCGTTACGAACGAACAGCCCATGCCGTCGGAATGATGCTGACCATGCCTGGCATTCCGTCGCTTTATTACGGTACGGAACAGGCTCTGGATGGCTCCCAGAATTATCATGATTATGCCATCGAACCTGAACACGCCTATATCGATCGCTATATTCGAGAATGTATGTTTGGCGGCAAGTTTGGGGCCTTTGGAACAGAAGGTTGCCACTTTTTTAACCCCGACCATCCCACCTATCTTCGTATTGCGGCGATCGCCCGTGTTCGTAATCGTCAAGATGCAATGGGTAAAACTCTCCGTCGTGGCCATCTTTATTTACGGGAAACATCTTTCTGCGATCGCCCGTTTAGCGTTCCACCCGCAGGAGAAGTTCTTGCCTGGTCACAGGTGCTTTTTATCAACGAAGTTGTAATGGCCCTTAATACTCATGGTTTGGAACCACGCGGTGCATTTGTCACCGTTGATCGCAACCTACATCCCCTGGGTTCCGAGATGACCTTACTATATCGAAGCGATTGGAGTGATCAACAACTACGTCAACCTCCCCAAACGGAAACCCTAATCGTTCAAGAGTCCCAAGGCCGCACCGCAGTGCGAATTGACTTACCCCCTTCTGGGATGGTGATTCTTTCTTAATCAATACTTCAGTATGCAATAGGGTATCTTTCACCCCTAACCCTAGTTAAAATCATTGAACCTTTCACCAGGAACCCATCATGTCAAAAAATCTACTAGAGCAACTTCGTGAAATGACCGTTGTAGTCGCAGATACCGGCGACATTCAAGCTATCGAAAAATTTAAACCCCGCGATGCAACGACGAATCCATCCCTGATCACTGCAGCAGCTCAAATGCCGGAATATCAAGAGATTGTGGATGAAACGCTGCTTAAAGCGCAGAAAGATGCAGGAGCGAGGGCCACCGAGTCCCAGATTGTTTCCTTGGCATTCGATCGCCTCGCCGTTTCCTTTGGCAAGAGGATTCTGGAAATTGTGCCGAAGCGCGTTTCTACCGAAGTGGATGCACGGCTGTCCTACGATACTGAAGCTACCCTTGCCAAAGGCCGCTATCTCATTTCGGAATACGAGGAAGCTGGTATTTCTCGTGATCGCATTTTGATCAAAATTGCTTCTACGTGGGAAGGGATTCAAGCCGCTAAAGTCCTTGAAGCAGAGGGCATTCACTGCAACCTGACCCTCCTGTTTGGCTTACATCAGGCGATCGCCTGTGCCGAAGCCGGGGTGACGCTGATATCCCCTTTTGTCGGTCGCATTCTGGATTGGTATAAGAAAGATACAGGACGCGATTACAGCCCCTCTGAGGATCCCGGCGTGTTGTCCGTGACGGAGATCTACTATTACTACAAAAAATTCGGCTACAAGACTGAAGTTATGGGAGCCAGTTTCCGCAACATTGGCGAGATAACCGAACTAGCTGGCTGCGATCTGTTGACCATTTCTCCCAACCTGCTGGCAGAGCTACATGAGACGGTCGGGGAACTACCCCGCAAACTCGATCCGGCAAAGGCAATCGCGAGGCCGATTGAAAAACTGGCCATCGACCGAGCCACCTTTGACCAGATGCACGCGAGCGATCGCATGGCATCGGAAAAACTAGACGAAGGTATTAAAGGCTTCAGCAAAGCACTGGAAATGCTGGAAAGTCTGCTGGCAAAGCGTTTGGCGAAACTAGAGAGCGGCACTAAAGTCAGCGCTGCAACCGCCGATATTTTCCAGAGTTATGACTTGGATGGGGATGGCTTCATCACCCGTGAAGAGTGGCTGGGTTCTGATGCCGTGTTTGATGCCCTCGATGGCGATCGCGATGGCAAAATCACCCCAGAAGAAATGGGTTCGGGCTTGGGCGCGATCCTGCAGATGGCAACCGTTTAATCAACAAATCTATGAAAATACTGATCCTCAATGCAGGCTCTAGTAGCCAAAAGAGTAGTCTCTACGAGGTAGCAGGCGATCGATTTCCCGATGAACCCCCGAAACCGCTCTGGGAAGCCGCCGTAGATTGGACGCACCACCAGGGTTTTGCTCAAATTAAAGTCAAAACATCTACAGGAGGGAGGTTGAAAGAGGAAATCCCGACGCAATCCCGCCAGAAAGTGAATGCCCATCTGCTCGAAACCCTCTGGCAGGGAGAAACTGCCTTGCTCAAACATCCCTCGGAAATTGACGCGGTCGGGCATCGGGTGGTACATGGCGGGCAGGAATACTGCGAAACGGTCAAAGTAACCCCCGAGGTCAAAGCGGCGATCTCCCGCCTCTCTGCCCTAGCTCCGGTTCATAACCCTGCCAACCTAGAAGGGATTGAGGCAGTCGAGAGTATTTTGGGAACTGAAGTGCCGCAGTTTGCTGTTTTCGATACCGCCTTTCACAGCCACCTGCCGGATGCTGCGGCGATCTACCCCGGCCCCTACTCATGGGTGGAGCAGGGCATTCGCCGTTATGGCTTTCACGGCATTAGCCACCAATATTGCGCCCATCGGGCTGCTCAACTGCTGCACGGGGACTTACAAGACCTTCGGCTGATTATCTGCCATCTGGGGAATGGTTGCTCTCTCTCTGCCGTCCTGAATGGGTGCTGCATTGATACTACGATGGGGTTTACTCCCCTCGACGGGTTGATGATGGGATCTCGCTCTGGGGCAGTCGATCCAGGTATTTTGATTCACCTGATGCGGCAGGAGGGTTACACCGCCGATCGGTTGGCGCTCGAACTCAATCAAGAATCCGGGTTGAAAGGGATCTCGGGCATATCCGCAGATTTGCGCCAAGTGATGGCGGCGATCAAGGTGGGCGATCCCCGGGCCAAGCTGGCATTGGATATCTATATCCATCGCTTGCGCTCCGGTATCGGTTCCATGCTTGCCAGTTTAGGAGGATTGGATGCTTTGGTCTTTACGGCTGGAGTCGGGGAAAATTCTGCGCTTGTCCGTTCCTTGGCTTGTCAAGCGTTTGAGTTTCTGGGACTGAAGCTGGATGAGCATCAAAATGAAAGCCATCCTGTGGATCGAGACTTGGCTACAGGAGACTCAAGGGTACGAGTTCTGGTCATTCAAACCCAAGAAGATTGGGCGATCGCCCAAGACTGTTACCGATGTTTTTTAACGGCCTAGCGGATGGGCCAATTTTCTAGCGATCGCTGTTAAATCCTAAAAATACAAAAATACCCTAAACATCACGCTTGCGCCCGAAGGCTAGGTAGGCCAACAAACTTGTGATAGAAAACATCGTTGCTACGACAATCAAGAAACCATGATTATCTTTCTCCAAAGGAATCCCTGGTACGTTCATGCCGAACAGACTGCCGACTAAATTTATGGGTAAAGCCTGGCGGGGGGACAAAACAGGATAAAAGCCATACAGGGACTGAATTAGAAAGAGTTAAACTAGAAAAACAAAACACACTAACAAAATACGTTTGAATGCATAATGTTAACAAGAATTTATAATGAA
>Ga0315905_10004562_pt1 | contig 14161 bp, 12 predicted proteins | sample LakEriMetagenome_5_FD_203522 | JGI IMG/M metagenome (GOLD analysis project Ga0315905, IMG submission 203522) | Freshwater fungal communities from buoy surface, Lake Erie, Ohio, United States - Buoy 4 MA121 | ecosystem: Environmental > Aquatic > Freshwater > Lake | place: USA: Lake Erie, Ohio... | reverse complement strand
GCTGGTATCACTGCTTGCCCCTGCAATTGCCTATGCTGATGGAGAAAGAATCGGTGGACTTCCAGTTCGCGCTGAATGTATCGCGGGCGCTGGACTATCGTGGACCCCATGACTACGCCAGCCGCCAAATACGCCGCGGCAAAGTCTCGCAGTAAGCATCAAGTCACCTCTGATTTCATCGCCCAATTTGATTTCGCCTTTGATCAATTCCAAATCGAGGCCTGCCACGCAGTTGAAAGTGGCCACGGGGTTCTAGTAGCCGCACCAACCGGGGCTGGAAAGACTGTGGTTGGTGAGTTCGCTGCTTTTCTAGCGCTTCGCAATGGAAAAAAATGTTTTTACACAACACCGATCAAGGCTTTATCTAACCAAAAATTCCAAGAATTCGTTGCTCGCTTTGGTGAAGAGAAGGTTGGGCTCTTAACTGGTGATACCAATATAAATTCAGATGCCGATATCTTGGTTATGACAACGGAAGTTCTGCGCAACATGCTTTATGCCAACTCAGCCACTCTGGTTAATTTGGGATCGGTAGTTATGGATGAAGTTCATTACCTTGCCGATAAATTTCGTGGAGCCGTGTGGGAAGAAGTGTTGATCCACTTGATGGAGTCCGTGCAGGTCATTTCTTTATCAGCCACCGTATCCAATGCCGAAGAGTTTGGAGAGTGGTTGGGCGAAGTGCGGGGAGAAACCGAGGTAATCGTCAGCGAGCATCGGCCTATCCCGCTTTATCAACACGTTCTTATCAACTCCTCGCTTATTGATCTTTTTAGCCAACCTGGAAAAATCAATCCTGAGATATTGGCGCTAGAACGCGAAGCTTTGCGAAAGGTTCGTATACCGAGGAATCGACGCGAACAATGGGGTGCGCAAGAGTCGCGGTTATCGCGGGCGGAGATCATTGAAAAGTTGCAGCGTGAGAATCTACTTCCGGCGATCACATTCATCTTTTCTCGAATGGGGTGTGATGCTGCAGTAAAGCAATGTCTATCCGCCGGTTTAAAGTTAACTAACACCGAAGAGCGCGCCGAGATTCTGGCAACAGCAGAAAGATTTACAGCAAATTTACCTGAGGAAGATCTGGAAGTTCTTGGGTATCGCGAATGGATTACAGCGCTAGAGCGTGGGATAGCCGCTCACCATGCTGGATTACTGCCTAGTTTTAAAAATGCGATTGAAGATCTTTTTCAACGTGGATTAGTAAAAGCAGTTTTCGCCACTGAAACTCTAGCCCTAGGTATAAATATGCCGGCGCGAACTGTGGTCTTAGAAAAGTTAACCAAGTGGAATGGTGAAGCCCACGTTCCGATTACTCCGGGGGAGTACACGCAATTAACTGGTAGAGCTGGTCGACGCGGTATCGACATTGAAGGAAATGCTGTTGTGCAATGGTCGCCCACCGTTGATTCGGCCACCGCTGCAGGCTTGGCATCAACGCGAACTTATCCGCTGCGCTCTTCATTTACGCCGACTTACAATATGGCAATTAATTTGATTGCTCGTTTTGGAAGAGAACGCGCGCACGGAAGCCTGGAATCATCGTTTGCACAATTCCAAGCTGATCGCGCGGTAGTAAGTTTGGTAAGACAAATCAAGAAGAATGAATCAGCTCGAGATGAATTAATTGAAAGCGCTAAATGTCACTTAGGTGATTTTGAAAGTTATGCGCTCCTACGCTCTGAAATTAAGGAGTTAGAGAAGTTGCTTTCAAAGCGAGATGGCCGCAAGACTTTCGATAATCGCCAGCGCGCACATATGGAAGGGGAGATTGATAATCTCCGTCGAAGCGCGCGAAATCACGCTTGCCACCCATGTAATGATCGCGAAACTCACGCACGATTTGCCGAGAGAGCAGAACGTCTGGCTCGAGAATCGGACGGGCTGCGCGCTCGTGTTGAAAATAGAACAAACGTTATTGCAAAAACATTTGATCGAATCTGTGATGTATTGACGCACTTGGGTTACATAGAAGGGGAGAAGCCACTTGCCCAAGGACAGATTCTCGCCAAGATTTATGCTGAGTCTGACTTACTCTTGACTGAAACGATTCGCGCCGGAATTCTGGATAACCTCTCAGCACCGGAGCTTCTTTCAGTTGCATCTTCGATGATTTTTCAATCTAGATCTCGAGAAGATTACGCTCCTAAGATGCCACATCAGAACGTTGCTAACGCACTCGCAGAAATCACCCGACTTTGGGCCAAACTTGAAGCAATTGAAAATGATTTCGATGTGAAGACTCAGAAGGAACCAGATTTTGGTTTTGCCTATATCTCCTATAGATGGGCACAGGGCAATTCACTTACCAATGTGTTAAAGGGTAGCGATATGTCAGTCGGAGATTTTGTCCGTTCAACAAAGCAATTGATGGATTTGCTGATGCAGATAGCGGGAGCTAGTGAAGCGCTTCGCCCGGTTTGTAGAGAGGCGATCAAGCGTTTAGATCGCGGGGTAGTTTCATATATGGTTGATGACTTATGACCCTAATGCTGCTCGATAGCGCTTCGCTTTGGTATCGCGCTTATTACGGAATGCCCGACACAATGTTGGCACCTGATGGCACACCGGTAAATGCGATCCGCGGATATTTAGATATGACCGCTCGCTTAATTACTATGTACTCACCAAAACGAATTGTTGCCTGCATTGAAGGGGATTGGCGCCCTTCTTGGCGGGTAGAACTATTCCCTGATTACAAAGCCAATCGTTTAGAAGAAGATGGCGAAGGCGAAGAAGAGCCCGACCAATTAACCCCGCAGATCCCAATTCTTTTAGATTTACTTGATGAGTTTGGAATTCCCACGGTCGGCGTAGATGATTACGAGGCCGATGATGTAATGGCGACATTCGCTGTCAGAGAGAAAGGCCCAATCCGAATTGTTACGGGGGATCGGGATCTCTTTCAATTAGTTGACGATAAGCGCGATGTAAAGGTTGTTTACTTAGCAAAGGGTCTATCTCAACATGACTTAGTTGACACCGCTTGGGTAGCGCGTAAATACGCAATTCCGGGAGATCGTTACGCACTATTTGCAATGTTTCGCGGTGATCCATCAGATGGTCTTCCAGGAGTTCGAGGAATCGGCGAAAAAGGTGCGGCTCTAATCGCAAATCACTTTGCTGATGTTGACCAGGCGTTACAGGGTGCTCACGAGGCGCACGAAGCGTTGTCGCCAGCGCTGGCTAAGAAAATTATCGCTGGAGCAGATTATTTAAAGATTGCACCAACCTTGGTTCACTGTGCTAAAGATGTAGCTCTTCCATCACTTGATATCGCAATGCCAAAAGCTCCATCTGATCTATCGAAGATTTATGAGATTAAAGAACGTTATGGTCTGGGGGCTAGCGTAGATCGATTGATAGCGGCGTTAAAATGGTGATGATCGCAATCTCGGCATTTCTCGCTAGCGCAGCTTTTGCTCCAATTGGTATTTGGTTCCTTGGAGTCGTTGGATATTCACTCTTTCTGCGAAAGATAGCTAAGTCCCATCGCCAGTTATGGCACGCATTCGCATTCGGCTTCATTTATAACGCAATAGTTTTGCATTGGTCCGGAAAATTTGTTGGCGCCGTGCCTTGGCTCTTGCTTTCGTTTCTGCAGGCACTTTTCTATATCCCAGTCGGAGCGGTAGCTAAACGCTCGGGATCCATTTGGTTAACGATCGGCGCTTTACTGCTTATGGAGGAGATCCGTTCAGTATTTCCATTTGATGGTTTTGGCTGGACTCGTATCGCATTTAGCCAAATTGAATCACCAGCGGCCTCGTTCTTGCCGTACGGGGGAGTGCTCGCACTTTCCACGCTAACTCTGCTCTTTGCTGCTCTCATCTCAAGAATCGGATTGGGTAGCCTTGTTAAATTACTTCTAATAATTATCGGGCTAGCTATTATTCCGGCGAATCCGCAGGGGAGTGGCTCGGTTAAGTTGCTGGCGATTCAGGGCAATACACCTAGCGTCGGTTTAGATTTCAATTCTCGCGCTCAAGCAGTCTTTAATCTACATCGTGATGCAACCTACAAATACGCAACAGGAAGTTATGACGCAATTATTTGGCCTGAGAACGCAATAGATATCGATCCTGATTTATATCCAAACGTTGCCGAAGATATCGAAAAGCTCACTCGTGACAAGCAAATACCGCTGATCGCTGGAGTTGTTCTAAAGCGTGATGGATCACCAGTTAATGCCTCGGTTTTATACAACTCCGAATCAGGGGCGGTCAGCACCTACATAAAGCGCGGCTTGACCCCATTCGGAGAATTTATGCCTCTGCGGGGATTGGCGGAATTTGTATCACCGTTTGCCGCCTCAGTTGTTGATTTTAAGCCTGGCAGTGAACTGATAACGCATCAAGTTGCTGGCGCTGCACTTGGTCCGATTATTTGCTATGAAATTATCAATGATCAACTTGTTGCAGAGATGAGTTCAAATTCTGATGCTCTCATTGTTCAGACTAATAGCGCTACCTTTGCCGATACTGCGGAAAGTCGACAACAATTGGCGATAACTCGTGTTCGCGCCTTGGAGTATTCGAGGAGCGTTTTAAGTGTCTCAACTATCGGAATTTCCGCATTTATCAACAGTAACGGCGAAGTCACTCAGATAACACCAGAAAATATTCAGACTTTCTTAACTGGTGATCTAATCCTTAATGACCACGCAACTTTTGCTAGTAAATGGGGAGGGGCGATAAAAATTGCAATCCTACTTCTCTGCCTTCTTCTAGGCCGAAAGCGGTTATCAGAATGAGAAAGATGGTTGTACTAATACCAACGTTTAATGAAGCTTCCACCATAGTTGAACAACTCAAGAAGTTAGAAACGTTCAGAAGTGTCAGTAAAGATGAGATTAGCGTTCTTGTTATTGATGATAATTCACCGGATGGAACCGCCGATTTAGTCGTCAATTTGCAAATACCTTGGGTACAAGTGCTACGTCGTTCATTTAAGGCTGGTCTTGGCGCTGCTTATCGCGCTGGCTTTACTAAAGTTTTGGCAGATGATTCTTATACACATGTGATAACTATGGATGCAGATGGCTCACATCGCGTCGAGGATTTGCCTTCACTAATCACGGCAATAAAACCAGGAAGATCAATTACCTTAGGAACGCGCTGGATGCCAGGTGGCAGGGTTATAAATTGGCCAAGGTCTCGTCAATTGCTCTCAAAGACCGGTACTAAGTATGCGAAATTTGCATTAAAAATGGATTTAAACGATTTAACTGGCGGATATCGAATTTATAGCGCCGAGTTACTTAACGCTTTAAACCTTAAAGATATGCAAGCTACTGGTTACTGTTTTCAAATTGAAATGGCTATGGCCGCCGACTTAGCTGACGCAGTCGCAACAGAAGTTCCAATTACCTTTGTGGAGCGGATAAATGGTGTGTCAAAGATGACGAAGTCGATCGTTATAGAAGCGCTTATTCAGATAACCCGTTGGGGCGTAGTTCGCAGGTTCAGACCTAACGCCGATAAGTTACATTATGTTAAGTATCCTTAAATCTGCCCATCCCCGCGCAACCTGAGCCTGAATTACGAGCTGTAAGCCTCTATAGGAAGGCAGGAACAGACCAAATTACGGTCTCCGTGGGCGCCATCAATGCGTGAAACTGGTGGCCAATACTTCATCCGAGAACCGATCGATTCACCTGGCACAAGGCCATCAAGGGCGACCGGATATCCGCCAGATTCACGACTGTATTTACGGTCCCAATGGCTGGTTACGACGGTCAATGCGGTGTGCGGTGCGTGCCTTAGCGCAGAGTCTTCAATAGTTATCTTGCCATCTATAACTTCTTGAATTTCAGCTCGAATTGAAATCATCGCATCAATAAAACGGTGAATCTCGGAGATGCTCTCTGATTCGGTAGGTTCAATCATCAACGTACCTGCTACAGGAAATGACATGGTCGGCGCATGGAATCCGTAATCCATTAATCGCTTTGCGATGTCATCAACGCTAACGCCTGAATCTTTGGTTAACCCGCGAATATCTAGAATGCACTCGTGCGCTACTCGATCATTATTTCCAGTGTAAAGAATCGGGTAGGCATCCTTTAGTCGATCTGCAATGTAATTGGCTGAAAGAATTCCAACTTGAGTGGAATGAGTTAACCCTTCTCCCCCCAGCAAGCGAATATAAGCCCAAGAAATTGGCAGAATACTTGCTGATCCAAAAGGTGCCCCAGATATTGGCCCAGGACCTGTTTCAGGCCCAGCAGATAAATCCATTGGGTGATTTGGAAGAAATGGCGCAAGGTGTGCACGCGCAATAACCGGACCAACTCCAGGTCCTCCCCCTCCATGCGGGATCGCAAATGTCTTATGAAGGTTTAGATGGGATACATCTGCACCAAATTTTCCAGGTTGGGCTACGCCAACTAGTGCATTTAGATTTGCGCCATCAACATAAACTTGCCCGCCGGCATCGTGAATAAGTGCGCATATTTCGGAGACTGCCGCTTCAAATACGCCGTGAGTTGATGGATAGGTGATCATCAGCGCAGCTAGCGCTTTTCCATGTTCAGAAATCTTCGCTCTGATATCTTCTATCGAAACATTTCCATCTTCATCGCATTCGATGACAACTACTTGCATGCCGGCCATAACGGCAGAAGCCGCATTTGTTCCGTGCGCACTTGATGGAATTAAACATATCTTGCGACCCTGATCTCCACGTGAATCGTGATAATTCCGAATCGCTAATAGCCCAGCAAATTCACCTTGACTGCCAGCATTAGGCTGCAAAGAGACAGCGTCGTAACCTGTAATCGTCACTAGCCATTCAGATAACTGCTCAATCAATTTACGCGAACCGCGGGTTTGGTCAGCAGGAGCAAAAGGATGAAGAGTAGAGAATTCTGGCCAAGTAACCGCTTCCATTTCAGTTACTGAGTTTAACTTCATCGTGCAAGAACCCAAAGGAATCATGGTGCGATCCAAGGCTAGGTCTTTATCTGCCAAATTTCGCAGATAACGCATCATTCCAGTTTCACTGTGATTGGAGTTAAATACTGGGTGGGTTAGGAACGCGCTTGTTCTCTTAAATCTTTCTGGAATCGCTTCTGGGTTTGTATCCGTTAGACCAAAAATCTCGAGTACATCTGCGAATAACTTTTCCGTAGTCTCTTCATCAAAAGCTACACGAACCTCGGTCTTACTTACCTTTGCAAAGTTAATACCTTTGGCAATCGCTTTCTTGTGGATTGCATCTGCATCAGCAACGTTGATAAGAACAGTATCGAAAACAACATCCTCACGATTGCCATTAGCCGCGTGTAAGCGACCCGCAAAGTCATTTACTCTCTGTGCGATTCTGCGCAATCCATCTGGACCGTGCCACATTGCATAGAAGGCGCTCATATTGGCAAGCAAAACTTGTGCAGTGCAAATATTTGAAGTCGCTTTATCTCGTCGAATATGTTGCTCGCGCGTCTGAAGCGCCAATCTAAACGCGGGTTTTCCAGTTGCATCAATGCTCTGTCCAACTAATCGACCCGGCAAAGAACGTTCAAGCCCATTGCGCACAGCGAGGAAGCCCGCATGTGGTCCACCGAATCCCATAGGAACGCCAAAACGTTGTGATGTACCGACCGCAATATCGGCTCCCCACTCCCCCGGTGCTTTGAGCAAAGTCAATGCGAGCAGATCTGTTGCCGCAATAACAATTGCGTCTCGTGAATGCGCGTACTCTGCAAAGCTGGCGTAATCAATAACCGTCCCGGTTGTATCGGGATATTGCAGTAGCGCTCCGAAGAATTCGCCATCAAATCCATCACGAACTACGTGTCCTGAGTCAACTTCAACAACTTTGATTCCAAGTGGCTTGGCTCGAGTTAAAACAACCGCCTTTGTCTGCGGATGCACATGCTCTTCAATCAAAAAGACGGCGTCATCACTTAGCTTTGACGCACGGCGAGCGAGGGTCATAGCCTCAGCCGCGGCGGTACTTTCATCAAGCATCGAAGCATTGGAAATCGATAGACCAGTTAATTCGCAGATCATTGTCTGAAATGCAAAGAGCGCTTCCAGACGACCTTGCGCAATTTCAGGTTGATAAGGCGTGTAAGCGGTGTACCAAGATGGATTCTCGAGAACATTTCGTTTAATTACTGGCGGAACCACTGTTCCGTAATAGCCGGTTCCTATTAGCGATCTAAAAACTTTATTCTCTGAGGCGATAGAACGAAGCTCAGCGATAACTTCTACTTCACTCTTTGGCGAAGATAGAACCTGGGAAAGTTCGGTGGCGATACGAATATTGGCTGGAACGACATCTTGCATAAAGGCGCTGAGGTCTTTATATCCGAGTACTTTGAGCATCTGCATCTCATCTGCAGAGGTAGGACCGATATGGCGAGTTGAAAACTTCTCGCTCTCGTAAACCATTACCGCTCCCCTAGTTTGAATTAGGGATGGTTCCCTAAATAGATCTGTAGGGGAAGGATAAGTGTATTAGGCGCCTTTCGCCTTTCGACGTAATGAAAGCTCGTCGTTACTTGCAACACCTGATGGATTAACAGTCTCTCCATTGATCTCGCCTTGCAGCGTTGCGAGAGAACCCTCAACCTCATGCCAAACTTTACCCACGGCGATACCGAAAACTCCTTGACCACCTTGCAGTAGATCCACAATCTCGTCAGCGCTGGCACATTCGTAAATTGATGCGCCATCACTCATCAGCGTAATACTTTCTAATTCTGTTACACCACGACTGCGAAGATGATTAACTGCAGTGCGGATATTTTGCAATGAGATTCCGGCATCCAATAAACGCTTAACAATTTTCAAAACCAAAATATCGCGAAAGCCATAAAGACGAGCTGTGCCAGAACCGCTCGCAGTGCGAACGCTTGGTTCAAGCAAACCGGTACGTGCCCAATAATCTAATTGACGATAAGAAATTCCTGCAGCAGAACAAGCAGTCGCACCGCGATAGCCGATTTCATTCTCTTGATCTGGCGCAACTGGGGAGGTCACGTTTGCTCGATTCTCTTGGGGAAGGGAGTTCTTATAGGCCAAGGCTACGAGCAGAAAGGTTCTGGAACAACGACCGACACGGGGCAAACCTCAACTAGAGAGTGAGACTTTTACGCTGCTATCCGGCGAAGTCTTCGGGGTTTATCTGATCCAGGAACTCGCGGAAGCGCTCCAGTTCTACATCTGAGCCGCCCTCACCGCCTGTTCCTAGGCCGATCTCACCATCGCCAAGCAGACGCTCTGGGATATCAATTCCAACTTCGTCCAGCAGATCTGAGTCAGCCAGGATATTACTCTTGGTGCGCAGCGCGATTGCGATCGCATCAGATGGCCGGGCACTTATTTTTAAGACCGTGCCGCTATCGGTTCTTACCTGGAGTTCGGCATAGAAGATGCCATCCTTTAATTGAACAACTTGCACCGCTGTCATTGTCAGATCAGCAGCCTCAAGAATATTCGAAATTAGATCATGCGTTAACGGCCGCTGGGCGACCATCCCTTGTTGAGCAAATGCGATGGCCGTAGCCTCAACTGCTCCCACCCAGATAGGCAAGAATCTTGAACCATCGACTTCTTTAAGAAGGACTATTGGTTGATTTGATGGCATCTCAATTCGAACGCCGACAATCTCCATATTTACCATCATTTTTAAAAAGCCTCGCCTGGTTTAAGAAATTAGCGAGGACGGTTTAGACCGGCACGCACCAAAGATGCGTGTAAGCGAACCGATAGAGATGCGATCTGTTTCTGAACTTCTTCGGCACGAGCCTTAGAGTCGGCGCTCTTCTGGCGATTAATTGGCGTAATAACCTGCTCGATTAGCCCAATCTCGCGGTCGGCGGCAGATTTAAATGAGCGAAGATGTCTTGCTTCAATTCCGAAGCTCGCCATTTCGGCAACAGCTGTCGCTACAGCCAAGGCATCGTTATCGTAATGACGACCGCGAAGTGCGATAAATCCAAATGATTCAAGTTCGACCAATTGCGCATCCTTTAGCCCGCTTGCCTTTAAGAGCTCTTCACGAGAAAGGCGCAGATCAGATGTTGCACCAAAAGATTCCGGTGATGAATCGCCATCTATGGTGGCCAGAGTCGGACGAGGTGCGGCTACTCCCCCATTGGCCGCTGGCTCAAGTCCGCGGTCTAGCGCTTCGAGATTCTCTTTAATGACGCGAAGTGGAAGGTACTGATCTCGTTGTAGCAAGAGAACATAACGGAGGCGATCAAGATCTGCGGCGGTAAATTTGCGGTATCCAGATGGCGTACGTTGCGGCTCAATTAGACCCTCTGATTCAAGGAAGCGAATCTTAGAGATTGTTATATCTGAAAAATCTCCTCGCAACTTGGTAAGGACTTCGCCGATGCTTAGATACGCGCGTGCTGGAACGCTCATTTAGTACTCCCCTGATTAGTAATTATTTAGTGTTACGTGCTGATATAAAAATTAGATGGAACTTTCCTATCTGAATCTCATCGCCGCAATTAAGCGGTGATGACTTAAGAGATTGGTTATTGATATAGGTGCCATTTAGACTTCCTAGATCAGTAAGTGCGAAACCTGAACCACTACGTGCGATCACAGCGTGAGAACGCGATACGGTCACATCATCAAGAAAGATCTCACTCTCAGGTGAACGTCCAATAGATGCGCTCTCTTGTGCAATCAAATAACGAGAGCCCTTATTTGCACCACGATGAACAACAACCATCGCTTTATCGGGACCGCCATTTAAAACTGCATCAATTGCTGATTTATCCGCTTCGGCTAGTGATGACAAAAGAGCGTTTAACGCGCTTTGGGGGGAAGCATCTACTACCGATCTCAAACCGAGGTGGAGAGTGCTAGTAAGTTCGTTATTCTGTGAAACGTTCTCCATAGCGGCACTCCTTTCGCTTTGAAATCCTGGACAGGTTCAACTTCTACCTGAGGCTGACATTAGGGTGAGAGCGGTGAGAAATCAAGCGGAAATCAGAAGTAAATTAACGCTGAAAATAAAGAAAATTACGCGGTGATTTGACGGTACTGCTCTGGCGATAGTAAGCCAGCGGGGGCGCTATCCACCTGAATTTCAGCCAACCAACCGGCACCGTAGGGATCTGAGTTGATTGTTTCTGGCGATTGACCCAGAGAATCGTTGATTGAAACGATCTTGCCAGTAACCGGTGCAAAAATTTCAGAGACGCTCTTCGTTGATTCAACTTCGCCGCAAACTTTATCTGCAATGACGCTTTCACCAACTTTTGGAAGCTGCACATAGACAATATCTCCGAGCGCGCCTTGTGCATAGTCGGTAATTCCCATACGGAAAATGTTTGCAGAGATCTCGCTAACCCATTCGTGCTCTTTGGTGTACTGCAGACCATCAGGAATTAGCGACATTTCTTCTCCTCATCGAATAGTTCTTTTGAAAGCGAGCGAAATCTACCGTGCATCTCTAATCGCGGCTATCCCAGTTCGGAGATAGGAAGCGCCGGTGAATAGATAGAGCCCTACTCCCCACCAGGTAAAACTCCATCCAAAGATATAAGCAGCGTTACCTGCCCACCCTGGATGCAGCGCAAGAAGCAAGAGTGGAAAGGCGTAGAGCAAGTTAAATGTTGCAGCTTTACCAAGATAAGTAACCTTAAGCGGCGGTAGAGAGTTCGCAGTTAAAAAAATTGTAATGATCGCAAGAATCAAATCTCGCGCCAATAAGAGCGCAATGACCCAGAACGGAATAGCTTCACGAAGGTAGAGAACTATTAGTGTTGCAAGTATGTAAAGACGGTCAATTGCGGGATCTGCTAGCTCACCGAATCTAGATTCTTGACCCCAAGCGCGTGCGATCTTTCCATCGAAGTAATCGGTGGCTCCACCTATGGCCAGGGTCAATATCGCCCAACCATCGGCCTCCAGCGCCAACGCCAGGTAGATAAAGAGCGGAATTCCCAGCGCCCGCAGCCCCGTTAAGGCATTAGGCACATTGAGGAGTTTGCTCTTAGCCATTAGTCGCGCTCTTTGACTCGAACCGCTACTTGCACAGGAGTGCCAGGGAAACCGAACTCTTCGCGCAAGCGACGTTCGATGAAGCGACGGTAGGACGCTTCGATCCAACCACTCGAGAAGATAACGAATTTCGGCGGAGCAATACCGGCTTGAGTTGCATAGTAAATCTTTGGTTGCTTGCCACCGCGAACCGGAGGCGGAGTCGCACCGATTAAAGCGCCGAGGAATGAGTTGAGTTTGGCAGTTGGAACGCGACGTTCCCAACTATCGATAGCGGTGCGAAGGGCAGGTGCTAATCGGTCTCTGTGCCAACCAGTCTTTGCCGCAACATTTACTCGTTGCGCCCATTCGACCTGATCCAAGTGACGATCGATCTCACGATCTAATTGATCACGCCGATCTTCATCTACCAAATCCCACTTATTCATAACAATAACCATCGCCTTGCCGGCTTCTTCAACCATTGTGATCACACGAAGATCTTGTTCTGAGATCGGTTCTGAAGCATCGAGAACTACGACTGCGCACTCACAACGCTCCAGCGCAGCTTGTGTGCGAAGCGTCGCGTAATAATCAGTACCACTCGCTTGATTAGCGCGCTTACGTAAACCTGCAGTGTCGATAAAACGCCAGATCGATCCACCGAATTCAATTAACTCATCAACTGGATCCCGCGTTGTACCCGCAACATCATCAACGATAGAACGATTCTCCCCAGCTAAAGCATTTAACAAACTGGATTTACCAACATTTGGTCGTCCAATTAAAGCGATCTTGCGATAACCATCTTGGGTTTGCGCGCCACCAACTTCAGGCATTTCTGAAACTATGTAATCAAGTAAGTCGCCACTTCCTCTTCCGTGAAGCGCCGAAACAAAGCGCGGCTCACCTAAACCGAGATTCCACAGCGCGTGAGCGTCCGCCTCATCTACATCGCTATCGACCTTATTTGCGATCAAAACCATTGGTTTTTTAACTTTTCGCAACTCTTGAACCAAAATGTCATCCTCATCTAGCGCACCAACATGTGCATCGACTACGAAGGCAAGGACATCGGCTTCTTGCATTGCAAGTTCTGCAGAAGCACTGACCTGAACAGAAATACCGTCTGGCTTTGATTCCCATCCACCAGTATCCATAACAATAAATCTGCGACCGCCCCATTCGCATTCATACTGAACGCGATCGCGAGTAACACCAGGAGTATCTTCAACAATCGCCTCGCGCCGACCAATAAAGCGATTGATTAACGTTGATTTACCAACATTTGGTCGCCCCAAAATTGCAACAATCGGCAACCCTAAGAGCGAGCGTTCTTTCAATAACTCCCAGACCCAATCAGCGGTCTCTTCAAGTGTTAAATCAGTTGAGTCGATTAAAACTGCATCAAGTGCTTTAGCAAGCGGTGATGCGGCTCGCGTGGAATCAATCTGATCACGCGCTGCAAGAGATTGCCCGACATCGGAAGGAGACGAATCAATCTCTGCTGATCTACGTTCGGCTCGCGCTGCAATATCTGCTTGCAAGTAAATTTTCAAAGCGGCATCAGGAACAACAACAGTCCCGATATCGCGACCTTCTACAACAATTCCTCGATCTGCAGCTGCAATAAATTTTCTTTGCACGATAAGCAATTCCGCACGCAATTCGGGAATGGCGCTAAATTTACTAACCGCATTGGTAACTTCATCGGTGCGAATCTCAGAATTAACGCAGACATCTCCGACGAATATTTCGGGCTTTGCAGGATTCGCAATAAAGCGCAGTGGAAAACGTTTTAGCGCAGCTAATAACTCTGGAGCGCTCTCAACATTCTCGCGAAGAGCAAGCCAAGTCAATGCGCGATAAAGTGCACCGGTATCTAAGTAATTCCAGCCAGCGCGCTGTGCAACCGCTTTAGCGGTACTAGATTTACCCGCACCGCTTGGGCCATCAATAGCTACGACGATCATTTACTTACATCCCATCGTTGCTTGCGCATATCAAATTTAATTCACGCAGTAGTTATTCTATCTCGGAGCGTGAACGTTCCATCCCGATCCAATCAAATGCGCACTTAGAACGTTCGCATCACTCTCGGAAAGTGCGAGGGTGATGAGCCCCGTGAATTGTCCTGGTGAGTGCTCAATGGTGAGATCTTCGATATTTACATTTGCCTTGGCGCATTCGCTAACAAGTGCTGCCAATTG
>Ga0315905_10004561_pt1 | contig 14161 bp, 13 predicted proteins | sample LakEriMetagenome_5_FD_203522 | JGI IMG/M metagenome (GOLD analysis project Ga0315905, IMG submission 203522) | Freshwater fungal communities from buoy surface, Lake Erie, Ohio, United States - Buoy 4 MA121 | ecosystem: Environmental > Aquatic > Freshwater > Lake | place: USA: Lake Erie, Ohio... | reverse complement strand
GGCATCAGCGCCAAATTCATCGAAAAAGGCGGCGCAGACCTCATCATCATCTACAACTCCGGCCGCTTCCGCATGATGGGCCACGGCTCCACCTGCGGCATGATGGCCTACGGCGACGCCAACGCCATCGCCATGGAAATCGGCGAATACGAGGTCCTCCCTGTCGTCGAAGACGTCCCCGTCATCTGCGGCGTCCACGCCACCGACCCACGCCGCCGCATGTGGCACTGGCTCCTCCAGCTCAAAGACATGGGCTTCAGCGGCGTCAATAACTTCCCCACCCACACCATCGTCGATGGCCACTTCCGCGGCGTCCTCGAAGAAACCGGCATGAGCGTCCAGAAGGAATACGACATGGTCAAACTCGCACGCCGCATGGACCTCTTCAGCGTCGTCTACGTCGGCGCAGCAGATGAAGCCAAGGCCATGGCCGAAGCCGGTGCCGACGCCATCATCGCCCACGTCGGCACCACCATCGGCGGCTCCATCGGCGTCACCGGCGCCGTCTGCACCATGGACGACGCCGTCGAACGCACCAACTCCATCATCGCAGGAGCCAAATCCTCCGGCCGCAAAGACATCATCTTCCTCAGCCACGGCGGCCCCATCTGCTCCCCCGAAGACGCCGCCCAAGTCAACGAACGCACCGGCTGCGTCGGCTTCGTCGGCGCTTCCAGCCTCGAACGCATGGGCGTCGAACAATCCCTCATCGACCTCACCAAGCGCTTCAAACAAATCCCCGCCCCAGCCGCCAAAACCTTCTTCAATCAGTAACACCGACTTCCACTAACACCCTTCCCGGCAGCAGGGACGCGCCCACCAGCGCGTCCCTGCCCCTTTTCCACCAGACCCCGCGGGATCACAATCCGCTCTCTCAGCAATGAAAGCCATCCACGCGGACATCACCACCCTTTCCGTCGACGCCATCGTCAACGCGGCCAACTCCTCTCTTTTAGGCGGCGGTGGCGTCGATGGCGCCATTCATCGCGCCGCAGGCCCCGAACTCGTCCACGAATGCCGCCTCCTCGGTGGCTGCAAAACCGGCGACGCGAAGCTCACAAAGGGATACAACCTTCCCGCACGATACATCATTCACACCGTCGGCCCCGTCTGGAATGGCGGCGGCCATCACGAGGATGAACTGCTCGCATCCTGCTACCAGCGGGCTCTGGCCATCGCCGAAGCCAAAGGCGACATCACCTCCATCGCATTCCCCTGCATCTCGACAGGCATCTTCAGATTCCCACCCGAGAGGGCCGCAAGGATTGCCATCGAATCATGCGCCGATTCACCCCTCGACATCACCTTCTGCTGCTTTTCCCCGGCTGATCTTGATCACTATACCCAGCAGCTGGGACCCTAACCCGTCATCTCGCCAACCAGCGAATCACGCCCGCCTTTGATCGCCAGCTCCCCCACGGGACTACCAAAGTGGTCCCTCCCGAATGGCGCTGAAATAAGCCAGGTGATCACTGGATCTGTTAAGCAAAGTGGCACGGGCATCCTGCCTGTGACCTCAAACCCGAATGACGGCTAAGTTCAGGCGGGTGCGCGCTGGATTTGAACCAAGGCAGACCGGCAATCTCACCCGCGAGCCGAAGCGAGCCGAAGAGGTCCGTCCTTCTATCCACCCTGCTCAAGCACCTCCCCAGAGGCCTGCCTCTTTGTGCGCCCAGCGTAGAGCCCTGTCCTTTTGCTCAGCCCGATTCCCCTGCCAGCCATTCCCCTGCCATTTCCCCTCCGCTCGAGCAGCCGAAGAGGTCTGTCCACATATCCACCCTGCCCCGCCACACCACGACACCGAACACATCCCCCGGGCACCCGCGGAACCGCTCAAGAGCCGAAAAGGTCCGTCCCATTACCTTGCGCCCACCCCCCCAGCATCCCCAGAGGCCTGTGCACTTGTACAGCCAATCTCAGGATCCCTACCCCGAGACCTGCATCTTTGCACTCCTCCCGACCTCATCCGCAGAGGTCCGTCCTCTTATTTTCATCCCCGCCCCCGATGCCCCAAGCCAGCCGCCCCCAACCACCGCCCCACCACCACACCCACAGCCCCAGCCGCTTTTGAGTTTGCCACCACCCCCGAAACCCGCTTCCGTCCAGCCATATGGCCACGCCGCTCATGGAATCGCTCGCCGCCCTCGCCCGCCACTGGGGCGCGTCGGATCTCTACCTCGCTGAAGGCCTCCGCGCTCGCCTCAAGGTCAACGGATCATTCCACGAACCCGAGGAACCCGCCGTCTCCACCGCCGACATGGAAGCCCTCTGCAAAGTCTGCGGCGCAGACCCCGCCACCATCCTCGACCGCGACGCCGCATGGTTCGCAGCCGACGGCACCCGCTTCCGCGTCAACCTCCACCGCCGCATGGGCCGCCTCGGCGCTGTCCTCCGCCAGATCCGCACCAACGTCTCCACCCTCGACTCCCTCGGCCTACCCCTCGACCTCATCTCCGGCTGGCTCAACCGCCGCGCCGGCCTCATCCTCGTCACCGGCCCCACAGGCTGCGGCAAAAGCACCACCGTCGCCAGCTGCCTCGACCTCCTCGCCTCCTCACGCCAAGGCCACATCGTCACCATCGAAGACCCCATCGAGTACCTCTTCGCCGACCGCCTCGCCTTCTTCACCCAGCGCGAAGTCGGCCTCGACACTGCCACCTACGCCTCAGGCCTCCAGAAAGCCCTCCGCCAGGCCCCCGACGTCATCTTCCTCGGCGAAATCCGCGACGGCGACTCCGCCGTCACCTGCCTCCAGGCCGCCGAAACAGGCCACCTCGTCATCTCCACACTCCACAGCCCCAACGTCACCGAATCCCTCGACCGGCTCTCCAACCTCGTCCCCCCGGAAGACCGCGCCGTCATGCTCTCCCTCCTATCCCATCAGATGATCGGCGTCCTCAGCCAGCGCCTCCTCCCGCGCGCCGATGGCACCGGCGTCGCCCTCCTCTGCGAACACCTCGAAGTCAACGGCGCCGTCCGCGACTGGATCCGCGCCATGGACGTCCCCTCCATCGCCGATCACATCAAACGCGGCGACGAACCCACCAACCGCGCCTTCCTCAACGCACTCGTCGACGCCTGCAAAGAAGGCATCGTCGACTACGACACCGCCCTCGCGCACTCCGGCAACGCCTTCGAATTCAATCGCGCCCTCCGCGGCGTCAGCTGACCCTCACTTCCCCAAACCCTCTCCCACAATCCCCACACCATGGCCCGCGACATCCTCGACTACCTTGCCGCCACCCGCGAAGCCGGCGGCTCCGACCTCCACCTCGCCGCCAACGCCCCGCCCGCCGCCCGCATCGACGGCCGCCTCACTCCCCTCGAAGACGTCGATCTCGACGGCAAACGCGTCCGCGAACTCATCATGGCCGTCCTCACCGACGCCCAGCGCGCCAAACTCGAAAAAGACTGGGAACTCGACTTCGCACTCGCCGTCGAAAACGTCGGTCGCTTCCGTGGCAACGCCCACTTCGCCCGCGCCCACGTCGAAGCCGCCTTCCGCTACATCCCTGACACGCCCCCGGAACTCGACGAACTCGGCCACTCCCCCACCGTCGCAGACTTCTGCACCGCCAGCCAGGGCCTCGTCCTCGTCACAGGCATGACCGGCAGCGGCAAAACCACCACCCTAGCGGCCATGACCCGCCGCATCCTCGAAACCCGCTCGGCCATGATCATCACGGTCGAAGACCCCATCGAATACACCTTCGAACACCAGTTCGGCCTCATCAAACAACGCCAGATCGGCTCCGACACCCACTCCTTCCCTGCCGCTCTCCGCGCCGCCCTCCGCCAGGATGTCGATGTCCTCGTCGTCTCGGAAATGCGCGACCAGGACAGCGTCGCCGCCGCCCTCACCGCCGCAGAAACCGGCCACCTCGTCATCTCCACCCTCCACACCCGCTCCGCCACTGGAGCCCTCGACCGCATCGTCGACATCTTCCCTGCCCAGCAGCAACCCCAGATCATCACCCAGCTCGCCGGCGCTCTCCTCGGCATCATCTCCCAACGTCTCCTCCCCAGAGCCGACGCCCCCGGCCGCGTCATGGCCACCGAAGTCCTCACCGTCAACCCTGGCGTCCAGAGCGCCATCCGCGACCATCGCTTCGAACAGGTCTTCTCACTCATGCAGGTCGGCAAATCCTCAGGCATGCACACCCTCGACGACAGTCTCTTCCACCTCGCCACCAGCGGCTACCTCAGCATGGAAAACGCCCTCCAGAACGCGCGCCACCCGGACACCCTCCACGAACAACTCAAAGACTGGCACCGCGAACAAGCTCGCCTCCAGCGCTGACTCCCCCCCCCAAAGGCTCGCCCTTGAAAGACACACCTCCCATCCGCCTCGTCGTCGGCCTCGGCAACCCCGGCCGCGAATACGAGCAAACCCGCCACAACGCCGGCTTCATGATCGCCGACCGCGTCGCCGCCTCCCTCGGCGCTTCATGGACTAACGAACGCAAATTCGAGGGCCATCTCGCCCGCTCCGGTTCCCTCCTCATCCTCAAACCCCAGACCTACATGAACCTCAGCGGCGTCTCCGTCAGCGCCGTCGCCCGCTTCTTCCGCCTCGAACCCGCGGAAATCCTCGTCGTCTGCGACGACGTCGCCCTCCCCACCGGCCGCCTCCGCATCCGCCTCTCAGGCTCCGCAGGCGGCCAGAATGGCCTCAAATCCATCATCTCCGCCCTCGGCTCCCAGGACTTCCCCAGACTCCGCTTCGGCGTCGGTGCCCCCGAACACGCCGCCCTCAGCGACCACGTCCTCGGCCGCTTCCCGCCAGACGAAAAACCTCTCGTAGATAAATCGCTTGAGAATGCCGCAAATGCTGTCATCCTGTGCGCCCTTCGTGGCCTGACTGCCGCGATGAACCATTTCAATCCTTCTGAAAACAAACCCAACCGCCCGCCCGAAAAGGGCAAGAAACCTCCACTCGACTCCGGAAATGAAGCGCAAGTATGAAGGCCTCATCGTTCTCGACACCCGCGGCAAAGAAGACACTGTCGATACCATCGTCAGTAAAATCGGCCGTGATATGGAACTCGAAGGCGCTCGCCTCGAGCAAATCGACCATCTCGGGAAGCGCAAGTTCCCCTACGGCAGCAAAAAACTGACCGAAGGCTACTTCGTTAACTACATCATCGAAGCCGACACCGCTTCCCTCAAAAAGGTCGAAGCCAAGCTCCGCCTCACCAACGAGGTCCATCAGCAGAACTTCTTCCGCCTCGAAGCCTGATCGCTTCCTCGCAAGGAAACCCATCACACGCCGAGCGGCGCTCCCTCACCGGAGCGCCGCTTCGCTTTGTACACTCCTCACTCCCCGCACCCTCTCCCCGCCTCAATCCACCTCGCTACCCTCACCCTCACGCGTCTCAAAACGCATGAACTCCTTCAAAAACGTCAGCGGCACCCCGCCCGTCGGCCCGTTCCGCTGCTTCGCTATCAGCAACTCCGCCAGCCCGCTGTTCTCCGCACGCTCCTCGTCGTCCTCCGCATAATACTCCGGCCGGTACAGCAACCCCACCACGTCCGCATCCTGCTCGATCGATCCCGACTCCCGCAAGTCCGACAGCTTCGGCTTCCCACCACCGCGCGACTCCGGCCCCCGGTTCAACTGCGCCAGCACAATCACCGGCACATTCAACTCCTTCGCCAGCGCCTTCAAACCACTCGAAATCTCCGCAATTTCCTGCTGCCGGTTGTCCGCCGCACGCTTGCTCGTCGACCGGCACAACTGAAGATAGTCAATCGCGATCAATTCAATCCCGTACAGCTTCTTGAACCGCCGCGCCTTCGACCGCAGATCCAGAATCGACAGCGCCGGCGTGTCATCAATCACAATGTTGCTCTCCGCCAGCTGACTCGCCGCTCGCGTCATCTGCTGAAAATCCCCTTTGTTCAGAAACCGCCCGCTCGTCAGATCCCTCATGTTGATCCGCGCCCGCGCACAGATCAACCGCTGCACCAGACTGTCCGCCGTCATTTCTAACGAAAACACCGCACACGGCTTGTTCTGCTCCACCGCCACGTGCTCCACGATATTCATCGCCAGCGACGTCTTACCCATCGACGGCCGCGCCGCAATAATGATCATCTCACCACCCTTGAACCCGCCAGTCATCTCATCCAGCCGCTGCAACCCAGTCGCCACCCCAGTGATCGCATTCGGATTCTCCGCCATCTTCTCCAAGTCATCGATCGCCTTGAACACCCGCTCCCGCATCGTCAGATTCCCCTTCTTCGTCTCCTCAGCCTCCCGAATCCCCAGAATCCTCGCCTCCACCTCGTCCAGCAGCGGCCCCACATTCTCCTGATCGTCAAACGCACGCCCGATGCAGTCCGAACACGCCTTGATGATGTTCCGCAAAATCGCCTTCTGCTGCACCTGCTCCGCATAATGCGTCACATGCGCCGGACTCGGTGCCGCCGTATAAATCTCCGTCACCGCCCCAGCCCCACCAATCCTCCCAATCAGATCCCGATCATACAGCACCTGCGTGATCGACACCGGATCCACCGGCTTCCCCGCATCAAACTGCCGCACTATCAGATCATACAGCGTCGCATGCGCCTCCCCGTTGAAATGGTCCGGCGACAACTTCTCCATCGCCATCCCCACCGCATAATCCGGAGCCTGCATCATGCACGACAGCACACACCGCTCCATGTCCACCGCCGACGGCATCGCACGACCCGGATCATACAACGCACTCGCATCCGACGGCTTCCGCTTCCCCGGCCCCTGCAGGCGCGCCCCGTCCTTGCCGCCTTCATTCTTGCCGCCTCCACTCCCGTTACTGCTCGTTTCTGACATCTCAAAATCATGCCCACTCACCACGCCCCAGGCAAGCGTTCACCCATCATTTCGACTGACGCTTTGTGAACAATCCGCGAATATCCGGCGCACAACCCGCTCATAACCCAGCCACACGCTCCCTTCCCGACACCCCCGATCTCCGGTTGCATTCACCAGCCGCAGAGGAATGTCAAAATCCTCCCATTTTCCGCCATGAACACTCGTCTCGCCCTCGTCTGCCTCGCCGCCGCTCTCGGCGGTTCCATCAGCTGCGAACAGCAGAACTACGAAGAAACCAAAAAGTTCAACCAGAGCAGCTCCCTCCACCACGGCGACAATCACGCCAAACCAGACGCTGCCCACCCACAGGTCTCCACAGACTCCCACGCCCCGGTGAAAAAGGCCGACGCCCCGCACTGAGCGTCCCCTCCCCGCTCATCTCCGGTTCATCCTCCCGGCGGAATCATCCGCCGCACCCCTTCCCGGTGCCGCCATCCCGCGTCGTCCCCTCCCCCTCCATGAAACTCCAGCACATCGCTCTCGCCTGTCTCTGCACGCTCCTCGCTGCTGGCGTCTACCTGACCATCAAATCAGACATGGATGCCCAGCTGGAAGAACAGAAGGCCTACAATAAACAACTCATCGAAAAGATGAGTTCCATCGAAAAACGCATCGAGGAGCAACCCGCACCCGCACCCGCCGCCGCTCCAGCCGCCCCCGCCGTCGCCGCCGTCGTTCCCACCGTCACCAACGTCCCGGAAGCCCCCGCTCCCCCAGCCGCCCCTCGCAAGGAAATCAACCCGGACTCCCCTCCCGGTGCCACCGTCCGCCCCGGCACCGCCATCAATTCCGCCGACCCAGGCGCTGCCCCTCCGGAACTCTCCTCCGCAGAAATGGAGGAACGCGAACGCGACATCCTCAACAATTCCACCCCGGAAGCTGAACGCGCCGCCCTCGAATCCGCAGGCACCCCCGAAGCCGCACCCAGCGGCCGCCGCCTCACCAAAACTCAGCAGCTCGTCCTCGCTCAGCCAGCCATCGCCCGCATCTCCGAAAACAAGGAAGACACCGGCTTCGTCATCATCGACCGCGGCACCCGCGCCAAACTCGTCAAAGGCGACGCCTTCGCCGTCCGCCGTGGCACCGCCATCATCGGCCGCGTCGAAATCGGCGACACCATCGAAGACGACATGGCCGTCGCAGACATCAAAAGCGTCGTCACCGGCATGCAGCTCGAAGTCGGCGACGAAATCATCAAGTTCGACCAGCAGTAACCTCCCCAAGGTTCCGCCACCATGAAACCCACGGACCCGGTCCGCCGTCAGCGCGAGGAAGCATGGATCGGGGACGCCGTCCTCAGTCTCTTCGCCAGAAACTGGATCCTCGCCTCCTCAGGCTCCATGGACGCCGCGCTCTTCGCCGCCATGACCTCTAACCAGTTCCTCAGCACCATCGGCAACCCCACCGCCGTAGAAAGCCGCATCGGCCGCACCTACTCCTCAGAAGGCCTCGCCGCAGCCTTCACCCTCATCGAACAGGAAATCCTCCCGCGCTTCCTCGCACAGCGCCGCAAGCACCACCCCGCCCCCGGCCGCTCCTCCTGACAGACTCCTCGCCGCGTGCCCCGCCGCCTCCGCACGCCCCCCGCACACCAAATCCCTCGCACCTCGCCCGCACCCCACCCATGGTGCGCCGCCATGCAACCCGAGGCCCATACCGCCCACCGGCCGGAAATCGACGGCCTCCGCGCCGTCGCCGTCCTCCCCGTCCTCATCTTCCACCTCAACCGCCTCTGGCTCCCCGGCGGCTTCGCCGGCGTCGACGTCTTCTTCACGCTCTCCGGCTACCTCGTCACCGGCATCCTCCTCCGCTCCAAAGACCTCGGCACTTTCTCCCTGGCCGACTTCTGGCAACGCCGTCTCGCCCGCATCTTCCCGGCCTTCTTCGCCATGGCCGTCACCACTCTAACCATCGCCTTCTTCCTCTACGACGACTGGGACCTCGCCTCCACCGGTGCCGCCTTCACCGCCGCCCTCTCCGCATGGGCCAATCACCACCAGCTCTCCCTTGGCGGCTACTTCTCCCTCTCCGACGACACCCAGCCGCTCCTCCACACATGGTCGCTCGCCGTCGAAGAGCAATTCTACCTCCTCTTCCCTCTCTGCTTCCTCGGCCGCTCGTCAGCCAGCCCGCGCCAGCGTCTCGTCCTAACCACCACCGCCACCCTCCTCAGCTTCGCCGCCTGTCTCTGGCTCGCCTCCCGCCATCCCTCCCTCGGCTTCTACCTCCTCCCCTCCCGCGCATGGGAACTCCTCGCCGGGTCTCTCCTCGCCATCACCCACCACCACCGCCTCCTCCCCGCACCCGCTAACGCCCAACGCTTCACCAGCGCCGGCACCGCCCTCATCTTCCTCTCCTTCCTCCTCCTCCACGAACACCAATCCTTCCCCAGCTGGCGCGCCCTCCTCCCAGTCCTCGGTACCATCGCCGTCCTCCACGGCGGCAACGCCGGTCTCGCCGGCCGCTCCCTCGCCTCACCACTCGCCACCTACCTCGGCCGTCTCTCCTACTCCCTCTACCTCTGGCACTGGCCTGTCTTCTCCTTCATCGACTATCACTTCCTCTTCTCCTCCCCCGCCACCCGCCTCTCCCTCAAAATCCTCCTCACCTCCATCGCCGCCCTCACCTGCCACCACGCCCTCGAACGCCCCCTCCGCTCCCTCCTCCGCCTCCCCAACCGCCGCCGCTTCGTCTGGCTCGCCACCGCCCTCGCCCTCCTCATCGGCATCCCCTCAGGCCTCCTCATCCGCCGCCACTTCTACAAAGACGGCACCGACTCCCCCTCCGGCACCCTCGTCATCTCCCCATCCATCCCCAACCCCGCACGCCGCCCCATCCTCCTCATCGGCGACAGCCAGGCCACCATGTACTCCCGCGTCCTCGCAGACATCGCCAACTCCCGCGGCCAATCCCTCATCATCCTCTCCGCTGCCGGCGGCGACCCTCTCGCTCCACCTCCCAACTCCCCTCCCAGCAATCTCTGGAACCTCTGCCTCTCCACCGCCCAGCGCGAACACCCAGCCACCATCGTCCTCTCCTGCCACTGGATCTACAAACTCGCCGATCACCCATATCGTCTCTCCCGCACCCTCGACGCCCTCGCACCACTCGCCGACCACCTCGTCGTCCTCTACCAACCCCCCATCCCTCCTCACTCAGCCTCCCGCCAAGCCATCCGCCTCGGCAGCCGCCCCCCTTTCTTCGAATCCACAGAAGACGCCACCGCACGCAAGCGCATCGCCAATCTCGTCTCCGCCTCCGCCGGCGGCCGTTCCTCCCTCTCCATCATCGACACCGTCCCCCTCTTCACCACCCCCGACGGAGCCGTCCGCGCCTTCTCCCCAAACCTCCACCCCCTCTTCCACGACCGCGCCCACCTCTCCTCCTCCGGTGCCGCCCTCGTCCGCCCACGCCTCGAATCCGCCTGCTCCTTCACCCCCTGACCCCTCGCTTCAGCAATCCTTCATCCCTCTCTTTTCCCAGCCGCCAAAAAAGAATGGTTGCCCGCTCCACCCCGTTGTTTCATTCTCCCACCTACGATTTTCACCTACTCAGCCCATGAACGATTCATCCGATTCCAAGTCCGCCCGCAGCGGTCGCCTCGCCCTCGGCGCCAGCGGTCTCCTCCTCGCAGCCCTCGGCATCTCCGAATCCGGTCGCCAGAACGCCAACACTTCTAACAATAGCCTCTCCGGCAAGAATGTCGCCCTCGTCCGCGACCTCTCCCACGAAAAAGAGGTCACCACGAAGCTCACCAGCGACCTCTCCGCCGCAACCACCGAGGTCTCCAAACTCAATTCCTCCATCACCGACCTCAACACCTCGGTCTCCCAACTCAAGGGCACCGTCTCCGAACGCGACAAAGCCATCGCCGCACTCGACGAAAAACTCACCGCCGCCTCCCAGTCGATCGCCAAAACCACCGCAGACCTCGACGCCAGCCGCGGCCGCGAAAAAAATCTCGCCGACCAGCTCACCCTCGCCACCCGCCGCGAAACCGCTCTCAAATCAGACGTCGCCGCCGGCATGGATCGCGAGAAATCCATGAAGTCGACCATCGACAGCCTCGAGAAAGCCAAGGCCGACCTCAACGTCGCCCTCGACACCCGCGGCAAACAACTCGCCGACGCCGCCACCCGCGAAACAGACCTCAAAAAGGAACTCTCCGCCGCCGGTGAACGCGAAACCTCCATGAAAGGCAGCATGGCCGCCCTCGAAAAGGAAAAACAGGACCTCACTAACGCCATCGCCACACGCGCCACCGAACTCAACGAGCTCAAAAAAGGCCTCGAAGACCTCACCAAGGCCTACACCGAACAGCAGGCCCGCAATAATTCCCTCGCCAAAACCAACGAGGCCCTCGCCAAAGAAAAAACCGACCTCATGTCGGCTCGCGATTCCCTCCAGAAACAAATCGACGAACTCAGCGCTCGCCTCAAGGAACTCATGGAACGCAACAAGGCCCAGCAAAGCGCCATGGAACAGCTCCAGAAAGAACGCGACGCCCTCGTCGCCGAACAGAAGGCCCTCACCATCCGCGCCGAACAAGCCGAACAGCAGAGTGTCCTCATCAAAACCGAACGCGACCAGTTCCACCAGATCTCCAAAGACCTCATCGGCCGTCTCGACTCCCTCACCCGCAAAATCCGCACGCTCGAACAGGACTTCTCCTCCCTCAGCGGCGGCAGCGGCTCCGCCATCATCACCCAACCCTGACCAAAGGCCACGGCACTCCGCCGGATTCTAACACCGCCTTCAAGGCCATGGTCCCCCGCTCGCCCCCACGGCAGCGGCCGGGATCATGGCCTTTTTCCTTTCCAACCCACACTTTCTCCTTCTTCCGGAACCGCACACCGTGACTTTCTAGCAAATCACGGACCCACCCTCACTTCGCCGTGTCCTCCATCTCGAAAATCTTGATCTCCTCCGGCACATCCTCCCCCTTCTCCTCTCCCTTCCCCACCGCACCCTCAGCCTTGCCTCCCTCCGGCTTCCCAACCCCGCTCTTCCCAGCCACCGCCTTCGCCACCTCACGCTTCACCTCCCCCTCTGGTCCCCCCGCCGGCACCCCGCCACCCCCAGCCTTGCCCGCAAAACTCGCCACCAACTCCCGCTGCCGCTCCCGGTCCCCCTCCAACCGCGCCTTCTCCCCACTCGACTCCGGCCACTCACACTTCGGCACCGCCCCCGACTTCCATGACCCCACCTCCGTCCCGAACTTGAAAAACCTCACCCACACCCCGCGCAACCGATCCCGCTCGGGCTGCCCGCTGAACCCGTTCGACCTCGTCTTGTCCACCTGATGCCCACGCGTCATCACCTTCACAGACTTCCCATACGCCAGCGCCGGCAATTCCTCGTCCCCAGCCTTGAACATCAGCTTCCTCACATTGAACCACGACCCGATCGGATCCACACGGTCATCCAGAAACACCCGGTAACACACCCGAATCCCATCCACCGTGTTCAGACACCGGTTCGCCACCGTCACCTCATAACCACGCAACCCCGGCCCCTCCTCTCCATCAGTCCGCGCCACTTCCTTCTCCGCCTCCCGACACTCAAATCGATAGTCAATCGCCCCGGGATCCGTCGCCATCCACTGCAGAATCACCGTCTGATCCTCCCGGCTGAACTGCTTCAGCGGCACCGGCACTTCCTTCCGATCCATCCGCACCAATATGTTAGTCCCCCGCGCCTTCACCAACTCAGCCTCCATCGCCCGCCCCTTCACATCGTGAAACGTGCGAACCTCCGCACCAGCAGGCACTCCAATCATCAACAGCAGAAAAATGCACTTCATAGGTCTCAATCATTCAGGATAGACGCTCCATAAAGCGGTCCCCGTTACACCTCCGCTCTCCTCAATTCCAAAAATCGTCACTGGCTCCGCCGCCACAGCAGCGCCCACAGAGGATCCACAGGACCCATCTCCATGAACGTCCGCCGCCGCAACGCAGGATCCTCCCCCGCCATCGCCACCTTCACCCCGCGCTTCCCAGTCACCGCTGCCACCCTCGCAGCCGCCTCCGCCGCATCCGGCCACTTCGCCACCGCCGCCGCCAGACGCTCAGCCACCACCGCCTCGCCATCCCCCTCGCGCATCGCCTGCACCACCGACAAAAACCGCGGAAACGCCGCCTCCCCGACAGGCTCCCCAGGCGCAGGCAGCTTCAACACCACCGACGCAAGATACGGACTGTCCGGCGCAGCACGCAGCGCCGCCTCCAGCACCTTGTGCGCCTCCACACTCGCAGGCTCATAAAACGTCCCCGACCTCAGCCACCGCTCCGCAATCTCCGCTATCGCCGATGATCGAATCGGCTCCGCCTCCGCACCCGCACCCTCCGCCGCCGCAAACGCCTCCTCATACCTCCCCAGCAGAATCTCCGCACCCGCCCTCTCCAACGCCCCAAGCGCCGGCTGCCCATCCAGCGCCGCTCGCGCCATCCGGTCCCTCACCTCCGTGTTCTGCACCGCATGCGCCGCCACAGCCGCCAGCAACGCCTGCCGCGGTGACGCCCCAGCACCAGGCTCAAGCACCTTCAGCGCAGCCTCCGCCTTCCCTCCCATCAACTGCACCCACGCCCCCACAAACAGCTCATCCCCCTCGCCACCAACCGCCACCCCTTCCGCCATCCTCGCCCACTCAGCAGGCGTCCGCATCCCCAGATACAACCGCCTCGCCACATCCCGCAACGCCTCCATCCCAGTCTCCCCAAGCGCCAGCCCAAGACAGTGATCCGCATCCCGTCGCCACTTCACCGCCGCTCCAGCCTCCCCCTTCTCAATCGCCAGCAACCCAACCCCATCCAGCAGCCCCGCATCCCGCAACCGATCCCCAGGCGCCTCAGGCGCCACCGCCGTCCTCACCACCACCATCGTCCGCCGTGGCTCCGGATCTCCAGACACCAGCACCTCCGCCGCCGTCCGCGCCGCCAGATTCGCCCGCTCCACAGAAGTCACCGGCCGCGCCCACACCGGCAGCAGCAGCACAGCCACCGTCACCACCCCGGCAGGTGCCGCCAGCAACACCCGCAACCACAACCTCGGACTCTCAATTCGCACAGACTTCATGGCGCAGTAGGGGCAATAATCCGCCGCGACCGCAACTGCACAATCAGCGCCTCATGCGCGTCATGAAACAATCCCGCAATCCCAGCCTCCGCCACCGCAGGGATCGGCGCCGTCGCCGACGCAAATAACTGAATCCGAAACGCCATCGGCACATCCACCGAATCCCCAAACCGCGTCAGCAGCGTCCCCTTCAGATTGTCATTCTCAATAAACCGCCCATCCGCA
>Ga0315905_10004560_pt1 | contig 14162 bp, 9 predicted proteins | sample LakEriMetagenome_5_FD_203522 | JGI IMG/M metagenome (GOLD analysis project Ga0315905, IMG submission 203522) | Freshwater fungal communities from buoy surface, Lake Erie, Ohio, United States - Buoy 4 MA121 | ecosystem: Environmental > Aquatic > Freshwater > Lake | place: USA: Lake Erie, Ohio... | reverse complement strand
AAAAATTTTGCCCGAATCTCGATTCAGTCAACCATTGTACCATGTATGGGAGCGCCGGTCCCTTGAACCGACACCCTTTGCTATTTATAGCAAGAGGCCAATGTAATTGAATAACAATTACTCACCCTTGTCGAGAAAACACAAATTTTTTACCTTGTAAAAGAATTTGCTCGATTCGAGGATAACTTAACTTTAAGAACTGGACGTTTCCTGGGGGCGGGCAGGTGGAAAGGTAGGAAGGGACATGACGACCTTCAGCGAGAGCGACATACGGGAAGCGTTTCAAACATTTGACCGCGATGGCAACGGCTTCATCGGTACCGCTCACGTTGCTGCACCCGCCTTCTCATCGCCCTCACGCTCTCCTTTGTCTTCTGCTGTTTCTGTCCTGTAGGTTTCGCACCCCGGGCGAGCGCGCAAGCGCCTGACAGGAATGTGGCGGCATCCCGCGTGCGTGTGCGTGCTGTTGTGCTTGGGTCCAGGGGCGTCGGACCTGCACAACACATATCTAGCTATCAATGAGAATCTGACAGATGACGAGGTGGACGAGCTCATCCGCCTCTGTGACCACGACGGCGACGGACAGGTGCGCCTCGGAAACTACGCACTGCTACAGCATTGCCATTTGCGCTCCAGACGTACACGCACGCGCGAGTGCGCACGCTCGCTCGCGTGCGCATACACGCACAGATGGCGACGCAGAGGCGGTATCGAGCCTGAGCGTCGTGTGGCGGTGGTGCGACAGGTGTCGTATGAAGAGTTTCGAAAAATGGTGCTGGATTTCAACAAGAAAGCAGCAGGGCGTTAACTGCTTGATCCGGCACCATTTTTCGAGTAAACCCCCGCGTGCATGTGCGCATGTGCACATGCACATGGGGGTTTATTCAAAGCAACGGCCAGGAATCAGTTGGACGCTGGGCGCGAGCGCGTGACGCCGGCATCCGTTGACGCCGGCATCGGTTGATGTCGTCGAGCTTCTCACCCCTATCTCTCCATGCTACTGTACGCCTGGAGGATCGGCAGTTCCAAGTCTGGCTTCCGTGCACCCAAGTTTGCTCCCCCACGGTCATTCCTAGAAAACGCTAACGTGCGCCCCACACTCGCAGACACACGCGCTACACGTGTGCATGATTGCATGAGTGCATGCACATGTATAGCGCATGGCTTGTGCAGGTGTATCGAGTGTGAGTGCTTGCCATGTAGATGTGTGTGCAGGATAGAGCGAGCGAGAGGAGACGGATGGAGAGTCTGGATATGCGCTAGAGTTGATGGAATGGAGGCGTTGCAATATGATGCCAGGTAGGCGTGCCACGTAGAGAGCGTGTTCAAGTATGTAGAGAGCGTGTTCAAGTATGTAGAGAGGGGCACACGCACCGTGCATGTGATTTTGTACATACACACTGAGAGTTACAGTGGGGTACATGGAGGACATGGGTACATGCAGGACATAGGTACACGGATGGGGTAACGATGGGAATGAGAAAAAAGGAAAAATAGCATGTTGCTCAGGCATGCCAAACACCGTCGCGGTGGCCTGCTGCACCGTGTTTCTGCGAATCTTCTTCCTGCTACAATCCTGGTGATGCGCGTGAAGCACCTGTAATCATAGGCGCTAGAGGAGCTAGCACCTGCAATCAGAGGCGCTAGAGGAGAGCAAGTGCCCAACGCCAGATTGTGTAGCGGTTGTGTCATATTAAAAAACATTTCAGGACGCAAAACGATGCCAGTGATGAATTCCCCGGCCTTTTGCGCTTATTTTCCCCGGCCCTGTGCGGCTTGGTCGACATTTCGTTAGTGCACAACGCGCCCTGCTCCCTCTCCGGACGCGCGAGTGGTGCCAGTTTGAGGAGAGAGCTGCGCTGGTGGCGAAGGCGCCAAGCTAGGGGCAAAACAAAGGCAAACCAGAGCCAAAGCGCTCAAAGGAGTGGAGGCGTCGCGCGGCAGGCGGCAAGGCTGGCACTGCCCAAGGCTTCCACTCGCTTGCCGGTTGGATATACTGGGCGGTTGGATACTTGACGGTAGGATACTTGACGATATCCGCCGACGGTAGGATACTTGACCATGTCCGCCCTTTTGCTCGTGCCATATTGGTTCGATACTTGACGGTATTCACCCTAGAGCTCGTAGAGCTGTACTTGCCTAGCTGTACTTGCCTAACGGTATTCGCCCTTGAGCTGGTACTTGCCTTTGTTTTCACCCGCCTGTTCAAAGTCACAAAGTTCGGCCAGGATGGTCTTTAGATGGCTCTCCGGTTGCTGCGTCCGCTCCTTGAGCTCCTGTGTCACTCATGAAACATCAACACACTCTCCGGTTCCGGAGTCCGCTCCTCGAGCTGAAGCACGCACGTGCAATCCCTTTTGTGTGGAAAGCAAATCTTTCCTCACTTTTGCCCTTTGCTTCACTGTTGCCCTTTGCTTCATGGCTTCACCGATGCATGGGTGCACGCACGCATGGATGGTTGCTTGCAAGCAACCTCCACACTGCATGCATCCTTGCAAGCAACCACCCACACCCACCGATGCATGCACACACAAGCATCCCTGCACAGACAAGCATCCTTGCCCAATTCCTGCACTCGTGCGTGCACGTGCGTGCGCATGCGCATGTGTGAAAGCGATGCTGAAAGAGAGGATGTGCCAGTGCCAGTCCCTCAGTTGGCGCCTATGCCTCCGCCGCTGCCACTGTCCCTCAGCCATCTTTGATGTTTGTGTCTCCATAGAAAGAAAAGGAGAGAGGGGGAGAGGGGGAGAGGGAGAGAGGGAGAAAAGCAGAGAGGGAGAGAAGAAGAAGAAGACAGAGAGAGAGAGAGAGAGAGAGTGGGCAACAACAACAAAAACCTTAAAGTTCCACCAGGCAGATTCACGGAAGAGGTCGAAGACGAGGTTGCGGACCTCATCGGTGTCGCGCTTCTCTGTGCGCGCCTCCTGCACACGGCACACTCTCCGCACATGAGCTGATGATAGCATGATACCATGCAGCGCCATCGCGCCATGCTCATAACATTGAACGATGCTGGCATGCATGCATCGCAGGATGGATTGGAATTGGTCTCGTGCTTCATGGAATTGGTCTCGTGCTTCAGCCAGTGCTTCCATGGGGCCTCTGGCATTCAGGGTGTGCGTGTAGGCTTGAATCTCGACAGACACTTGTCGCAGACACACGCACTGACAGACACACTTCTTGACACACGTGTAGGGTTGACTCTGGAAGACTGCAAACGCACAGCTTGCACCGCATTTTGGCGCCGGGCGTCGCGCCGTGCTTCCGAGTCAACAGGCGTGCATTTCGTGCTCTCTTGTCAAGAGGCGTGCATGGCGTGCTCTCTTGTCGCGAGGCGTGCATGCCGATAAGCACAGACACCAACATGAACCAATATAGAGACTACGCCAGATATGCGGGACACGAACTGCCACCTCTGCAAATACCATACGAACTGGCATCTCTGCGAATACGAGTCTTCTGATACTTCTGACACCAGTTCGTGTGGTATTTGCAGAGGTCTTCTGATACTTCTGACACCAACACACACACACCAGACAAGTACCGTCTTCTGGAGGCGACGCTCCTTGACGAGCTGCTGCCTGTCATTGATCTCACGCTGCTGGAGCGGTCGTTGTCCCGAGTCTGGCGTCCACATGCGCGTCGCCAACACAGCCCATGCAACAGCCCACGCGCGTGTGAGGGAGAGAGAATGGATGAGCACGGCATGAGCTAGGTGCTGCATTACAGCGATGGCAAAGCGGGAGCATGCACTGCAGGCTACGGCGTGAGCTAGGTGCTGCATACAGCGATGCGGTGCTCAGCAAAGAGACGGGGCAAGGAAGGGGCATACACTGCAGGCGCTTTAACGCACTGCAGGCGCTTTGCCCAGACAGAAAGAAGCAAAGACAGCACGCCACGGCTGCTCACATGCACCGCCCTCGTCCTCGACAATGACAGGTGGCAGCAGCCTTTGGGCCGATGCCATTGCAGCCGATGCGGCTGCAGCTCTACTGGGTTTCACCACGAAGTGCCCTGCTACCGTCGCTGCCACCTTGAGCCGCCTGCTGCTCTCTCCGTTCTGTAGCATGAAATGCATAAGTGTTGCCAGCCGTGGACCTAAGTGTGTGTTGCTCGTTGACCTCAGAGTCTTGACTCCGAGGTCAACGAGCAACACACAACCAAACAAATTTTTGCAACTGGTCCAAGGGGGGGCAAACCGCTTCGAAGACGTGCGTTTCAGTCAGGATGTGAAGATGGGGGGCGTGCCCGGTATTCCAGCCCCCCTCCGATTCCACGGTGAACTTGCCACCCTTTTCGTCGTGTAGGATCCCGTTGAGGATCCCACTGGACCCGGCGCCGCGCTTGGTCTTGTCTTCGCTCAGCTCCAGGCGGCCCAGCGTGGATGCCCGCTCGGCCTTGGACTTGAGCTCGCGCGCCCTGTCCTCAAACTTTGGGTTTTTGGCAGCCTCCTGCGTGCGTGCAGGGGTGAGGTGGGAGGACGCGTTGGCCGTGAACGAACGGGAAAGCTCGGGCATGGGCAGACGGGCGTGCGCGGCAGGCCAACTCGGCAACTCTGACGGCGCACAGACAACAAAAGGGGGGGCAGTGTGGCGGCAACCTTTTTGGCGAGACGGTATTCCTCGCATATGCGGCGCTTCTTGTACCACTCCTGTGCCACTTCGTTGGGCACGCGGATGAGCCTGGAGAGCGTGGCGCGCGCAACATCAGATCCGCGCGCACGCGACAGCAGCAGCACCAGCAGCAACAGCAGCACCAGCAGCACCAGCAGCACCAGCACCAGCCATCGATACCAGCCCTTTTGCTTCTGCAAGACATCTGCGTGGATGACTTCTGGCTCCTCTTCATCCTCCTCCTCCTCCTCTTGCTTTGCCCGCTTCGACATCAAAGCGCTTCCAGCGCTTTGATGTCAAGGACCGAATCAAGCTCTTCCACGAACTTCCCCGGCCCGCTGGTCCAGGAGCCCAAGTGGTTGTTCCTGGAGGGATGCGCCCGTCACGGCCAGCAACGGCGCAGTCGCGATTGAGCGACATTAAGGCTGAGTGGCAGGCTTCGGTACTATCGAGTGGGGCGCATTCTCGGGCGCAGACACCCGATCTCGCAGCAACCCGCCCGGGGTCGCGTGGCGGAGCAGCACAGCAGCACCGGGCCCAGGTGGCGCAGGCTCGCTCACGCCTGCAGGAGCTTGAGGCAGAGCTGCACCGCATCAACCGTTCGGGCGCCCGTGCTGGCTCCAGAGCCGAATCGCCCAGCGATGGGCCGCGCGAGCCCGCGTCTCTCCAGGATGAGGTTCGGGGCGCGTTCGTGCGCACGAAAAGAGATGATCTGGTGGCCAGCCATGCACGGCAACACTCCGACTCCCATGCAGCCTTCTTACCTAATGCCGTTGAAAAGAGGGCCGTTGTTACCAGCAGGCAAGGAACCCTTCCGCCTATTGCATGGGGGAGGAACCCGAACGCGCGACAAAGCAGTGCCTCTAGTCTGAGACGGCACAGTGCCTCCAGTCTCACCCAGTACAGTGTCGCTAGTTCTCTCGTCTCAAGTCCGCGAGACCCTGGCAAATATCGTCCTCCCTCAGGACACATAAGCCCCGGACCGAATATCAGGCGCGTCTCTCTTGCCCAACACCGCCCAACTTCAGGTCGTCCGGACGCCAGGGCAAACAGCCCGAGCTCCAGCAGGCCAAGAAGTGGTTCAATTTCGAGCGTGCAGTTTTCCGAGTTGTTGGGCAACAGGCCTATGGGTGAGGGAGGGTGGATTGCGTATGACGACATACGGGAGATTATCAATGAAGAGACCAAGAAGGTGCTTAGCCTGCACACAGTGAATAAGATGCACAAGGAAAAGAAAAAGAACTCTGGCTGGGTTGCGGGAGAAGCGGAAACTATGAAGGAGGGGCTGGAACAAAGCACAGGATCGGACGCAGCTGCGACAGCACAGGGAAGCCCGAGAGCTTCGAAGAATCCGGGTCAAGAGGCTCCTCACAGCCCTATCAGGGACGCCAGGTTGCCAGGGAAGGAGGCGAAAATGCATTCGGACGGCAAGGGCCGCAGTCCAGGACAAGACATGCCGAAATTTTTCTCCGACGGGCGGGCAAATCCGTACTACTTGCTGCGGGTCGAGCAAGCGCGCACGATCACAATCTTGGGATTTGGTGGCTTTTCACGGCACAGCTTGATTCGCTCCAAGATGATTCTTATCCTCAACGACGGCTACTGGCAGGCGCTCTTTAATACGGCCGCAATTTTGAATGGGATGTATATTGCTGTGTTCCCTTCCTTTGATCAGGCAGTGCTGGATGAATGGGACGCCGTTTTTGAAACGGTTGACGCCTCCTTCATGGCCATTTTCTACTCCCAAATGATCGCAGGGTGGATTGCATGGGGTTTCTATGGAAGGGACACTGCGTGGTGGAATCGCGATTTCTTCCACCGACTTGAGTTTTTGATTTTTCTGGTCTCTGTCTATGAGCAGTTGTCAGTACGGCTGCTGCATGTGCAAGGCTTCACGCTACGACCACTGCTGCTGCTGCGCATATTCAAAGCCATGATAGGCTTCCAACGGTTTGCGAGCGTCAAATCCATTCTCCTCACAATCTACGAGGGCAGCGAGAAGCTGGTTGTAGTGTTTGGAATCTTCCTGGCGTTCCTGGGTATCTTTGCCGTATATGGCATGGGCACGTATCGGAGCTCTTTTTCCCGGCGCTGCGTGATGCTGCCCGTGCCTGTCCCAGCGTGTGCTTCCGATCAGAGCACAGACTGGAATAGAACCTGCACCTTCAGCGGTGAGGATGAAAACGTTGTGTCAATGGAGGGCAGAGATGCGGTTCAGCCGGGGTATCCGTGGGTCCAGCCATGCAAAATTTACGCTCCCATTGATCCAAGCGGCTACGAGGGCGAATATCCCAAAACGGCAGGAGGAAACTACCACACGTGCCAACTGGACCAGTTTCGCAAGGGGCTACCTGTAACCCAGGTCTGTGAGCCCGTAGGCAACCCTCAGAGTGGATACCAGCACTTCGACGACATCAGCGGTGCCGTCCTCGCCACGCTGCAGGTAGCGATACCAGGCTCATCGTACGATGTCCTCCACCTAGGGTTGCAGTCGGAAAGTGACGCCAGTCCTACCACATACGTCTTCATCCTGTGTATATCGGTCTTTCTCACCTTTCTGGTCTCAGAGCTCTTCTTGGCGGTCGTGATCGGTACATTTGCAGGCGTACGCGAACAACAAGCTGCCCACGCAAGAGACCGCGAAGTGCAACGTAAAAAGCTGCTCGAGGCTGAATGGAATGCGTGGGATTCATGGCGAGCAGAGAGGGTATTCCAGAAAGAAAGCTCGGAATCTGCATCACATGCAGGACTCAACGGTCATAGTTCTAAGTCCAGCATACTCTCGGATCCAGGCGGGCCGGGCTCGACAAACAGACCCCCTCGTCCCTCGCGCCCAAGGCCACTCTCGGCGCACACGCTCGGTTTAAGATGGCAGGACGTTGGTCAGGATCCCCCAAGGGGGCGCACGGAAATTAGGCATGAAGCACTGGAGGAGCTGATACAGACAAAGCTCGACAAGCTTTACGGGGAGTTGCTAAAGACAAAGCTGTCGCCCGGCCAGGAAATTGTGGTTGAGTTGACCAAAGATGAGTATTCCGACCTGAATGCAATACACGCATGCATTGTCACGGATGTAAGCTGCATAAAAGTGGGCGATAGGTATCTATTGCCTGCTGCGCCATCTGGAGTCGATGATAAGGAGGCTCTGCATGACGAAAGTGATGAGGAGGAAGGAGCTGCGGGAAAAGGCGGTTTTATGCGCCTCGACGTGATGGCCAGGGCCCAACTGCAAGATATGAGACTTAAACGCGTGGTGTGGGCAACAATCGTGCTCCACGTGGTCACCATCGCGGGCCTCGCCAACGAACTCAATCCCGTAGTATTCTACACTCTGGACATCATTTGTAATGTTGTGTTCGTGCTTGAAGCTTGTTGTCGCCATGTCGCCCTTAAGGGGCTCAAAGGCGTCTTGTTTAATTTTGGGGCGCGTAACGAAGTCATCCTCGTCCTCCTGACGCTGATTGGGTATGCCGCTCGTTGTTTGTGTGACGTGAGCCTGTGTGAACACGCCTGCAGCGCCGGCACGCCAGTTTTAGTTGAATGTTTTCGACGACTCGCTCGTCACAGCGCTTCGCACGCGCCGCGTGCGCCGGCGGCGCATGCCGATTACAGCGGCCTGCTGAATGGCGCAAGCATGTTCTACCGCCGCCGGCGGGGCGCGGGCAATCGTTCTGCATCACTGCTCTTTTGTCCGCGCTAACAGTGCACGCTCGCTCCAGCCTGTGGTGTCTGTGCATGGCCATGACCGCACGTCGAGTCGCACACATCAAACGCCGCCAGCCCTACACTAACTTGTTGGTGGTGCCCTGTCGCATCTACATACACCCAGGTATATCTTCGGCTATGAACTTCTCAGGCTCCTGCCCGTATTGCGCATCTACCGTCTAATGGTCTTTCTCCCGACCCTAGCAGACCTGCTAGAAAGCGCGGTGACCAGCTTTACTCAACTTGGGGATCTTTGCATCTTTGTCTTTGCCTGTGTGTTGTGCGCCGGAGTCACGGGGCGGTATCTCATTGGAACGGACATGGATGCTCTGACGAGATCTAGCTTCGGCACGTTCCTGGTGGCGATGTTGACCGTATTTCAGCTTTTTATTGGCGACGCTTACACCGACATCGTCTACGCATCGCTCGCGTCTCAGGACTCTGCATACGGCCGATTTGGCGCTTGTTTCTTTGTGCTCATTTGGGTTTTCATCGCACAGTTTCTGATCAAGAACCTCTTTGTGGCCGTGATCATTGAAAACTTCCAACTTTCACGCAGCATCCTCAAGACTCACCAGCCCGGGTACTGGGCAGCGCTACGGAGCTCCGCGAATGCCTCATGGTCTAAGTTCAAGTATGTTGGTTTCGTACGTCGCGAGGGGTTGCGTCTGGATAAGGAGGGCAACATAAAGGTAGTGCAGAATCTTGCTCTAGGCGTCAACTACGACGAGCTCGTCGCCTCTACCCAATTCAACCCGGAGATCCAGAAATTGGTCTGCGATGTGCTTCCATCCAAGGCGGTCCTGGATGCACACGCACAGGAACATAAGCCAGAACGTGTTCTCTACTGTCTGCAACCGAACAATCCGATTCGACGCTTCTTTATCTACATTTTGAAGCAGCCATTGTTCGATACAGTGGTCTTCGGATCCATTGCATGTAGCTGTGTTTTACTTGTCATCGAGCCCGCGTACGAGAAACTGCCGAAGAGCGCTGAAGATCCATCACTGGTCACACCGCCAATCCCGTTGGCACTCATTCAATTGATGCAGCTGGCATTTACTGGGCTGTTCGTGGTTGAGTTCATTTGTCGCATCATTGCAGTTGGTCTGTGGCAGACCAGGCACGCCTATTTGAAGTCGGGATGGAACGTAATGGACACAGTCGTGCTAATGCTTGCCATCATCGACGAGCTTCGGGTTTTCGAGAAAGGAGAAGTTGGTAAGATAATGCGATTGACCCGTGCCCTCCGCCCTCTCAGACTTATGAAGCGGAACGCTGGCATGAAGCTGCTTGTCGACGCCCTCATCGGGACGCTGTATCCTTTGATGTATGTGCTGCTCTTTGCCTGCATAAACGCCCTGGCGTTTGCATTGGTAGGCCAGGGGCTCTTCCGCAATTTGCTGGACCGCTGCAGCGCTCCTGGCGCCGAGTACCCTGCAGGCAAAATCGAGTGCAGCGGATTTCACGTGCAGGAGAATGGCATTGTGGTACAGAGGGCATGGGTGAAACCGTGGACCACATTTGACACACTCCCCGCTGCATTGTTCACTTTGTTTCAGTTCAACACTTGCAAGTACGTCTTTCCCATGCAGAACGTGATGGATATCACAGAGAAAGACATCTCGCCTCAAGTGCGATACTCGGAACTAAACAGCCTGTTTGTGGTCGCGTATCTCCTCTTCGCCTCGCTTTTCATCATGCAACTCTTTGTCGGCTTCATAGTTGATGGGTTCTACTCGAAAGGAGACGACTCTGAAGCGGAGGCGAAATACGGCCGAATACTGCGTGCCGTGCGCGAATTCTCCCCACATTATGAAAGATACTTGTCGCCTCAGAACAAATTCTCTCGTGCTCTGCGCTACGTGGTTGACACCCCTGTGTTTACGGGTCTTTCTATGTTATCTGTATCCGTCAGCATTTGTTTTATGCTCGCCGACCACCAAAATCCGACGCCAGAATTCAAACAAGCTTATGAATTGCAAAATGTCGTTGCGTTTTGGGTCCTGTTTGGCGAGACGGTGCTTGTAGTCATGGCATATGGGCCACAAGGCTGGCTCAATGATGGATGGAAAGCTTTTGATCTCTTCATTTTGATGGGCTCTGCTGCTGGCGTCATCAGTTCACGCCCAGACGTAGAGACTGTGTCGCGATGCTTCCGAGTATTTCGTATCATAAGGCTGATGAAAATGTACAGGCCCATCCGCATTATTCTCAGCACGATCGTGACGTGTTTGCCGCAGCTTATCAACCTCGCTGGCCTCCTCTTCTTATTTTGGACAATTTGTGCCGTAGTTTTCGTGCGGCTGTACTCCACTACGAAGTTCGGCATCAGGATGGGCCCCACAGCCAGCTTCCGCACTTACCCCGAATCCTTGGTCACCGTTTATCAAATGGTCACTGGCGATCAGTGGATGCTGATTGCGAGTGACTGCAGTGTTGTCTGGCCGGAGTGCACACCGGTCTTTACGCCGGACCACCCAGAGTACCACTACCAAGGCCCGGCTTATGAGTTTGGAGACTGCGGAAGCTCTTTGGCGCCGGCCGTGTTCTCGCTTTTCATGATCTTGTGCCAGTCAATTACGCTCAACTTGTTTATCGGAATGATTCTAGATAACTTCTCCTTTATCACCGAGGAAGTGCGTGAATCACACACTGACGAAGATCCAAACAGTGTGTCAATTCATCATATTCGACAGCTGTCAGATGTGTTCAAAGTCTATGACTTCACGCGCTCGGGCATGGTGGCGATTTCGAATCTGCATCGTATCCTGCTCGATTCGCCAACGCCACTCGGCTTTGGCGGAGTGTATGGGCCCAAGCAGGATGCGGCACGAAAAATGATCCGTGCAGAACTCAATGTACGAGTCACGGCCAGAGTGCGTGAGAGTCAGAAACAGTTCGTCATCAAAAAACTTGCGGGATTTTTGGTGCGCACGCTGTTGGGAGGAATCGAAAAAAATGTAAATGTTTTCAAGTCCATGTCCTTTGAGGATTACATATCTACGCTGATAAGTTGGAGAACGCCAATGTTTATTCCCCGGGCGCTTAGGATTTTCCGCGCTGCCGGCATGCCCGAGACCCTTGCGATGACTCAGGCCCTAATGATTCGTGACTTTTTATGGGACATTGGCCCGTCCAAACGCCGAAAGCAAGAGGTCAATCGCGTTATTCGACAGCGGCGCACATTTTTGCGATGGACCATGCACGATAAGGCTTTCATCCGTTACCGCCTCCACAAGATCGAGGAGCATGAGGAGCGAGCAGCCAAGGCTCAACGCAACGTAGTTTTCCGCAACATTGCTCATTCACAGCCTACAAGCGCGAGCTATGCGCTCATGACACCGCTCGAGCAAGTGCCCAGTACCTTTATCAGTATTCCCGAGGCAGTCCTTGAATATCTCAAGGAACCCGTCGTCCAAGTGTCGCATGGTATCGAAAGTTTCCTCGCAATGACACAGGGCCGGTATACTATTAAGAGCGGGACGACTAACGTGCGCCGGCAGCACTATGTTTTGTGTCGCTTCATTGATGATCGCACTGTCAAGGACAAGAAGTGGGGCGTCATGGTCTTTCTTGCCGACTTCACCAACGTCTCTCTCATTCCCCTGTCCCTAACTTGCGTTTGCGTACTTGGTGTTACCCTGTTTGGTGTAAGTTTCAAATTGAATCACAGCTGAAACAACCCCTTTTTTCTGTTCTACAGGTGGAGTATGACATGTGGACTGAAATTAAAAGTGAGTTCGACGTGTTTTTCAAACCCAAAACCAAAAGGGATCAAGTGGACGCAGAACCTCCTCAGTGGCGCACTGTCGACATGAAATTGAACAAGCAGCGTTTGGACACGCTGAAGCAGCGTCTTAAAAAACCGATGAGCAAAGATGAGCTCGCGCTCCGTCGTCGCGCCGCCTTGATCGGTAAACGACTCATTAGTCACCACCACATATTTTGGATCAATCTGCTGGCGTGAGAACTCGAGAGCATAGAGACAAAAACAGATAGGTTCTCACAGACACACGCACACACAGGTACGACAGCAGATGTTGACTATGACTCAGAGTTTACAGTTTTCCATCCTCGCGAACTGACCGGCATCGGCAGTCTGTTGGCTATCCACTCGCATTATGTTGCACCGGTCTCGTGTGTTACTTGTTGAAGTGTATTACTTGTTGACTTGCTTGCATGCACAGAAGGAATCGTTCGTTTTTAACCTTGTGCATCCTGTTTTGAGCGATCCCACGCCCGCAAGCAGACCAATTCCCACATGCGTACATTGGTGACTTGGGGACGCAAAAACAAAAACAGGAAACGGCTGGAGGTGAAAACACGACAGAAGTCAGACTCATTCTTGGGACACATCCTTTGGACCCCCCCGATTTGAGGTCCTCTGTCCATCATTCTGACAACACGCAAACAGATTCAAATACGATTCATGCCCGTGTACTTGTGTTCGGATGTTTCTTGAACTCTAATCATCCGTAATGGCAATGATCATTTATATTGTTTCTTTCTTTTCTCCTTTTCCTCTTTCCTACTATTTTCTCACCCTCTCCTCCCTCTTTCTTTGTCCCTTCCCCACCTTCAACCTATCAGGCTGAAATTGTTGCGAGACGTTGGATTGCATAAATGTGAGGATGCAGTCGTGCAGGTATGCCCATGGCAGTCCTCAATTCTTTCATTGGCATTTTTTCTCCTGTCCCCATCTTTGACAGTCTACACTAACAACAACACTAACACGTTTGCACTTGCAGGTGCTGGGCTTCGTGCCGAAAGGACCACCAGAGGACGAGACGGGGGATTTTTCTGAGGATGATCATGGACAAGCATTCCAACAGCTGGCAGTCGACGTCGAGAGTGAGAAAAACGACGAGAGCGCTGCCCCAAGCAGGGGTGATATTTCGGAGAGTGAGGACGAGTCTGCCCAGGCCCAGCGCACGTCTTGACCGCACGCCTCATCAATGTGTAAATGATTTAGATGCCCTACAAAAGAGACTTGTATTATGCTGAGGACGCACGTCGTATCGCACATCCGTAATGATAAATAAAAAAATGCACGAAATCGCGAAACCCATAGCAAACTTGCGACCACTCTGGCTGCGATGACCTTCGAACCTTCGAACCGACCCCTCCGACGTGAATGTATTTGCCATCGGGCAGGTCAGGTTTGAGAAGGGATAGAGTGCTCAAAACTTGTCATTGTCTCAACGAAATGACAAAAACATGACGAAAGAGGTGACTGGATCTTTTAGTGTCCGGAAAACTGGTGTATTGTAGCCCACGAACCCAAGAGCAATGTAGGAAGTTGGCAATGCCACACTGTGACATGAGCCCATGCAAAATCCACGTAAGTAAGAGCTAGACCAATTTTCGACAAGTTTCGGCCCGAAGACAACGTATTGACCTGCCATGAAAGAAATCAGTAGCGAAGGAGGTAAAGAAAGGATGATCTCTCGTGAGGCTTGAGTGACTTGAGGCCCTGAATGTCATTTACGAGGACCTTTGCAGCATCTTTTCGATCTTTGCCACCGTATTCAGTGTTGAGGGGCATGGGTAGAAAGGTGGAGGAATTAGCGTAATAGGGTAATGGATAGAGCGTGACTGGTTGCAGGATATAGCACAGTCAGCGTAGTAGGGTGTAGGACATACTAGTGACATAGTAGGGTTCAGGGTATAGCGTGGCAGGGTTCAGGGGCTAGGGTGCAGGGGTTTAGAAGTACAAACATTTCGGGGGGCATTTGATCCCATTTGTTCTCCTTGCACATGGTGCCAGCGCGTTCTTGCACGTCGTCGAGTATGTGCCCTGCACACCACAATCGTGATTGTCACAGTCATATGCCTGACCCT
>Ga0315905_10004558_pt1 | contig 14163 bp, 8 predicted proteins | sample LakEriMetagenome_5_FD_203522 | JGI IMG/M metagenome (GOLD analysis project Ga0315905, IMG submission 203522) | Freshwater fungal communities from buoy surface, Lake Erie, Ohio, United States - Buoy 4 MA121 | ecosystem: Environmental > Aquatic > Freshwater > Lake | place: USA: Lake Erie, Ohio... | reverse complement strand
GAAAAGTTTCGAAACTACTCATCAAAATTGAAAGCTCGGAGTGCTGCGCTGAGCCCTGCGCTGAGGTGCAAGTCTTTCCCGATCCATCCCCCCTCGCGCTCTCGCTCCTTTTTTGCGGCGAGGCGCACGCAGCGGGCGTGCACTTGACGCAGCGCGAGGAGTGAACTGCCTCGGGCTAGCCCTCGGGCACAAGAGTGGAAGCTGAACAGCTGGGGAGCTTGGCGAAGGCTGCCAAAGCTGCCAAGGCTGCGGCAGGAGTGAACTGACGCAGGAGCTTGGCGAAGGCTGCGTTTGCGCTCGCGTGACGGAGTCGGGTCGCAAGATGTTCAATTAGAGATATTTTGCTCTTAGCTTCTTTCAGGAACTTGCGGCGGAAAAATGAACTCCTACCCCAGCATGGACAATTGGGACTTCTCATCGAGCACCTCAGCATGGAAGAAAGATCATCAGCACAGCACTGTCAACAAGCCAGCCAAAAAGACCCCTGCCCAAGCAGCCGCTAGCCAGACGACGACCAAGCCTACGCCCGCGTCCAAAGCAAAGGGCACGCGGCCGGCACAGCCTTCTCGAGCTGCGAAAAGCACCAAAGCTAAGAAGTCTCGACGCGTCGCGTCGTCCGACAGCGACTCCTCCCAACACGACGACGATTCCGCAGACGCAGACTGGTGATCCTGCTCAGCGCTGGCGCACCTAACTCGGCTGTGCGTATTTGACTGGCACCAGTCTGTGGTGAAAGACAGGGTGAGCTCTGCTGCAGAATCGAGCGATAGTAGCCAAAGTGGTTGCCGCGGCAAAGGCCTGCCGCAAGATCATGATCGCAATGCAGTAAACACCAACATAATCCGAGTCAAATGCATTCCACCTCTCCCCAAGTGGGACATGAGAGTTAACGAGCGAAGTGAGAGGGAAGAGAGAGGAGGACCCAAAGAGGCGAAACTCTAATAAAGGGATAGAGCCTCCTTTCAGGACCCAAAGGGGGGGCAGGAGGGTTTAAAGACCGGCCAAGCTCAAGACCACCACGCTCCACCTGAAGACACCTCGCCTCTTTAACCCTTCGCCTTAGCGCTGTTGCGTGATATCAGAAGAGTCTGACGGCTTCTTGCTGCACAAGATCAATGTCAAGACTGCTCTTGCGCAATCCGACCGTCCGAAATCCGCTCCGAAGCCGCCCGTCGACCACTCAGAGAGCGCAAGAGAACAAAACCAAGACACACGAAGACTCAAATTAAAGTGTAATGTATAAAGACCCGACAGGAAAGTTAAAATCTCAACTCGGTGCACGGTAATGAAAGCGAATACGATCTTTCGCCCCTCGCGCGCAACTGCCCTCACGCCATGACAAACTGTGACTCCCACATGCTGTTGCAACGTTCTTTGAGCTCTCTGTCCCAGGGGGAACTCCCCACCTCCTCCTTGATTGCGCTTTCTTCCCCTCCTCCTCCTACTCCTCACTCATCAACTTCTCCTCCCCCCACCCCGCAGGAGGGAGGACGACAGGTGAGAGCTGCCTCAGCCTGCACAGCAGACATAAAATGCATCCCGCGAGGAAAAAGACCTTTCTTGACCCTAAGCACACATTAAATGCATCTCACGACAGCCCTGCAAGAAGAAGCGCATCTCCCGCCTGCTCTCACTAGATTTTGACTCGCCGGCATCCTCGCCAGCACCGTCGCCCGCATCCCTCCTTTGACTCGCGGCATCCCTCGCCCGCATCCTCCAAAAAAAAAAACTGTCATACTCATCCGCCGGCTCACCACCTCCTCCTACACCCGCGTCCTTTTCCTCATTTGATGGCGCCCTCGAAAATCGGCAGAGGCGGTGGAAGGTGATCGTCCGGAAGGACTTTAGGTTTGTAGACGAAGAGCACCTGCCCATCTTTGCTTTGCGTCTTCTTGAGCAGCATGCTCTGTGCCGCACAGATATGTCATTATGATTATTATTATTACTATCATTATCATGATTATTCACACAGATAGGGGGAAGTGCAGGTAGAAAGGGTGGCAACGCTACACATGTATACATCCGTATACATACGTAAACATACGCACTCCGCAGACATACGTTTACATACGTAAAACGCATACATACATACATATGTATACCGAATACTTATGTTTACATATGTCTGCGGAGTGAGAGTGAGTGAGTGAGTGAGAGAGAGTCAGTGAGAGGAGAGAGAGAGAGAGAGAGAGTCACACCTGGTCGTCGCTCATGATATCGACACACTGGATGAGAGCATGGGTGGGGTCGGCATCGCGGAAGGCGCAGTAGAACTTCTTCAAAGTCTCGGTCGGGAGGATCTTTGACATGTTGGTCACTAACTCTTTGCCCATCGCCGCCGAGACCGCGTTGTAGGCGGGAATGTGGCATAGGAATCTCTCGTCATTGGCCTGTTCAGTTACGAGTTATTAGTTTAGTTCTGTGAGTTATTAGTTTGGTTCAGTTAAACTCTTTGCACATTGCTGCCGAGACCGCATTCTGGGCGCGAATGTGGCATAGGAATCCCCTGTCATAGGAATCTCTTGTCATCGCCCGAGGCGCAGAGCAAGTGGGCGACAGAGATGGGCATGGGACATGGGCGAGAGGTGGGCGAAAGGGAGGGTGGAGGGTGGAGGTGGTATTGAGGTGAATGTGGGTGGGGGTGGTATTGAGGTGAATGTGGGTGTGGCGCGCGCGCACACACACACACACACAACACACACACACACACACACACACACGACCAGAGAGAGAGAGAGAGAGAGAGAGAGAGAGAGAGAGAGAGAGAGGCACACCTGGCAATTTCCCCAAGCATCGCACTTGCGATCATCAATGAGTACGATGGTGACGGGCTTTTGAGGAGCCACGTCGCCCACTTGCTCCCGCTTCTTCTTGATCAACTTGGCCACTGACAGACCATGAACCCGCGGGAAATACATAGGAAAAAGGAGAGACAGTAAGGCGAGGGGGGGGGGGGAAGAGAGAGAGAGAGAGAGATTAGCGCAAGTTATTACTACGGTCAAGGTATGTGGAGTGGAGTGCATGTGTGTGTATAGCATAAAGCGAATAGTACAACTACTAGCACCCACGACGCTTGATGCATATATCATCATGCGCTGTCTTTCCTTTTCTTTCCCTCTCTCTTGAGCTGTTGGCGTAGTATGCGCTTCATGCATACATATGAGAATGCGCATTGTTGTACAGACTCTTTATGCATGCATCATAATGCGTATTGTACAACTATTATCATCATCCATTCCTAAGTAAATAAAAATAAAATTATAAGAGTCGCACGCCCACACGCCGGGAAAACTGAGACCTCGGCCCATATCCTCCTTGCCCAATCACGAAGACAAGGGGAGGGGGGGTGGGAATGGCACAGAGGGGGGAAAGGGGTGGAAAGAAAAAAAAGACCTCGGCCCATGTCCTTGCGCTGGCCGCGCACACCAATGAGAGGGCGCTCTTGATTCTGAATGCCCAAATGCTTGCAGGCCGTGCGGTCCAGCACCTGGAGCGCATACTTGTTGGCGTCCACCACGGGCCTGCCCGAAATCTCGTGCGTGTGCGTCTGATACATGCCCACCTGCCGAGATCAAGTACCGTTTCAGAGAGAGAGAGAGAGAGAGAGAGAGAGAGCCGTTCCCCTTCCGCCACCACTCATCAGACAAATCTGAATCCACGTGCTCATACACACCTTAGAGAGAGAGGTCTACGTCAGTATAGAGAGCAATACATAGAGGACCAACGGTACAGAAAGATACATAGCCCACAGCGAGTAAGCAGCGCAGGAGCGAGCCAAGGCGAGCACAGGAGCAGGCACCGCGGGGCAGGACGCGCAATGTGTCGGACCTGGCCGTCGTCATCCGACACATCGCGCACCACTTGCCCGTCAACTTCGCGGTCCTTGTTTGTGAAGGTCCACCACTTGGCGTTGGGGTGCTTGTTGACGAACTCCTTGGCGTCCGGGCGCACGAGCACGTGCATCACGGACTCGAACGCCTTCTCCACGTCGAAGCCGTCGCAGTACGCCTGGAACTCCTTGCGGATGGTGTCGGGGACCGACGAGGGCACAAAGTTAGGGTCGTGTGACATCTCCTCCTTCCACCAGAGCACGCACTTGATGACGAGCTCCACGTCGTTGGTACCCTCGCCCACCAGCTTGCTCTGGTCGATGTCCCACACCAGGTGCAATTCGGTATCCTCGAGATACGAGAAGCTTTTGCCGTCTTCGGACTTGACCGCGCCATACACCGGAATGTCATGGTACGTGGCGACCCGGTACTTGTCTTCGAGGGCGCGAGCAAAGATGGCCTTGCCGACTGATTTAGGCGGCGAAATCGAGGGGCGCTGCTTGGTTCTATCCGCACCGGACCATGTCGTCGGCGCATACGGCCCCTGAGTTGGTTGCTTGCCTGCGTGCGTTGTCTGTCCGCCTTCTGTCGTTGCCGTTTTCTGCGCCAGCTCTCCAGGCGGACTGGAAGTGGGTGATGCATCTACGTCCATGCGTGTCGACTCTTGCACGGCCGGCTTCGTTGCCAAGCTGCCGTCTTTTGTTCGTATCGTGGGCCCCTCCACCACCTCCGTGGCTACCACCTCCGTGGCTACCAAGCGCCGCTTAGCGGCAGCGATCGTGTCGTCATCCTCTGAGTGCTGGTCGGGCGTCACCGAGCTCATGTCCTCCTGTGAAATATCACGCAGCGGTGCTTCAGTCTCCGATGTCGCGCGCACTCCTCTCCGTGCTGACATGCGTCGCGCCCACGCCCACGCACACGCCAACGCGCTCGCCCATTAAAGATACTTTCTACCCATTAGATGATGCTGCGAAGCTAGATTCGTCAGTCTGCACTGCACGTGCGGAAGGGCTAAGCACTGCACGTGCGGAAGGGCTAACGCCCCGGTCATCATAGAGTCATGACTCGGTCATCATAGAGTCACGACTAACGTCACCACCCTATCGGACTTGACCCAACACTTCAGACCCCATAGCCCGCATGCCCACCCCCACCCAAATACAAAGAAACGGGCACCTCGGAGGCTTTGCCAGCGTTCGCCATGGACTTTTCACCGAGCAGCTCTGCCAAGTCCCTGCCCGCGGTGCCCAGGTACTTATTGAGCTGCGTCTGCATGGTGACAGACGATACCTTCCAACGCTCCACCTCTTTCTGCTCCTTGGCGCTGCACTCGCGAGACGCCATGATCTTTTGCAGCATGTCCAGACGAGACAAGGCCACCCGGCAGCGCGATGCCTGCACGAGAAGCGCACGCTCCTGCGTGGCTATCATGCGCATTGACTCTGCAAGCGGCCCTTCGCACACTGCAAACGGCTGATAGCTCGCAGGCAGTCCAATCTTGCATCCTTCTGCTTGCAACTGCGCCGTCGACGCTGTTGTTGGCCCTTCGCCGATGTCCTTCTTGTCGCTGTAGGTGTACCCCAGCGTCTGTCCTATTGCGCTTGCCACCTGCTCGTCTCAGCATGTGAATATGCCAACGTGTGCCAGAGGGGACGCCGGACAGTCTAGACTACGCATGCAGGTACAAGAGTCAGACCTGCTGCAGCGGCGAAGAGACGCTCATGCTCAGGCTACCACCTCTTAGTCGCAGTGGCCCGCCTGTTGCGGGGTGTGTTCTGCGCGCATGTGCGGGGCACGAAGAAAGCATCCCGACTAGTGCGACCACAAAGGATACGCTCTTCAGTCTCGGCAGGGTCATTGCGGCGGCGGATGTGCGTCCATGCCGCTGCCCCTCGACGGCGGCCGCGCTCGACGCACTACTCCTAACCCATGCACAGTGATCACGCAGGCTGACAGGTCAGGCTCCGAAGAGGGCGATGTGCGTCTCGCCCGTGACAGTCAGAATTTCCACAATGCGCAGGGAGAAAAGGCCGCAGTGTGACAAGGGGGGGGCACCGTCGCATGATGCATTGAATGCGTAGTCGCCACCAGACAGGCGCCGGTGCATCGTGCAGCCGCACGTGGCCCCGCGCGGTCGCTGTGGTAGACACAGAGACCGATGACGTGACAGCACAGAGGGATGGGCACGCAGCACCTTCCTGCCGATGGCGCCGGCGTCTCGGTCCACCACAAACTGGGCTTCATCTGGCCGCACGAGACACGGCAGAATGTCTGGCCGCACACACCCACTCGGTTACTTGTGAGGTCGGGCGAATTTTTGCGTCTGGTTCCGGATCGTTTCCACCTCGCTTTTACAGTCGCATGTTTTGAGTTTAAAGGCCCTTTCCGAAACATCAGGGCACGGTGTTTAATAACAAAAGAAACCAACTATCTTTATTTTAATGTCGGGTTTTAGGTCTCTTTTGGAGAAATCCTGGTACGTACCTTGAAATTTTACGGAAGCAGGGCACCTTAGGTCTCTTTTGGAGTCACCGTAACAAAGTAATGTTGATGAGCAGACTGTATTTTCGTCATCATGTTCGCTGACATTCGCCAGTTCGAGGCGCTGGTGAGCACCACGCGTCGCTGCTGCTGCTGCTGCTGCTGCTGCTGCTTCTGCTGCTGCTGCTGCTGCTGCTGCTGTTGCTGCTGTTGTTGCTGCTGCTGCTGCTTCAACTACCACCAAAAGCCCCGGGATGTACCGGCTCTCCTGGGCCGCCAGGCAACTGTGTGCGCCAGTGCACGGGCCCTGAAACGAGCGGTGGGTTTGGCGTTGCATCACGGCTTTCCCGGGCCGCGATGTGCAGCCTATGCGAGCTAAGCACTATGCTGCGAGGAGCAACTGTGCCATTTTTTCTGCCTGACCAGTTGTTGCAACAGTGCTATGGCACCCAGTGCTATGCTCCCAGCAACCACGAGTGGTAAGTTTTTGCATGCTGCCAAAGGCATCCCTTGTGATATGCTCGTTCGGTATGTTCCGGACCATGGCTTGGAACTTAACTAGGCATTACAGGTACCAGAAGGGCAACTGGAAGTACGCCAAGGCGGAGGAGGCCCCGCACAGCCAGGCCCTCGTCCAGACACAGTCGCTGGTAACGCTCCATTTGTGCTTTTGTTGCTTTTTCCGCCCGCGAAACAAATGCTTCCAGCAATACCGTTGAATGCAGTTTGGGCCATGCCAGACGTTAGTGCAATGTAAAAACAACAGAGCGTTGCTCAACCACTGGTTGCCAGATGAGTTCTTACTCCACTCCTCGGGCTCCATGGAAACGCCCATGCCGCGCATTGAGTTTGGTGCTTGAGCAGTGCTATGGGTCGCAGTGCTATGCCCCCAGCAACCACGAGTGGTGAGTTCTTTACTGTGCTGCACAATGACACATCATCGCATTCTTGACGCGCGGGCTAAGCAATGTGTCGCATGGACAACTGTTTTCGGGTGTGCGCGGCGCAGATGAGCGAGAGTTCGAAGGCACCTTATCTTTCTTGACCTGACATATTTTGGTGTGTTGCCGGCGCATTGACCATGCACCTGTGCTGGATTGCAGGTACCAGAAGGGCAACTGGAAGTATGCTGTGTCTCCTTCGGGTGCACCGACCTCCAGCCACTAGGTTTTTGGTTGAGCTGTTCGAAGGCAGCATTGCTGGTTGAGCTGTTTGAAGAGAGCACAACTTGTGAGTCCTGACATGCAATAAGCGCGGCGAACGGAGATTTTGCAAAACTTTTTTCATTGCAATATAAACGATACATTCCAAAGAGCACATTCACGATGCACAAAATCCTCACTCGCAAGCGCCTTCCTATTGCGCCCTCCGCCTCCCTCTTCGTTTACGGGCAGGAACCAGGGGTGGCGCCCAAAACCCCGGGGCGTGACGCGAGGATATGCAGGCCGCTGCTCGCAACTCTTTGATTCTTCACAAACAGACAATCCCCGTGATTTGTGTTGACATTGATCTAGCTCTGAGTCTCTCAACAGGAATCTTTTTGCTTATCTGGCACGCCCTTAATCAAGAATTTCTGTCAAAGGACGTGCAGTCAACCTCATCCACGCGCGCGCGATTGACGATCGCCGCGAGCGCGTGACAATACTCCAAAACGGGGGGGTATCCAGAGCTTGTCGCCGTCCGGCGACAAGCTTTGAATCGGGGGCGACGGGGGCACGGCGCGCAGCAGTATCGTTCCACGTAATTGTCTCGCTCTCTCTCGCGTGCGCGCGCGCTCTCTCTCACACACACACGGTTTCTCTCCCTCCCTCCCTCCCTCCCTCTTTCTCTGCCTGTTGCGAGAGAGGAGGAGGGATAAAACAGGGTCCCTCCTGTTTCTCTCTCGCGCGCGCGCTCTCTCTCTCTCGCGCGCGCTCTCTCTCTCTTTCTCAGTGCCTGTTATAGGCCAGGAGGAGGTTTATTCAAAGCAAACGCGATGAGCGAGGGGAACTCTGAGCGCAACCACGCGATGCCTGCGTGGGAGACAGAGCCGCGACTCGACGAGAATCTGTCACAGAGATAGGGAGGGAGGGAGGGGAAATTATTCGCCGAAGTAGTTGAGAAGAGAGACTCCGCGCAGGATCCACTTGGAAGGATGCTCCTCCGTGCGGATCTCGGGACTGAACACGAAGTTGGGCTGCGCCGCCGTCATGCCGCGTTTACGCGGGTCCTTGCGCTCGTACACGGGACACTCGTACACGAGATATTCGTACTTCTTGTTGGCTCGCTGCACCGCAGTGACGTGCATGCACGGCAATGGGATGTAAAGCACCTTCGCGGGCGCTTCGACAAGTTTGCCCTCCTTTTTGCTCCAGCCGCAACCGTCAAGGTACATGCCATGGATGTACACACCCTCAGCGGGGGCCTCCTTGACATCTTCAGGGTCGAGCTTAGTCACTTCGGTCATCACCGCCACGTCGTCGAGAGCCCAGCCGGCGTGTGAACGCGTGACCTCCTGCCTGCTCGCAGTAAGGAAGCCAGGACCGTTGGTGAACCCCGGCAGCCAGTACGATTTGGGTCGACCGTGGCGGATCCAATCATCCCATTGTTTGTTCCGGTTCAGCAAACTGGAGAACCAGATCCCAGAAGAAGGCGAGAACCAGGCGCCCTTGAGCCAAGTAGGGGGAACTTTGGCGTCGGCAAGGGCATTGAGCGCTGCTGCCAGATCATCTGACATGACGATGGTCCCGTCGATGGCAAGTTGCAAATCCTTCAAAGTTTTGCGCACCATGTTCAAAGACTTCTCGAGCACGTCCACCTCCTGCCGCAAGCAAATGTTGATAGGTTTCGTCTCTCCTGCCTTCTTCAGGTAAGCCTTCAGCTCTTGGCGGTCACAGTTCTTGGGAAGCTTTGACATAAGATCTTTGCAGACATCAACCACCATTTCCTCACGGGTTTGTCCCCCTCCTCCTCCTCCGCCCTTGGGCATCGTTTCCATGATAGTCGAGAATACCTTTGATACGTTGTCCAGACGGAACACGAGGTCGGCGTTCATGTTCAGACCCACAACATCGGGACTGTCTGTGACCGGATAGGTGTTCACGTGCTCGCGGAATGCAGCTATTTCCGTTACAAAGGGCACAGTGTAACCCTTCAACAAGCTGTAGTTGGGCTCCATCACGCCCTGATTGAAAAATTTCTCAGCAAACGTAACCATGGTGCGCCTGTCAAGGTCATCAGTGATCTTTCCTCCGTATTGGATCTCGGCAATCATGTAGCGTACAGTGGTCCACGTCACTTCCTTTGCCTTCTTTGCGTCCATGTCCATAATGTGATTCTGCAAGAAGAGGGCGCAGGCTGAAAGATCTCCTTGGTTGAACTCGTATGGGACACTCCAGCCAATTGCCCCGAACTTGCGACGCTCCTGGACCACGCTATGTAGGTGGCAGAGGACCCACAGAAGCTGCCGCCACTCGACACGCTGAACGGTGTCAAGCATGTCCTGTGTGACCCAAGCATACGAACGCTTCAGACCAGCGCGCATACCTACAGGCGCTTCGTTGGTGACCTTGATAGCCATCTGCAAGAGTGCAAGGGGGAATCCTGGGATGACTTGCGGTGGCAACGGCTCAGCAGTGACCCACACTCGGAATTCTGGATCAATTTTCTCCATTAGAACCATCTGTTGTCCCAACTCCACCATGTATCCGATCGAAAGGTGAGTGTTCTGCAACAGAACCCATCCGCCGCTGACGACCATTTGGTCCAAATACTGCCGAGCATACACGTCCTGCCCACGGCCCATCGACACCATCTTCACTTCCTTCTTCTTCTTCTTCGCAAGACCCATGATGAGATCAGTGGGGTCCGAGCCCGGCGTAAGAATGAAGATGAATGGCGTGCGTTCGGGAGAGTCAACAAGAGCCTCCACGTCATCATACAGTTTTTCCATGTTGAGCGGATACGTTTCAATATACTTGGTTCCGATGGCGTTTTCGATATACTCATCAGCCATGACCATAGTGCGATCAGTGCGCAGGCTTCTCACGATAAGCATTCTGTGCATCTTGTCCAAGCGATCGTCCACATCTGGCACTGGCACGGCTTCAGGTGCATCTTGGTCGTACCACTGCTTCCACGCGCCTTCATTCCTGGTAATCATGTCTGGGAGCTCCTTGAAGAGTGGGATCGACACTCCGAGCTGGACAATGTTGAGCCAATAGCCATCTGGGATCCACTCCTTGGGCTTCTTCTTCACTGTAGCGATGTCAAGCGCAGCTCCACCCTTGACCAGACAGGAAAGGTGATCATGTGTGATGATTTCAGCCTGGAGCTGCAGTTTCAAGGCAAGCAGCAAAGCGTAAATCTTCTTGTGGATTTCCAAATAGCCGCGGCAAATGTAGAGGAAGGTCCGGAAGGTGAGGTCATCAACAATGTTGGCAATACGCTTGGCAGGAACAGCAGCTTTCTCGGCTTCTTGCATCGACTGCTGGAAGACGCCGATGAACTGCGCTAGCGACGTTTGGTACATGGGATTGACAGGCGCAAGCTCAGCAATCAAAAAGTAGATAATCGAGCCCCGTTGTGCAATAGGACGGTAATCCTCGCAAGCAATCTTGATTCGTTCCTCTGCCTCTCCCGCATTCTTCAGCTTTTCTGTCACTTCACCTGACGTCTTTTTGGTCACATTGAGCACATCGATGATATCGGGGTCATCGAGGAGCGAGCCCTCACAATTAGATAGTTTGAACAGGAGATCATCTTGAAGCTGAAGAAGTTGAGCCTTGCATTCGTTGACTTCGGTCTTCAGCTTTGTGCGCTCGGTCTGCAGTTCGGGTTTTTCGTGTGCGACAACCCTATCCAGGAGCTGATCCTCCAGACCCGACATGGTCACGGTAAAATCGATTATTGTCACCTTGGCCGATAGCTCAGGCGTATAATGAGGGTTTCCCAGACTGGTCGTGATGTAGAGCATAAAAGACTCCGGCTCAACATCGCATTCTTTGTCGGCTAACGCCACAATATACCCCTTGCCTTTTTTCTGGAAAGCCTTGTCAAGAATGGGATCAAGTACAGGATCCAGGGTCTCTTCGACACCAGCCAGGAGCAAGGGTCGTCCGAATCCCATGCAGTCCTCCAGGGCGTTGCGGAAGCCCTTGTCAACGAAGCTAGTCTCCTTGCATTCGTTCTCAGACTCTTTATTCTTAATCCAAGCAAGACCTTGTCCTTGGGGATCGATCATCAAGGGGTATCTGGCTGCTGTGGTGGTGAGGATGCCATTCTGAATGGAAAGCTCATCAGTAGGAAGCCCCTGCAAATTCCACAGACCAGTTGTGGCCTCATCAGTCAACATAACACTCACAGATAGGTCCTTCGTAAAGGGGATCTTCTTCTCCGTCAAGTCGTCGACGAATTTCTGCTCCACGAGCATATCGCGGAAGGGCTTATTGAATGGTCCAGTATACGACATGAAGCCACAAGCAACTGCACAGTCTCCAGCTAGGCGGGCGATTTGATCAGCAAAGTCTGCAGATTGCTTGGTCCAGCGGTCTTTTTCGCCTGCAAGTCCATTGAGAAGCTGTTGTGCACTGTCCATTTTCCGTTTCGTAGCATCTGATTCATCTTGGAGACGTTGCTTCTCGGCCATCGCTGCATCAAACTTGGCTTGCATCAGGTCAAGTTCCGCCTGTGCCGCATTAAGTTCTGCCTCGGCTGCAGCGAGCTTCTTTTGAGCAGCCGCGAGCTCAGCCTCCTTGAGACGAAGGCCGTCCATTTTGGGGATCACAACCTTCGCAATCATGTGGTACGTCACCATAGCCTTTACCCACTTGCATAGACCGACGGCCATGCCTGAAGCCTGCTTGGCAAATTCGACCGTAAAGAGGGGGTTGTCAACGTAGGGTGTGAGCAGCTCACAGTCCTCATCTGTGATGCACTCTTTCGGGAAGCCCTGAAGCTCAGCCAGGAACGTGCTCTCACGCATCATGGATGTAGCAGTACCATAGTTGGGAACGTAGCACTTAATGCCTTTGACGTCTTCAAGAGTGCACTTCAGCATGTGACGTCGGCGAAGAATCAGAACACCGTCAAAAATAATTTTGATGACTGCGGGAGGATTTTTCAGCGCTGTAAGGTTCTTGATGTCGGCTGGCTGGATGGCCTTCAATGCATCTTCAGCTTCAAGAAGTGCCGGTTTTGCGGCTTCCAGATCCTTTTCAACCTCTGCCTTTTCACCTCCGATGATAGTTGCCTTCTCATTTGCAGCGTCAGCAATGATCTTCGCCGATGCCTTCACCTTCTCTGCCGCAGCGGTGGAAATTGCGATCTCCTTCATGAGCTCGCCCGACTTCTTCACAGCCTCGGCCAGGACAATGTCGGACGCAGCTAACTCCACCTTCATTTTGCCTACGTCCTCCTGTGCCTGGTAGAGCTTTTCAAGACCGTTGTCGATTTTGACTTTCAGGATATCGACCTTACCCTTTTCTTTTTTGTACACTTGCGTGTAGCTCTTGAGGAAGGAGAGGTAAGATTTTGGAGTAACGTACACATAACGACGATATTGCGCCAAATACAGGATGCTCGTATCTTGAATAATTTTGTGGACCTGACCCATGTGAAGCATAACTGCCCTTTTCACTTCAGGCGTTGATGCCATGTCGAATTTCTCAATGAAGGCTTCTGCCACATTCTTGAGACCTTCCTCGGGCCATGGAAGGAACCAATCGACCGTTGTGCAGTTGATAAGACCAGGGAACTTGCGACAACGGCTCGAGAGCAGGACACCGACGGGAGACATACACAGCATTACGTGTAGATTGGCGCGCGAACGCTGCAGGAAATATTTCCACAAATTATCTGCCGTGTCCACAAAGCCCTTCTTAGCTTCTTTCTTGGCCACCGGGCGCATGTCCCCAATGATTGCATCTACTTCATCCTTGGCGAAAAGACCTGACACCTCGCCTGTCGATAAAATCTGGTTAATGTACTCCAGGAAGCCCTCATCCTTAACCTCCGCGTCCGTGAAAATGAAGCAAACCGGAGTTCCTTTGATGCCTGCCGTTCGGTAGAGCAGCTTAAGATCATCAAAGAGGTTGTTGGTGTTGTACGTCTTGGTGATGACAATCTGGAAGGTGAAGCAGCCACAAATGTAAGCAGCCAATTTAGTCAGACTCTGCTTGCCAGAGCCACCGACACCCACCAACATCATGGACCCACGGTCTTGATTGATAACACGGTTGATGCGCATCAAGTGCTCCAGTGCGTAGTCGAAGAGCACCAGCTCCAATTTGCCGATCTTGTTCTCGTCATTGTGCAGAGCTTGGAACTCCAACGCTTTCTTCTTTACATCCTGAACGTCGTGTACCTCCTCATAAAGCTTGGGTCGAGCATTCTCAACACAACCATCTGCATCGATGATGGGATCGCCTAAGAAGTTGACGAAGTAGCACATTCCAGTGACCTTGCTGACAAAATCCTCTCCGAACACATCGCCCGCAACATTCAAGATCGCCTTGTTTTCCCATTCCTTGTCCTGTGCGTTGGTCAGCTTGTCAGTAAAGACGCGCTCGCACTCGTGCCTCCAAAGCTTGACGAGGTATACTTCATCCTTGATACTGTTCTGAGGAGCTTCAAAAATGCCCGCAAACACGCGAGAGAGCTCACGCATGTTGAACATGTAGTGAAATTTGGCAGGCGTCGGCAACATCTTATTCGAAGTCTTTTGCCAAAGCTGGATCGTCGCCTCAGTCAGCTTTTTCGCAACATCCTGAACGACCTTGGGCACACCAGCATGATCTGACAACCGGCCAGTGATGATGGAACCAAAGATATTGTCGACTGCTGCCAAGGACGGCATGGTCACGTTAAAGAGGCA
>Ga0315905_10004557_pt1 | contig 14163 bp, 9 predicted proteins | sample LakEriMetagenome_5_FD_203522 | JGI IMG/M metagenome (GOLD analysis project Ga0315905, IMG submission 203522) | Freshwater fungal communities from buoy surface, Lake Erie, Ohio, United States - Buoy 4 MA121 | ecosystem: Environmental > Aquatic > Freshwater > Lake | place: USA: Lake Erie, Ohio... | reverse complement strand
GCATTTTTGTTTATGCATTCTTTTGATAGTGAGAGTTTTGTTGTATTGAGCCAATACAAACACCCGTATCTGGACCGTACCGTACTTGTTGTTGACGTTGCGTACAGTAAAACGGGCAATGCGATAGACCTGCACCAGCAAGAGCTAGAAGAGCTAGCAAAAGCTGCGGAATCAGGTTATATCGAGTTCTCTTCCCCGCGTGCGGGATTCAAGAGAGTAGCCGAAAAACATGGTTACCAAAATGTCTGCACGACGTATAGGAAGAAGCTGTAATGGGTAAAGGTGCTAAAAAACTAGACGAGACAGAGCAAGAAAGAGCTCTTGCTGAAATCGCTGCAGAGCGGTTCAATCGGTATAAGGAAGTCTTCGCTCCGCTCGAGGACCAGTACATTCAACAGGTCTTCGATGTTCGTAATCAGTCGAACTACGAGAACGCTGGCGGCATTGCTGCTGCGCAGTTCCAAAAAGAGTTCCAGACAGGTCAGGACAAACTTGCCGATCAGATGTTCCAGCAGGGCGTTGACCCATCATCTGGTGCATTCCAAGAAAACAGTGCAGCTCTACGGCGTGCTCAAGCAGTTGGGCAGGGTCTTGGTGTATCTGGTGCAAAGGTCGCCAACACAGATCGCTTCTATCAAGGCCTGCGTGGCGTGATGGCGATTGGACAAGGACAGTCGGCTGACGCGATTGAAGGCATGGCTGGTCTTGCTCGTCAATCACAGGAAAGGGCAAATGCCTCAGCAGAGTCTGCGTTTAATAGAAGCAGCGCAATCAGATCTGGTGTGTCGGCTGGCCTTGGTTACGCTGCAGCACCGGCTGTAGACAGTAGGCTCCAAAGACCACGTTCTCCTTCGCCGACATTCAGCGGCACCACTAATACAACGGGTGGATAACAGATGAGCTTTTTTGACAACCTTGCATTTGTATTGGGTGGCGACTCCGACATTACACCTGAGTTTAGAAGCGCCTTTGCTGATTACGACACTATGTCGAGGTCAGTAGCTCCTATGGGTGCAACACCACAGTCTGCTTTCGACGCTCCAGCTACGATGAGCACCGCACCCGCCACTCAACCATCAAATAATGGGTTCACCCAGCGTAGGCTACCGCTTGGCTTGGGAACAGAGTTTACTTATCCAATCACTAATTTTACTGCGGCTAATCCAAACACAATCACTACCGGTGCAGGTGGTGGCTTGTATGGAGGTAACATAAATTACAATCCAACAAGCAGCGCATACGGGAACATCGATCCATCCAACTATTTAATGGACAAGAAAGAGGGTGCGTCAAACTTGAGCGCTGCTGTTACGCGAGCTCAGTATCAGGATTACCTGAACCGCTTTGCTCCCGTAGAAGATTATCTTGTTGGGCAAATTGATGGCCGCAATACCAGAGATCTTGGTTTTGACATCGCTCGAGCAAACCAGTCAGTAACGAACGCAGGCGTAAACATGCAAGGTCAGCAACAACGCTCAATGGGTCGCTACGGACTTCAATACAGCGGACCATCTATCGCAAACTCGAACGATATTACTGGCGGTCGAGTGGCCGCAATGAACCAAGCCCGTTTGGCAGATGAAGAGCGTGCTCTTTCACTCATGTCTGGTTCAGGGCAAACTGCAGCAGGAGGTCAATAATGGCTGGTCTTATTGGCGTAGGCCGTAACACTCTTGGGCAGGCGTCTGTTGGTTTCCAGCAAAGCGCAGGCCTCGAAGCAAACCGCAACGCTGCACAGCAACAGCTTGATGCAGCTCGTGCTGCACAACGCTCAAGCATGGTGACTACTGGCGCAGGCCTTGGCGGATCCATTGGTGTGAACAACTATATGGCGGCAAAAGCTGCTGCAGCTAAAGCAGGAACTGGGGCCACATCTGCGGCTGCACCTCCAGTAGCTGTTTTGTCTGCGCCTGCCGATCTCGCGACAAGCGTGGGTACACAACTTGGGCCAGTCCCGATACCAGTATCTGAAATTAGCGGAGTAGGAATAAATTCACTAGCTTCGACCACACCAGAATTGTTGTTGGCAGAAGCTACATCGACGGCTGTTCCTACGGTAGCTCTAGAGGCGGCTGCTCCTGCTGCTGGTGAACTGGTTGGAACCCTTGGCACGCTGACAGCACCGACATCAGGTATTGCCGCAGGAACGACCGCAGCAACAACCACAGGTACTGGCGTGGTTGCTGGTGGAGCATCGACCGGCGCACTAGCTGGTATTGGCGCAATCGCAACACCTCTATTAATTGGTGCAGGCGCTGCACTTCTTCTCGACTCCATATTCGATATCTTTTAAGGCTTTTAGTTATGGCAATCGATCCAGCACAGTCATTCTCAAACGCTCTTGGTCAAGGCCTTGGGATCATGAAGTCCTATCGCGATGAAACGCGTCTGGATGAGGATCGTGCGTTCGAAAAGTCAATGAAACTAGAGACCCAGCGTCAGGCACAAGAGCAGCTCAACCTTCTTATCAAGGGCGATAAGCGCGAGCAGATGAGGTTTGATGAAGATATGACCCCAGAGCGCGTGGCGCTGCGTGGTCGTAAGGCGGTAGCAGATGTAAACTTAACTGAAGCGCAAGCTACAGACGCAGGAATTCTTGCCAGCAAGCGTGGCAAAATGATTGATACAGATATAAAGGTAGCTTTAGGAAACTTGGACGTTAACAGGTATCAAGCTCAAACTGGCCGAATGAATGCCGTCACAAGCAGGGGTGAGCTTGGTCTGAGAACACGGGCGTACAACGACGAACGAGCAGACCTAGTAGCAAGCAAAGCGCTTCAAGATGTATGGAAATTTATTGGTACTACTGGCAGAAATCCAACTGCAGAAAACATGCGCTCCCTTATGGGCAATAAAATTGCCGGATCAGCGATAATTAAAATGGCTTCTAAAGCATATGACTCGCCTGTTCTTGAAGAGATTATGCAAAACCCGTTTGGAGACTGGATGAAAAGCGGACAGAAACTTGGTGTTGCGTTGAGATTTGCAAGAGACACAGAAGTTGTCAACGCGACAGTCAAAGCGCAGGGATTTAATCCTTCAAAAACAAGAGCTACAAAATTTCAAGCGGTTCCTCAGAAAGGTGCCGATGGACAAACGCGACAGATGATTGCTGTGACACTGAGTGGGCCGGATGCGAGGACTGGAAAAAATAAAACCTTTACCGGTCTTGTCAAACCCGAAACTCTCTTCGAGTCTGGTGCTGTTGCAGCTAATGTCTTTAAGGGAATTAACAGCGACCCTATGTTAAGGGGGCGAATGGTCCAGATGTATCAAGCTACAAATCAAGATAATTTCTACAAAATTCTGAATCATGAAGCTACTCGACTTGAGAAATTAATTAAGGATCCTCCGCAGAATTTGCTGGATGTAAAGAAGGGTGTTACTAAGACAACTCTAAGCCAAGCCTATCAAAGGCGTTTAACTGCTCTGGAAAATGGCGATCCAGAAGTAACAACAGATGTGGTTTTTAAGTACATGGGCCGGATGGGCTCATAAAGTAATTTTCTTTGCGTAAGTTGCAGAAAGCTAGAGATGTCTGAAGATAATAATAGACTACGATTTGCACCCACGCGCTGGGAGAATTTAGGTAAAACCACAACCCGAAGCTCATTGTCTAGCCAGCAAGGTACGCAACGTCCATCAGGCGGCAGCAATCTTTCTAATCTGGTTAACCAAGAAGTTGCCCAGATCGATCAGAAGATCAACTTCCTAAAGTCGCTTCCCAATGACCAAGATGGTCTACGGGTAACTAAGCAAACCGGCATCCAAGGAACACGCGACGGACAGTTGCGTATATTAGGGATGAACAGGGATCGGCTTCTTGCGAAAGCAGCTGGTGGTCAGAACGAAAGTTTTCTTGGCGACGTAGGCAGCGCTGTGTCTTCTGGTGCAGCTAACTTCGACAAGGCAATTGGTTATGCGACTGGCAATGTAGGTCTTCAGCAGCAGGCTCGACGCCGTCAACAAATCTCTGGCGCTGAGATGACTGACTACGGTCGCGAAGCTCGCGAGAAGGGTCCGTTAGGCGAGGACATGAGCTTCGGTCAACGAGCCTACGCAACAGCACTGGCGCTCGCGGAGTCGACTCCAGAGCTAGCAGCCACCGCAGTCATTGCTAGTGCTATTGGCGCAGCAGCTCCTGTTGCTGGAACCGCCGCTATTGGTGCAAAGATCCTGTCTAGCGCTCCACGTTTAGCTCGCTTTCTAACCGCAGGATCTGGAGCCGCTGCCAGTACTTCCGCTAAATTAGTGGGCGAACGGGCAATTGCCGCTGTTGCAAACATGGGTTTGAGTGGAACACAGGCCGGTCTTGTTACAGGGTCCGACACAACTGCCCAAGTCCTTCAGCAGATCGACAAAGATCCTGAAGCCTTTGCAAGCAGCAAGCTCGGCAAAAAGCTGCTTAATGAAAATGGGGGCGACTTTGAGGCTGCGAAAATTGCAGCAGCTAACGAGATAGGTAGAGTCGCCGCCGTCAATGTAGGCGCGGTCGAAGCTTTGATGACATTGCCTGCGGCGGTATTTGAGGCCCGACTTCTTACCGGCGGAACTCGTCGAGGAATCGCAAAGGAAGCTGGATCTGGCCTTGTAACGGAAGGTATAAGTGAAGCTCCGGCATCAGCCAACGAGCAACTTGTTCAGAACCTTTCAATGAAGGCCGTTGGTAGTGACGTCGGTGTACTGGATGGCGTTGCCAAGGCTGCGGGTGAAGGCTTTATTGTTGGCGGCGCTCTGGGTGGCGGACTTGGCGCAGGTGGATCTGTCGTCAACCGACTGACAGGAAACGCCGTTGACGACCAGCCCCGTCCTGCAGAAGACGAAGAGCTTGCCGCAGCACTCGCTGCTCGAGGCGAAGCAGCACCACCTCGTGAGGGCGGAAACCTCATTGAAGACCAGAATGCCGTAGCACTTCGCGGTATGGACAACATCTCTGCTGGCGGCATGAACTACACGCCTGCACAGATCCTTGATATTGCTCGTAACAACGAGTCGAACCCGCGCATCGCCGACATCATGTCGCAGCCGGTGAGCGATGTGATGAAAGTCCAGCAGGTTGCTCGCATCCTTAATCAGGAAGAGGTTGCTCGAGTCGAGCCGGAAGCCGTTCGCCGTATTTCTGAAATGTTCGGCGGTACAAACTCCGTCAGCAATTCGAAGCAGATGATTACCGACGAGCTTGCAAAGATTAGCCCAGCCGTCATTGCCGAAAGCCCAACTCTTTCAGCTATAGCTCAGTCGCTAGAGTCGACTGGCAAGCAGTTCGTCAGTGGCCTGCGTAACGCCGTCAGCAATTACCAGCCAACTACGCCGGAGAACCAGACATTTGTTGCCCGTCCGTTTGTAACGACGCAAGAAACAGCAGACGGCAATCGTGAGATCGTATCGGACGGCAGCGTGCTAATGACGCAGGACCAAGTGTCAGGCGAAGCACAGCGCCTGCGGGAGACTGAACAGTCATTCCGAATGGCTGATGCGCGTCAAGGACGGTATGACAAGGCGACCAGTGAAGGCGCTCAGCGTGAAGATCTTCGCGCAGGCGCTCCTGATCCAACTCCACAGTTCTTTCTTAACCCCGAATATTACGGCGAAGATCTTGGCGGAATTGCGGCAACGATTGTCGGCGCTGAAGGCGGGAAAGTTAACATTCAGTATGAGCAGCAAGCTCAAGATGGATCCGTTCAGACTGTATCGGAGCAAGTAGATCCATATACTTTGTTTGCTCGCCTCGTAAGAGAAACGCCTCGTCTGTCACAAGATCTTGCTGGTGATCTGCGCAAGCCAAAGGCTGGCGTCGGAACAGGCATGAACCCACGTCGGTCGGTTGACCGTACTCAATCGCGCTCTGTCGTTCCGTTCCAAGAAGACGCCCCAGCTCCTCCAGAGCAGCAGGCTCAGAACGCGCAGGTCAATCCACAGATCGAGCGTGCGCCAAACGTAGAGGGCAACGTAGAGGGTCCGAACGAAATCAGTGGTCCACCTGCCCAGCTCCCAGCTCCAGCACAGAAGGCTTTACCGGCTCCAGCTAAGGAAGAGGCTTCAGCTCCAGAAGCTAAGGAAGAGGCACTAGCTCCGGCTCAAGAAGAAACGGAGGCTGAAGCTCCTACTCAAGATGCTGGTCGCAAGGTTGAAAAGCATGTCGAGAATATCGAGGACAAGATCCTTGATCTCGACCGCAGCGGTATTGTTCGTTACGCCAGCAAGGTTCATAAAGAAGGACTGATCGACGACGCAGACCTTGCTGAGATCAAGCGCATGTCCAAGGACAAGGACATGGGGGCTGAGGATATTGGACCAGAGCTTATCAGTCAGCTCAATACCAAGCGCGGTGATGGTGGTAAGCGTTACTCTGGTCGTCGCGAAACTGTCCGTGCTCCACGCAAGAAGGCCAGCGACGTTGTTCGCGATACCCCACTAAGCAAGGACAAGACTGCTGAGACCGAACAGACTGAGCAGACTGAAGACAAGCCCAAGCCAGACATAGATTACGAGGCAGTCATCCAAGACCGTCTCGACAAGATCGCTACTCGCGGATCACAAGGTAAGATTGTTGCCAGTCGCCTGCGTTCGCTGCTGAAGCAGAACAACTACGACGTAACTCAGCTCTACTATGCCTTCCAGATGGGCGAGGTTGTATCTCGCGTTCTACCAAAGAGCGCAAAGGTAGATGTCCTTTTTGTTCCAAGCATAACGGCAAGTGATCCAAGGGCTGCAGCGGCCAGCGGCGTAGATCTTGGCGAAGAGGCGGCTGGCTCCTATGCGGCATACAAGATTAGCCCTAATGGATTTCGTGGCCTAATTACACTTTCCTTAAGCGATAACGTAACGGGCGCATCCAGAGAAAACGCTGCGCATGAGGCGTTCCACGTTATTCAGGACATGCTGCGTGCCTATGATCCGGATGCATTCAATCTTATGAATGCGTCGTTCCGCGACGATATGCGGATTGACGATCTCGACCCAAGCATCCTGCGTAAGCTGAAGACACTGAAGACGGATGGCGAAGGCAGTGTATATGACGGCCTCATTGCCAGCTTGGGCAACACGCCACTGTCTCGCTTCGAGGCGCAGGCAGTAGCCTTTGGAGCTCTTGTAGACGCTAAAGATCGCGGCGTTGACATGAAGGGGCTGAAGGCCAGCTTCATTCGCGTAGTTGATTTTGTCAGCGATATGCTTCGCGGCTTCCGCAACATCTTCCGCATCAATGGCGTTGAGTCTGTTGCCGATATCTTTGAGGGTTACCGCACCGGCAAGGCTCAGGAGAGCATGACTGAGGCAGCTCCGCTCAGAGATGAGGATCAGCAGATCCAGTACTCTGGCCGTCGTTATAATCCAGAAAAGGGTATTGATAGCGCCATTGAAAATCTGAAGGAAGATATTGCGGATGTTGGCGGAGAGGTTCTTGATGCCACGTCAATTGACGAGCTTATCTCCAGTGACCAGATTCCGGTAATTACCGTGAAGGATCTTATCGGAAAGAAGATTTTCGGAACGATATCAGACCGCACCGCTGCCGCAGCTTTGTACACCGGCATCGACTCATCCAAAACGGTTGCAATCCCACTGCTTGGTGGACCTAACTTCCCGCTGCGCATGTCGAATATTAAAGAGCTACTTGCGTGGGCAAATCGTGGCGGCGCAATTCTGACCAAGAAAATGAATAAGGTCAGTGAAGGCGCAAACTACATGATGGTGATCATGGGAAGTGCAGACATGCACAAGTCCAACACCACGGTGAATAACTCTTATTTCGCTACACTTGAAGCCTACGCTCGCGACGGGCGCATCAGTGGTGATGCAGCAGATAAACTGACGACGATGATTCAGTCAGCTAAGGATGCAGATCCGCGCATTAAAAAGTATCTCGAGGAATTCCCTAGCTTCAGCGATGTTGACGCGCTGGACAAGTACATCCACCGCATTAGCTTTGAAGCGCGTAAGCGGATCATGGATATCCTTGATAGCAAGGCGGCTCTCGAACTAGGGGCTCCATCACTGAAGCAGGTTCTGGACGCTACTCGCGAGCCTTCAATGGCCGGTCATCGCTGGGGTGACGGCGTACTTGTTTTGGAGTTAATCGGCGACGGCGTTGTTTCGCTTGGCGAGAACGGCACGCAGGCTCACCCAGACTTCCCTCTTGGTATAAAGGGTAGGGTTGTTGGTCGTTTTGAGACACCAATTAATTACGAGCTTCTTTGGCAGGACTTCATTGCAGAGTCTAAGCGCAAAACCAAGAGCCGTGGAAAAACCCCTACGGCAGCAACGGCTCGCTACGACTTCCAGCAATCATTGCCAGTTGTCGAAGTGACGAAAGAGCTTGCCGACAAGATCGGCGATCTGTCTGCACCGAATATAGACAGCGCACGTCAGGCAAGACTTGCTAGCGACATGGCTGCATCTAACTGGCGGACGTCAGATCAAGCGAAGAACAAGGGCGGCGTCAGTACTCAAGAGTTCGTCGACGCCATCAACAACTCGCCAGCGAAGTCTGTGCTTAACGAGTACACCACGAAGGATGTAAATGCCGACATCAAGTCAGACAGGATGCGCGTATTCCAGCTTGGTAGTGACGGCCAGATCTTCTTTGCGCTGAAGAAGGGTGACCCACAGTACGCTGAAGACTACGGCATAGAGATCCCCATGATCTCGAAAGACGAGGTTATGGTAACTGCCGTCATTAACAACGAGCAGGGCGCTCGCGGTATTGCTGGCCCAGCCGTTATGTTGAAGGCGATTGAGGAGGGGGCTACCGTCCTCGACTGCTTTGCGGTGAAGACCAAGAAGTTTCCTAACGGCTTCCTGCCAGCACTTTATGAGGCGTTTGGCTTTACAAAAGTTGCAGAAGTTCCATTCGCTCCAGAGTACTATTCAAAACAAAAGCTAGACGATGCGGTAAAATACTGGCAGGACAGCTCGTCTGGATATAACCCGAAGACCGATGGCTACCCGCCATTGGTTATTATGAAATGGACTGGAACAGATGAACAAAGAAACGGTGTCCTCGACCGATATCTCCAAAGCGGCATTGAAGGTCTGCTCACGGGAGGAGCTCGAGCAAATGTCGAGAGTTTCGCGGATGAATTTGGGATCGCTAATCGCAACTCGTCTGGAGAAGGCGGGACCACCGCCGTCAGTGAGCGAACTGGAGGGGCTGAAGGAGTTGGCGCTGGAGCATCTGTCGCATCCCGCGCTCGAGCGGTTGTCGAAGAAATTGCCGGACTCTCCGACCAGCAGTTAGAAAACCTTGGCCTAACCAAAGAGGACAGGCTCAACGCACAAAGTAAAACAGCAGGCGTTCGCTTCTCTGGTGTCCGCCGTCCAGCTAATCTGAACATTGGTGGCAAAGCAACCAAGCCAAGCATCCGTCCGAACGCACCTAAATTTAAGACCGGCCCCGCTGTTCTTGGCGTGGACCCAATGGCTGAGCGATTCCCAAGGCTTGTCAACTTTTACGAGAAACTCGTAAACAGGACGCGCTCTATCAAGCAGCTCACTAAGAACATCGACGACTTCTATAACGACAAAACAAACATCGACCGCGCTGAGCAGTTGATGGGCAGTCGCGCCGCATACACGACGCAAGAGTTCCACCTCAATGAACTGCAGCCAGTGCTGAAAGAGATCGGCAAGCAAGGGCTGTCTATCAATGAAGTCGAGACGTACATGCACAATAGGCATGCGGTTGAGCGCAACGCCATTATCCGCGAGCGCAATGACGCATTCCAAGATGGTGGATCTGGCATCAATGACGCCGCAGCCAAAGCTTACTTAGCTGCACTGTCTCCTGCCAAGCGTAACCGCCTTGAGGCTGTAGCCAAGAAGCTGGACGCTATAACAAGCGGAACGCTGCAAGTACTGCAGGACTCTGGCATAGAGTCAGCGGAGACGATCCGCAACCTGCGCAATGCTTATAAGTTCTACGTCCCTCTGTTCCGCGAAGGTGTCGACGGCGGTCATGCACTTGGCACTCGTGGCGCAAGCGTAGAGGGATCAGCCTTGAAAGCAGCGGTCGGCTCAAGCAAGCCGGTCAACAACATACTCGCCAACATCGTTACCCAGCGTGAAGCCGCCATCAACCGCGCTGAGGCAAACCGTCTTGGCAATACGGTGTTTGAGGCTGCGTTGGACAATAAGGATCAAGCCTTTTGGATGGTCATCGATCCGTCAACAGCCACTCTTGATCAAGTGCGCAAGCAATTGGCTGCGATGGGCATGGACCCAGATCTTGCTGACGATATCTTCAAGTCGCCAACGAAGAGGGCGTACAACAAGCGCACCGGCAACGTAGACACTATCGCCGACACCGCCTTCAAGCGCCAGCCAAACGTCTTTGCTACTCGCGTTGATGGAACGGACAAGTTCATCGTCTTTAATCCTGACGAGAAGATGGCGACAGACATCGCGGCGGTCTTAAAAAACGACGATCTACCAACACTCGAAGGCGCGTCTGCAGCATTTATCAATAATGTTGGACGAATTACACGCCTGTGGTCGCAGTTGCGCACACAGTACATGCCAGAATTTGGACCGGTCAACTTCACACGCGACATCTGGGGCGTGATGGTCAACCTAACTAGCACACCGCTGGACGGTGAGCAGTTCAAGATCATGGCTAAGGCTCCTTTGTATGCAAAGAAACTGGTGCGAGTCATACGCGCAACTGATAATGGCAAGCCTACGCCTGCTGGATCTCAGGAAGTTGCTGACCTGTTTGACAGGTTTGAAAAGGCTGGCGGACGCACTGCTATTAGAGAGTCGTTCTTTAAGAACCTCGACCGTGACCCAGAGAAGCTCGAGGCGGAGCTGCAAAAGGCTGTTAAGCAGTTGGCTGCAGGAAAGACGAGCGCTCCCAAGGTCGTCGTTGATTATGTGACGGCGTGGAATGATGCGCTAGAAAATGCCACACGTCTTGCCACCTTCAAGATTGCTATCGACAAGGGAATGACGGACGCGCAGGCAGCGGAGATCGCAAAGAACATTACGGTGAACTTCAATCAGAAGGGACAGTGGACACGCGAGATCAATTCTCTCTATGGCTTTGCCAACGCTTCTATCGCATCGACCGACCGCAACATTAAGACCATGCTAGGTAAGGCTGGTAAGAAGATCTTGATTGGCGGCGTTGGACTGGGCGTCATTCAAGGCCTAGCACTTGCCGCTGCTGGTTACGACGAGGACGACATACCGGAGTGGGTGAAGGACCATGCCTTCATTATTCCTCTCGGCCTGTTCGCGGATACCGACAAGTATATCGCTATCCCAATGCCGTACTTCTACAACATGTTCCCTGCCATTGGTCGGCGCATGGTTGAGGCAGCAAGAGGACAGCTTTCAGTCGGACAGTTTGTTGGTGGCACCGCAAAGGTAATGATTAACTCCGTTAACCCAATTGCCTACGGCTCTGGGTTCATTGAGTTTGTCTCGCCATCAGTCTTCGACATGTTCGTCCAGTACGCGATGAACGAAGATGGTCTGGGCCGTCGTATTTACAACAAGGACTTCAACGACCTGAACCCAACCACCGGCATGAGCCGCGCACGGGGAGATACCACTGTCATGTACGCCATGTACAGCAGGGCGGCTGAGGTCATTAACTATGTCACTGGCGGCGATGAGTATGAGGTTGGCGGCATGTCACCAACCCCAGAAGAGATCAAGTTCTTCGTAGAGCAGGTACTGCCACCTATGCAATTCCTGTACCGCAGCACAGCAACCCTCGAGAAGGGGTCTAGTGGAGAGCAGATAGAAGCCAATGATATAGCTTTCGTGAGGCGCTTCTATGGGGAGGTAGGTGGAAAGACAGCGGAGGGCGGTAAGTTCTACGACAACGTCAAGGCCGTTAACGAGCTCAAGAATACAGTCAAGCTGAGGGAAGAGAATGGTCAGGACACCACAGAGGTCTTTGACGAGAACCCGAAGGCTGAGCTGATCGACTACGTGGGGTCTTACTACCGCGACGTCTCAGACCTGCGCAGGGAGCGCCGTAAGATGATCCTTGAAGGGGCCAAGCCGTCAGAGACGCAGAAGCTTGATGACGAGATCACAGCCCTCATGACGGAGTTCAACAACCTCGCCGAAGAGGCGGAGAAGAAGTAATAAAAAAGCCCCCGAACCATACTTGGAACGGGGGCTTTTTATTCTTGAAAAGTGACTGTGATACACTGACTTCCAAAGCGCATCACAGTCCCGTAGGTTTTATCGCCCAAACGCTAGAGCAGCAAGCTGTTTCTTACAGTGATCCGACGTTGTCCGCCACTTTGCGCAGGTGCTCCGTCGACAAATGCGCGTAGCGTTGAACCATGCGGTCATCAGACCAACCGCCCATCTCCCGAACGGCTGCGGTGTGAGTACCCTTCTGGATGTGCCACGAGGCCCATGTATGCCGCAGGTCATGCCATCTGAAGTTATCGATCCCTGCTCTCTTTAGAGCATTTCTAAACGCCTTCGTATTGCTGCGCTGCACTGGTCGACCGCCATATGCAAATACCCACTCATTGTTCTTGTCCTTGGACCTGAATCGTTTCCAGAGAACATCGTATGCGGTGTCATTCAAAGGGATGGATAGCGGCTTCCCATTCTTCATCTTTTCGCCAACAATCGTCACCATCCTGTTCTGAAGATCGACCTCCTCCCAACGGAGCTCGCGGACGTTAGCATCCCGAAGTCCAGTGGTGAGGGCGAAGATAACCTTATCCTTTAGATGTGACGGCAACTCTCTGATCAAGCGACGGGCTTCGTCCTTGTCGATGTACCGAACTCTCGAGGTCTCTTCCATTCTCTTGATCTTGGGTACGGTGTTGATCCATTCCCACTCGTCCCTCGCCATGTTAAGCACTGACCGCAGCACGGTCAGGTAACGGTTGACGGTAGATACAGCGCGGGTCTTCAGCATGTCATCGCGAAGATCCGCCAACACCCCCTTTGTGATACGGCCAAGAGGCAGGCCACCCAAGTAATGCGAGAGCACCTCTATATAGTGCTGCTCTTGCTTAAGGTGTTTAGTGGTCCGTCCATTCAGCCAACGCCCAGCGGCGTCATTCCAAGTCTTTTCCATACAAGCTATTCCGATCACAACCTAAATGATTAAACTTATTCGGTTCGTTTTATAGCGTTATCCCGTACCAATCTGTAGGAGCGGGGAGCATCAAACCCCAGACGAACTGCTGGCTTCCGCCGTTCGCGGTCCTCAGCCTTCCATCTGATGAAACCAACGAGCGCAACTACAACGATGCCGTCGACAGTGTACTCCTTGCGTTCATGATCCAGTTGGAAGAGTTCTTCTGATCCATCGCTGCGCTTAACAGAGATCTCAGCGAACTCACCAGACGCACTCTGACCAATCCTCCGCACGCCAATTGCGTGATCGAAGGTCTGCTCTAAGTCTTCTGTTAGGTTCTTGCCTCCATAAACAAGAGATCCTTCGTTTCTAACAATCACCAGCATCAGTTAAAGAACCCCAACATTTAAGGAACCACTTCATAGCCCAGAGCCAAGTTGCCAGCACGTACCATATATTGTGCAGTCCGCCGACATGGATCAGTAAGCAAGCAATCAGTAGTGTCATTCCATTTACCTAAGAAGGGGTGACTACAAGCCACCCCTCCTCATTTGTTATTTATTAGAACGGTGCGTCGTCCAGATCGTCTTGTGGTGGCGGTGCCTGCCGCTGCACTGGTGCATCGACTAGTTTCTTCTTCCACACACGACCGGCAAAAAACTTGCCCTTCGCACCATCGATCACGCGAGCTTCGATGTTCAGCTCTTCGCCACCCTCGAGCAGCATCCTGCCGCTGTAGATAGGAACGCCTTCAGGATCCCAACCCTTCTCGCTGTAGAACTTTTTGCGTTCCTCGATCCGCTCCTCGCTGTCGCGGAAAAGAGAAAACGTATTCGGTTTTTGTTCGTAAGCCATCCTTGTGCCTTTCTTATGAGAGTTCTACTTTGCGCATACGATCAATGTGCGCAAGATAGAGATTGATTGCCTGTCGCACGACGCCAGCGATAGGCCTGTCTTCCTTAATGGACATCTCGCACAATGCGCGATACATCACGTCGTCAATCGTTGTCTGCACCAGACGGTTCTGGTGATCTTTTCTCGGTCGTCCCATGTCAATCCTCTATGCTTTTGACGATGTAGCTGATGACAGGATCTTTTCTGAAAGC
>Ga0315905_10004556_pt1 | contig 14164 bp, 12 predicted proteins | sample LakEriMetagenome_5_FD_203522 | JGI IMG/M metagenome (GOLD analysis project Ga0315905, IMG submission 203522) | Freshwater fungal communities from buoy surface, Lake Erie, Ohio, United States - Buoy 4 MA121 | ecosystem: Environmental > Aquatic > Freshwater > Lake | place: USA: Lake Erie, Ohio... | reverse complement strand
CTGCCGGAGCTGCTGCCGGAGCTGCTGCCGGAGCTGCTGCTGGCGCTGTTGATGCTGCTGACGGTGCTGCTGTCTTTGGTGCATTGGGAGCAGCAGATGCTGCCGATGGCGCTGTTGATGCTGCTGACGGTGCTGCTGTCTTTGGTGCTGTCGATGGTGCTGGTGCTGGTGCCGCTGTAGTTGCTGCTGGTGCCGCACCAGAAGCTTGATTCTGTGCTGTTCTTAATGTTGCTGCATTAGTGGCAGGTGCCGCTGGAGTACCACCAGTTGCAGGTGCCGCTGGAGTACCACCAGTTGCAGGTGCCGCTGGAGTAATTCCAGCTAACTGTTGTAATCGTTCTTTACCGCCAAATGCTTGAATATCTCTTTCACTACCATTCGCTAATGCCGCACGAGCTTGATCAGGTGTTATGGTTGCTTTAGATGTGGCACCCCCCGGGTTGGCAGGATTAACTGGAGTTGTGGGAATGGCTGTTGTCACTCTAGCATTCAGACTTGTTTGACCAGGGTCAGTTGTTGTTGAACTGCGGGCGGCTGCGTTTGCTGCACCTTTGGCTGCTCCAGTTTGTACTTGGTCTGCTGTTGCTCCAGTTCCAAATTGTGGCTGTCCGGCATCAGCTTGATTTGCTATTGGTGCTGGCGTTGCCGGAGCAGGTGTTGCCGCTTGTTCTGGAGGCATCTTATCGTGTGCTGCTTTTGTGGCTGGACCATATGCACCGTCTGCTGACACTCCCAATTTTTTCTGTAGTGCTTGTACTGCGGCAATAGTTGCTGCATCATATGTACCAGTATCTGCAATACCCAATTTCTTTTGTAATGCACTTACTTCGGGGCCTTTCATACCTTTACCCAACACACCCTTGTTCCAAGTTTTAGGAGCTGCGGCTGCTGGTGCTGCGGCTGCTGGAGCAGGTGTTGCTGCCTGTCCTGGAGCTGGTGCTGCTGAATCTGGACTCTTACCAGCTTGTACGGCTTGTGATCTTGCAATCATGGCTTTACCTTCAGCACTGTTTGGGTCTACATTAGTAATTGATCCGCCGCCAGGTACTACTGTGTCTGGAGCTTCATGTAGTTGTGTTATTAAATCAATATAGTCGCGTAGTGTTTTCATATTATCTTAATCCGGCAATTTTTAACATCGCAGATAATTCTGCATTTTCTTCTACTTGTTGGTTGTTACGTTGTGCTACTCGAGCTTTGATAGCCTCAGTAGCATTGTGAACAGGCTTGCTACCAGCAAGTTCCATCATACGATCGTGCTGTTGTTTAGCCGCATTGTGTGCTTTGTATTTTTCCATAACACTGTGGCAAGCACGTTCAACCATGCCATCAAACTTATCTGCTTTTGAGCTTCCTGGTTCTATGTTATACTTTTCTTTAAGTTCTTTGCACATTTTAGTAACAAAGCCCTCTTCACCAATTGTCATAGTTCCTTCGTTGCTATTAAAGAATCCGCTTACACGTTCCTTAATATCACCAAACAATTTTTCTGCAACATTTGATTTATTACGTGGCTGACTATCTACATAATCTTCTGAGGTCTCAGCAACCGGTGCTGCTGGTGCTGGAGGTACAGCTGCCGGGTCTACTGGTGCTGCTGCTGGATCTACTGGTGCTGCTGCTGGATCTACTGGTGCTGCTGCTGGATCTACTGGTGCTGCTGCTGGATCCGCTGGTGCTGCTGCTGGATCCGCTGGTGCTGCTGCTGGATCCGCTGGTGCTGCTGCCGGATCCGCCGGAGGAGCACCTTCAGCATCAAATCCCAACGTGGTTGCCAAGTCTGTTTCATTTTCTGAATCATAAGATTTTAAAAATGCTGAAATAATTGGACGAGCATCCAATTCATCTAACCCCAAATCAGCAAGCAATTCAAATGCTTTGTCTAATTTGTTGTTATCGATGGTGCCACGCAAGCTACTAGTTACGTTGTTACCGTTCGTTCCAATTGGTAGTTCTTGTTTGAATAAATCTTTTAAAGTCTGCATGGCTTGTTCGCCAACTTCATCTTCTTTGTACAAGTCATCATCTTCACGTACAATACTGTCAAGTACGTTTTCAAATTGAGTTGCTAATGAGTTTGGATTGTAGCTATCGCTTATTGGAGTGGGATCTTGACTAGTTCCACCTTGGCCGTACATGTCGTTTTTAACAAGGTAATTTTTACCTTTAAATGTGAATACTGTTTTGCCTTGTTGATCAGCTTGTATCAAGGCATCGTTAAATGCGTCTGCTTCTGCAGATTGATCTTGATACTGACTTGGGTCTTCCAATCCATGTGCTGCCAACCACTCAGGGTCTTGCATTTGTTCAGGGGTGGGATCTATACCACCTTGTGATAAAGATTTCTCTATTTCTTGATCTGTTACTTCACCCAGTAAATCATCTGCTGATAAATTCCTAACTGGCAAATTGGTTTCACCTACTAGGTTATAAATGAATGGGAATACAGATTTCATTTCTTCATTGAACGTACGGATTGTCAAACGATCAATCCAATCATTCATAATTTCTTCTGGAATGCTTTGTGCTGTACGAGCTTGAAAGTTTTCTGCAAAGTGTGAATAATATGCAGGACGCTGTAGGCTATGAATTTCACGTTTAACTTCTTCAATACGTTCCATTACTTTACTAGTAATGTCTCCCATTGCTTCACCCAAGGCTGCATTGCGACCAACGTAACCTTTAAATTTACGTAGACCAGCCAATTCTTCTGACAAGCCAGTAATGTGTGAGCCAATTGCATCATACGGTGTTCCACCGTTTTTAATATGTTCTGCAAGAGCACGAGCACCATTCAAATGTTTGTATGGATACTTAAATCTTTCTCCAGCAGCGTTTTCAATAAAGATGCTGTCAATGTGTTGTGTCCTACCGTTAGGCGCATTATAGTTAACTGGTGAGCTATGTCTAACAATGATCTTAGCTTCTCCAATGTCTTGGTAACTAGTTTTACTTGTACCAGAAAGTCTTGATTCTGTCATTCTTCCTTCTCCGATAGGATCTCTTTTATCTAAATTACTTTGGGATGGATTTTGTAAATCAAAATCTAATCCGTGTGTTTGTGCAAAATCGCTCAATTCATCTAAGAAGTCCATCCACGATTCATCACGTGGATTCTTACTCCATAGAACGCTCATTGCTGGCTTTTCATCTGCATCTGATAAACTTATAGAAACGTTTGTTAGTTTTTCACCGTTACGATCATCAGTATAATCAAAGCTAAGTTTGCGGGTATCTTGATCCCTAAAGTTTCTACCATCGATAGGTTTAGAGTCAATCGTTTCCTTTCTCATACTAGGAAATCTAGTTGATAGTTGGGTAACTAGGTCTTTTGCGATTCTTTCAAAATTTGCATTCATAGTAATATTTATGTTAATTGCTGGAAACAAAAATGGGTAAAGGCGCCTCGTAATCGTCCTCGGTATGCACTCCAGACAATGTTTCAAACACTCTAGGGTCCCAATCTGCTACTAGTTGGCTCATACGCACGATTAATAGCAATGCACTAACAAGATCGTCGTGGTCTCCGCTTTTGGCTTTGAAGCTGAACCCGGAAGCAATAAAACTCTTCAATTCTGATATCAAACTCTTAGAATTCAACTGCATTTGACTACTTTCAATAATATGCTTTAATCTAGCACAGGCAGCAATTTTACTTCCGTGAGTAGTGTTAAACCCTTTGCGGAATTTACGGACGTGTCCTTTACGCATTGGCTCAGATATCATAAGTCCAGAAAATTGTTCTTCCCCCTGATCTTTAATACATACCAGTCCGGCTTCTCCAACAGTATTGTTTTCAATACTCCAATATATGTTATTTGCAGTCCCTTCCATTTGGTCTTCTAGATATTTTAAAATGTCTTTGAGAATTTTAATTTGACCTTGAATTGGGGTTAGGTTGTGATGCCATTCTGCAACTTGTTTAAAACTAGGCAGTTCAAACACTTCAATTGCAGCGAAGTCGCCGCCAGTGCCCAAACTTGGATCCAAGCTAACAAGGTATATGTTATCAGGAGTTGGTTTAGTGTACCAGCGAGTCTGGCCCATCTTAAACACTGGTTCTCGTCCTTCCATCTCACTTAACTTGATACTGTTGATAAGTGTTTCATCGTAAATTAAGAACTCGCATCCATACTCACGACGGAATCGTTCTTCACCAATACGACCTTGTTCTTGTTTGGCCCAAGCATCGTCTCGATCAGGATGTTCTTCCCACTTGCAAGTATAGGGAAAGAATCCATTAATACCCAAGTCTTGTTCGTTGCCGTATTCGTCAAATTTATTATTTGCTTCTTTCCAAATAGTGGCAAACGTGTCTTCGTCACTGTTGGGTGTTGAAGTAATAATTGCACGACCACCAGTTGCTAGTGTTGGTGATATAGATGTCCAAAACTCTTCTGCAATGTTAGGTTGCACAAATGCAAACTCATCACAGTATAGTAAGGATATAGACATACCACGACCAGTGTTACCGGTAGTAGTTGCTGATACAATTCTTGAACCGTTGTCAAATTCAATACTCCCTTTGTTATAGTTTGTTACCCCACTGCGTATATGATCTGGACATAACTCGTATGCATAACGTATACGTTGCATAATTTCTTGTGAGCCAGTATACTTGTGTGCTGCGATTAGAATAGTTTGATCAGGATGGAACATTGCATACCATAACAAGTATGCAGCTGCCGTTGTAGTTTTACCCATCTGTCTAGGCAACATATTAACAGTAAATCTGTGATTGTGGTATGCGTGTAATAATCGTTTTTGATATTCAAACGGTGCTAACAACAATTTACCTTTCGTTGGATGCTGAATATAAAAAAAGTGTTCTGTGAAGTATGTATAACCGTTTTTAGGATCCGCACAGGCTAAAAGTTCAGAAACTTGTGCTTCTGAAAACTTATCTTTTTTGTGGGCCTTTTTTGTAAGTACCCCGTCTAAACTTTTGCTCATGTGTTTATTTACATAAAAAAAGCGGCCACTAGTGCCGCTTTTGAGTAGACATATTGTCTGTGTTATCTGTTTTTAACTTCAGTATACAGATTTTGTAATTGTGCCATTAAGCCTTCTGATACTTGATTGTAAGGATTTCCGCCACCATTAACTTTCTCAGCCTCATTACCACCTTTACTGTTTAAGTCGTTGCCTTTTGCAGTAACGTCAGCAACTGTGCCATATTGCTCATCTGGAGAATTTGCATGATCAACTATTTCATCAACTTCAATTTCTAAATCTCCAGCTGCGCGATCCATACGACCGTCATTGCCACTAATACTTATCATGCCCATTGGTCCAGAAACTGCGTCACCTTCTTCGCCGTCTACACCTTTTAATAAGTCCATCAAATCTCGAATGTTTTCAGTTCCACTAGCGTTAATGCTAACATTCATTGTTACAGGAGGTGGAGAACTCATGCCGCCCATTGATCCCATTGGGCCCATTCCGCATTCAGCTACCTCACTTTCACTAAGACCTGACAGTTTCTTAACTGCGTTAAGATCCATATCGTTAGAGAATTTAAATTCAGCTTGCTCTTTTAGTTGTGTTACTGGTGCATCTAACGCACCAATCTTTGATATTAAATTTTGAAAATTCATTTCTTTTGTCCTTTAAATGGATCAACAAATTTCATGGCTAATGAGCCAATAGGACTTGTTGTTCCAAGGTTGTCGTCCTTTTGTGGTTGGTTGCCATCAGGTGCTGATTTTGCTAACAATACATCGTTAACACCTTTGTATTGCTCGCCCTTATGACTAACTTTTCCTAGATCTTTTAAAAATGACAGCTGATTATCTTGCTTCTCACCATCTTCATAAGGCTTGTTTAATAGTGCTTCGCCTTTAGTTCCAATTCTAGCAAATGCTTCTGCGTTTGCTTCAAAGTTTAAATCTTCTTGCATTGTGCGAACAACAATGCAGCCTTTATTAATTTTACATGTATCAGATAAAAGTTCTGTAATAACCTGTGGAGTTGCTGGGTAGCGACAAACCACATCAAATATAGTAACTTCTGAGTTCTTTAATGCTGGAAAGTCCAATGGACTTTCTTGAATGGGCAATCTGTTTCCTTTGCTTACACTTGCGCAATCGTATTTTGACAGTGCTTCTTTAATAGATTTTGCAAATCCACTATCTAGCTTCCCGGCAATTTTAATTTTAAACTCGTAAGTTTTAACGGTTTCTACAAGGTAATCGATAAATGTTGACATTTGTTATGCTTCCAGTAATAGTATATTTATTTCATATTCTTTAATTTTTCCAGCAAGCTATTGCGGTCTGTGATAATAAAACCGTTTCCTGGAATATCAATAGATCCCTCTCCATCTGGATTAGCATCTTGATCTAATTTTTGTTTCTTAAGCTGAAGTTCAATCATTTTCAACTTCTTATCAATCTTTGCTGATTTGGCGTCAATGGCGTTCTTAAGCATGCCACCAGCTACTTCAAAGATTCTACTGCTGTAACGTGCTTCTACATTCATGCCCAAGTCCATTAGGTCATCATATGCATCTGTAGCACGTTGAGCTAGAGCATCAAATTCGCTATCAGCTAAATCTCCCAAACCTTTTACTTGCGGCAAACTGGCAGAAATTTTGTCAAATTCTTCCATACTTCTTAAGAAAGGCTCAGCAGATGGTTTAGCTGGCTTGACTTCATTGGCTATTTTCTTGTTTTCGGGCAAGTTTAGAATTTCTTCAAGTTTCTTTGTCATAACTTACTTATTTAACTCCGCCTTGGTGGAATAGATCTTTTTCGCTTAGTACACGAAACTTGATACCCTGTCGTTTACACCAAATCTGGGCTGCTTGCCATTTGGCTTGATTCTTAACAAATTGGGCTTGATTGTATTTGCCTTTGCCAACACTTTCTAAAGTGGCTTGATTTGAAGGTTTAACCTCAATAAGCTCAACAAACATCTTCCCAGTCTTATCTACATATTGTATGAAAAAATCTGGAATGTAAATGGTCTGTTTATTTGTCAACGGATCGCGATACGGAATACTGATGGCTTCACTGGCCCAACGTTGAATTGATGGGTGTGTATCGCAAGTGTTCATGAAACTCCATTCCCAGCTACTTCTGTATGTGGGGGTTTTATTTCCTATATATTTTTCAGGGTGTTTGGGTACAAACTTTCCGTGGGCAAATCGGCTCATACAACAATGTTACGGCTTTCGTAAGTATCAACAATAGACACTACGTTATAGCCAAGTGTGCTTGTTTGTTCTCTATATGAATTTAAAACTTCTGCAACTACTTTTGCTAACTGCACATCGGTTAAACCCTTTAATGTGTCAATTAATTCAAATACACTAATGTTATCAAGTCTAGCTTGATTTAATAGTACAATGCCTGTACTACGTGCAGCCTCTTCATCAAATCCACGTTTTAAAAAGAAACCCAGTACTGCGTCAATTTGATTACTAGGATACGTTATTTGGTGAAGAAAAAATTTATCAAAAAAATCTCTTACTTCACGTGAATCAGATCCAGTTTCTGTAATAGGTAAATTACTAGCCATATTTTAAAAATCCACTTGATTTGCTTGGGTAGTACCACCATTGCCCGTTCTAGATGGGAATACTACATTTTTTAATCCGCTCAATCCTGCAGCAGCAACAGCTATAGTTCCGCCAATAAGTAAGTTTCTTCCTTCTTGTCTAACACCTGCATTAGTTAAGCCTTTCGTGTTCTGATATGTATTAACTGCGGTTATGGCAGTTGATAAAAAGTTAGCTGGGCTCTCAAAAGCTTCACCACTAGCCAAACTATCCAACACATCAGCTGCACCGTCTATAACGCCGCCTGGGCCAAATATACTTGATGTGCCACCACCAGCTGCGGATAGTGGGCTCGGTGATTTATCATAATGATCAACTGCAAAACCTTTCACTTTACCGCCTCTAATAGACCCAATATCATATGCCACTGCTTCATAAGCAACAGTCATGTTGTTTTCGGCGCCTGCTGATCCTTGATCGCTGCTTTGTACTTGATCGTGAGTAAATGAAGTGATTAATGGATTGATAAGAGTATAGCTCACATACTCTCGTTTGTTCAGTTGATACAAAACAATTTTATTAAAAAAGGGAATTGAACTTCCGTTATCAAAGCCGTACGTTGTTCTAATGTAGTTAGAACTTTTCATTGCAGTGCGACTGTATGCTCCAGGCGTTTTAGCTGCACTTGGATCCGCGTAATAGTATGCATAATAATTTTGCCACATGGTATTAATAATATGAGCGCGGTCATCATGAAATTTAATATTAATTGGCATCAGCTCATGATCCATTTGTACAACTTTTTTTCTATTGTACTGATTAAGGGTAGTTGTTTTTAATGTGAATTTTGGAAGATCAGCACCCTTGACCAACAAACCAATTTCATTTTGATGTTGATATTTCAAGTTCAGTGACTTTAGAGCACTTGTATTGATGTCAAAGAATACGTGATATAGGAACTTACTCTTAGGAGCTAGCCTAAAATAGTCGTCTTGGAACGTCCTGGATGCGTGTTGCCACGATCCAAGATTACCCTTGGGGTTAGTTATGCCATTTACTAGCTGATCTAAGAAGCCGTTGTTTTTACTTGCCATACATATATTTATTGATTACAATTAACTGCGTATATAACTTTTAATCAATAAAAAAGGCTGTTGCCAGCCTTTTTATTAACGTCCTGCGCCAGTTGTTAAAGTATTTACAGTACGACCAATTGCTGTACCAACACCAGTGCCTTGTGGGCTTTGGATACAGTTATCTGGTTGAATTGTAATGTCAATAGTTGACGGACCTTGTTCACCGTATGCTAAGTTTTGATAGTTAGCTGCGGTTAGGTAACAACCATAACATTCCCAAGTTTCTAATACTGTTGGTGTGCTGGCTCCGTTACCGCCGTCTAACATTTCAATACGTAGTGTGAACTTATAATCTACGCCTGAAGCTGCTGATGCTTGTTCAAAGAAGTCAAATTGTTTTTGTAGCTGTTCGCCAACTAATTTGCTTACTGAACCAGTTACGTCATCACGTAAAACAATTGCAACGGTACCCCATACTGGCTTACCTGCAAAGTTAATTTTACTGTTATAGATTTCAATAGTCTGATTAGCAAAGGTTACTGTTGGGCGAGCAGCACTTTGTACTTGCTTAGTAAGTTCTGTTGTTGGTGTACTGACACCAAAGTTTTCAAACATCACTCTAAAGCGATATTTGAGCTTTGGCATCAACAAGCCTTGTGCTGATGCGCTAGCATCTGATGCTAGCGGCACTGTGAATTTTGATAATGTTGCGATTGCCATAATTAATATGCTCCGTTATTGATATTTATCATCTTATAGACCAGCTATTTCGCCAGTGTTCTTTAGGCGTAATGGAATGTAGATGAATTCAACTGCTTTGACCGGTTCAATGGCCACATCAACATACAATTCGTTTCTGTCAATTCTACTTGGTGTATTGTTACTTTCGTCACAAACAACAATGTAGTCATATAGTGCTCGTTGACCTAATAGTTCTAGCATCAAACTTTCCACAGCACCCTTGATTTCATCACGAGTAATTTTATCGTTTGGTTCAAAAATGTATGGCTTAGCTAGAACACTTAGCTGTCTACGTAAGTAAATTACTAAACGTGCCACGTTGATTCTATCTAATGCGCTAGCATTTCTAGCACGAGTCTTCTGACCGTAATTTACAAGACCCACACCTGTTAAGAATGTAATTGGATTAACTTTAACATCATACAGTGTATCACGTTGACCGTTATTTAAAGCAACTGCTGTAAACTCGCCTTCGTCATTAATATAACCAACTGCTGATGCGTTAGTAATACCGCCACGACGTGTGCCTGCTGGCGCAAACCATGGGTATGAAACGTTATCGCTTAGTGCAATAGTACGTAACATCATGTGACTTGGTGGCACAACCACGTTATTACCAAAGTTGTCACTTGTAAAGCCCCATGGATAGAACATAGCCATGTATTCGTCAAAACTTGCTGCGCCTAGATCATTGTCTTCCAATGCTAGTGCTGCGTTATTACCCCAGTTAACTAGACTTGTTGCATCGCTTGTTAAACGAGCTGGTGTGTCACCAACAACAAACGCTGTTAATCCGCGGTCATAGTTTAGTGTAATCATTTCACCAATCAACTCAGGATATCCTGGGCAAGCAATCAAGTTAAACACTCTTTGCTCTTCTTCACGGATCTCTTGGTTGCTGTTAACCAGTGCCTGTAATGATTGTACCACAACTTTACGTTGTGCTTTACGTCCAAATGTACCAGCACCATTTTCTTGATTGCCAGCTTCACTAACCCAACGATTTGGATAATAACCAGCTTGTGTTTCACCTACTGCTCCGTTAACACGAGTGTTTATTGCAGTTACGTCAACATAATTACGTGCATAACGCTTAACGTTAAATCCTGAGCGGCGTAAGTTCCATAACAACATACCTTGTGGATATAGTGCTGGATCTGGAGCATCAAAGTCTAAGAAATTGCTTTCTAACATGTCAGCAATTAAACCAGGTTCATCGCTATTTGCGCCAGCTGTATTGTAACGAGCGTCAGCAAATAAAATACCATTTTCAGTACTTTGATCGGAACTGTCAACCAATTCCCATTTTAACGATACGCCGTTAAACTTATAAACTTGTGGATAATTTTCTGTATCGCTTGTGTCAATCCATAAATCACCATTAGCAAGAGCTGTTTCGCCATCGCTTTGTGTTGTTGGCTCAGTAGCCGCAACAATTGGACCATTAACGTCGGTAGCCTTAACACCTGCGCCCAAATCAACTACTAATGGGTTTGAAGCATCTTTATAACCAACCCAAGTTGTTCCGTTGTGGATCATAATATCCACTTCGTCAACAATACTGTTGTACCATAATGTACCGTCTGCTGTTAGTGAAGTTGGTGCTGTACCGCTTGCTGTAAAACGCAATGGTTCCCATAGCGTAGCAACGTAATCTGATGTAACATCGCCAGTTGGTGATGCATATAAATTAGTTGTTGCCGCAGTGCCTGTTACTGAAAATACTTTACTTAAAGGAGTTGCAGTGCCGTCAGTTAAGCGGAACTCGCCACCTTTAGTGTGACTAATAACAATGCGATTCAAGCTATCTACTTCAGCAACAATATTAGCAAATCCTGCTGAGTTAATTGCTCCAGCAACCTTGTCTGCATCAGACAAACTGCCAGTTAGCGCATTTCCAGTAGCAGAAGAACAAGTTACAGTGATTGCAGGTGCTAGTGTAGCACTACCAACAATACTTTCTGCAATTGAAAATGTGTTAGTTCCAGCAGTAAATTGCGCTGCAATTTTTGCTGATTTAATAATTGTTGTACCAACTGCTGAACGTCTAAAAATTCTAAAGTCAGCTACACGTGGTGAATCATCGGCACCGCTGTCTTCTTGTTCGTTTGTTTTAACAAACAATGATCCAACTGCTAAATTAGACCCGCCGCCTGTACGATCTAGGCCATAAATTGCTGCTGTGCCGTCTGCATAAATTGGAGCTGGAACTGCTGCAAATGCATCTGTTGCTGAATTGTAACGCTTAACAGAGATCTTAGCGCCGCTGTTTGGTTCAGTTGTCTTGATCCATACAGAACCTGTTGGACGTGGAGCAGTGTTTGATGTCTTGAAGTTTGGAATGCTTGTGTGTGGCTGGATTGCCAATCTTGGAGCATAAAAAGTGCCAGGTGTAATACCTAATACTGTTGATACATTCATTGTGCCGCTAGCAATTACAACAGCATTTGAAGCTGTGCTATCTTCACTGTTTGCACCGCTTGCACCATTGGAATAAATTTCTAATCTACCAGCTGCACTAACGCCTGCGGTAATACCTTGCTGTGATAAAAGTGAAGCTGTTGGACCAGTATTGATTCTATCTGCCAATCCAGCTACAGTTGTTGCATTTGCTGTAACAGTAATACCGTTGATTGTAAATGCTTGACCGCTAGTAATTGCTGGGCTTGCAACAGTACCTTGCACTGTTGGCCATGAACTTGTCCAGTCATTGCTACCAACTTGTACCCACTGACCAGCACGATTTTTATAATAAACCTTGTCTGGGGCAGAGTAATCTGTAGTTAAGTCAGATAAACAAACAACTGCATAATCACCAATTGCGCCAATACTTGTCTTAGGAGCATAGTCGCTACCTGCGTAATCCACAACCTTTGTTGTGTCAGTAATTACAAGTGGATTCTTCTTAGTAAATGTCTGGCCACTTAAATTTGTTGCAGTCTTAGTAGTACCGTTCCATTCAAAAATACCAAACGATGTAGTATTTGTGTCTAACCAGTATGTACCGTTTGAGGGGTCAGCTGCTGGCGGATTTGCCAATGCGTTAATTGACGCTAGGTCAATTCCAGCACGTACAACGTATGCCCTGTTGCTTACGCCTAATAAGCTATAAGCCGCTTGCAAACCGTATTCATTTTGCTCGCCAGCATGGATTGGGTTGTTTGATGCGTCCGTTTTAAATACTGGGTCACCAAAAGTATCTACAAGATCCTTCTGGCTAGTAATTAAATATGTCTTTCCAACGTTAGTTGCCAGTGTACCTGGAGCAATTCCTGTTCCCGCCCCGTTTTGCTTATTCGCTGCCGTTGCTACAATAATTAGAGGTACTGTACCTGGAGCGGCTGGGGTATAAAAGCTCTCATCGATAACTGTTACGCTTACGCCTGGTGATGATAGTGTTGCCATTGTATGGTCTCTCCTAAGATTCTTCTTCTAAAGTATTTAGTGTTTGTTGGAGAAAACATAACGCAAACAAGCCCAGAAAAGGGACCAAAAAGGTGCGGAATAAATACTTTATGGCAAGACCAATGTGTTTATGCGGGTTTAGACCGGCCGCAATCAACTATAAAAAAGATGGCCGCACTTATTATAGAAGTAAGTGTGAGGCATGCCTACGTCACGGCGGGGTAGCACACGGATTTCCCAAATGGTATCTAGATGGATACCGTCAAAAAGATACTTGTGAGAAATGCGGCTTTAAGAGCAAACACAAAGAGCAATTCAATGTGTTTCACATAGATGGCAATTTAACTAACAGTCGCCCCAGTAATCTTAAGACGATATGTGCAAATTGTCAGAGAGTCCTACATAAAGAGGGCGTTCAGTGGCGACAGGGAGATCTTGTTCCGGACTTGTAATTACTTGTTTTACTTGCTGGTATAGACTGTCAATTGTCCCGTTATTATCTAAAATAATATCAAAATCAGTACCAATCCAAGCGGTTTCGCTTGCATGAATCTTCTTCATTTTGAGATCATTCATAGCAACATTTGATCCGGCGTTTGCATCCAATGCTGTTTGATACCAGTCTGGGAGTTCTCCTCGCTGTACCCAAGCAATAATGCCGCCAGCATCTTTAATTGATTTAATTTCGTTAGGAAATCTACAGTCGCTGATGACTACGTGGTCGCGACTAGTTCTAAGTTTGTTCTCTAAACTAGCAATCCAAATATCATCATGGAACGCTTTGCGACAAACTTCTGTACCCCAATACTGTAGAACCCATCTAGGAGTAAGGCTAGGCATATCTAATCTATTTGCCCACCACGGATCTACTTGTTCACGCCATTCTCGGGCTTCTTTAGTGCGCCCTTCTAACATAGTGCGGTCCCAACCAAATACATGTGCCACTGCATCTTTAAGGGTGCTAGCAAATGATTCTCGTCTAAATTCGTGGAAGTTTGTTAGATAGTCCGCAACAGTGTCTTTGCCCGAACCAATAAAGCCGCATATACCAATAATCATTGTACTCTCCTAAAGATAATACAATTTTATATGAATATTAATGCAGTGTCAAGAGTTTATACGCCGTATTTGTTCTTTTTGCGAGCTGGAACTGGACTAACTTTATTGGTATCGTCCAATTCTTTACTTGTCATATCGCCATGGTTTAAATCTTGATAATTCGCACCAACTGCCTTGTATGCTTGCTTGAGCATTTCTTGTTCTTCTTTAGTATATGGATGAGTGGACTTCCTCTTACCAATCCAACTTTTTGCCTTCATTTCTGTTGGTAGTGGGTCTTTGCCGTTAGCGCCGGCAACAGCCATTCCCAGTCTATAAGAAGTATAGTCGCCACTAACACGCTCTGAATCGTTATAGGTGTTTAGACCGGCAGTTGCTTGAG
>Ga0315905_10004555_pt1 | contig 14168 bp, 9 predicted proteins | sample LakEriMetagenome_5_FD_203522 | JGI IMG/M metagenome (GOLD analysis project Ga0315905, IMG submission 203522) | Freshwater fungal communities from buoy surface, Lake Erie, Ohio, United States - Buoy 4 MA121 | ecosystem: Environmental > Aquatic > Freshwater > Lake | place: USA: Lake Erie, Ohio... | reverse complement strand
ATCACGTTTTGTCGCCGAGCCGCAGCCGTTGGGAAAACTGTATTCCACGAAGTTTGTGGTCATCAATAATTCAAAGTCTCTCACCCTGGCTGAATTTTGGAATTGATAGAGCCACGCGTCGGTGCCGTTGGTTTGGTAGGAAACCTTCAGTTCCGTGACCGCCGAGGCCGTTGTTTCCAGTGCCAATTCCAAAGAACCATCGGCACCGCGACGCACGTCCGCTTCCTTGCCGTCAACCATCACGCTGACCCCTCGCAGACCGGTGGTTTGCGGCAGCGGGAAATGAAGGAACATAGTTTGCGAAATCCTGGTGGGATTACGGAAATGATAGGCGGCTTGAAAATCCACATCATAGGTCCTGTGGCGGATGAGCCCGCGTTGCTTAGGCTCGTACTCGATCTGCGTGCTGATCCGGCTTTTCTCGGGTTGGATCGATGCTTTACCGCCGGGCACGTTCGGCGACAGATAAAACGCGTAGGGATGTTGTTGAATCAACTGCGGACCCCAGACCTGCTGGACTTCGCGGCCCATGTCAAATCCCGAACTGTTGCTGCGCACATCGATGGCGGCACCGAGAATGAACCAGGCGATACTGGTGACAAAAAGAATCCCGGCGATGACAAATAGATGGATGATTTTCATTTGGATAAAATGTTGAGGTTTGGCGTTATTTGAGCGTGTTGTTGCGATTATAAAAAATTTCCGCTATCGGCTGTTCATTGCGGCTGTTGTTTTTCTCCAGGGTGATGACGTTCGACGTTCCATCCTGCGCGACGGGTCGTACCAGGTTGCCCGCCACTTCGGAGCTATAAGCGGGAGGGATTGCAATGCGCCATTTCAATCGATTGATGAAAAATGTCATCTTCGGCAGTTCCATACTGAGCTGTCCTTCCAATGGCTCGAACTTTTCGGATTTCCCTGAATAGGCGATGCTCAATTTGCTGCTCGCCTTGCCTTTCTCCTGCGCAGGCAAAGAAAGTACAAGTCCTTCTTTCCCATCCAACATCGGCGAGGTGTCGATGCCATTCACTTCGCAGCCTTGCAACACGGCACCCTCGGGAAGCGTGAAGGTTAGTCGCGCACCACTGCGGTGTTCGATCTCTAACAAACCTGTGGTTTTCATCGCGCCATCCGACTCAATGCTGCTTTGCCATTCGGCTGATTTAATCAATGCATCATCGGTCACCGCTATCGGCATCAGTTGCTGACTCACTTCCACCGTGCCTGTTTCAGATCTAACCAGGTGATAGGCGAGACCTTTCAACGCACTTGCCACTGACCGGCGCAGGCTGTCGCTGGTGAATAGTCCGGTCACGGATTTGCCGCTGAAACGGCGCTGTGGCTGGTCAGCGAGATAAAACTGATAGGCGTTCGGCTGGGCATCCGCGCCTTTCGGGGCGACGAGCGTCCATGTCGCAGCAAGACTGCTGACGCTGACATGATAACTGAGTTCCACCTCCCGATTTACTTCCCGTCCTAGCTGCCACTGCAGGGAAATCTGCCTGCTGCCATTTGGCCCCAGCACGATCTCCTGGCTGAGCAAGCCGTCTCCTGACGCGGTGATATTCGTGACAGATGAGGGCAAATCCAGCACTGCGGAGCGGGTATCGCCCGCACTAGTTTCCGCATGGGAAAAACAGCGGTAGTGAAGCACCCCATCGCTCTCCGCCACCGCCACCTCATGTTGCCAGGTCCACAGCGAGGGCTGCTCAGGTTTGGCAAGCTCGCGCGCCGCTTCCCCAGTGATCCGTTTCCAGGAGAGTTTCGCCCCACGAGCCGGAATGACAATGCTGCGCTCCTTGTCAACGGCCTGCACTTTGTCGTCGATCGAAATTTCCACCATCGTTCCATCAGCCAGACCGCCAACTTTCAACACGGCATTCGCACAAGCAAGCAGAACCAGAGATGAATCATCGGTCGGAACGATGCCGCAGCTCACATCGTGTTTGCCGATTTTGTTGGTAATCAGACAAAGATCGTTTTTCACCAGCAGTAAGGCATCAGCGGGCAGCAGATCGACTACCGATGCTCCGCCAGAGAGCAGCGAGGTCGCCTGCTGTTCCCCCGAAAATTGAAACACCCTCAGCTCCGCTCGCAGCTTAGGTGTGTCAGTGGATGCATCCAAAAAATACGTGGCCGACTGCAACAACGAGCCGAGCTCCGGCTGTTGTTGCTGATTCTGCCGGGCTGCATCCTCGATACGGCGAAGTTCTTCGTAGGGAATGGAAACAGTGCCGGTTACGGCATGATTTATAGGAGCTGTTTTCTCCTTAGGATCTGCATATAGCAATTGCGGCGCAACAAATGCGATGATGAATAGGTTGTGTTTCATAACGCACGCAGCATCATTGCGGCTGATGAAAGCCGTGCGAAGTGACCATGAATAATTGGTGAAATTTTCTCACGCAAGTAAATGAAACAGCACCTTTTATGATCGGCTTTACTCATGCTAGAAAACCGGCACAGACGATGACACGCAAAATGCCTTCTTGACCATCAGGCTTTCCACACTTAAGAATCACCCACCTTTCCGAACACATGAAGCGCCCAGCCATACTCCTCCTTTTATCACTCAGCGCATTGCTCACTTCGTGTTTCCAGAACAATCAAGCTGATCCTAGGGGCAATTACCTTGCCGGGCTTGGTCCCCTGCATTACTCATCGCACGGCAGCGGTCCTGCCCCGGCGATTCCCGACGACGTTTCGTATTGGGATGGCGACGGCGTTTCCGGCTCGGCACTGATCAAAATCAACCGCGCCCACCAGAAAGCATATTTTTACAAGGACGGGAAGCTAGTGGGTCTTTCCTCTATTTCTACGGGCAAGGAGGGCAACAATTCCCCAGCAGGAAAATTCAAGATCCAGGAAAAAGATAAGGATCACCTCTCGTCGATTTACGGAGTGTTCACAGACAAAGCGAGCGGCAAGGTCGTAAATGACAACGTAGACATCCGTGTCGATAAAATCCCGCCCGGCTGCATTTTCTATGCAGCGCCGATGAAAAACTTCCTGCGCATTAACGGTGCAGTCGGCATGCACACGGGATATCTTCCCGGCTATGCAGCTTCGCACGGCTGCATCCGCATGCCCGACTTCATTGCGCAGAAGTTTTTTGAAAACGCCGAGGTCGGCACACCAGTGATCATTGAATGAAGTTCCCCGACCCGAAACAAAGCGAGGAACTGAGCCCGCGACAATTACATGAATTAATAAGCGAAGGCTGCGATTTCGATCTGATCGACTGCCGCGAGCAGGACGAGTGGGATTTTTGCCGACTGGATAATGCGCGGCACTTTGCCCTTTCGGACTTTGCCTTGAATGCCGCGACGTTGATTGCCTTGAACGACAAGCCGATGGTGATCTACTGCCATCACGGCATGCGTTCACTGCACGCCACCCGCTGGCTGCGCCAACAGGGACGCCAGAACGTTTTTTCACTCTCAGGCGGCATCCAGCGCTGGTCGGATGAGATCGACCTGCAGATGCCGACGTATTGATCTCACTTTTTCAGAATCTGGAAAAGGTTATGATAGCGGTCCGTCCACAACGGAACGTCAAGCACCGGATCGTTCTTGTCAACCTGTGAGGGATTGGCGCTGAGAAACGGCTTGTTCTGTGTGACCAGAGCGTAATCAGTGCTGTAATGATAGTCATTTTTGCGAGTGGTGTAGCGATTCGAACTCCACCCCAGCTCAGCTGCCTGTTTTTCCACCACCGGAAAGAGATAAAGGTAACTGTTGGTCACGTGCACTGCAATGATACCATCAGGATTCATGTGACGTCGATAGATTTGAAACGCCTCGCGCGTCAACAAGTGCATGGGAATCGAATCGCCACTGAAGGCATCGAGAAGGATCACATCAAAATTCTGATCCGGCTCACGTTCGAGCATGAGGCGTGCATCGCCAATGATTGTCGTCACCGAGGCCCCCCGCTTCTCCGCGTCGCTGAGATAAGTGAAATGCTTGCGAGCAAGACGGACGACATCCGGATTAATTTCATAGAATCGATAGGCCTGACCATTTTGAGCATAACAGGCGGCGGTGCCGGCCCCCAGTCCAACAATGGCGACCCGGGCATTTTTTTTGTCGTGTATCGATTCGAGCGCCCTGCCTATGCCTGTCTGACGTCCGTAGTAAGTCACCGGTTCCTCCTTGTAGGCGTCAGCCAGATTTTGTAAACCGTGCAGTGTGCCGCCATGGGTGAGCATCCTGAAATCTGAGTCGAGGTCACTGTCATGCCCTTGTCTCACATTTACCGTGCCGTAGAAATTGCGCACACGTTCCAGGCGTTTTTCAACCTGCAGTTCTTCGATGGATAGCCAAAGCACAGCTGATCCGAACGCAACGAGTAACAATCCTTGCAGGGAATAGCGCAGCGATTTGAGACGCAGATTTTTGATTGAGAACAGACACGCAATGCCGGCGACAATCAGACAAAAAATTAGCCCAAGGGGCCACTCCATGTAGGTAACGAAAACATGCGGTGCGACCAAGCTCACCAGCAGACCGCCGATGGCGCCACCTGCCGACATGCACAGGTAAAACTCCGTGAGGCGCGCCGGAGCTGGCTTCAGGCGCCCTAGTTCTCCATGACAGACCATACAGGCGAGAAACATCGCACTGAAACCCCAAGTGATCTCGTAGCGATAATCCGGCATCAGATCCACTTTGAGACCGAACCATTTTTTTGCTAGATCAGCGATCAACGAGTCGCCACCTGCCGTGACGAATATTGCGATCAATGCCAGCGGCGCCCAGAACGATGGTTGATACCAGCGTTCGTGCTCGAAGCAGATGATAAATGTCAGCAGATATAAGCTCAGCGGAATCACCCAAAGAAAAGGAACGACAGCCACATCCTGGCAGACATGATTTGTGGTCGCGAGCAGCATCACACTCGCCAAAGCGGGAAGAAACACCCAGAGCAGACGGCGCAACCATGGGGGACGTGCCGACGCCCACTCCAGTTCTTGCACGGCAGATTGTCGGACCTCGTCTTTCCCGATCGAACGCCAGGCCAGCAGTAGCGACAAGAAGCCGAAAACAACGAAAGAAATCGACCAGAGCTTCGTTTGCGCGCTAACATCGATGCTGGGTTCGAAAAAAAACGGATAGCTGATCAGCGCGACCAGCGAGCCAACATTGGACAGCGCGTAAAGACGCCACGGCGAACCGCCGGGGACGGCGCGCGTGAACCAAACCTGTGCGAGCGGGCTAGTACTGGAGAGGATGAAATAGGGCAATCCAACGGTTCCCAACAGAAGCAGTAGAATGCGTCCCGCCGGATCCTCATTCCCTGCAGGTTTCCAGGTTTCCGCCGGTGCGATCGGCAGCAGGGCAAAAGCTCCAACCATCAGCACCGTGTGAATGATCGCCTGCCAGCGGGGTTGCAGACGGGAAAGAAAATGTGCGTAGGCATAACCACCGAATAAAACTACTTGAAAAAACACCATGCAGGTCGTCCACACCCCAGGGCTGCCGCCGAACCAGGGCAGGATGAATTTACTGATCACAGGCTGCACCTGAAAGAGAAGAAAAGCACTGAGTAAACTGAGTGCTCCCAGGAAAAAAAACATTGGGACACGTGGATTTGGGCTTGTTGTCATTTTGTTGAAAACAACTAACAGAAAACCTCGGTGTGGGAAAGAAAAATTACCGCGCGTGAAACTGTATGAATGCGTTTTAGGACCCCAGGCTCAAGGGTACTTGTTCAGGAATAGCAGGCTCCGCTTGGGTAAAGCGCATGCCTACCGGTTTTGAAACACCGAATTCCTCCATCGTGACTCCATAGATCACATCGGCGCGCGCCATGGTGCGCTTACTGTGAGTGACAATGATGAACTGGCTCTTGTCGATGAAACGGTCTAACACCCGCACGAAACGGCCAATGTTCGCTTCATCGAGCGGCGCATCAAGCTCGTCAAGCACGCAGAACGGACTGGGCTTGATCATGTAGATCGAAAACAACAGAGCAACCGCAGTCATCGAGCGCTCGCCACCGGAAAGCAGGGAGATCGATTGCAATTTCTTGCCCGGCGGTTTGGCAATCACTTCGATACCACTTTCCAACGGATCGTTCTCATCGATCAACATGAGGTCGGCTTTACCCTTTTCTCCGAACAACTCCCTGAACATCTCTTTGAAATTCTCCCGCACTTTGGCAAAGGTTTCACTGAAACGACGCTGCGTTTCCTCATTGATGCGCTCAATAATGGCAAGCAGTTCTTTTTTAGCGCTTGAAAGATCATCGAACTCACCGCGCATGTAATTGAAGCGTTCCTCCAGTTCCTCGAACTCCTCGATTGCATCGAGATTAACCGGCCCCATTGAGTCAAGCCGACGTTTAAGGTCCGCCACGATCTCCTCCACGAACAACCAGTCGGGCTCCCCTTCCAGCTCGCCTGGCAAAACCGGCACAGCCTCCCGGGCAACGCGCCCCCGACCCGACTCGTTGAAGACCAATGTATCGGGTTCGTCATCACCTTCTCCACTGTCGGTAATAATGCGACGCGAATTTTCCTTTTGCAGCGCCTTCTGCGAAACGATGCAAGTCAGCAATGCATGAGCATCGGGGCAGAAGGCCGTGAGATCGACCTGATGGCGTTCCCGGGTGCTTTGCACCAGACTTTCCAAGCGCAGTTCGATTTTTGTGGCGGAAACTTCTTCGCGACCACGTTGCTCCACGACCCGCGCATGCTGGCGGCGAAGCTCCGACAACTGACGTTCCGCAAGATCGATGCGCTCCATGATCGCCTCACGCCCAGAAGCGCGCTTAGTGGATTCCTCCGTCAAATCAGTTAGTTCCAGCCGCTGCATTTCCATCTCGGCTGCCAAGCGGGTGTTTTCCGCCACCGCATCCTCGATACGCTGACTAAACTGTGCAATCTCTGCCTCGCGGCGCAGGGAAAGTTCGCGCAGCTCCATCAGTCTCAATTCCATGGGTTTTTGCTGTTCCTCCGCTGCCTGCTTTGCCCGCTTGTCCACGGCCAGAGAAGTTTTTAGCTCGTTCAGCATCATCACAAGCTCGGCTTCCTCGCGAAGAATTGACTCCAGTTCAGTTTGCAAACGCTGCTGTTCGTCATCTAACAACTTCAAGCTAGCGCGGTTTGCGCTCAACTCTTGTTCCATTCCAGTGCGATTGTCAGCGACTATTTGCTCCCGTTTTTCCAGTTCACCCCTTTCCCAAGCAACGTTTTGAAGTTTCGTTTCAAACGACTCCACCTCGCGTTTTGCGAGAGAAAGCTGACCTTGCAATGTGGAAATCTCCACTTTTTTCCGGTGCAAACGTTCACGACACAACTCCACGGTTTCGCGCTGTTGCTCCAGCGCCATTTCGAGCTCCTGCAGCTTCCGGCGGCACGCCTGCTCTTCCTCGGCGAGTTGATTTACCTCTAAGGTGAGATCGCGTACTTCGTTTTGTCGTTCTAAAAGGGAGTCACCTCCGTTGCCGGACATGCCGCCGCTAATCGTTCCGACCCGGCCTAGCAGTTCTCCACGCAGAGTCACGTAGGTCACTGCTGGCAATATATGCCGAAGTTGCATCGCGGCAGAGAGATCGGCGACAATGAGGACATTATCTAACAGCTTTTCAATTACTGCCGAAATGCGACGGTCTGCTTTGACGCGATCAAGTGCCCATGCAATTGCTCCCGCAGGCACTGCTTCCATCTGGGTCGCAATGGGCTGACCGACGAATGTTTCGGGAATCAATGCAGCTTTGCCAAGTTTTTGTTCGGTGAGACGGTCGACCACAGCAGTTGCCAGTGCCTCATCGCTCACCAACACAGCCTGCACATTGGCACCGAGAGCAGCTTCGATCGCACGTGCACAAGTGCTCTCTGCTTCTATGAATGATGCCACCACGCCGAGGATGCCATCGCTGAATTTCTCCGGTTGACCTAGGCCAGCAAGCACACTACGCGTGCCCTTCTCGTAGCCTTCTCCGCTTTTCACCAGTTGACTTACGACTTCAAGACGCGACGAGCGCTGCGCAAGATTTTTATGGCACTCGGCAGCGGCGACCCGGCTGACATCGAGATCAGCCCGAATGCGCTGATAGCCGCGTTCCGCGCTTTGGAACGCCTCCTCAAAAGAAGCGATTGCCTCGCTGCTTTGCTGCAGTTCCCCGGTTACCCGCGATTCCTCACTGCGCAATTCCTCCAGATTCAGACGGAGGCGCTGCTCCTCCTCGGACAGTTGACGTGCACGGTCGCGATTACCCTCCATTTGCGCGATCGAACTTTCAATTTTCGCCTGGGTTGAGGTAACGGCAGTTTGAGTCTTCGCGGCGCCACTGCGATTCTCCCGCAGGGCCGATTCCAAACCCTCACGGCGGGATTTTATACCACGCGTGCGTTGTTCATGCGTTTCCAGTTCTCCTTCGCGTTCAATAATGCGCTTTGTCAGGTTTCCGAGTTCGGTGTGACAATTCAGGAAATCGAACTCCTGTTGCGTCAACTTTTGACGAGTATCCTCAACATCCTCGTTGTTCTGGCGAATGCGGCCCTCGAGTTCAGTTTTGCGCTCGTCGTTGAAAGCCACCCGGCCTTCTGAAGAACTCAACACATTGCGATGCTCGTTGATTTTCTGACGCAATTCCGAAAGCTCGGATTCAAAACTGCGCGCCACAGCGCGTGCTTCCTCAACCAAGGCCTCCCGTTCTGGCATTTGCTGCTCAATCTCACTTTCCCTGGCATCGAGCACCCGGATCGACGTTTGTAGCTCAGCAAGTTCGGCAGAAAGTTCTCCGAACTTCTTGTGGCAGAGATGAGTGTCAAGAATTCTAACATCAACAGCCAGAGCTTGATAGCGCCGGGCCTTGGCCACCTGACGACGAAGGGAATTCATCCTCCGCTCCTGCTCGGCCAGTACGTCACCGACCCGCAACAAGTTCGCTTCGGTGTATTCCAGTTTGCGCAACGCCTCTTTTTTCTCACGCTTGTATTTGGTAATGCCCGCGGCCTCCTCGAACACCACGCGACGCTCCTCGGGGCGTGATGACAAAATCTGGTCGATCTGCCCCTGTGCCATAATTGAATATGCTGTGCGACCGATGCCCGTGTCCATGAACATATCGTGAATGTCTTTCAGGCGGCATAACGTGTGATTGATCCGATACTCTGATCTTCCATCACGAAATACCCGACGGGTGATCGCCACTTCATTGAAATTAACCTTTAGCGACTCTTCGCAGTTGGCCATTGTCAATGTTACTTCCGCCATCCCCTGAGCCTTGCGTTTCTCTGTGCCGTTAAAAATAACGTCGGCCATCTCTCCGCCACGCAGCGCTTTGGCTGATGTTTCTCCAAGCACCCAACGGATTGCATCGACCACATTCGACTTGCCGCATCCGTTTGGACCGACGATTCCGGTGACACCTGTCGCAAATTCAAACGTGGTTTTGTCAGCAAAAGATTTGAAGCCGTGGATTTCGAGAGATTTCAGATGCATGATCGCGTGGGACTGATGTTACGGCGGCGAAAAACCGCGTGGCGAGATCCTAGCTAGCCAAAGAAAAAAAGCAAGCAGACAGATCGATAAAGCACAATATATAGAGCATAAAATCAATAACTAGCACTACATATTGTGCTAAAAGGAATTTAAGGCAAACGTAGCAATGCGTAAATGGATTGCCATTAAGCCACGAATCATTCGAATCCAGAAGCGCTCGCATCGACAGCCTGCGGGCCAAGTTTTTTTTGCATTTTAATGTGTGGAATGCCTACCTCGATGAACTGTGCTCCGATAGCTGAGAAGCCTAGTTTAGCGTAAAAGCCCGCTGCCGAGATTCTGGCGTTCAGGCAAACATGTTGGAATCCAGAAATGAGAAGGAGCTCCTCAAGACAGCAGATGATGATGCTGCCACAACCCCTTCCCTGATCGGCTGCGGCTACTGCCATTTGTCGAAGTTTCACTTCTGAACTTGATAGGGGCACCGCGATGACACAGGCCAAAAGCCTGTCTCCGTTGAACAGGCCGAAGTGCATTTGCTCCCGTTCGGCAGTTAGATTTTCTTCATAGAGACTCAGCCCCAGCGGCACGCGCAAGATGTCATTCCGAAGTTCGCATTCCTGGCGGAAATTCTCCGAGCCAAAAGCGATTTCCAGAAAATTCATGATGGCGCATGCTCGTCACAAGGAACGCTCCGCAACCTCGCGGGTGATCGCAGCGACGAAGTCACCCAGCGCTTGCGAGCCGAGATCGTCCTTGTCGCGGTGACGGACCGAAACTGCCTGCTCTTCCTCTTCTTTTTGACCGATGATCAGCATGTAAGGGACCCGTTCAAGCCGGGCATTACGGATTTTCGCGCCGATTTTATCAGAACTACGATCCATGCTCACGCGGATTTTTCGATCGGCAAGCTGCGCGACAACTACTGCGGCATAGTCCATAAATTTTTCGGAAATCGGCAACACGCGGACTTGTTCGGGGGCCAGCCAAGTCGGGAACTTGCCTTCGAAATGTTCGATCAGTAGACCCGTGAAGCGCTCCAACGAACCGAAAGGAGCGCGATGGATCATCACCGGGCGATGCGGACGGTTGTCCTCGCCGACGTAGCTGAGATTGAACCGCTCCGGCAAGTTGTAATCCACCTGCACCGTGCCTAGTTGCCAGTCGCGACCAATGATATCCTTGACCACAAAGTCGATCTTGGGACCATAGAATGCTGCCTCACCGAGTTCCTCGCTATAATCGACCCCGAGCGTCAAAACCGCCTGACGAAGTGCGTTTTCAGCCTTCTCCCAGTTTGCCGGGTCGCCCACATACTTGTCAGAATCCGGATCGCGCAGGGAGAGTCGCACGCGGTAATCGTTCATTCCGAGTGTGCCAAGAACTTTTTTCACCAAACCAAGGCAGCCTTGTACTTCCTCCGCCACCTGATCTGGTGTGCAGAAAATGTGAGCATCGTCCTGCGTGAAGCCACGCACTCGGGTCATGCCTCCGAGTTCTCCGGATTGCTCCCAGCGATAGACCGTTCCAAACTCGGCCAAGCGCACTGGCAAGTCGCGATAGGAATGCGGCTCGCTGTCGAACACCTTGATGTGATGCGGGCAGTTCATCGGCTTGAGCATGTATCCCTCGTATGCCCCGCTTTCCAGACCGTTGACCAAAGTGGCGCAGGAGGCATCCTCGTCCGCAAGTTTTTCGATAACACCGCGCTCGGGAATCGCCGGATACTGGCTCTCCTGATAATAGGGGAAATGTCCCGACGTGCGATAGAGATCGAGTTTGCCAATGTGAGGGGTGAAGACCTGAGAGTAACCCTGTTTGTCGAGTTCAGCGGTAATAAAATCCTGCAAGGCCCGCCGGATCAAGGCACCCTTGGGCTTCCAGAGGATCAAACCCTGGCCAACCATTTCATCGATATGAAACAGCCCCATCTCCCGACCCAGCTTTCGATGGTCGCGCTTTTTCGCCTCCTCTAATTTTGTTAGATGATCCTGCAGGTCAGTGGAATTTTTAAAACAAGTGCCGTACAACCGCTGCAACATCGGACGCGTCTTGTCGCCCTTGTAAAAAGCGCTCGCCACGCTCATCAGCTTGAAGGCCTTGCAGTTCCCCGTGCGACCGACGTGAGGACCGGCGCAGAGATCCCAGAAGTCCCCGTTTTTATAAAGGGATATTTCCTCTCCTGCGGGAATATCGTTCAGAAGATCAACCTTGAAAGTGCTGGCAACACCGCGCTCCGCGACAAAGCTCAATCGCCCGCTCAAAGCCAAAGTCATGGCTTCGTCGCGGCTGACAACAACCCGTTCGAATGTGTCGTTGTCCTTCACCACCTTTTTCATTTCCTCCTCGATTTTGACAAAATCATCCGGAGTGATGCGATGCTGCAAATCCATGTCATAATAGAAGCCGTTCTCCACCGGAGGGCCTGCGGCGAATTGCACATCATCCCATAGCCGGGATATTGCCGTTGCCATGACATGGGCACAGGAATGGCGGAGACGGTCCAGATCGGACATTTGATGACGCTCTTCTAATGTTTTTCTATCTGACATGGGCGCAACTAGCAAGCATCAATCGGACGAGCTTTTCAACGCCAAAATGCCTGCTGCCAACAAGTTGCTCATCTTTGCCCTTTGCCAAATCAAAAAATCGGCTACATTTCCGTCACTTTGCAAACTACATCGATTCATCCCAGCGCCATCATTTCGCCTGCAGCCGTCATCGGTCAAAACGTTAAAATCGGCCCCTTCACTGTCATCGACGGTCCCGCGACGATCGGCGATGATGTAATCATCGACGGCCACGTGCTAATCCGCGGTCGCTGCAATATCGGCACGCGCAGCCAGATCGGCTGGGGCAGTGTGATTGGTGCCGATCCCCAGGATTTGGGCTTCGACCCGCAAACTGACTCCGGGGTGATTCTCGGTGAAAACAACCGCTTGCGCGAATACGTAACAATTCATCGCGCTACGGTGTCAAAAGCCAACACCATCATTGGCAACGACAACTTTATCATGACCGGCGTGCACCTTGGGCATGATGTAGTGATGGGCAGCCACAATGTTTTAGCCAACAACATTCTAGTGGCTGGACATGTGGTATTCGGCGACCGCTGTATTATTGGCGGAGCCAGTGTGTTTCACCAGTTCGTCCGCATCGGCGATTACGCCATGGTGCAGGGGATGTCCGGCCTGAGTCTCGATGTCCCCCCCTACTGCCTGGCATATGAAATCAATCGACTCGCATCGCTCAATTCAATCGGACTCAAACGCGGCGGTTTTAGCCCCGAGCAGCGCTCAGAAATTAAGGAAGCATTCCGCCTACTTCTCAATGGCGGCAATCGCGAAGCAGCCCTGAAGGAGGCAGGAACCCGCACATGGGGCGCGGCAGCCGCCCTTCTGGTGGAAGCAGTCCGCCACCCTTCCAAGAAAGGCATTCTCACCTGCGTGCGCCATTCCACCCCTGCTGCAACCCAAATATGACCTCGCTCCATTTGCCCGACCAGATCGGAGTGATGATACTGCCGGAATGCGTGCTGTTTCCGCACGGTGGGCTGCCGTTGCGAATTTTCGAAGATCGATATCGCATGATGCTTGAGGATGCCATCAACGGCGATTGTCTTATCGCAATAACACAGCAGATTTCTAGAGACTCGGCCGACCCTCAAAAGTGCGCTGCCTTGGTAGGCACGGTCGGCATCATCCGGGCATCCCACGAGCAGGAGGACGGCACATCCAATTTGCTATTGCACGGAGTCATTCGCGTCAAATTCATCGAATGGCTGAACGAAAAACCTTACCCAGTGGCAACCATCGAATCAATCCACTCGGAGTTCTCTCCGGCACACCAGAAATCTGCGGCGACCAAAACACTGCGCGGCTCAGTTGAGGATGCTGTCAGGGGCTTGCCCGAAGAGGTCCAAAACGCGGTCATGGAAATGATTCATCGCACCGACGACCCAGTTATCATCGCGGACATCGTCTCACAGCAATTCTTCCATGATGCTAATATCCGCCAGCATCTGCTAGAAATTGAGTCACCTGCAGCCCGGATATCCTATCTTTGCACCGCTTTGCAGGGCATCTAACATCACGTCCTGATGATCTAAACTTGCTTGTGCAAGGGAAAAAAATTGAAGCGGTCCGATCAGAATACCTAGGAAAAACCCAAAACCTAGTGCTAATTGATCGAACCGCCTACTAGTCGCTCTGCGACACGCAAAACATAGACCAAAAGCTGTTGAGGTCAATCACTTTTTTTAATTTGGTGATTTTTTGATAAAAGCCTATTAATCAATGGATAATTTGGCAAACCTCACCAAATGTGACGAAACTGACTCAAACCGAACTGGCCATTTGCAGTCTCTACCGCGAAAAAAAGCGGTTCAGCCGAACATTGCAGGAAAAAACCTAAACCTGACATTGCCGACTGAACCGCCAGCAGATTCAACCGCAAGCGGCGGAATGCAACTGTGGATACAAGACCGAAAACCACTTGATTTATTGGGATTTAACGAAATAAACCAATCATATCCATACAAAAAACGTTAGAACCTCGATGATTTGTCTGTGAAATCGATAGTCTTTTCAACAATAAAACGGATAAACAATACAACTGATGTCGTCCTCAGAGCTTTGGAATTGATCAACAAAAAAGAGCGTGCGAGCGAAAGAATTGGGAAGTTTTTCACGTTTACGGTATGCACTTATGCCAAAT
>Ga0315905_10004554_pt1 | contig 14175 bp, 15 predicted proteins | sample LakEriMetagenome_5_FD_203522 | JGI IMG/M metagenome (GOLD analysis project Ga0315905, IMG submission 203522) | Freshwater fungal communities from buoy surface, Lake Erie, Ohio, United States - Buoy 4 MA121 | ecosystem: Environmental > Aquatic > Freshwater > Lake | place: USA: Lake Erie, Ohio... | reverse complement strand
TAAGACAATCCTATCTTGTCATAGACTATATGCTTTTTGCCGTTTAAAAATTGATCAAATTCTGGGGATTGCTGTACTGGGACAAGTGGGACTATTTCTCTACCTAGGCTGTCTGAGTAATAATCATATGGATTGAATATGCCTGAAGACTTTAATTCTTTCCACAAGAATTTGCGAAGCTCAAACATTGCGTCTATTTTATAATCTATTGTCATAGTGAGCCTCCAAATGCTGACTCTAATGCCGCATCAGCCTGTAGTCTTATTTTACCAGCACTAAAGCTATATTGCACTTTTCTTATGTTCATTGGAAGACTTAATGCTTTTGTTATTTTTGAATTAAATATTCTTTGTAGCCCTGATGACTTTATTGAAGAATTTACTAGAGGCCCACCAAAAAATCTTCCATAAGATAAAGAAAATTGGTGAGATGCCTGGGAACCACCAGGCTTTCCAACGGTGACTGAGCTACCTTTTGGCATGAAGACTGTCTCACCATCCATTTCAAATACAAGTCGCTCAGCGGACCTTGGGCGGATTACTATTGGCATCCCAGCTTCCATGACATCAGCTTTATTTGCAAAGACATATTTCTTTTTTTGTTTTTTGTCTTTAGATGGCACGGGAGATTTAGACAATTTAAAGTTATAATTTATTTTGAATGATAGTCCGTTTGTGCCAATTGTATATAGATTAAATAATCTTGCTGTCGGGACGCCAGCCTTATTCCATTCGTATACGTGGTGTAAGGACTTCGGCTTAACTCTTGCTTGGGCATCAACATAATTTCCAAAGTCTTTTTCTATTTGATTAAATATAGTTGTTTTAAATAAATTCTTAAACTCATCATTTGCAGTAAGCTTTGAAAGCACCATTGCATCATAATAAAGAAATGCAGAAATTTGTGCAACCGTGCTATCTTTAAGTATCCCTGGCGCTGTACCTGCCATAAGTCTTTCAAGCCCGCTAGAAGCTTGAATTAAAGCTACGCTAGAATCCAATTTCCTGATTCTCTGATCTCTTTGCAATAGAGTTATATGCAATAACATTTCCGAATGGGTCAGTGATTGGTGTAGAGCTCATAACTTCAAATACTGTTGGGGTATTGTTTGGATAATTTATCTCTTTCCAAACCACATTGCCATTCATGTCTCTAACATTTGTAACCTTTTCTCTATAGGTTATTGGGTCTGGTGTTCTTATTTCAAGCATCTGTTCATTTGAATACTTGTTACTAAACACTTGTCTGTCCCCGCCTCTTCCAGAACCAGAATTTGAAATTATTCCTTTAGCCGAACATGGAACAGATCTAGTAAAAATCCATTCCTTTTTAATGGCACCAGTATTTTGATCTTGAGTGTCTAATTGAAGATAGATGTCTAGCTTCATTGGCATTAATGAAGTTGCTAGGCTCATGTTAGAACGCTACCATTCCATTCAATACGTATGGAGAAAGAAGCTGGTCTGCGTACAGGTTTCCAGTTCCTTTATGTGCATCTTGCAGGAATTCAAACTTCCAATCAAATGTACTAATATTTTTTACGTACTTATCTTTCCAAGCACGATCTTGATCGAAGTACTGCTTAATTAATACTATGCATGCCTCTTCAACATTATCTGGTACAGACGACCATCCAAATCTTCCTTGAACAGAATATCTGCGATCTTTTCTAAATGCGGCAGAAAACCCTTGGTCGTTTATTGTAGGCTGAACCATTCCGTTTGCAGAATAAATCATGTCGTCCATCAGCTGCTGTCTGTTTACCCTAATGCCAAACCCAGATTCAGAAATCATAGGGACGTATATCCAGTTTTTAACATTGTTTATATTGTCTATTAAAAGGACATCATTCTCATATACCTCATGAATTTCATTAAGTTTAAATGGCATAGGCAAAATGTCTGAACCTGAGCCATAAACAATTTGCTTGTCATCATATAAGTGGAAAACCTGATTAGTATAAATCTCAATAAGTTTTCTTGCATATTTTTCAGCCATCTGCAAGTCGTGATAGGACTTATAGTTTGGGTCAGAAGGATCTGTTCCAAAGTTTAAATCATCAATAATGTCTGACAGGTTTGCATATGGGGTTACTACGTCTGTAAAGTATATATGTGAGCCCTGATTATTATTAACCGTGTACCGCCACTCTACTTTAAATTTTCTATTTCTTCTGCAGAGTGCCAATGGCAAAACAACCTGATATGTTCCCATATCAGTTTCTAGCTTTGTAGCAGTAAATGTACCCACTGGAACATTTGGGTTAACTGCTGGGCGAATGGTATCGTCTTCAGTAATATCATATACTACCGCTGTAACAGCTCCATCTGCATCTACTAGTTCTCCACCCCAAAATATTTTTGTTTTAATTGGTGAAGTTTGATCTTTGTATATTTCTGCCATTAACTTATGTTAACGTTTAGTTGTAGAAGTCTTGAACTTCCTTTGGTGTCGCTAAACGAAAACCCTCCTCTGTATCAAAGATTTTTTGAGCATCATCTTCAGACATTGCTATAAAAGGATGATCTTTTGTAAAGGTATATCCGTGGATATCGTATCTGTGATTATCTCTTGTCATTCTTACAAGCAGGGTATCTTCTGGTTGCGCTTTTGGATCAAACTTTGGAAGAATTTCAATTTCTTCTGTGTCTCTTTCAATTGCCTCTACCGTACTTTGATATACACTCCAGGTAACGCCTTCTTCTGCTAGAGCTGCAATAATGTCTTTTTTATTCTTTAGGCCTTCTGTATCAACTGCAAAATCTGTTGCAATTACTTTTAATTCAGCCACCTTTAATGTGTCAAACGACATATTTTATTTCTCCTTTTTCTAGGTCCTTTAATTATAGCATTGTTAAATTTAAATGAAAAGCCCCCAAAATTAATTGGGGGCCTTTCTGTAGTCTAATTCTTAATTAATTAAGAAGCAACCTTAACGTTCTTTACAACGACCCAAGCGTCTGCCTGCTCGATTTGAACGCCAACACGAGTATACATTGTGTACTCGATTGTGTCCTTACGTGGCTGGAAGAAGCGGTAAACAGTTACATCACGCTTGATACCAATAACTACGTTATTTGGGAATGTCAAGTGGACGTCTCCGTGTGAACCTGATGGGCTTGCGTATGAACCTGTCTGTGTCTCAGGAAGCAATGGAACTTCAACGATTGGAATACCAAATGCGTATGGAGCTACATATCCTGCTGGACCTCCAAGAACTGGAACATCACCACGGATAATGCCAGAGGCAATATCTTGTGGAGTAACGTTCTGAATGTTCTGTGAGTTAGAGAACAAGTAATCCTGGATCAAGTTTGATCCAGCAAGGAAGCGAAGGTCTGTGCGACGTTGCTTGTACTTGCGTGGCATAGCCTTTAGAGCTGAGTTAAATACGTTACGGGAAATTCCCGCACCTGCTGCATCTACTACTCGGCCATGTGTCTTTGCCTTCTTAACTGCACCGTCGAATGACTTGTACAGCGCATCGCTTGAAAGTGATGTATCACCGTTAAGAATAAGATCTTCGATGTCATTTCCAGCTTGTGTTGCCATCATACGTGCAATATGATCTTCAAGATCTGCACCTTCGATGTTGTCTTCTAGAGACTCAGTTGAAAGTTCCCAGTCCATGCGGAGCTTCTTTGTTGTGAGAGAGATCTTTGAGAATGTTACGCCTTGGTTTATGGCTGTGTTTTCTCCTTCGGATGCAAGCTTTACAAGCTTTTCTCCTACTGACATACGATCAATTTCTGTTGTGTCGGATTTCATACGAACCGTACGTGCAACCTTACCAATTACGGTAGCATCGAACATATAGTCCAAGAATCTTGCTGATTGTTCTGGGTTTAGAAGTCCACCGTTGCCATTTTCTGAAGCAACATGAACGCCTGAACCACCTGTTGAAGAACCGAACCCAGTTGATACTGTTGTACCAGCTGCTGCGGCCTTTTCTAATAATTCATTACTCATTTTTATTTCACCTACCTTATTTTAGTTAAAGATTTCATTTACGGAACCGAGGAAAGCTCCTGACCATTTTGATTTGGATTTGGTAAACACCTCAGACCCGCCAAGGTCAGAGGACTTCTTAATTGCGGTATCGCCTTCTACGGCATCAACCTGCTTTTGAACACCATCAATGGTGCTCTTTATTTCTGTCACAGCAGCACTAAGTGCGCTGTGCTTTTCTGCCAACTCAGAAATTCTATCGTCGACGCTTTTGCTGAAAGCTTCTACAGATGTTTTAATTTCTGTAACTTGTGCAGCATTTGCTTCTGTAGCTTTTGTGAGTGTCTCTGCGAAAAAGCCTTTTAGATCGCCTAACATTTTTGCAAAATCAGGTTCATCAACCATAACTTCTACTGTATCGGCTGCTTTTTCAACGTTGTCGGCAGAGGCTTCTTCAGTTGCAACTTCTGCAACGTCGGATGATTTGTCAAAAAGATCGACATTTGCTTCATCTGCTGCTGGAGCTTCTACGGCTACGGCTTCAGTTGATTCGATTGTTGCTTCTGCTGTTAAAGCTTTTTCAACATTATCAATGTTTGTATCTGACATTTTATTACCTCCTTCTACGTTTGCCTGTTTTGCTAATTGTGTTTCAGGCAACGGTAATCTTGACTTCTTGAATGAAGCAAGAATCTTATCTATCTCTTTTGATTTGTTAATATCTGAGCTTTCTACCCAACCGATTAGCGCAGCTGGTTTTCCAGATATGGGTGAATCAAAAGTTTTTTCTGTAGACATAAACACTGAGTCGCTGTCTTCACAATAAAAAATATTTTCTGTTACTACATTTGCAGCAAGGCCTTTGTAAATCATTTGTCCGTTAACCTTTTCGATTGACAAAATATTACATAGCTCGTTTGCTGGTGAGTCAACAATTGAAAGCTCAACTAGATCGTAATCCTTGATAAATCTAACTGCTTCTCCTGTTGCCTTGTTAACTTCGTTGTCTGACTCTTTAATCTTTCCGCCGATTGAAAAACCAGAAAGAGTGCCATCAAGAACTTTTTCCCAAGTATCTTGTGCACCCTTTGAAATGTATGAAGTTACATAGACGCCATTGTAAAAAGTTTGAGACTTTTGATCGTAGTAGGTTTCTGGTTTGAATGAAACAACTTTACCTACTGCATTCGACTGATGCATCTCACGGAGATTTCCTCTGAAGTTTTCAAAAGCTTTTACGCTTGCTTCTGCTGTGACTACATCGCCTGTCTGGTCAACATTGTCTAATGTTGCAAAACCAGATACAGTTCTATTTTCTCGATTGACCTTAGTAAACGGAATCGACAAATGTAGATTTTCGCCATTACTAGACCAATGGCCTTTTTCAATGTTCATATGCTTAATTTTAGTGGTTTATCTACTATAACGCAAATAACAGTTGATTAAACTTATTTGACTTTTGGACCATCGCCCTTGGGGTTTCTGGCCTCTCCGCTTTTATCTGGGGCATTGGCTGATCTTTGCTGATCTCGCTTTTTATTTCCAGTGGCTTTTGCTTTCTGGTCAGCCACCTGCTGTGGCTTTAAATCTACCATTTCGTCCCCGCCGTCAACCGTTGTCATATTCTTTCTAATACGAACTTCGTTTGGAGTTATTACCTGCATTCTTAAATAAATTTCATCAATACGGCTTTGGGTCTCTTCATCAGTAAGACTAAGCTCGTTGAATTTTAATTGTACAACATCTGTCTTTTCTGCAATTAAATAATTTAATTTCTTCTCAAGTCTATCCTGTGAAGGTCGACAAACCTGCTCTTTAAATGTCTTGTCCGCATCTCTGGCAGCTGCTAGGTTAATCCCCTCTGGGATACCTATCTTGCTAATTGGAACACGGTGAGCCAAAAGAATTTCATCTCTATTAGACTTACGATAAATATTAAATGAAGACTCTTGCTCTCCTGCTTCAATTGGCTCCATCTTAAATTCTGTTTTTGAGTCTGGTGTGTCTGCTGGAAGGGGTATGTACAAGGATCTATGATTCTTGCCTTTTAGTCCAACCTGGAAAAACTCAAGCAATTTTCTTTCTGACTCTGGTGAAAGTTTTGCTCCCTTTACTGTAATAATATATCTTGGGACCGCCTTGTTTTCAAAGTAGTCTAAGTTGTATCTGCCAGCAAATTCATTTCCTGCCAGCGCTTGCTGTGCTGCAATAATGTCTGGGACTCCGTAGTAATTATTCATTGGAGTGTATTTCTTTAAATGTATAATCTCATTTGGTCGATCTTCTTGACCAGCAATTGGGCTTGGTGTTTCAAGGTCTCCAAAATTGCGGAAGTAAACTGCCTTGCCATAAAGCAATTGAATAAATCCATCACGGAATCTGCGTACACGCATTGTCTTGGCTGGTATGTGGCCTATGTAGCCTATGTCTCCAGCAGTTGTACGTCCAATCTCTATGTAGCCGTTTCCAGTAGCCTCAAGGTCCGTGTAGGCCTTTATGAGGGTTTCTGTAAATGACTCCTCTTCGTTGCAGTCATCAAGCCATCGGTCTAGCTGTGTTTTAATTCTATCAATTTTTGCACGTGCTCTGTCGACCTGCTTTTGATCGGTTATGGCATCCATTGCATCTTTTGCTTTTGATGTCTCAGTAAACATATATCCTAGACCAACAATATTAGAAACCTTTGCATTAATTGCTGCGTAATTGTATGTTGAAACTTCATATATTTTTGAAAGATATTCTAAATTATAAGTTGGCTCGACAAGGTCAAATAAAGCATATCCGCTAATTGCTTGCTGCAAAAGGTTTTGTTGTGTTCCTGCGCTGTCGACTCCTACAAAAGCCTTTGAAAAATCACGATTAATTTTGCGCTTAAAGTTTGTTCCAAGTCCTCTAAGTTTTTTAATTTCTTCTAAGCCCATTTTAAATGGGTCTTCTGACTCTTCTGCTTTTTGAAAATGAAACCAATCAGATGTATTTGAAATGTCAATTGTATTGGAAGAGCTGTCGTCTTCTAAAACTTCTATATTACGTGTCATTGTACTTTACCGCCTCTTGATACGGAGTCTTTATAAACTCCTATGTCGTATGGATCTGGGGGGAGTCCCCATCTAAGTCTTTGTTCTTGCTCTTCAAGCTCTTCGTCGTTAATCTTTCTTCTTCCAGAAAGAAATTTAGGCTGGCCCTCGTGAATACCGTATGAACGAACCTCTCTAGCCAGAGCATCGATTCTGGATCTGTTTCCTTTGATTGACGTGATCGAAAGAAAATTTCCATCGTCATCTCCAATCCATCTGCCATCAGGCATTTCCCAGACATAGATTCCTAGGGTTGTCTCTACAACAATCCTGGTATTTTTATTTAAGATATCCATAGACCATAATCATACCATTAATTAGTGTCAAAGTCTAGATTTGGTGCAATATATTACAAAAATTAAACAATTATTGACTGCGGCTCGATAGATGTAATAACAAACGGGGTGCTGTTATTACCTGAGCTGGACTCTAAAACCCTGACAAAAGAATCTGACACGGTATTGATTATATTTCCAGTGTACATCAAATAGTGTAGGTCAGCCGTAGCCTCATTTAATTGATTTGGGTATAGGGCCAAGTTGTTATACATAGACCCTAGTCCTGACTTGGTGTCTGCCTGATTTTGATTAAACATAAGTCCTGTTGCCTCAGAGGAAAAATTAATAACTATGTGATGGGGGACGTTATACGACAGAAAAGCCCAGACATTTGTTTCTAAGGTTCGGTCTATTCCATTAACATATATGGAGGATACGCCAGACTTTGTTATTGCCCCAGACTGAGACCACTCGTATATTTTTGATGGGGCAGAAACAAGGACATTTTGCCCTGGGGCTGGAGTAAATATCATTTCTACTGAGCGTGTGGGTGGGGCAGCATTAATTTTAAATCCGTGGCCATTATACATTTTCAATCCATTATTTTTATTATAAGAAAGAGTTCTGCTATTGTACTCTGGTAAGGAGTAGTCATAATCTGAATTTATATAGGATCCAGTATTATCGCTGTACAGTGTTTTAGATTTAAAGAACATGATGTTTATGTATCTTAATACAGGCAAATATTTTCTAGTGTCTGAGGAGCTTAGGGTAACCCTTATGTAAAGAAAATCAGATGTTTGATTTTGATTTTTATTGAAATATGGAAGTGCTGATCCATTTGTACAAGTTAGCCATGACTCATTATCTTTACTTACTTCAACCAAAATGCCTTTTACATCTTCAGACCAGTATATCTGAGATGTGTCTATACCTAAGAATTTTGGAACATTGAAATAATCAGTAAAAGAATATGATGCGGTGCCTGCAACTTCTGTTTCTTTAATATATATATAAGACTTGTCATCCGATATTGAAATCCCGTCTCCAATTACAGAATCCCAAGATTTAGATAAAGGGTATGAGTATTGAAATTTAGGTTTTATTGGGTTGACATTCATACTAAATAGGCGTCCACCGCTTGTGTTTACAATTTGAGAGATACTTAATTCATTAATGCCTTCTTCATAATGTTTTTTGATATTTTGTGCTGGCAGGCTAAACTTATAAAATGCTACACAATCAATAATCATTAATTCTGGAGATGGTCCTGTTTGAAAAAAAACAGAGGTATTGGTAAATCTATATTTATCTACAGAAACTTTATCAACCATTTCTCCATTAACATATAAAGATATAGATTCCCCATCGAAACATCCAGCTATATGTAAAGACTCTGTGGTTGTTACTGGATACTCTGCTATGTAGTCTCCGACTATAAACATAATGTTGCTATTTTTATGAAACAGACCTATGTTTTGAACCTGACTACCAACTGTTCTGCTGTCTCCAACAATTTTAATTAGAGAGCTTGAGTCGGATATTAGGCACCAGGCCTCTATTGTAAAGGAATCATCCGCATAGTATTTTGTTGCTATTCCTTCTGAATTAAAATTTAATACAGTGTCAGAAAGTATTGTTGTTCCTCTGACTCCTCCTGAAATTAATGGCATCAACTCTAAATTAGAAGAGTTTATAGCGTATCCGTTAAGCCCATTGCCAGAGTAATCATACATTGGCAAACCGCTCAAAGCTGAGTAGGAAACTCCATTGTCTCTAAGATCTGCGTATGTTGCAAATATTGATCTCATGCTGTCATATGAACCTACGGTGCCTGATCTTACTTCATCCAAAAGGTAAAATGACGTTGGCTTATCTTGTAAGACTGTATATTTGTATGACATGTCTTACGCCTCTTCTATTGCTTTTACTCTCGCTGTAAGTTCTTGTACCGCTTTAATTAATGGCGAAATAAATTCTTCATATCTTAATGCTTGCTGGCCCTCTGGGTCAGCGACATCCGATATTACCCATCCGCCAAAGTCTGCAACGCCAGCAGCATCTAATACAGATTTAACTTCTTGTGCGATTAAGCCATAATGCGTTCTATTTCCCTCTATCTTATTATACTTAACTGGATGAAGATTGTTTATAAAATCTAAACCGAGGTCTGACGTTATTATGTTTTCTTTTGTTCGTGCATCAGATATCACTGTGGCTGCGGAATTTAAATATATGTTCTTCCAGCCTCTTGTTGTGCGCTGGTCTCCAGGTGGATTCAATGGGCCCATTAGACCTAACGAATAAAGATTTGTGGTTAAAGGAAACCAGTTTGAATTTACTCCTACTGGGGAAATATCTGTCGCTGCGTAATTTAATGAAATTCTTGTAGCAATAGGATCTATGTTTGCATTTGTTCCAGCTGGTCCTGCTGGTCCAGTTGCTCCCGCTGCACCGTCAGCACCACGGGGTATTGTAAAGTTTAAAACAACATCGCTTGATGTTCCAGAATTTGTTACTACCGCATTAGTTCCTGCAGCTGACGTTGTAACTGTTGGAGAAACTGTTATCGTTGCTGCCGCATCACCTTTAGGTCCAGTAGCCCCTGGTAATCCTGTTTCGCCAGTTAGCCCCGTGTCTCCACGAGGAATCGTAAAATTAATTGTTTGTGAAGGAGCGGTTCCAGTTATTGTTACAATTGGCTGTGTACCAGCATTACCTGCTGCTACGGTTCCAACACTTAATACGTTTGCTGGTCCTGGGCCTCCAAGAACACCGTCTACGCCTCTTGGGATATTAAATGTTAATGATTGAGATGGGGCTGTTCCGCTAATTGTTACTGAGGCACTTTGTCCAGGATTAATTGTATTTGTCGCAGCAACTGTTATTACGTTTGATGGACCAGCTGGTCCTTGTGGTCCAGGGTTAGCTGCAATAAATGCAGCAATGTCTGTACCCAGGGCACCTAAATCTCTAGGTACATCTGGTGAGTCTGTGTAGGTTGGGAAACGCCATCCATTAACGCCTGTAGTTGCCATTTTTTAATTATACCACCTTGCTATTATACACAGACAGATGTGAAGTGTATCTATCTCCAGATCTTACATCATTAACTTTATGTAAGTATGGTTCGTGGCTTGGGAAAATAAGAAGGCTTCCTTCTTCTGGTTTTATTGATATGCCGTGATTTGGAAACTCAATTTCCCCACCCTCATAATCTGAGTTTAGATAAGATATCATAGAAAATGCAAGGTCGCTATCTCCGTCATAGTTATCGCAATGAGGTCCCATTCCTGGCCCTGTCCATCTTCTTACTGGAATCTCGTCTGTCATTAATGTATACTTTGATGGATCTAGATTGTGATTGGACAGGTATTGATTTAGACACATCTCAAATGCCATCTCAAGGCTATTCTTAATGTATAGTATTTTTTGATCTAGTCTTCCATTGTCAATTTTATTTTTAACATTCTTTGTTATTATATTTTTGTTTTCGCCGTATACAACTTCTGGGTTGTTGCTTGCTATCCAAGGACTCCATTTAGATATGACGCCGTGGCTTCTTTCATCAAGGTCGACTTCATTAATAAACTCTAGCAATTCTTTTGGATAGCTGATAACATTTTTAAAATACCAAATGTTGCTCGATAACTGTTTTAATATAAACATATGATACATATCTTCTGGATTGAAGTCTTGGCTACTCATTAATTTCCCTCTACTTCTGATGCAGGTATTGTGGCTCCGTCTGGGGATAGTCTTAGACCTCTGTCTCTTATATCTTTCCATCCTTCTTGCTCGCCCTTTTGCATTTCTCTTACTCCAGCCAACTCTGCTGCCCAAGCGGCTCTTACATCTTCTGGGTAGTCTGATTCTTCTCTGTCGTCCCAAAAAGATCCAAGTGTATATCTTGCAGCTTTTTTAACAACTGTAACTTCGTGCATGTTCTTGTGGCCACCGTGGAATATTAAAAATGAACCAGCTTTTGGAACAATTTCCAAAGGAAGCTCTCCGTGCTTTGCATCAAACTTTAAAGTACCGCCTTCAAAGTCGTCATTTAAATAAAGGAACCCAGCGTATCTACTTCTTGTAAATGCACCCATATTTCCTTCGTGATCGCTATTGTCTGAGTGCTTGGGTGCAAATGCTCCTGGGAGCCATCTCTGAACGTGGAAGCTAATTTGTGACATATCTTCAAATGATTTATTTGCCACATCTGCAGCCGATTGTCTAAAGCGATTTTTTAAATCAGTAAACCAAGTTGGGCTAAGATTAAACTCTTGCAAGATAGGCTCCCCATCATACGGATATCTTGCAGAGGATGACTCATAGAAAGATATTCCTTTCCAGTAGCCTTCTTCATTTTGCTCAAGCTTATTTAACAGCCCAATGACTGATGAGCACTCTTCTTTTGTTATATACTCTTCATAAAGATAAATGTCTTCTGTTAACTTTGTTAGCTTCATTGTGTTGCCTCGTCTGGGCCATCTTTATTTCCAATCAGATCATCATACTCTGTTGGAATTCCGTCCTGCAGATATCTCATATTTCTAGGATTATCGTGCTCTAATCTTTTAAATTCTTTTTTCATCCAGTTTGCTGCACCCATTTGCTTTTGCTTTGCAAGCCAGTCAGGGTGTCCGTCGTAAGGATACATTACAAAGTTTCTAACAAAGAACTTTTCTCCACCATGAATAGTCTTTACTCCATGAAAATATGGTGCGTCTGACGGGAAGACAAGAATGTCTCCCGCTTGCGGCTTATGATTAACTAAATTACCATCAACAAAAAATTCGATGTCTCCACCTTGATAGTCATCGTTTATGTACATGGTACAGGTCAATTGAAATTTTGAACCAGGCATATCTCTTTCAGATATAATAAAATCAGTGTGATATTGCATTGTCATTTTGTTATTCATGACATCTATCTGATCTCTGTATTTAGAAAAAGAGCATCCGCTAAAATGCCATCCTGGCTTAAGTTCTATTTCATGTCTTTTAATATAATCGTTCAAAACTAGATCGTACGCTTCTTGTACTTGACGAGCAAAATCTTTTTCTTCAATAAACATTGCATCTTCAGCAATATCTTTTGTTTCGGCAGGATCTTTTATTTGTGAGTAAGTTCCAAAATGAGCCCAAGGATCCCACGATCTCAAATAATGTTTTCCTTCTGAGGTCTGCTCAGACTTTTTCATTGTTTCATAAAGCTTCTGCGGATCAGACAAAACATTTCTGTAAACGTCTACTCTTGGATATAATTCTACATATTCTAAATTGCTCATGGCTGTCTTTCTCCTGTGTGTCTCATAATCGTCCAAAAAAATGGAGATGTAAATCTATTGCCAGACTTTACTGGTCTTACTCCGTGTGTGTAATACATGTCTCCAGGGAAAAAATATGCTGCCCCTGCTTTTGGCTTAAACTCTATACCGTGTTGTGGGAAATACAGTTCTCCGCCTTCATAGTCATCGTTAAAATAAAATAGACCTGCTAGATCGTAGTGAGGGAAATCGTTAGCCCTTCCTCTTTCAATTCCAGTATGGAATTCTTTATCTGCGTGTGGTTCTTGTCTTGCTCCAACTGGCCATCTTACAATTGCTGGGCCTGTTTCTTTTGCGTCTACGTCAAAAAACTTATCAACTTCTACTTTAAGTCTTGCAATCATACTATTAATTAAATCAAGTATTGTTGGGTCTGATTCCATTAAAGAAAAGTATGTGCAAACTCTATCTTTCCATATATTGGCATCATACAGCACTAGGCCATCTTCATCAACATGAGTCTCTGTGTGATCCCATATTTTATTAGTTAAAGCAAAATTTATTAGTCGTTCTCTTTCTTCTGGTGTCAGGAAGTTTTCTAACTCTACTATATTGTCAGAAGAATTTCCATAAAATCCAGAAGGGGTTATTGATTTTGGAGCGTGTAATTTCATGTCTGCGTTTGCTGGTTTCATTTTACCTATTCCCTATAATATATATTCTACCATTAATCATTTACTCGGAGCCACCCTTTAATCTGATTGCCTTTACTTGATGCTCTCCCATTTTTTTACCTTTATGGTCTGTGGCATCTCTATAAAAATTAGACCAGTTGCCAGCTGCATTTGCAGCCCCTACTGCTTCTGCGTAGGCTTCATCTAAAAACTCTAGCTTATTTATTTCATTTATTGGAGACAGAAACATTTCTGAATTTTGCATATCTTCCAAATCTATTGGGATTATAGATATGATAGGGGTATTTGCTTTTATTGTTATTTCTACATTTGGCCTGGTTATTCTCCAAGCCACTGGTAGGTCTCCCCTAAAAAATGATGTCGATATAAGCGTTGTAAATGGAACAGCCCCATCTATAAACTGATTTGGGACTGGCATTGAGAGTAGTGTCTGATTTTTTTCAGTTACAAACATTAGGCCAGTATTAAAACTAATTGTTGCGTTTGCTCTACCTGTGTAAACATATTTTTCGCCAGAAATAACTTTAACATGATTCGGGGTAGAGTCAGAAATTCCATCCCAAACAAAAGTAATGTCTTCAGGAAAAGATATACCCCATCCTAATTGATTAGTTAATCCAACTGGAAAGCATTTGTATGCGTGAGATTCATAGGTCTCGTCCATCCAAGATCTTTTTGCATTTAATGGGGATACTTGAGCGTACCCTTCTCTAGTTTTGTATACCTTTATGTTTTTCACGTTCAACTCTTTCTGCCCTCATCTGCATAAACTCTTGGCAGTGGGCATGATCGTTATAGTCTAGCATTGTTACAATTGAATATTTTCTTCCTTCTGTTACTGGCTCGGCTACGTGAGAAAACAGATATGTAGAAGGGAATATATAAAGATCTCCAGCTTGTGGCTTAATCGA
>Ga0315905_10004553_pt1 | contig 14175 bp, 13 predicted proteins | sample LakEriMetagenome_5_FD_203522 | JGI IMG/M metagenome (GOLD analysis project Ga0315905, IMG submission 203522) | Freshwater fungal communities from buoy surface, Lake Erie, Ohio, United States - Buoy 4 MA121 | ecosystem: Environmental > Aquatic > Freshwater > Lake | place: USA: Lake Erie, Ohio... | reverse complement strand
TGCCAATCTGAATTTCATGCTGATCGAACCCAATGTGACTTTTAAAGTGGGCGGAGAAAAAATGAAAGCTGTTTTTCAAATGGGCGTCACCATTCCAACGCTGAACGCCGATGATTATTATGCCGTCAATTCCGTTGAAAACTTCACGCTTCCTGTAAAAATGGTTTTCGGGGTGAGTTATACTTTTATGAAAAAGGGGTCGCGGGAGTGAGGATTCCGTAATGCTCGTTTCGATACTCTTGAAGACCGTGGCTGAAAACGCCACGTTCTTCAAGAACTCAACGAGCGGTATCGCGTTGCTTGTATTTATGAACGAAGCGACCCTAAAGTCGCTTCGTTCATTAGTACCGAAATGAGCGCCACCCTACCATCAATACATACTCAGCGGCATATCCTTATTGTGTGTCACCTCGTAGGCAAACTTAAGCTCCTTCATCGCCTTTGGTTCCAGTGAAATTTCCCATTTCAGCAAACCGGTGGTTGCGTTCAGTTCGGCTTTGCCGGTATCTTTCACTTCTACGCGGATGTCTTTGTTATTAGACACCGGTACCTGATCTTCAATGATGAGTTTGATGGCTTTGCTCTTATTGCTTTTCATCCTCAGCTCCCAGGCAATGGTTTTGGTGACTTCGGTGCCGATGAGTTTGGATTTCTCCTTTTCAGGCAAGCGTGTACGCGTGACTGTGATACCGTTATCGCGCCCCAGCGCCAGCGTTAAAGTATCGTTGATAACCGAAGGATTGAGCACGGTTTGTCCCACGTAAGTACCTTCGTAAAAAAGATTCGCGGGACCGGGGAGCAAATTCAGATTTTCCCATCCGGTTACCCGGGCTATCAGAAATGCTTCTTTTTCGATCTTGGGAACGAGGTAGTGTACATACGAAGCGGGCAGCTCATCGGTTTTCACCGATACCACATGACTGCCGCCATCGGAAGGAATATCATAGGCGAGCTTGATATCGAACTCCACATTCGTCATGGTTTCAATCAGCTGTGAATAGTTGGCTGCTGACTGGGCCGGAGCAAGTGCCGCCATATTGTCGCCATATGATTTTTCTTCATTAGCGGTAATGCTCCTGGCATTATCTGTCGATTGTGGCCGCGCGCCTCCCTGAAAAACTGTCGGGCGCTGTGCAGTAAAATAGGAAATGTACCAGGTGGGCAACTCGGGTTTCACGTGTGTGCGATTTGGATTGTTGGTACTGAGTTTGAGTCGCACATCATTCCAGTCTTCGCCGGTATTCTGAAACACACCGGCTTTGTAAGTCAGCTGAATCGGAGCTGTCGAGGAAACCGAACGCAAATCATACGACGGAGTCCAGCCTGCACCCGAAACCATGTAACTAACCTCCACTGTTCCGGTGGCAGCGGCTTCAGCACTAACGGTGACGAGTACACGATGAACGGGTTCATACTTTTTTTCCGGTTCGGTATCGGCTTTATAGGTTCTCAGCTCCTGAAGTCTGTTGTTGGTCAGTGTGATTTGCTTCAGCACTTTTGATTGTTCCCGCAGACTTTTTGCAATGAGTGTATTGAGTTCATTGAGCTTCTTCTGAAAAAAATCCATGGCCTTAATCAGTACGTCGAGCGAATCGGCTTTGCCTTCGCCGCGAGCGAGCTTATTCTTGGTGATCATGTCTTTCTGGATCTCAAGCGCCGTAAGCCTTTCTGCAACTTCATCACGGCGAAAGCCAAGCTCTGCTATTGAGTCTTCCAGTAATGTGATTTCTTTACGAATGTGTGCCGGTAATTCTCCCGCTTCCGCAGACGGTGGTTCGGGATATTTGATTTCATGTTTCACATCAGTCACTACAAACGAACCTTTGCCTCCCGCCTGAATGCTGGAGATATTGATCTGGGGAGATACACCGGAGAAAACGAGCTGTGTGATTCCTGGCGACAAAGAAACCGGTGCGGTTCGGAACACCTGGGCGCCCTGGGTGAAGACCGTGACTTTGCTGATGGTTGATTTAACGGGTTTTTCGGTGGTGGCAAAGAGAGTAAGGGCCGGAAAGATGAGACAGGCCATTAGAAGATGTCGTTTCATTTTTTAGGGTTTAAAGTTTATAATCAAGTCCCGGGTGACCGGCAACCCTGAAAAGATGCAGACTACAGCTATTTTCCACAAACAGGAATAAAAAAAGAGGGCCGCCTTTGGTGGGGCGGCCCTCTTAATAAAGTGTATTCCGTTATTATTTAATAATCAAGCGCTTCGCTGAAATGTTTTCGCTATCGGAAAGTCTTACATAATAAATGCCCCTGGCCAGATTATTAACTTCAACCTGAAGTGATGTGCCAGGTTCAACGACTCCAAAAGAAACCGAATGAACAACACGTCCGGTAATATCAATGATCTCAGCCGACAACTCACCGGAAGACCCATCTGTTTTCTCAATAAAGAAGTTTCCGCTTGTAGGATTGGGATAAATCTCAAATGAAGTCGCTATCACTCGAACAGGATTGACATTATCACAGTCGACTGTTACTTTGTGGACGTTGCTCATTTTGGTACAGCCGTTTACATCTGTTACCAAAACCTTGTAGTTGCCCGGCATTACTGTTGAATATGTATTGCCATTAACTCCCTGAAGTACGTTGCCGCTGCGGTACCAGGTAAATGTTGGGTTTGCGGCTGTTGTGTTAATGGTGAAAGTAACCGGATCCAAACAAACAACCAGTGAAATGTCGTGAGTAAGCGATGCTGTAAAAAAAGTTTTATTCACCTTGGTTACAGCAGAAGTTCTCTGACATCCCGTTACCTGATTAACAACCCGTACTTTATAACTTCCAGCCGATGTTGCATAATAAGTACTTGAGTTGGCGCCGTTGATGGCAACATTATTTTTAAACCACTGATATGTTACTGGGTCTGTTCCGACTACAGTAGCTGTTATCAGCAGGCTGTCGTATGAGCAGATTTCAACTGTGCCAGTCGGTGAAGTACTCAAAATGGGAAGTGCATACTTTACAACAACAACGGGTCCTGATGTTCTGATTCCACAAGCCGTGTTGACCCGAACTTTGTATGTTCCCGCGTTGGTAGCTATATAGCTTGCTGATGTGGCGCCGCCGATAGCCACACCGTTCTTGAGCCACTGATAGCTCAGTGCAGGTGACGAGGTCAGCGTTACCGAACCACCCGGGCAGAAGGAAAGCGGACCGCTTGCAGTTACTGTGGGGTTGCCGATTACCAGCACGGTGAGATTGGTGGTGATAATGCTGTCGCATCCTGCTACCGTCTTGAAGTTATTCACATAAACACCACCCTGGGTTACCGACTGACCGTTCGGAAGCAAGAATGACTGACCGGAACAGATGGATGCATTTACTGTAATGTTAACATGCGGATTGACGGTCAGGTTAATCACAAGTATACTGTCACAACCTGATGAAGATTGCAGTGTGTCGTAGTAAACCCCTGTTTCATCAACGAACAGTCCGTTAGAAAGACCATACGATTCGCCTTCGCATATAGAGTAATAGATTTGAGTTGTTGCAGCCGGAATCACCGAAAGATTCACCACTATAACGCTGTCGCAACCGTTAACGGTCGTAAACGAACTCGTATATGTTCCCGCATCTGTAACAACGTTGCCGTTGGGCAATTCAAAAGAAGCACCCTCACAGATGGTTTCATTAAGTTCTTCGTAATAGTTGCCCCCTTCGTTGGTCAGATTGGCCTGAGCAATTGTACTGCATCCGTTGGCATCGGTAACAACTACTGTGTAGGCCCCTGCAGCAAGTCCTGTGGCGGTTGCCCCTGTTTGACTGTCGCTCCACAGATACTGGTATCCTCCGGCCCCTCCGTTACCAGCAGCTGTTGCGGAACCATTATTTTGTCCGCACTCAGGGTTTACTGTGCCGGTAATTGAAGCTCCAACAGTGGTTGGTTCGGTAATATTACCTGAAACAGTTACAGAACATCCGATTGAATCGGTAACGGTAACCGTATAGGATCCGGGGGCAAGATTGCCTATAGACTGAGTGGTTGAACCATCACCCCAGAGGTATGTAAAGGGAAGTATTCCTCCGGTTGGAACTGCATTCATGGTTCCGTTCACATCACCCAGGCAGCTCACGCCAAACCCGTTGAGGTCGGTTTGTACAGCGTTTGCGCCGATGTTGGAAACATAAATGGAATAGGAATAGGTTTGAAGGCCGTTGAGCGGACACGCGTCATCGCGAACGGTCACCGTAAATGTGTAAGGTTGATCGCGGGCATCCGATGGCTGGGGTGTCCAGCAGAATTCACCTGTAGGATATGGTGATCCTGTTGCATTAAATGTTGCACCGGGAATGATGCTGTTCCAAGTCATATTTACAACGTCACCGGAATTTGCATCTGATGAAAAGATATCAAAACACAATGATTCGCCTGCACAAATTTTTGCGGTAAAGTTGTTTGTGCCGTTTATTCCTGTTGCTGAAGGTACAATATTCGGAGTACAGTTTCTGCTGTAGATCTGCATATCGCGGATAACACTTCCAATAAGCACACCGTTACGGTACTCATTGACTTTAACTGCAACAACGCTCACTTCAAGCATGGTTGGTGTCATGAAAAGATCGCCGGTAACAGGATTGATGCTGAAAGCGGGCGAAGAAGCGATGGGGTTTGTTGCAGAATATCCGGGAAGATAAGTTACAGTAGTGGTGGCTCCGGTAAGCGGAGTGATCAGCTGGTAAGAAAGTGAATCGGCATCCGGATCGATTACTCCGTGGTTATAGTTGAATCCCTGACCAAGACAAACAAACGAAATGGGAACATTTGAAAAAGTGGGTGAAGAGTTATTGGGAGCTGCCACGTTGTTGAGCAGCGCCTCAACATAAATGGGCTCATAAGATGTTGAAGAATTACAGGGAACGGGCTGCACAATTGTAGTGATTACACAGTTTCTGGCCGTTACTGAATAACTCAGCTTCCAGTCGGAACAGGCAGCGGGCAAAGTAATATTGCCCCTGTAGAGCCACTGCTGAATTCCGGGCGTTGTTCCGCCGCTGCATGTTGTTACCGCGGAATTACACGGATAAGTAATAACAGGCCCGTTATTCACTTTCTGCAAAGTGGCATTCATGTTGTAGCCGCAACTTTGTGAAAAGTAATTCAGCGTTACAGTTGAAGGTTCATTTATCCCGCCGCAGTCGCGGTAAAAGGCCGCAGTCACCTCATAGGTGTTTCCCTGCAACCATCGGTAAGTGAGATCCGCCCCGGCCGCATGCGATCCATACGATTGCTTGCCTGTTACCAGTAAAACAACCAGAAGCGTTAAGGCCTTCAATGATAAAAGCCATGTTTTTTTAAGATAGTTGTTTGTCATATTATATAAGATTTGTTTAATAGTTGCCGCTGCCTGCTAAAGGAAATAAAGTGTCAATCTACCTGTAGCGGTCGCGGAAAGCCTCAGAATTTTGGCGAAACCTCTAAAATCAGGGGATGAACGGTTGGATCGGAAAAGCCGGAACAGCATCCGGAACCGAGTTTTCAATAATAAAACAATGCTTGAAAAATACAGAAGTGGTATACCATAAAGTTATCATCAAAACACCGTTCACATCTCCGTCAAAACCACTTTCATCCGAAAACTGTCGGTTTCGTCGGTTATGGTAACGGTGTAAGGTCCTGTACTAAGACTGCCCTTGCTGAGGGTTATAGAGTTGCCGTTTATTCCGGATCGCATCTCTGCCACTTCACCGAGAGCATTGATCAATACCATTCGCGCATCACGGAGCGGGCGAGCGGAAAATATTGTCGCTTCCGATGAAAAGGGATTGGGCGACACCGTCATTTTCGACTGATCGCTCAACTCACCGGATCCAAGAGGAATATTACAGCTGATGCCCTGCACCGGATACCAGGAGGTGTCATTCAAACTAAAACACAGCAACTGATAACCGCAATCAAAAAAGTTTCCGAGCGGCTCAATCAGTCCGTGTGAGCTTCCTACACCTTCAATTAAATACTGGGCCCAGTTGGCTCCGGCGAGGGTGAAGATTTTTCTGTAGCCATAAGGAGTATAGAAGCTATCGATAGCGGTCACATAGATAATGTTTCCCGGAAGATTGTTGTATGTGTTTGGAAGCGTGTCTCCCAAGTCAAGATCAAAATCGTACAACAATTCTTCATTCGGCTCAAACAGTGTTTTAATAAACATTTTCTTTCCGGCCGACCGCAATAAAAATGCAGGAACTGTATCCACATAAATGTAGGTGCCCGAACACAGAGCAGGAGGCGGCCCAAACCAGTTGTTCACTCCTGTTCCTTTCTTTAACATTTTCTTGTACGTGAGTCCGTTCCAGACAGTGTCGCCGGCAGTATAATAATTATACCCTTCCTGTTGGATGCAAGGAAACGGCACAGCACAGGACGAGCTGTCGCGCCAGACAGGATTGTGAAGCAGGTAGTCGTTGATTTGAGCCGGCAGGAGGTTGCATGAGAAAAATCCAATCAGCAGACATATGATTTTGGGGGCAGCAATTTTTCTCATAAAAATGAATTTAGTCGTTGATACGGTACACTTTTCTTTAAAAAATAATTCTTTACGGTTCGCTGGTAAATTCCCTGCCGGGGATTTCAGCACACCTGCCTTCATTCCTCAACTGCTCCGAGGCAATCAGTGCGGCGTGTCCTTTCCAGCTGGAATTATTCGGTTCCAAATCGTTCAAAGAAAGCAGGTGAGTGCTTCTTGTAGTATCACCGCTTTCAGAATATTCGCTAACGTACCAGATCACTCCTCTTTTTTGCCCGATGACCTCGCCATAGAAAACCCGTGTTTCAATAAGCAGCTGGCCTGTTTGGTAGTGGCTGACCTTTCCGGGAAAGGCATATCTTTTTTTTTCGTTTGATAAATCGGCTACTGCCCCATCCGCCGAATTAATATATAAAGAAAGGCTGGCATCACATTCTCTGCAATCGCGACCGGCATAAATCAAATAGGGCGCCCTGTTATTAATTTCAACTTTCCCGATATATTCTGTATCGTATAATCCTGTCTTGAAAATTTTTCCGCTGGTAAAGAAAATAGTGTCTGAAGCGGTGCGACTAACCGTAAAATTGGGATTAACAAAGACGCTTTCGTGCAGCAGGCCGTGTGGAGCCGGTTCTTTTGCGGAAGACGAAACCGCTATTTCTAAAACAAGAGCAAAAAACTTAAAGATCTCCAGGAGCCAGTCCATTGATAAGTTATTCCTTAGTGTATTATATGTTATTTGTTTTCCTGGTAGCAAAGATCAACTCGTCAAGGTTTTCTCCGTTTTTAAAAATGGTTCTGTTAAGTCTCGCCTCCAGTTCAAACCCCGCTTTTTCCAGCACCCGCTGTGAAGCAGTATTATTGCTGAAGGGTCGTGCGAAAACCCGGTTGATGTCGTAAGTGCTGAATGCGAAATCAACCATTTCTTTGATAGCAGCGGAGATGATTCCTTTTCCCCAATGCCCCTCAGAAAGCCAGTAGCCCAGCTCGGCGTTCTTCACGTGAATATCGCTTTGCGGATGGATGCCAATTCCACCGGCTACTTCACCATTCACCTCAATGGCAAAAATGTGCACCGGCTGATCGCGGTTGGCGTATTCAATGAAATTCCGGGCATGCTCTACCGTATAAGGATGGGGAAAGCCGTTGGTCATGAAACGGGCAATATTGGGATTGTTGGCATGGCGCGATAAAGCGACGGCATCGTCGTCCCGAAAAGGTCGCAAGCGGTAATTCATGACTGGAGGCTTTAATTGTTCGGAGTCGCTCCTTATGCGAAAATAAGAAATATTCCTTCCGGGAAACCGTTTCCCGTCCGACTCAACCCCTTTTGTTCCTGTTCAGCGCACTTTATTTGGAATGCAGCCGGTATTGTGCTTGCTTTGTATCAGGTTTTCGTAACCTCAAAAAGCCACGCCATGCAACAGTCGCCAACCGCAGATCTAGTGAGGAGGCTTCAGGAAAGCGAACGGACCACCTTGCCAGACATCAAGCTGAGTCATAGCGGTTACCTGATTTACGCCAACGCACACAGTATCGACTTCCTGAGAAAAGTATCGGAAAAAAGAAAAATCTCGTCTATAGGATTTCTGATCAGTGAATTTCCCATGATGCTAATGCCCGGATGCAAAACCACTTTTCACCAGGAAGTGGAAGAAGCTGTTTATGAAATCCGGGGTACTTCCTGCCGGTTGACCAGCCAGGTGGGACTATTCATCAGCAAACAACTGATGCCCGCAATCGCTCCTCAAACAAAAAGTTCATTATAATCATCATTCAAAAAAATCAGAACATGAAAAAGTACATTCTTCCGGTAATCGTATTACTTCTTCTTTCAACTGTGTTGGTATCCTGCAAAAATGACGACAACAGCGCTCCTTCTCCATCAGCCACGCTGAACAGCAACCTGCAAACCGGCACCTGGCGAATCACACTCTTTGCTGAAGACGGCGACAACCAGACCTCCCACTACAGTGGCTACAACTTCACCTTTGGTAACGGTGGCGTGGTAACCGCATCCAATGGCAGCAACACGGTAACCGGAGTTTGGGTAACCGGCTCCGATGACAGCACCAGCAAACTGATCCTCACCTTTACCGCAGCTCCCTTTACAGAATTGAATGAAGACTGGAGGGTACTGGAACAAAGCAGCAACAAGATCAGACTCCAGCACATCAGTGGAGGTAATGGGGGGGTGGATGATTTGGTTTTTGAAAAATGAGAAGAGGGGGATAGTAGGTTAGTGGTTAAGTAGGTTAGTAGGTTAGTAGGATAGTGGGATAGTAGAGACGCAATGCCTTGCGTCTCCTATCGAAGCCCCCGTCTGCCGGGACGCAACGCCTTGCGTCCCCCTTTCGGGAATACCGGCACAGATAAAATTTATTTTCGGGAAGAGGGTTAGGTTGAGTCGCCGCCGGATGATTGTTGTTCCGGCGGTGATTCTTTTTAGAATGTAGCCCTGATTCCAACCTTTAATTCCACAACGGAATACCGGTGTGTTCGCTGAATGTCTGCAGAAGAAACACTCAGCTCCTTCAGTTTTCCTCCTCCATAATTACAGGATGAGGAAAGAAACGCCCGCTTTTTTTTATCCAATGGTTGTTCCCAGTTGGCCCCGAACAAATAACCAAATCCTCTTGCAAAATATTCACCCGGGTGCATATTGACATATTTGGTTCGTCCGGCCATTCCCTGCAACCAGACCGGAATTTGTGAAAACGGTTTGACCGCTGCATAGCCATAAATATTGCTGACGCTGATTCCTTTGTCAGGATTTGTATTAAAAGAGCCATAGGATTCTATAGTCCAGCCATTCACCAAAATCCCTGTTTTGAGGAATGGGGCCGGTCTGATTCCGGCATGCAGATCCATCGCCACTTTGGTTCCAACATAAGAGGAGTCGTTACCGCGACTATAATTGAGGTAACCTGCGCCCCACTCTGTCCCGATGTAAAACCATTTCTTACCGGAAGGTTTTTTATTTGAAGATGGCTGTTGTGCCTGTGACGCAAGCGACAAAATCATACCGCCGCAAAGCAGCCACATTCCGATCCCGGTGAAAAAGCTTTTCATTTGATACATACCCAATCAAAGGTATGTCGGTCCGCACAGATGGATGCTGATATTTGTCATCCCATCGGTTACTTGACGGGAGACAATTTCTCCAGTTCGCGGATAAAATCATACTGCAGATCTTCGTGCAGCGTACCGATGGTCTTTTGGATGGACTCCAGTTCCCGCTGATACAGTTTCTCCATCGCACCACTTCTCAGAATAAAAGACCTCATCGCCCACATGCGGGAACAAAAGTGGATTCGCAGGGAAATGTCGGTTTCCGGTTTTTTCGAATAACGAATGTACTTTTTCGTAATGCGTAAAATCTTCCGTATGGTTTTCTTGGCGAGATAAATGCTTTCGCGATTGACTTCGGTGAACAACTGATCGATCTCGTTTTTCACTCCGGCAATGAAGGCTTCTTCGTTCTCCGCTTCATAAAGCAGATACGTCAGTAGTTCTTTATTTTCTTTTTTGAATTTAGCCAGACTCAAACAGAGCTCCACCAGTTCTTTCGGCGGACGGGAAGAGAGTTCGGTTTTAAGTTCTTTGACGGTTGCGGAGATCATGTTCGATTCAAAGGTAACTGAATGATTTCGAAAAAATGAATGGATTCCCGAATGCTCGTTTCGATACGCGCCTCCGGCGCACTCATCGAGCGGTGCTTCGGAATTTATTCCGAGAGAAGACCTCCTTGATTTATCAGGTACATCGCTCACCGAGTGATCGCTGCAGGCGATCGTATCGAGGCGAGCTTCCGGAAAGCCCCTTTCACCTCAAAAAATATGCCTTTGCCAAATCCGGCAACAGATCCACACGGCCTTCCACCAACGCTTTTTTCTTGCTGTGACTCCATCCCTGGACCTGCTTCTCGCGATAAAAGGCCGTATCAATCCGATCGTACTCCTCATAATAGACAAGTTTCACGGGGCGGTTTTTTCTGGTGAAATTGGCTCCTTCACCATTCTGGTGCTGCTTGACCCTTAATTCAAGATATTTTGTGCTTCCGGTATAATATCTCCCGTTTGCACATTCTAAAATGTACATGTATCCTTTCATGAAAAGTGATTAAAAAGTTCATTGAAAAATGATTGATGGGGCAAAGATAGTATTCCTGTTGGCTCATTTCGACAAGCTCTATGCGGCGCATTTCGATACGCACCTGTGGCGCACTCAACGAGCGGTGCTTCGGAATTTATTCCGAGAGAAGACCTCCTTGATTTATCAGGTACATCGCTCACCGAGTGATCGCCAAAGGCGATCGTACCGAGGTGAGCTTTCGGAATGCTTTTTCACGTACTTTTGCACAAGGTGTTGAAAACCCCGGTTGTTTTACAAATAATTGATAGTCAATAATATAAGCATCTGTTTCCACGTGGAACAGCCATAAAATGAATTATCCGGAATACGATGTAATTGTAGTTGGCGCCGGTCATGCCGGATGTGAAGCCGCTGCCATTGCCGCCAACATGGGTTCAAAGGTGCTGTTGGTGACCATGAACATGCAAACCATTGCCCAGATGTCGTGCAATCCTGCTATGGGAGGCATTGCCAAAGGACAGATTGTGAGAGAGGTGGATGCTCTAGGAGGGTATTCCGGGATTGTATCCGATCGCTCCATGATTCAGTTCAGGATGTTGAATCGTTCGAAGGGACCGGCGATGTGGAGTCCCAGAACCCAGAACGACCGCATGAAGTTCGCTGAAGAGTGGCGTATCATGCTGGAGCAGACGCCCAACGTAGACTTCTGGCAGGATATGGCCAATGGTATCCTGGTAGAGGAGGGAAGGGCCTGTGGCGTGACCACCAGTATGGGCATTTCGTTTCGTTCCAGGTCTGTTATCTTGACGAACGGGACCTTTCTGAACGGACTCATTCATATTGGCGAAAAACGCTTTGGAGGCGGCCGAACAGGCGAAAAAGCGTCTACTGGAATCACAGAACAACTCATTTCCCTGGGTTTTGAAAGCGGCAGAATGAAGACCGGCACACCTCCCCGACTGGATGGCCGCTCGCTGGATTACTCTAAAATGGAGGAGCAAAAGGGCGATGATATCCCCGGAAAGTTCTCCTTTACCGATACGGAACCTCCCAAGACACAAAGAAGCTGTCATATTACCTATACTAACGATAAGGTTCACGATATACTCAGAACTGGATTCGAGAAATCGCCCATGTTTACGGGCAGAATACAGGGTCTGGGACCCAGGTATTGTCCTTCGATCGAGGATAAAATCAACCGCTTTGCCGAGCGCGACCGACACCAATTATTTGTCGAGCCGGAGGGGTGGAATACCGTTGAAATCTATGTAAACGGCTTCAGTTCTTCCTTACCGGAGGACGTACAATATAAGGCTTTAAGGCTGATCCCGGGCTTCGAAAATGCCAAGATGTTTCGTCCGGGATATGCCATAGAATACGATTATTTCCCTCCGGTACAGTTAAACCTCACCCTGGAGACCAAACTGATCGAAAACCTCTACTTCGCTGGACAAATCAATGGCACAACAGGCTACGAAGAGGCCGCCTGCCAGGGTTTAATTGCCGGAATTAATGCACATTTAAAGATAAACGGCAAAAATCCGTTCGTTTTGGGCCGCTCAGACGCCTATATTGGAGTATTAATCGATGATTTGGTCACAAAAGGCACCGATGAACCCTACAGAATGTTCACATCAAGGGCGGAATTTAGAACGCTTTTACGCCAGGATAACGCGGATATACGATTAACCCCTATCGGAAACGCTTTGGGCACTGTTTCACGTGAAAGATTTGAGTGTGTACAGCAAAAAATGGATGGAACAAGAGACCTGATTGCCTTCTTTAAGGATCATAGCGTGGCTCCGGAAGAAGTTAATCCGATATTACTGCAGTTAGGCACAGAACCTATTCGCCAGAAGATGAAACTGGCCAATATAATCGGTCGACCGCAAGTTGTCATGTCAGATCTCATTCCCGTAATTGAAGCATTGCGCGACAAAACACAAAACCTGTCGCCGGAAACGATCGAGCAAGCCGAAATCGTCATGAAGTATCAGGGCTATATCGAAAAAGAACAGGAAATGGTGAACAAGATCAACAAGCTTGAGCACATCGCCCTGGATCCGGACTTCGATTACAGCCAGATCAAATCCCTTTCATCCGAATCCCGTCAAAAACTGGCCGCGATCAAACCAAGAAGTCTCGGACAAGCATCGAGGATCAGCGGGGTAACACCGGCCGATGTTTCAATTCTGATGGTATACATGGGTAGGTGATCAATACAAGAGTATTCGTTGAACTAAAATCCGAAGCAACCACTTCGGATTTTTTGTTTTGTTTCAGTATTTAAATCATGGAAAGAATTTTTCAATTTTTACTTTTTCGCATTTTCACGTGGAATGTGCGATCTGAAGATTTTGAGTAATAATAAAAATTCCCGGAAGCTCGTTTCGGTACGCGGCTGCGCCGCACTCAACGAGCAATGGCTCGAGGAGAAATCCAAATAAACATATCAAAAAACAACAGGATATCGCTCACCGAAAGATCGCCAAAGGCGATTGTACCGAGGTGGACATCCCGGAAGCTTGTTTCGGTTCGCGGCTGCGCCGCACTCAACGAGCCGTGGTTCGAAGAGAAAACCAAAAAAACACCTCTAAAAGCAACAGGAACATCGCTAACCGAGTGTTCGACAAAGGCGATTGTACCGAGGTGAGCTGCCCGGAAGCTCGTTTCGATACACGCCTACGGCGCACTCAACGAGCGATGGCCACAAGAGAAGGAGGAGTTGATTACCTTATTGAATTAAGCGCTTAAAACAAAGCTCGAGCCAACTGCATTACCCAACAAACAGAAGAAGGCTGCCCATCCATTGGCCTATTTCAAACCAAAGAGGCCTACAAAACGCGTGAGTGAGTCAGATTTGTCAACAAGAAGCTGTTTTTAGACGTTTTTAAGCATTGACGAAGTCCAGGGAGGGTAAGATTCGTCAGTCCCAGAGATCGTTTCTTAAAAGAGAGATAATGAGGTCGAATTTTTGGGGGCAGTTGCCCTAAAACGCCCAATGCATCAGTGTTTCACGTGAAAAACCTCAAACATGGGATTGAATCCTCGACACCAAATCCGGTCCCATGAGAAAGCCGTTCATGCGCCAGACAACAGAGCCAGATTTAAACAGGGCCAGGACAGGTACGCTGCGCACCCCATAACTATCGGCCAATTCCTGAAATTTCTCGCTGTCTACTTTGAGAATGAGGGTGTTAGGTGGCAGCTGGTTATCAATTTCCGATAAAATAACATCCAGCCACTTACAAGGCTCACACCATCCGGCATAAAAGTCTACCAGCACAATCTCATGGGCAGCAAGAATATCGTGAAACGAATCAGATTCCTTTAGCTCAATCAGCATGATAGTATAACGGTTTGGTATAAACGAAACGACGTGTTTTCAGAGGAAGAATAGATAAAGTTAACGAAGATCTGATATAAAAGGATACATTGAAAACAACAAAGAAATGAATCAGATTACGTCAGCATTACAGATGGCCCATTAATACAAGTATGGGCCTAAAAACCGGACAAAAATGTAACCTTTCTTACAAATGTTCGGTATGAACGGTAAATAAAACCATAAAACCGATGAACGAGCTAAAATCTAACGGTAATATGTTCAGAC
>Ga0315905_10004552_pt1 | contig 14176 bp, 15 predicted proteins | sample LakEriMetagenome_5_FD_203522 | JGI IMG/M metagenome (GOLD analysis project Ga0315905, IMG submission 203522) | Freshwater fungal communities from buoy surface, Lake Erie, Ohio, United States - Buoy 4 MA121 | ecosystem: Environmental > Aquatic > Freshwater > Lake | place: USA: Lake Erie, Ohio... | reverse complement strand
CGTGTCTCAGTCCCAGTGTGGCTGATCATCCTCTCAGACCAGCTAAGGATCGTCGGCTTGGTAGGCCTTTACCCCACCAACTACCTAATCCTACGCGGGCTCATCCTTTGCCGATAAATCTTTGGTCCGAAGACATCATCCGGTATTAGCAGTCATTTCTAACTGTTATTCCGAAGCAAAGGGCAGATTCCCACGCGTTACGCACCCGTGCGCCACTAGACCCGAAGGTCTCGTTCGACTTGCATGTGTTAGGCATGCCGCCAGCGTTCGTTCTGAGCCAGGATCAAACTCTCAAGTTTTGTCAAAACATCTTGCGGCACGGACTAGGTCCGCTGACCGCGAGATATCTAACTTCGGGAGCCGATACCTGCACTTGTCAAACGTATGGTTACGTTAGGACATGTTATGGCATCGACTTGGTTACCGGTTATCGAGGCCCAAAGACCCTCGACACCGGGCGCCGTCGCCCACATGTCCCTTCATCTAAACTAACAATGTCAAAGAGCCACCAGACAGAATTTGGCGGACAACCATTGTTCCCCGATTTTTGCTACCGGGGGACTTGGTGTCCGACTATGTTGGCGACCGGTAGAGGAGGAAGCGAAGCCGCCGTTCCCTGCCGGTGAAGGGGCATATATGGAGGGGGTTCGGACCCGTCAACGGCTTTCTGCATTTTTTTTGAAACAACTCGCAAACCCCCCGGAAATCGGGGACTTGGCCAACGCTCGGCGGTCCTATTGAATCCGAACTGCGCCGAATCGCCCGTTCGAGAAGCGCAGATTTGCGATGAATCGGCCTCGACTCGGCATCGTAAGCCAAACCTTAAGCCGCTCGGGTCTAGTCCGGATCGGAAATGGCCAGCGATTCACCCAACGCGAATCCGCCCGCAGCATCGCGAGGCATGGAGGGCGTCCCCTTCCCGCCCATGCAGGACGATCCGCGTGTGTGCGTGATCGTGCCTGCGTATGGTGTCGCGCATCTGCTTGGCGAGGCGCTCACCTCGCTCCAGCGCCAGTCCTTCACGGCATGGGAATGCATCGTGATCGATGATGGTGCTCCCGACGATGTGGCCAGTGCTGTTGCCCCGTTCCTCGCAGATCCGCGTTTCCGCTTCCTTGCCACAGCCAACAACGGCGTCTCGGCGGCTCGCAACACCGCGATCGCGACAGCGAGGGCTCCGCTCATCGCCCTGCTTGACGGCGACGACCTCTTCCGTCCCGGGTATCTTGCGACGGTTGTGCCCATTCTCGAGAATGACCACGGCGTCAGGCTTGTCACCTGCAATGCGTTGATCTTCGGCGCTGTCGCACGGCTGCGCACTTGCGTCGATCGCCCGCAGTCGACCCATGGCACGCTTGCCAATGTGCTGGACCGTTCCTTCAACGTCTACATTGGCACCACTTTCCGCCGCGCCGATTTCAACCTGGTCGGCGGCTTCGATACCCGTATGACCCAGTCGGAGGATTTCGATCTCTGGGTGCGACTGATGATGCTGGGCGGCACAGCCCATTATGTAGATGCCTTGCTCGGGGCCTACCGGGTCCGTCCGGGTAGCGCGTCAGCCAATGCCGCGCGCATGCTGACAGGGAATATCCACACTTACGAAAAGGCTCTCTCGGCCCTGCCAGCCGACGCACCCGAGATCCCGCTGCTTGTCGAGCTGCTTGCCCATAGCCGCGCCGCGCTCGATTTCGAGCACGCGGTGGACTGCATCGTCGATGGCGATGCGCGGCGTGGTCTTGAAGCCCTGCGCCTCTGCCGCAGCCAGGTTGCCGGCGTGACCTGGCGCCTGTCCTTTGCGGTGTGGCACGTCTTCCCCTCGCTCGCGCGCCCGATGCTGCGCTGGCGCCGCCGTGCCCACAGCCGCGGCGCGGCCGGCTCGGCGCTCTTTCCCAGCTTCCTTGAGAGCGAGCGCTGAAGATGACGCGCATCGAACGCCTTGTCGCCGAGCTTGCGGAGCAGCCGCCGGTCATGTCCGTGCGGACCGCGGCCGTCTGGGCGCTGGTCTCGCAATACACGTCTTTTGCAATCCAGTTCCTCACCAGCGTGATTCTCGCACGCTGGTTCATCACGCCAGCAGAGCTTGGCCTCTTCTCGATCGCCTTTGCGGCGGTGACGCTGGTCGCCTTCCTCCAGGATTTCGGCGTCACCCGCTACATCAACGGCGAGCGCGAGCTGACGCTGGACAAGCTCCACACCGCTTTCACCATCTCGGTCATCTTTGCCTGGAGCATCGCGCTGCTCGCGATCCTCGCCTCCGGCCCTATCGCGGCGTTCTATCATGATCCCGCGATGCGCCCGGTCGCGCTGGTGATCGCCTGCTCCTACCTCCTCGTGCCGCTCGCAATCGTCCCTCAGGCGACTTGCCAGCGGCGGATGGACTACAAGTCGAACACCATGATCGAAGTAGGCTCTGCCGTGGCCAATGCCGGCGTTGCGATCATGCTGGCGCTCCTCGGCTATGGCGCGCTCGCGCTCGCGTGGGGGGCCTTTGCCCAGCAGGCGGCGCGGCTCGTCGTCAGCCAGTGGCGAGCCGGCTTCATGTTACCATTGCCGCTCCGCCTCGCGGGCGCGAGCCCGGTGTTCCAGCTCGGCGCCACCAACAGCGCTCAGGCCATGTGCTACTCGATCACCGGCCGCGCGCCCGAGCTCGTCATCGGCCGCCTGATCGACAACGCCGCGGTCGGCTTGTTCGCCCGCGCTTCAGGCCTTGCCCTTCAGCTGCGCCTCCTCGTCGCAGGCGCGGTCACCGGCGTATTCTACCCCGCCTTCCGCCGCGTGCGCGATAGCGGCGAGCCACTCGGCCCGCCGTACTTGCGAGTGGTCGCTGCCTATACTGGCGTGACATGGCCGGCGATGGCGGGAATCGCGGTCCTTGCCGAGCCGATCATCAACCTCCTTTACGGCGCGCGCTGGATCGGGGCGGCGCAGCTGCTCGGCTGGGTCGCGCTGTCGCAGTTGTGCTATGTCGCGTTGCCGCTCAACGGCGATCTTCCGGTCCTGCTCGGCCGGATGCGCGGCCTCATCCGCCGGAATGTGATCGAGACACTCTCCTCGGTGCTGCTGCTGGCGGTCGCCGCGCCCTTCGGCCTCATCTGGGTTGCCATCTCGCGCTTTGCGCATGGCCTCGTCTTCATGGTGATCTACGCGCCGTTCATGCAGGCCATGCTCGGGTTCCGCTGGCGCGATCTTGCCATCATCTACCTGCGCAGCCTCGTTGTGACAGCCGCAGCGGTCGCGCCCGTACTGGCAGGCTACAGGCTCTGGGCCCCGGCTGCCGAGGCCGGCGCGCTGCAGATGCTGGTGACGGCAGGCTCCGGCGTCCTCCTCTGGCTCGCCGCGCTGCGTCTTTCCGGCCACCCGCTCCTTGCCGAGATCACCGGCCTGCTCGGCGAACTGCGCACCGCTCTGCGCCGGTCCCGCGCACAGCCGGCAACACCCTGAATTTCATAGGCACCGACTGCCGAAACGCGTATGCTGCGCACCAGGAGAAGGACGCCATGGGTCTATTGGCACTCGCACCCGCCGGTGCGCTCGCGCTGGCCACCCCCGCACCGCTGCCGCCGGCCGAAGGCGGGCAGGGCGCGGTCGATATCGTCAAGGCCGATATCGACCGGCACGACCGCATGACGGTGCCGGTGCGCATCGGCAAAGCCGGACCCTATGACTTCCTTGTCGATACCGGCGCCGAACGCACCGTGCTCGCCCGCGATATCGCCACCCGGCTCCAGCTGCCCACCTCCGGCACGGGGCTCCTCATCGGCATCGCCGGAACGCAGAGCGTCGATCTTGTCGAGATCGAAGAGATCAACCTCGGCCGCCGCAGCTTCTACAGCCTCACCGCGCCGCTGCTCGATGGCTACAACATCGGCGCCGACGGCATCATTGGCCTCGACAGCCTGCAGGACCAGCGCGTTCTCCTCGATTTCGACAAGAAGCGCCTGGCGATCGGCGATGCGGCCACGCTCGGCGGCAGCCGCGGGTTCGAGATCGTCGTCCAGGCCCGCCGCCGCTCGGGCCAGCTCATCATGACCAACGCGGTTATCGACGGGGTGCGCACCGATATCGTCATCGATACCGGCTCCGATACCTCGATCGGCAACCGCGCCCTTCAGAAGGCCCTGAGCAAGCGCCGCAAGGGCGAGACGACGCAGCTCCAGTCCGTCACCGGCCAGACGATCATTGCCGATATCGCCATGGCCCGCACCGTGAAGCTCGGCACGATGACGATGAACAATTCGATGCTCGTCTTCGCCGACACCCCCGCCTTCGAAAAGCTCGAGATGGTCAAGCGCCCGGCGATGTTCATGGGTATGAACCAATTGAAGCTGTTCCACCGCGTCGCGATCGATTTCGCGACCAAGCGCATCCTGTTCGATCTGCCCGACAACAACGAAATCCCGACACGGTTCTGAGCGGGCCTCGCGGCAATTCCCCATAAGCACTGGCGAAACCCGCCAAAGCCCCTATCTGGGAACAATGCCGCCAGATACCGCCACCGATCCCAATGCCCGCCACGATGGATGGGGTACGCTTCGCCGCTTCCTCCCCTACCTCTGGCCGCACGACAATCCGGCGCTCAGGGCGCGGATCATCGGCGCAACTCTGCTGATCCTTGCGGCGAAGGCGGCCACGCTCGCGCTCCCCTATGCCTACAAGCGCGCCATCGATGCGATGAGCCTGCCGGGCACGACCGCTGGCACAGCCGGCGGCGCTTACGCCGTCGCGCTCGCTTTCGTACTCGCTTATGCACTCGGCCGCTTCTCCGGCGTCGCTTTCGACAACTTGCGAAACATCGTGTTCGAGCGCGTCGGGCAGGATGCCACCCGCGCGCTGGCGGAGGACGTGTTCAGCCGCCTCCACAAGCTCTCGCTGCGCTTCCACCTTGCCCGCCGCACCGGCGAGGTCACCAAAGTGATCGAACGCGGCACCAAGAGCATCGACGTGATGCTCTACTTCCTGCTGTTCAATATCGCCCCCACGGTGATCGAACTCGCCGCCGTCGCGATCATCTTCTACATCAGCTTCGGCTGGCCGCTGGTTGCCGCAACCGCGCTCGCTGTCGTGCTCTATGCCTGGACCACGCGCACCATCACCGAATGGCGCAATGCCCTGCGCGAACGGATGAACCGGCTCGACGGTCAGGCCATGGCCCGCGCGGTCGATTCGCTGCTCAACTACGAGACGGTCAAATACTTCGCCGCCGAAGCGCGCGAGGAAGCCCGCTACGCGCAGGCCACCCGCGCCTATGCCGATGCTGCGGTCAAGAGCGAGAATTCGCTCGGCCTGCTCAACATCGCGCAGGCGCTGATCGTCAACCTGCTGATGGCGGGTGCGATGGCCTACACCGTGTGGGGCTGGGCCAAGGGCCACCTCACCGTCGGCGACGTCGTCTTCGTCAACACCTACCTCACCCAGTTGTTCCGCCCGCTCGACATGCTCGGCATGGTCTACCGCACAATCCGCCAGGGCCTGATCGACATGGCCGCGATGTTCAAGCTGATGGACGAGCCGCAGGAAGTGGCCGATGTGCCCGGCGCGCCCGCGCTGGTGATCCGCCAGCCAGCGGTGGTGTTCGACAACGTGACCTTCGGCTATGATCCCGACCGCACCATCCTCCACGGCCTCACGCTGGAGATCGCCGCCGGGAGCAAGGTCGCCATCGTCGGCCCCTCGGGAGCGGGCAAGTCGACCATCGCGCGCCTGCTCTTCCGCTTCTACGATCCGCAAGGCGGGCGCATCCTGATCGACGGGCAGGATATAAGCCTCGTCACGCAGAAATCCCTCCGCGCCGCGCTCGGCATCGTCCCGCAGGATTCGGTCCTGTTCAACGATACCATCGGGTACAACATCGCCTATGGCCGCGACGGCGCAGACCTGTCGGCTGTCGAAGCCGCAGCCCGCGCGGCCGCACTGATGCCGCTGATCGAACGCCTGCCCAAGGGTTTCGAAACCGAAGTCGGCGAACGCGGCCTCAAGCTCTCGGGCGGCGAAAAGCAGCGCGTCGCCATCGCCCGCACGCTCGTCAAGAACCCGCCCATCGTCCTGTTCGACGAGGCGACCAGCGCGCTCGATACCCGCACCGAGCAGGACATTCTCTCGACCATGCGCGGCCTGGCTGAAGAGCGCACCACGATCTCGATCGCGCACCGCCTTTCGACCATCGCGGATTCGGACCGCATCTTCGTGCTCGATCAGGGGCGCCTCGTCGAAAGCGGGGGCCATGTCGAACTGCTCCGGCGCGATGGTCTTTATGCTGAAATGTGGGCGCGGCAGGCGGCCGAACAGAGCGACCTCAGCGAAGCGGCGGAATAGCGCCGCGTACCGCTCCCGATCCGGAATGACCGTCATGCTGCATCTTGCCTTCCTTGCCCTGCTCGCCGCCGCGCCCCCAGCGCCGGGAGCAGCCCCGGCGCCCGCCGAAGCCGGTGCAGCGCCCGCAGCCCCGTGCGCCAACGAGGGCGGCCTGCTTGCCGGCTCCGGCCTATGCCGCGATGCCGCCTTCGCCCGCCTGCCCAAGACCCGGCGCAATGCCTGGACCCCGCCCGAAGGCTGCGATGTGGCCGTTCAGGAAGCACCGCTTTCCGAGGGCAGATGGTTGCTCTACGCCGCGCAGCGCTGCGGCGAGCGGACCGCCCGCCTCGATGTCGCCCCGGGCAAAATGGGCGCCCTCGTGCTGCGCTATGACGAAACGGCACGCAACGCCACGCTCGCCGGCAAGCCGGTCATCACCCTCGTCGATAGCAAGTCCGATACCTACGCCGCGGTCAGCGCGCTCGCGCTTGCGGGCCTTGACGTGAGGCAGGCCAAGCGCTGCACGCTGCTTGCTCCGGAGGTCGAAGGCTATCCGATCGACGCCTATGTGTTCGATCTCCCACCCCGCGAAGCCCGCAAGACCGCCGCGCTCGACGAACCTTGCGGTGCCTACGGCCGCTCCGCCCGCACCGACAGTTACTGGCGCCTGTTTGATGGCATCGGTGCCTTCTACGTCTTCGGCGACGACCAGCCGGAGTTCGATCCGGCGAGCCTCGCGGTCTACAAGCCCAGCCGCTGAGACTGCGGGAGCGCCCCCCGTTGCCTAGGCCACTGGCGACGACGTGGCATTGATCTCGAAATGCAGCACGGTTCTGCCCTCGCCGAGCTTGGCATAAAGCGCGTGCGCCGGTGGATCGTCGAGATCGGCTTGCACGAACATGACCTCACTGCCCCGGTTCCGGGCAATTCCGCCGAGATGCGCAATCAGTTGCGAGGCGATCCCCTGTCGGCGAGCGGCCTCCTCGACGCCAAGGTCGTAGATGTAGAACTCGCTGCGCGCCTGCTCGAATTTTTCGAGCTCATAGGCGACCAGGGCTCCCACCACCTCACCCCGGGCCTCGGCGACCAGCGCCACGAACTCCTCGCGCCCAAGCAGCCGCGTCAGGTACGCCCCATCAGGCTGCGCAGCCCCATACCCTTCGGGGTCTTCGAATACCTCGGCGAACAACCTGCTCACCGCCCGGAGTGTCGCCTCATCAGCGCGGCTCAGCCGTCGGACGACAAATTCCATCACTTCACCACATCGGCCTCATGCCACACCACCGCCTGCGCCGCCTTCATGCAGCCGCCCTCCTCGTCCCACGTGATCGTGGGCGAGCCATAAAGCCGCCAGCCCTGCATCAGCGCCTCGGACACGCGCTCGCAGAAAGCGCGGTCGTCCTTGCCAGTCAGGAGCCGGTAGATCGGGCGGTCTTCGGGGGTCGTGAACATGGCTTCTTCCTACAGGATAAACTTGGAAAGGTCCGTATTCCCCGCCAGCCCCGCCAGCCGCTCGCGCACATAGGCCGCGTCGACCGTCACCGTCGTGCCGCGCCGGTCCTCGGCTTCGAAGCTCACGTCCTCGAGCAGCTTTTCCATCACCGTCTGCAGCCGCCGTGCGCCGATGTTCTCGACTGTGTCGTTCACTTGGGCCGCGGTCTGCGCCACTGCACGGATCGCGTCCGGCGTGAACTCCACCGTCACCTGCTCGGTCGCCATCAGCGCGCGATATTGCTCCACCAGATTGGCCCGCGTGGAGGAGAGGATATGCACGAAGTCATCCTCCGAAAGCGCCGCGAGCTCGACCCTGATCGGCAGCCGCCCCTGCAATTCGGGCAGCATGTCGCTCGGCTTGGCCACGTGGAACGCGCCCGAGGCGATGAACAGCACGTGGTCGGTCTTCATCGGGCCGTACTTGGTCGCGACCGTTGTGCCCTCGATCAACGGGAGCAGATCGCGCTGCACCCCCTCGCGGCTGACCGAACCGCCGCGCACGTCGCTGACGGCAATCTTGTCGATCTCGTCGATGAACACGATGCCGTTGGTCTCGGCATTGATCAGCGCCGCCCGCGCGACGTCGTCCTGGTCCATCCGCTTTTCGGCCTCTTCGTCAACCAGCTTGTCCCAGGCATCGGCCACGCGCAGCTTGCGCCGCTTGAGGGGCTTCTGCCCGAAGGCCTTGCCCATCATCTCGGAGAGGTTGATCATGCCGATCCCGCCCTGCATCCCCGGAATCTCCATCGCCTTGGCAGGCGTGTCCTCCACCTCGATCTCGACCTCGACGTCGTTCATCGAACCTTCGGTGATCCGCTGCCGAAAGCTCTCGCGCGTCGCCTCGCTCGCCCCGTCACCCACCAGCGCCTTCAGCAGCCGGTCCATCGCCGCCTTGCTCGCCGCCTCGCGCACCGCCTCGCGCCGCCGCTCCTTCTCGAGCCGCACTGCTTCCTCGACGAGATCGCGCGCAATCTGCTCCACATCGCGGCCGACATAACCGACCTCGGTGAACTTGGTCGCCTCGACCTTGACGAACGGCGCCTCGGCAAGCTTTGCCAGCCGCCGGCTGATCTCGGTCTTGCCGCAGCCCGTGGGTCCGATCATCAGGATATTCTTTGGGCTCACCTCGTCACGCAGTTCGGCGGGCAGGCGCTGCCGCCGCCAGCGATTGCGCAGCGCCACCGCCACGGCACGCTTGGCATCAGCCTGACCGACGATATGCGCATCAAGCGCGGCAACAATGGCTTTGGGGGTAAGGGTATCAGTCATGGATTCTCTCGCTCCCCTTCCGCTTGCGGGAGGGCCTGGGGTGGGCATGCGCAAGGCAGCGCGCTCAAATCTCCTCGAGCGTCACGCGGTCATTGGTGAAGACGCAGACTTCCGCCGCGACCTGCATGGCGCGCCGCGCGATCTTCTCGGCATCATCCTCGTAAGGGTCGAGCGCGCGCGCTGCCGCAAGCGCATAATTCCCACCGGAGCCGATCGCCGCGATACCGCCCTCGGGCTCCAGCACGTCGCCATTTCCGGTCAGGATCAGCATCGTCTCGGCGTCCGCGACGATCATCAATGCTTCCAGATTGCGCAGGTACTTGTCGGTGCGCCAGTCCTTGGCGAGTTCCACCGCCGCGCGCATCAATTGCCCGCGGTGCTGCTCCAGCTTGCGCTCGAGCCGCTCGAAGAGGGTGAAGGCGTCCGCCGTCGCGCCTGCAAACCCGGCGATCACCTTGCCATCGCCGATGCGACGCACCTTGCGGGCATTCGGCTTCATCACGGTGTTGCCCATGGAAACTTGCCCGTCACCGGCAATGACGGTGCGGCCATTCTTCTTGACGCCGATGATCGTGGTGCCGTGCCAAGGCGTGAGCCCGTGGGCTGAATCTCTGTTGTTCATGCGCTCGATATGGGGCGCACGAACCGGGGTTCAAGCGCTATGCCGAACCCTCAGCTCCCGTTCGGGCCCGAACCGCCCGGCGCACCGCCACCGCCACCCGGGCCGCCTTGCCCCGGAATCGCGCCGACCGAGCCGATATTGCCGAAAAGGTCCTCGAAGAAGCTGCGCGTGCGGCCCAGCGTCGGGGTCTTGTGGCCATCGGGGTTGAGCGTGACGACCTTCTCCATGCCGCGCCGCTCCACACTGGCGACATTGCCCTTGGCGTCGAAGCTCACCATCAGCACGCTCTGTTCCTTGGCCTGCGGACGCTTGAACGGGCGCTGACGGGTGTCGATCGAGACGTAGTACCAGATCTGCTTGCCGAACTCGCTCTTGAAGGTCGGCTGGCCAAGCGCACGCTCCACCGAAATGCGGTTGTCGATCCCCGGCTGGACCGAACCCGTGAGCGCCGGATCGATCAGGTAGCCGCGGTGATCCTTGATGCTGGCGCAGCCGCTGGCCATGAGCGCAAGCGTGCCAAGCACTGCTGCCGCCCGCAGTCCCTTGATCCAGCCGTACCCTCGCATGCGCTACTCCAGACTCGCTTGCCCAAACTTGCCGGCAGAGGCGCCGGCCTTGGCCGTGCCCGATCGGGGCGTTTGCCAAACCGCAAGCGCGCCCTATATCGCCGTTCATCGCCACGTGCCTTAAGGCGCAAGGGCGATTACTGCAATGGCACTCAGGCGCTTTCCCCGCGCTGAACCGCGCCGCCACGCATCGCAAGAAGGACACCCGCTCCCATGTCGTTTCTCGCCCGCTTGTTCGGTGCCCGCCGGGATGATCGCGATACCGTTCGCGAACTGTGGCATCGCACCGTCGCCATTGCGCGCGAGAAGGAATGGTACCGGGATTGCGGCGTCGCCGATACGCTTGCCGGGCGGTTCGACATGATCACCCTGGTGCTCAGCCTCGTCATGCTGCGCATGGAGCACGAGGACGCACTGATCGCACCTTCCGCCCGCCTCACCGAGCTGTTCGTCGAGGATATGGACGGCCAGCTGCGCGAACAGGGCGTCGGCGATGTCGTGGTTGGAAAGCATATCGGCAAGCTCATGGGCACGCTCGGCGGCCGCCTCGGCGCCTACCGCGCCGGGCTCGTCGGCGGCGAGGACGCGATGGCCGAAGCTGTGCGGCGCAATGTCACGCTAACTGCGGGCGCCGATCCGCTGATCGTCGCGCAGCGCGCCCGCGCCTTCGCCGCCGGGCTCGCACGTGTGCCGGGCTACCGTGTGCTGGCGGGAGAAATCGGCCGATGAGCCAGCCCGTGCCCGAATACAGCTACCCGGTCGATCTGCGCCAGATAAACGATGTACCGCTCACGCTCGCACCCGATGAAGCCGCGCGCCGCCGCCTCGCGGGGCGTTTCGGGATCACGGCGATTCCGGCGATGCAGGCCACCGTGCAGCTGCTGCGCGAGGGCGAGCGAGTCACAGCCACCGGCCGCCTCGTCGCTGATGTCATCCAGGCCTGTCGCGTTTCGGCCGAAGATTTCCCCGTCCATATCGACGAGCCAGTCCACATGCGCTTCGTGCCCCCGGCGTGCGCCGTCACGCCGGACGAGGAAGTCGAACTCACTGCCGATGATTGCGACGAGATCGAGTACGAAGGTACTGCCTTCGATCTCGGTGAAGCCCTCGCCCAGACCCTCGCGCTCGCCATCGATCCTTTCGCCGAAGGCCCCAATGCCGATGCCTTCCGCGCGCAGCACGGCCTGACCGGCGAAACCCCCACCGGGCCGTTCGCCGCCCTCGCCGCGCTGAAGAAGCAGGACTGACCCGATGAGCGAGGGCGGACCCCAACGCGGCCGCGGAGCCGGCCACCGCGACCTGACCAAGGGCCCGATCCTCTCGACCCTGCTGATCTTCTCCGCGCCCACGCTCGCCTCGAACATCCTTCAGGCGCTCAATGGCTCGATCAATTCGGTCTGGGTCGGCCGCTTGCTCGGCGATTCCGCATTGGCTGCCACCGCCAGCGCCAATGTCGTGATGTTCCTCGTCTTCGCTGCCGTGTTCGGCTTCGGCATGGCGGCCACGGTCAAGGTCGGCCAAGCCTTCGGGGCGGGCAACACCGATGCCGCGCGCCGCACCTTCGGTACCGCGATCGGTCTTTGCGTCGGCCTCAGCCTCGTGCTCGGGCCGCTGGGCTGGTTGCTGACCCCGGCCCTGCTTCACGCGATGCGCACGCCGCCCGAAATCTTTGACTACGCACTCACCTACCTGCGGCTGATCTTCGTTGCGATGCCGGCCTCTACCATCACCGTCATCGTCGGCATGGGGCTGCGCGGAGCGGGCGACGCGCAAACTTCGCTGCGCTTCATGGTCGTCTCGGTCGTGCTCGATATCGTGCTCAATCCGCTGCTGATCGCCGGTTTCGGACCCGTGCCCGCGCTCGGCATTGCCGGCTCCGCGCTCGCAACCGCGATTGCCGCCTATGCCTCGATGGCCGGCCTCGTGATCTACGTCTACGCGCGCAATCTCCCGCTGCGGCTGCGCGGACGCGAGCTTTCCTACCTCATCCCGCAGGCAGCCGAACTCCGGTACATCCTCGTCAAGGGCCTGCCGATGGGCGCCCAGATGCTGATGATCTCGGCCTCGGGCCTCATCATGATCGGGCTCGTCAATCAGGAAGGTGCCATGCTGAGCGCCGCCTATGGTGCCTCGCTGCAAGTCTGGACCTACCTGCAGATGCCCGCGATGGCGATTTCCGCCGCCCTCAGCGCGATGGCCGCGCAGACCATCGGCGCGGGCCTCGGCGAGCGCCTCGGCAAGATCACCCGCGCCGGACTCATCCTCAACATCACGATCACTGGCGCGCTTACCTTGGTGCTTCTCGCTCTCGACCGCCCGGTGCTGACGCTGTTCCTCGGCCCCACCAGCCCCGCAGTCGACGCCGCCCGCCACATCCAGTTCCTTGCGAGCTGGAGCTACATTCTCTTCGGCATGACGATTGTCCTGTTCGGGACGATGCGCGCGGGCGGCGTGGTGATCGCCCCCATCGTGGTGCTGGGCATCGCAATGTACCCCGTCCGCCTCGGCTTCTATGCGCTCGCCTACCCAGTGCTCGGCCCGGATGCGATCTGGCTCTCTTTCCCTGTCGGCTCAGCCGCCGCCACGTTCTTGGCCACAATCGCCTACCAACGCCCTGGCTGGCGCGCCAAGGCCCGCGTCGTCGACGAGGCCGAATGCAGCGAGGAAACCCAGGCGGACGGCGATTGCGCGGGCCGGATGGCGCCGTCGCTGTAGCGGCTGGGCCGCCTCCAGCGAGGCCGCCCAGGGTGAGACATGTGACACCGTGTCACCTTGAACTCTGCGTCATTTCCTCAATTATACCATATATTTGCGTGCGTTTAGCCGACCATGTCAAAGAACGTGCCGGAGATCATGACAAGACGAGGGGGTGTAGGACAGCGAAAACGTCTCGGTGATTGCGATACACGTATCGCAGTGGTATAGCACCGCGATGCCAATCTCTCTACGCCTCCCCGCCGATGTCGAAACCCGCCTCGCCGCGCTCTCTGCGCTGACAGGCCGATCAAAGACGTTCTACGCTACCGAGGCCATTGTCGAACACATCGACGATCTGGAAGACGCACACCTCTCAGCCGAAGTCCGCGCCCGCATCCGCGCCGGAACAGAGGCGCGCATTCCGCTGAACGATCTGCTGGCCGGCTATGGCCTGGCGGATTGAGTTCGCAGACAGCGCCGCCAAGCAGCTCCGCAAACTCGATCCCCAAGTCGCCAAACGCATCCTGACCTTCCTGCGCGACCGCGTCGCCCCGCTGGACGACCCGCGCGCCATCGGCGAAGCCCTGCGCGGCAAGGACTTTGGCGATTTCTGGAAGTACCGCGTGGGTGACTGGCGCGTGATCGCAGATATCGAGGACGGCGTGGTGCTGATCACCGTGGTGCGGATTGGCAACCGGCGGGAGGTTTATCGGCGTTGAGCTCTTGTACTGCAGCATCTTGCGCCCAGTTGCCGACGTTCACCGGTATGGGCAACCATGCCTCCTGCATGACGATGGATACAAAGGTGGTCCTACCACTGGCGGCATCTATGGGTGCGCAATCGCGACTATGCTGGGCGCCCCCCTGTTTTATTTCTCGTTGTCGCCGAGACGCTTGGGGATTACGCACCTGACGTGGATTGCCACAAAAGCTTTCTACGGAATGTGGCAACACCGTGCGCCGTTGTCGTGACCGTCTCGTTCTATACCACCCGCGCTCTGATCAATCGTCTGAGGCGAAGAAGCAGCTAACCACCAAAACATGCACCAACCTTCGTCATTCCCGCGAAGGCGGGAATCCAGAGCGGCGTGGCGCTCCGGGACGAGATGCAGGTTCAAGCTGAAACGTGGGAACTGGATTCCCGCCTTCGCGGGAATGACGAGAACGAAAAGTTGGAACGCCAGCTCACCACCAATTTCCGCCATTGAAAAGCGCACCACCCCAATGAATGCAG
>Ga0315905_10004551_pt1 | contig 14176 bp, 10 predicted proteins | sample LakEriMetagenome_5_FD_203522 | JGI IMG/M metagenome (GOLD analysis project Ga0315905, IMG submission 203522) | Freshwater fungal communities from buoy surface, Lake Erie, Ohio, United States - Buoy 4 MA121 | ecosystem: Environmental > Aquatic > Freshwater > Lake | place: USA: Lake Erie, Ohio... | reverse complement strand
AGGGCGGTGATGGTGGCGGGCTCGACGGGTGAGGCGTTGTGCTCCCACTCCCGGCGCAGGAAGGTGAGGACGCCCGCAATATCTTCATCAGTGAGCTGCGGGAGGGGCGGCATGGCCATGTCCCAGCTGCGGGGGCCGACTTTGATGGGACCAGCGACGCCGTGGAGGAGAATGCGGGCGGCGGTTTCCGGTTTGCCCAGCACCCACTCGCTGTCCACGAGCGGCGGGGCGAGTCCATCGAGGCCATAGCCGTGCGGCTGGTGGCAGGCAGCGCAGAGGGTGTGGTAGATGGTCTTGCCTTTCTCTGCGAAGGCCGACTGCGCCGCAGTGAGGGGCTCGACTTTCGGCGGGGGCGGGGCACCGGGTTTGCCAGGCCAGGCGAGGCGCTGCTCGACAGTGGCAAGCTGTTTGGCGCCGGGGCCTTTGGTGAGTTGCGTGCGCAGGGCAGCGAGTTCCGCGGGTTCGGCGTCGAAGAAAGCCAGCTTTGGCTGTTTGGCGTTGCCGGCGGCGGTGAGGCCCTTGAGCAGAGCGATCTGCACGGCGTCGCCTGCGGGCCGGGAAGCCGCGAGCGCGAGCATTTCCTGAATGGGTTTCGCTTTTCCGGCGATGCTCACGAGCGCCGCGGCGGGTTCCGCAAAGAGCGCCGCGGCTTTGTCGCCGCCGGTAAGGGCGAGAAGCAGCTTGAGCAGCGAGCCTTCGCGGGCGCGGAGACCGGTGAGGGCGGCTTCCCGGACGAGCGCCGATTCCGCAGCACCTGCCGCCAGCAGCTTAGCGAGAGCGGCATCACTGTCCGGCAGCGCGATGGACGAGAGTTTCAGCGCAAGGTGAGCGCGCACTGTGGTGTCCTTTTCGCCGGTGAGGCCGGCGAGTGCGGTGGCCATTTCCCGGCCTGCCATGCGGATGGCGGCGGCCCGCACGCGGGCGTCGGCATCGGCGAATGCGGCCGTTAGGATTTCCGGCGTGAGGGTGCCGAGGCCTTCGAGGGTCCACAGCGCGTGCAGACGGGCGAGCGGGGCGGTTTTGTGCTGGAGGAGCGGGAGCACCGCGGCGGTGGCTTCCGGCGACTGCGATTCCACGAGCAGACGCTGCGCGGTATCGCGCACCCAGCCGTTGGGGTGTGCCAGGAGCGCGGCGCGTTCAGAGGCGGCGGCAGGCACGGTGACGGCTTTGGCGGGTTTTGCCTGCACGGGCACCACGCGCCAAATGCGGCCGCAGTCGAGCGGCAGCGTGAGTTTCCGCGCCTCGATGTTCGCCACCAGATAATGAGTGAGGAAGCCCGAATGCTGGATGATGCCGCGGTACATGTCCGCAATGTAGAGCGCGCCGTCCGGACCATCGGCGGCGTGCACCGGGCGAAAGCGCTCGTCAGTGGAGGTTAGGAATTCCGTGCCTTTCACCGCGCTCTCGCCGCTGATGACGCCGTCTTTTTCCGTGAGGATGGCGCGCTTCACGAGATTCCCCGCAGGCTCGGGGATGAAGGCGTTGCCTTTGCAGGCTGCAAGGACATCGCCTCGGTAAATGAGCGCGCCGCAGGTGGCGGTGGCGGCGGTGAGGGAGCCGTCGGCGCGCAGCGTCTTCGGTTCGTAGCCGCGGTTCACGCCTGGGGTGGGGTGCGCCGGCCATACGCTCTGATCTTTGATGACCCTCACATTCAGCCCCTCGGTGCTGCGCAGCATGGGATTCACTGCGTAGGGCGCGGCGGGCAGGAGATCGCAGCGAAGGAGGTCCGAGTTGTAGTTGTAGAAGAGACGGCCGCTGTCGTCCTGACAAAGTCCATACTGCCCGCGGCCGAGGCCGCTGTCCTTTTGCCAGATGCCCGCGCGCAGGCGGAGCCGGGTGTTCCAGCCGGCGCTCCAGATGTTGTTATCCATGGCCCATACGGGGGTATTGGCCATGTGCTCCGGCTGACCGGTGCGGCTGCCGAAGTCGGTGGCGACCACCTCCTTCACATCTGCCTTGCCGTCGCCGCTGGTGTCTTTGCAGAACCACAGATTCGGCGGCTCGCCCACGAGCACGCCACCGTTCACCGCAGTGACGGAGCGCGGGAGAATCAGCTCATCGAGGAAGACCGTGGCCTTGTCCATGCGGCCGTCGCCATTGGTGTCCTCGAGGAGCTTGATGCGGCCTTTGGGATCCATGTCCTTCTTGCCTTCGATGTCCTGCATGTAGCCGCTCATTTCCACGACGTAGAGGCGCGACTGGTCATCCCAGCTCATGGCGACGGGCACCTCCACGAGCGGCTCAGCGGCGACGAGTTCGATGCGGTAGCCGGATTCGATGGTGAAGGCGGCGAGGGCTTTCTCCGGCGTGAGCGGCTCCGGCGGCGGGAGATTGAATTTGATCTCGACCTTCTCCGGTCCGGCATTTTTTCCGTGCAGCGCGAGCGCAGGACCGGCGCTGGCGGCCGCGGCGCAACAAACGAGGGCAAGAGGAGAACAGAGCGGGGATGGCTTCATGGCGGGGAGGTTCGGAACACGGTCCGGGAGGGGGGGCAACCACGCAGGCATTTGCCGTTCCTTTTCATCCGTCAATCCGGGCGCGGGGCTCAAATTGCCAGTGGCGGCCCGGGGACCGGCCATGTTATGGTGACTCGAATGCCGGAGAACGAACGCGACTCCCGCCCTGTGATAGTAGCCGGTCTGGGACGACTGGGGCTGCGCATTGTACAACTCCTGCGCGAAGAAGGGTGCCGTGTGCGCGTCATTACCGAAAGCGGCTGCCCGGCGTGGCACGTGCGCCAGGCCCGGGAGTCGGGAGCGGAGCTGTTCACGGGCGACTTTCGCGATCCCGAGGTGTGGGACCGCGCCGGCGTTCAAGACTGTCAGGCCGCGGCCATCACGAGTGCTGATGACAGCCGGAATCTGGAAACCTCCATCCGCATCAAGCGTCTCGCGCCGCAGCTGCGCATGGTGACGCGGGTGGATGCGCCGCACCTTGGCCACCGGCTGCAGCGCGATTTCGATCTCCATGCCGCGCTGTGTCCGGCCGCGCTTTCTGCGGCGCAGTTTGTGAAGACCGCAGTCGAAGTCTCCGGCAGCGGCGCGGGATCCCGGCAAGGCCGTGCGCCGCTCACCCGGCACCGCCGCGCGCGGCAAACGTGGGTCCTCGTGCTCCTCGGCTGCTGTCTCGCCGCCGGCACTCTCGTCTTCCACTTTGGCAAAGGCATGTCGTGGCTGGATGCGCTCTACTTTACCACCACCATCCTCACCACCGTGGGCTTTGGTGACTATCATCTGCTGCACGATGCCCCGTGGATGAAGCTCTTCGGCATGCTTCTCATGCTCGCGGGCATCACTCTCATCGCGCTGCTGGTCTCGCTCTTCAGCCACTTTCTCATTACCGGCGAAGCCTCCCGTCAGCAGCACGAGCGTGCCGCCCGGCGGCTGCGCGGGCACTTCATCGTCGCGGGAATGGGCTCGCTGGGCCATGCCGTGGTGCGCGCCCTGCAGGAGCGCGGGCTCCCCGCCGTGTGCATCGACCTCGACCGCAACCAGACCGACAACACCCCTTCCCTGCACGGCGTGCCTGTCATTGATGGCGACGCCACCCTGGCGGAAACCCTGCTGCGCGCCGGCATCGACCGCGCCCGGGCCGTCCTCGCTGTCACCTCCGCGGACGGCACCAATCTGGAAATCGCCCTGCGCGCCCGCAGCCTCGCCGACCAGCACCGGCCGGATGCCCCCCTGCCCGTCATCATTGCCTGTCAGGATGACCTCCTCGCCGCCCGCCTCCGTGCCGCCAGTGACACTTACGTTCCGCTCTCCTCCGGCGAACTCGCCGCCCCGGTCTTCGCCCGGGCCGCTCTGATGCAGGAAAGCGGCCGGGCCTAACGTTTCTCCGTGCTGACGGTTTTGCCGTCGATGATGACCGTGGTGCAGTGCGTGGTCGTCTCCAGCGGATCGCCGCTGTAAAGCGCGAGGTCGGCGTCCTTGCCGGGTTCGAGCGTGCCGATGCGCTGCTGGAGGCCGAGGATTTCAGAGGGCGAGCGCGTCATGGCCGCGAGTGCCTGCGCCGTGGTGAGGCCGTGGGCGGCGGCCATGCCGGCTTCGAAGAGGACGACGCGCGTCTTGGGCACGTAAGCCTCGTAGCCGGACTGCAGCGCGAAGGGAATGCCCGCAGCCTGGAGCTTGGCAGGCAGGGTGAAGGTGAAGTTTTCGCGCTCCCCGGCGGGCCGGGTCATCACTGGATGCACGAGCACAGGGACGCCGGCGGCTTTGATGGCATCGAGGAGGAGATAGGCCTCGGCGGCGCTGTCGAGGATCAGGCGAAAGCCGAACTCAGTCTGGAGACGAAGGGCGGCGCTGATATCCTGGTGGCGGTCTGCCGTGATGATGAAGGGTACTTCGCGCCGCAGCACGGCCCCGAGGGATTCCAGATGCAGATCACGGTCGGGCTTTTTGTCAGGCTCGGCGCGCTGCTGTTTGTCCTGATACTCACGGGCCTTGATGAAAGCAGCGCGGAGCATGGCGATGGACTTGGCGCGCGTGCCGGGCGGCTTCTTGTCATCGCCAAAGGCATCGGCGCCCAGGGTGGCGGTGACGCCGGCGAAGGGAATGAGCGTATCCGCGGCCGAACTGATGGAAGCGCGGCTGGTTTTGACGACCATGGTCTGTCCGGAAACGAGCTGTCCGGCGGCGTGCCCGGTGTGGAGCGTGGTGACACCCAACCCGCGCACCCATTCGACAAGCGGATCGCGACCGTTGTAGGCGTCGATGGCGCGCAGTTCCGGCTGCACCGCGGCGGAGGCTTCGAACTGTTCCTGGTCGCGCCGGTCCCAGTTGAGCACACCGGTGAGGCCAACGGCGGTGCGTGCGTCCACGATGCCGGGAATGACGGTGTCTGCCGTGAGCACGTTCCAGCCTTCAGGCACGGGAACTTCGACCGCAGGGCCGACCCGCTGGATTTTTCCGTCAGGGCCGCAGAGCACCACGGCATCCTGGAGCGGCGCGAGGTCGCCCGTCATGGGGTAGAGCACGCGGGCTTTGACCGCCAGTTGCGCCGTAGCCGTGGAGGCAGTGAGGAGGAAAAGTGAGAGGGCGCCTTTCATTTAGAGAAGCAGCAGGTGGTGTTGAGGCGTGTGGAGCCGGCACCGTAGCCGCCTTCAGCCATGAGGCGGTCCCCGGGGCGCGAGAGATCGAATACTTTCTCCCCCTCCACCCACGTCTGCTCGACACGGGTGTAAATGGAGATCGGATCGCCGCTGAGGATAGCGAAGTCGGCGTCCTTGCCGGCCTCCAGCGAGCCCGTGCGCGCCTCCAGCCCGAGCAGCCGCGCCCCGGCAAGCGTGACGGATTCGATGGCTTTCTCGCGGCTCATGCCGCCGCGCACGGAGAGCGCGGCGCTGCGCAGCATCCAGCGCGAGTCGGTGACGGGGTCGTCGGTGTGCACCGCGGTAATGACGCCGCGGGCCACGAGTTCCGCGCCGGTCTTCCAGTCGAGATCGCGCGCCTCCAGTTTACCACCGGGGGAATCGACGTTGATGATGGAGCAGCCGGCCCCTGCGGCGGCGATTTCATTCGCCACTTTCCAGCCGTCGGAAACATGGTGCAGCACGACCTTGAAGCCGAATTCCTCCTTCAGCCGGAGCACTGTCAGGATGTCATCGGCGCGGTGGGTGTGGTGGTGCACCACGCGGCGGCCGTCCAGCACCTCCACGAGCGTTTCCAGGCCGAGGTCGCGGTCCGGGAGTTTGGCGGCATCTCCGGCGGCGGCGGCCACTTTACGCTGATAGTCGCGGGCCTTGAGGAACTGCTGGCGCACGAGGGCGGCGGACTTGCCGCGGGTGCCGGGGAAGGGCGTGTCCCTGATGCTGTTGGTGCCATTGGCCATCTTGAGGCCACCCATGAGGCTGCCATCGGCGTGCTTCAGGGCCAGTTCCTCCACAGTGCGGCCTTCCCGGAGCTTGAGATACACCGTCTGACCGGAAACGAGATGCCCGGAGCCCGGCATGATATTCACCGTGGTGAGGCCACCGGCGCGGGCGCGCGGCAGGGAGGTGCTGCGGATGTCGATGGAATCAATAACGCGCGTCTCCGGCTGGATAGGGCTGGAACTGTCGCCGCCGGAGGGCTCCCCAATGTGGGAATGGGTGCAAATGAGGCCCGGCATGATCACCTTGCCGGTGCAGTCCACGGCTTCCGCCTGCGGCCACTGGCTGCGCAGGTCCGCAGTGCCCACCGCGAGGATTTTTCCGCCATCCATCACCATTACCCCCTGCTCCACCGGTGCGCCGGAAACCGTCAGGATCTTCGCGCCGTAGAAGAGTTTTGGCTGGGACGGCGCGAGTGCCGGTGCACCGGCGCGTCCGCCCGCGAGGACGGCCAGCGCCGCAGTGAGAAGGGCAGCAGAGAGAAGCAATGCGGGAGATTTCATGCCGGAAGGAGCGCGCCCGGAAGAGCGCGGCGGAGCTACCCATCGAATCACCCGGAGCCCCGTCAACGGAAGCCTCCATCCGCAGGGCGGGAGCAGCTGCATTCCTCCTGCGGGAACCGTTGCGCCGCTGCGGAACGTGTTTCACTGTCGCGCCTCCATGCTCTCTCCGCCCAGTGAAAACTCCCGCACCCTAACCGGCACCGGCCGCATTGTCGTCGTGACGCTGGGGCTGCTCGTGGTGGGCGGCGGCATCATGAATGCAGCGATCAAGTTCGGCAAAAAGGCGGGGGAAGCGCCGGTGAAGCGTCCCGTTCCGGATGTCGAACTCATCACGGCTGCGGTGGAGAATGTGCCGCTGACGATCGCATCGCAGGGCGTTATTCAGGCGGTGGTCGAGACCCGTGCGGCGGCTGAGGTGCCGGGGAAGGTGATCCGTGTGTCGCCTTCGTGGGATACGGGCGGGAGCTTTCAGGCGGGCGACGAACTCCTCGCGATGGACGATGCGGACTTTCGCGCGGCTCTGGCCAATGCGGAGGCTGCTGCTGCCGAGGCGGCGCTGCAGGTGCGCATGGAGGAAGAGCGCGCTGCTCAGGCCCTGCGCGACTGGAGCAAGCTCGCGGGCGGCAAACCCGACAGTGATCTCGTGACACGTGAGCCGCAGCTCGCCGCGGCCAAAGCCCGCAGCACGGCGGCCGCCGCGGCAGTGGAGAAGGCCCGCCGGGATCTGGAGCGCACCGTGCTCCGCGCGCCCTACGCCGGCCGCATTCGCGCCACGCTCACCGATCTCGGCTCCTACGCTGCGCCGGGCGCACCGCTGGCCGAATTCTACGGCACCGACGCCTACCAGGTGAGTCTGCCGCTTTCCCTCGATGACTACGCGATGCTCGACGTCCAGCCTGGCGCGGCCGTCACGCTGACCGCCGCGGGCATTCCGCCGGTGCAGGCCACGCTGCTGCGCCCGGGCGGGGAAATCGACCGCGCGAGCCGTACCATTGCGGTCATCGCCGGCATCAAGGCGGAGTCGGCCGACAAGCCGCTGCCGCCGCTGGTGGTGCCCGGGTTGTTTGTGCAGGCATCGCTGCGGGGCATCACGCTGCAGAATGTGGTGCGGTTGCCGCGGGTGTGTCTGCTCTCAGAAAACCGCGCCGCCGTCGTCACAGCGGAGAACCGGCTGTCGTTCCGCACGGTGAAGGTGGCACGCTTCGGACGCGATGAAGTCTATATCTCAGAGGGCCTCAAGGCCGGCGACCGTGTGCTCGCCACCGCCCTCGCTGTGGCTACCGAGGGCATGGAGGTGAACCCCCTAACACCCGCCGCCGCTCCGGTGCCGCCCGCACCGGCTTCCGCACCCGCAGGGAAAAGTCTATGATGTACGTCTGGTCGAAACTCAGTGCCGCAAAGTGGGAGGATGCGTGGGAGGAGCGTTTTCATGGCCCGCTGCAAACCGGGCTCGCCATTACCCGCCTGCCGGGAGGCAAAACCATCCGTGTGGAGGTGTACTGCCAGCGGCGCTCCGATGCGCAGAAAATCCGGAAGGAGTTTGGCGGCCAAATCCGTGAATTGAAGCAGCAGAACTGGGCGGCCAAAGCGGCCGAAAGTCTGAAGCCGGTGCTCATCCGCAGCGCGCTCATCGTGGCGCACACGCCGGAGGTCGCTGCCGACATGCGGGCCGCGCACCCGGACCGCCACGTGCTCCACATTCCCGGCGAGATGGCCTTTGGCACCGGCGACCACGCCACCACCTCCACCTGTCTCCGGTTGCTCGCCGACTACGCCGCAGAGCGCCGGAAATCCGAAGCCGCCTGGAGTCTCATGGACCTCGGCTGCGGCACGGGCATTCTCGCCATCGCCGCCGCCCTCATGGGCGCCGCACCGGTGGAGGGCTTCGACTTCGATCCCGCTGCGGTGAAAGTGGCGAACCGCAACGCGAAGGCGCACGGGCTCAAGGCGCTGAAGTTTACTCAGGACGACGTGACCCAGTGGCAGCCGGCGCGGCAGTATGATGTGGTGGCCGCGAATATCTTCTTTGATGTGCTCACCATGTCGTTCGACCGCATCGCCGCCGCCGTGAAACCCAGCGGCATGGTCATCGTGTCCGGTATTCTCCACACCCAGGCGGCAGGCTGTCTCGCAGCCGGTCGCAAGGCGGGCCTCAAGTTCGACAAGCCCATCCGCAAAGGGAAATGGGTCACCGCGGTGGGCCGCCGCTGAGCCGCAATCCCGCGCCTTGCATGGTCCCGCCGCCGCCGCACATTCCGCTCATGTCCTCCGTTCTTCGCCGGATTCTTTATGGAGTGGCGGCGCTCGCCACCGCCTTCGGCCTGGTGTGGATCATTGATCATTTCTATTTCCAGGAGGAAGCGCCGCCGCCGGAAGCCTATACGGTGCCGGCCCAGCCGCGTGTGGAATCTGGCCTGCTGCCGGTTTCTATGGCGCTGAATGAAGAGCGCTCGCTCATTGTGGAGCGGGTGCTGCCCGGCGTAGTGAGTGTGCATGTGGACCGTGAGAGCACGGTGACGGAAACCGTCGTCCGTCCTGGCGGCTCGCGCACCGTAGAGCGCACCGTCACCGAGCCCGGCATCGGCTCCGGCGCCTTCATCAGCAAGGAGGGTCACATCGTCACCAACTGGCACGTGGTGGAAGGCGGGCGCAACATTCGTGTGACGCTCTACGGCGAGGAAGCCGCGCGCCGCGCCACGCTTCTCGACAAGGACGATCAGGTGGACATCGCTCTGCTCAAAGTCGAGCCGCGGCGGCCGGGCGAGGAATTCCCCGCGCTGCGTCTGGGGGATTCGGACACCGTGAAACGCGGGCACATGGTGCTGGCCATGGGCAGTCCGTTCAACCTGCGCGAGACGATCACCGACGGCATCATCAGCCACCGCGAGCGCCGCGTGAGCGATACCCGCACCGCCTATCTCCAAACCACATGCACGATCAATCCCGGTAATTCCGGCGGCCCGCTGGTGAATCTGGATGGCGACATCATCGGGCTCGTCACGCGCAAGCTGCTCGGCCAGACCAGCAGCGCCGCCGCAGAGGGCTACGGCCTCGCCATTCCCAGCAACGATGTCTCCGACGCGGTGGACCGCCTGCGCAGCAAGGACCGCCCGCGGCTTTACCTCGGCCTCACCGTGGTGGACTGGCCGGAGCAATACTGGCAAACCAAAGGCGAGCCGGAAGCCGTCGTAGTGAAGGGCGTCACCAGTCTCTCGCCGGCCGAGCGCGCCGGGCTCCAGGTGGACGATGTCATCGAGTCCATCGACAGCACACGCATCACCAGCACCGCGCAATACAGCCGCGCCATCCGGCAGCGCCGCGTGGGCGATTCCGTCATGTTTGTCGTGCGCCGCGGGGATGAAGCGCGGCGCTTCACCGCGGTCATTGCCGACTTCGACAAAGCCGTGCCGCCGGTTTCGGAAGTGAAGCCCGTCACCGTGCGCGGCGTGACGCTGCGGGTGCTGCGCCGCGGCGAGCGCAACCTTCTCGGCCTCGACGAAGCCATCGGCCTCGCGGTGGAATCCGTCACCAGCACCTCCCCCCTCTCGCCCTGGCTCTCTCCCGGCATGAATGTCCTCCACCTTTCCACGCCCGATCGCGTCACCGTGACGCCCGTCGCCACGCCGGAGCGCTTCGCGAAGCTCCTCGACTCCCTCGCGCCCACCGGCGGCTTTTTCATCACCGGCGCCACAGGCGAGTGCGACCGCTGGATCGAATTCACGCCGCTTCCCTAACCATGCCCGCCGGACGCGCTGCACCCGAACCCTGCCAGCCGGATCTTTTCGCCGCTGAACCTCCTGTTATCCCTGCCGCAGCGCCCCGGCCCGCCGATCTCGCGGAGGAGCTCGCAGCTTTCTGCGAATTCGGCGAGCGCACCCAGATGGAGGAACACGCGCTGCCGGATTGCCCGCGGGTGCCGGTGTTCATCAATGAATACTGGACCGCCGGGCAGCGTCAGGCGCATTCCCTGCACGAGGTCTCCTACCGCGCCTGCTTCAAGCCCCAGCTGCCGCGCTTCTTCATCGAGCGCCTCACCGCCCCCGGCGATGTGGTCTATGATCCCTTCATGGGCCGCGGCACGACCCTGCTGGAGGCTGCGCTGCTCGGCCGCGTGCCGTGGGGCTGCGACATCAACCCGCTGAGCCCCATCCTCGTGCGGCCGCGCCTCGAGCCGCCCACAGTGGACGACCTGACGGAACGCGCCGCCGCGCTCCCGCTCGACCTTGCCGTGGAATCGTGGGACGACCTCCTCGTCTTCTATCATCCCACCGTCCTGCGCGCCGTCAGCAGTATGCGGCATCACTTTCACCAGCCGGAGCGCGAGCCCGTGGACCGCTGGCTGCGCATGGTGGCCACCAACCGTCTCACCGGTCACAGCACCGGCTTCTTTTCGGTCTATTCTCTGCCGCCCAACCAGGCCGTCTCCATCAAAAGCCAGCAGCGCATCAATGAAAAGCGGAACCAGACGCCGCCGGAGCGCGATGTGCGCGCCATTCTCGTAAAGAAGAGCAAACAGCTGCTCAAGGATTTCTCCACCTATGAGCGCGGCATCCTCGCCGGCGTCGCCCCGCAGGCCCGGCTCGTCACCGCCTCCTGCGATGCCACGCCGCAGCTGCCGGACAGCAGCGTTTCCCTCGCCGTGACCTCGCCGCCCTTCCTCAGTGAAGTGCAGTATGACATCGACAACTGGTTGCGCTGCTGGTTCAACCACATCGACTCCAAAGCCATCTCCATCTGGCAAATCCGCCGCGCTGAAGAATGGCAGGAGCGGATGACCGGCGTCTTCCGCGAACTCCACCGCGTGCTCAAACCCGGCGGCCATGTCGCCTTCGAGGTCGGCGAAATCCGTCAGGGCAGCCTCCGCATGGAAGACCTCGTCGTGCCCGCCGCCCTGCGCGCCGGCCTCCAGCCCGTGCTCATCATGATCAACGCCCAGGAGTTCACCAAAACCAGCAACTGCTGGGGTATCACCAACCAGGAACACGGCACCAACACCAACCGTATCGTCCTCCTGCGGAAGGCGTGAGCAAGGCCGTCTGTCCGGCACTGCACCGGCTGAATCCCGGTTCCTCCGGCGGGTGTGCGGCGTATGCTTACCCCGCCCGCTGCTCCCGCCGTGCAGTTTTCCCCTTTCCACCGGCTCTGCCCCCGCCCACTTGACGCTGTGAACACCATAACGTGCGACGTTTGCAAACAGAAGAAGGCCACCGTGTTTCTCACCCAGATCATCAAGGGGGAGATGCAGAAGGTGAACCTGTGCGAAAGCTGCTCGAAGGAGAAGGGGGTGACCGACCCCACGGGCTTTGCCCTGGCCGACATGCTGCTCGGGTTTGGCCACGGTGAGAAGATCGAGAACGTCCCGCAGGAGAAGACCTGCCCTGCGTGCGGCCTGCCGCAGTCCACCTTCCGCAAGACCGGGCGCCTCGGCTGCGCGCAGTGCTACGGGGTCTTCAGCGAGGGGCTGGAGAATCTGCTCAAGGCTATGCACAAAGGCACGAGCCATACCGGCAAGGTGCCCGCCTCTTTCGCCTCCCGGCAGGTGCCCCCCGCCCGGCTCGCCGAACTCCGCGCCGCCCTTGAGGCCGCCGTCTCCGCCGAAAAATTTGAAGAGGCCGCCCGCCTCCGCGACGAAATCCGCCGCCACTCGGAAGTTGTCTAACATCACCCATTTTCCCGCCATGATGAAGTTTGCCACCCTCCTGCGGAAGCCGCCCGAATGGATGCAGCACGACGGCCCGCACCGCGACATCGTCCTTACCAGCCGCATCCGCCTCGCGCGGAATCTGGAGGGCAGTTTCTTTCCTGGCTGGGCGCGGAAGGAAGACCGCGTCACCCTCATGCAGCAGCTCCAGCCTCAGGTGGAAGCCCTGCCCGAGATGAAGGACTGCTTCAGCGAAGACCTCGGAAATCTCGACGCCATTCGCAAACAGGTGCTCGTGGAAAAGCACCTCATCTCCCGCGAGCACGCCGCCAAGGCCGGAGGCAGTGCCGCCGTCATCAACCGCGACCAGTCGCTCTCCATCATGATTAATGAGGAGGACCACCTCCGCATGCAGAGCATCCGCTCCGGCCTTGATCTCCGCGCCGCCTTCGCCGCGCTGGACCGCGTGGACACCGAGCTGGAAAGCCTCGTCCCCTACGCCTACGACCAGCGCTACGGCTACCTCACCGCCTGCCCCACCAATCTCGGCACCGGCATGCGCGCCAGTGCCATGCTCCACCTTCCCGGGCTCGTTCTCAGCGAACAGGTCAATCAGGTCATCTCCGCTGTGAATAAGATCGGCCTCGCCGTCCGCGGCCTTTATGGCGAAGGCACAGAAGCCCTTGCGAACCTCTTCCAGATTTCCAACCAGCACACCCTCGGCGAACGCGAGCCCGACATCATCGCCCGCCTGGAGCGCGTCATTGAGCAAATCATCACGCACGAGCAAAACGCCCGCCGCAAGCTCCTCGAAGACCACCCGCACAAAGTCCTCGACCACGTCGGCCGCGCCTACGCCACCCTCCGCTTCGCCCACATTCTGGAAAGCAAGGAAGCCCTCACCCACCTCTCCATGCTCCGCATGGGCAGCGATCTCGGCATGCTCCCGCCCGCCGAGGGCAAACTCATCGACACCCTCCTCGTCGAGATCCAGCCCGCCCATCTGCAAATCGCCGCCCAGCGCAAGCTCGACGCCGAAGAGCGCGACATCCTCCGCGCCGAAGTCCTCCGCCGCCGGCTCGCCGCCCTCTCCGAGCCCAATAACGACATCGCCACCGGCCCCCCGCCGGAAGACCCGCCGCTCATTTAGAGCACTTCAGAGAAGTCTTCGCCGCATTGAGCCCCAACGGGGCGGGATAGCTCAGCCTGGGGCAACGCCCCAGTGACCCGTGCGGGGAGACGGCAAGCCCCAACGGGGCGGGACAACCCTTGCGGCGAAGGGATGTATCGCTCTAACAGGGCTCAGGGGAAATGTGCTGGCCCTTCCCGGTCATCACGGCAACACCGCTTATGATAGGCTGCAGCCTCACGGAGGAAGACTTACGGAAAAGAGCCTAACCTCCATGCCAAAAGCGGCAGCCCCCTGATGAGGCGGAGATTGAGCGGATAGCGCAGCAGGCGGCCTTCACGCGCCTGCAGCGCAGCCACTGCCGAGAGCAGACAGGCCGCCCGCCACAGCGGCCGCGGTGCCCGGCGCGGTTCTGCCGGAGTGTAGAGCCGGTGAATGATGACCTTCGGTGCATGCATGGAGGAAGCGGTGGTGTTCATGATGCCCCTACTCTGCACGGCCCTCCCAATTCAGCTATACGCCTAAAGTCCTACCCCCCTGCGACTTTGGTCGGATGCCCGGAGTGCCGGTCGAGGAAGCGATTGAAACTCTGAAGTCCGAAAGCTCCATTCCCTCAGCATGAAGACCGTCACACTTACATTTTCCGGCGGTGCCGCTGCCACCCTGATTTACCTTCACTGCGAACGGCCGGAGCGCATAGAGTTCACCGGTGAGAGAGTGCCGGACTATTTTCGGGAAATCCTGTCGCGGATTGAGGCCTCGGCCGCGGGGAGAGTGGCCGCTTCACTGGCCGAAGATCAGGACCAGACCGTCACTGTCACGGAAGAGGGCACCGCGCCGCACCCTATCCGCTGAGATCTTCCAGGAGATCCCAATACGGCGATGCCTGGGTGTTGATTCCATTCCTGGGGGGGCCAATTGCCTGGCTGAAACAGGAGCTGGATACCTACGCTTCGCCTTGATTCCATCCCTGGGGGGGGCCAATTGGTGCACCTCTGCGGTGATCGACTCCGGCTGCTTCGCCTTGATTCCAT
>Ga0315905_10004550_pt1 | contig 14178 bp, 11 predicted proteins | sample LakEriMetagenome_5_FD_203522 | JGI IMG/M metagenome (GOLD analysis project Ga0315905, IMG submission 203522) | Freshwater fungal communities from buoy surface, Lake Erie, Ohio, United States - Buoy 4 MA121 | ecosystem: Environmental > Aquatic > Freshwater > Lake | place: USA: Lake Erie, Ohio... | reverse complement strand
TGGCCGTTGAATGCTACAGAAATGTCTGATAAAGATCGGAATTGGCCTTTACTAGAATCTATTTTGATAGGAGTTTAATTATGATTATTGTTGATAAGGCTTTACAAGCACGGGCTGCATTAGGTAAACCAGTAAAAGTGGCCATGATTGGCGCTGGTTTTATGGGTCGAGGCATTGCTAATCAAATTATCAATTCTGTGCCAGGAATGGAGTTGGTGGCTATTTCTAATCGTCACATTGATACAGCCAAACGAGCTTATTTAGAAGCAGGAATTGAAAATATCAAAATTGTTGCCAATTTAGCTGATTTGGAAGATGCGATCGCTGAAAATGAATATGCCATCACCGAAGATGCTATGCTCTTATGTGAAGCAGATGGTATAGATGCAATCATTGAAGTTACCGGGACAATTGAATACGCCGCTCATTTGGTCATGTCTGCGATCGCTCATCATAAACATATCATTTTGATGAATGCGGAACTTGATGGCACAATTGGACCCATTCTCAAAGTTCACGCAGACCGGGCTGGAGTCATCCTGAGCGCCTGTGACGGCGACCAACCAGGGGTGGAGATGAATCTTTACCGCTTTGTTAAAAGCATCGGTTTAAAGCCCCTTCTCTGTGGCAATATTAAGGGTTTACAAGACCCCTACCGCAACCCCACCACCCAAGCCAGTTTCGCCCAGCGCTGGGGTCAAAATCCCGCCATGGTGACAAGTTTTGCTGATGGGACAAAAATCTCCTTTGAGCAAGCGATCGTAGCCAATGGTACAGGGATGCAAGTAGCCAGACGGGGGATGTTGGGATATGACTACCCAGGTCACGTTGATGAAATGACTAAAATGTACGATGTTGATCAACTGCAAGAATTAGGCGGTATAGTTGATTACGTCGTTGGCACTAAACCAGGTCCGGGAGTATTTGTTTTTGCTACCCATGAAGACCCCAAACAACGTCATTATCTCAACCTGTATAAACTAGGTGAAGGACCTCTCTACAGTTTCTACACCCCCTATCACCTGTGCCATTTTGAAGTTCCCCTATCAGTAGCCCGTGCTGTCCTCTTCCATGATGCTGTACTGACACCAATCGCAGGTCCGGTGGTTGATGTTGTCACCACGGCCAAAATTGACCTCCAAGCCGGAGAAACCCTTGATGGTATTGGTTATTACATGACCTATGGACAATGTGAAAATTCCCCCATTGTTCAACAACAAAACTTACTACCAATGGGTATTGCAGAAGGATGTCGCTTGAAGCGTGATATTCCTAAAGATCAGGTTCTCACTTACGATGATGTAGAATTACCTGAAGGTAGACTTTGCGATCAATTACGCGCTGAACAATCAGTTTATTTTGCTCCCGCAAAAACTTTAGCACTGATGAAATAGTTTTAAAATCACTGTAAGTATTCAGCTATAGCAATCGTTCATATCAGATCCCGGACTTCTTGGATTTATTGTATCCATAAATGATAAATTGCTCCGTTGAAGTCGGGGATCTTATCACCTCACCTGAATTCTTACAAATCACTATCAAAATAATTCAGAGGTTTCCTGATATTCTCATTAGACCTCTGAATTTACATATATAATTCCAGAGGCTTCTGTTGAGTCTAAAATTATTTTTTTAACTAACTACTTCCACCAGAGAGGAAGCGGAGAGAAGAAAAAATATTTAACTCAATAATTTGGATATAGAAAGATGTATTTTGGCAGGGATGATTTTCATAAATTAGTGAGGTGTTTTATGATTCATATTCCTATGAAAGAAGATCAATTAATTGATAATCAACGGTTGATACAACCGGGGATATTGCCCAAAAATCTATCAATAGATTGGTATAACAATCAATTAATAGAGAATAGTAATTACCAATTACCAACTACCGATCACCCATGACAAAATTCTAGGTAAACTGTTATGAAAATTGCCCTCGTCCATGATTACTTAACTCAGCGCGGTGGAGCAGAACGCGTATTTGAATTATTGTGCAAACGCTATCCCGAAGCCGACATTTTCACCTCATTATATGATGCACAGAAGAGTATTGATCTAGAGGAAAGAATTATCAATACCACATTTTTGCAGAAAATTCCTGGTGCAACCAAATATTTTCGGATGTTAGCTCCCCTATATTTTCCAGCATTTCGGTCTTTGGATCTACAAGACTATGACTTGATTATTAGCAGCAGTACAAGTTTTGCCAAAGCAGTACGGAAAAAACCCCAAGCCAGACATATTTGTTTTTGTCATAATGTTACCCGTTTCTTATGGGATACAGAAACTTATTTACGGGAATACGGAGACTATCGCTACTTTGCTCCTCTGATTGAAAAAGTATTTCAAGTCATCAGAAATCTAGACCTGAAATATGCTCAAGAACCCGATCTTTACATTGCTAACTCTAGTATTGTTGCCCAGCGAATTGAAAAAATTTATCACAAACAAGCCACTGTTGTTAATTATCCAATTAATACCAATAACTTTGTTTTTTCCGATACTAAAGAGGAATATTACCTAGCCTCGGCGCGGATGATAAGTTATAAACGTCTTGATATAATAGTCGAGGCCTTTAATTGGCTAGGCTGGAATTTATTAATATCAGGTGATGGACCAGAACAAGAAAAATTAAAAGCTCAGGCATTACCCAACATTCAATTTCTTGGTCATGTTAGTGATAGAGAACGTAAAAACTTATTTTCTAAAGCCAAATCAATTATTGTTGCAGCTTTAGAAGATTATGGATTAGTTCCAGTCGAGGCAAATGCTAGTGGTACACCAGTAATTGCCTATGGAGCAGGTGGAGTATTAGATACTCAAATACCAGGGAAAACAGGTGTATTTTTCCAAAGACAAACGCCATGCTCTTTACAAGCAGCATTAATAGAAGCTGGTGGAATATCTTGGGATTATCAAAACATTCGTCATCATGCTGTTAGCAAGTTTTCAGAACAGTCATTTTTTGGTAAAGTTGAGCGAATTATTGATCAAGCCAGTGGTGTCTATTGTTAATTCATTTGATTGTTTAGGTGTTTGGGTCGTGTATCGTAGATAAGGATAATAAAAGTGGTTCAAAGTAGTCTAAATCCAAATATAAATTCAGCCTCAGAAACCGAACCAGGTTACGGACAAATCTTTGCTGTACTGTGGCGACGATTTCCCTGGATATTATTAGTATTTTTGAGTTCTACAGCCATCGCTGGTATCATGGCCTTAAAAACAGAACCCAGTTTCAAAAGCACCATGCAATTGTTAGTAGAACCTAACTACCAAGGGAAGAAAGAAACTGATAACACCGAAAGTCAGTTTACCGATACTAACATCGAGATAGATACCGCTACTCAACTGAACTTAATGCAGAGTTCTGGACTGATTCAAAAAGCAGTTAATAAACTTAAATCTGAATATCCAGACTTAACAGTAATGGATTTAAAAAAATCTTTAGTCTTAAATCAAATCAAGACCAAAGATGATAATATTGCCACTAAAATCTTTCAAGTTGATTATAGCGGTAACGATCCAGAGAAAACTAAAAAAGTTCTGAATACTATTCAGCAAGTTTATTTACAATATAACAAACAACAGCAAAATTCACGCTTACAAAAAGGTCTACAAGTCATTAAAGATCAATTAAGAAAAGCTACTGATGAAGTAACTGTTTCTGAAGCAAATCTACAAAGATTTCGCAGAAATCAGAATTTAATTGATCCAGAAACTCAGGCCAAAACCATAGAGACCACTTTAAATACTGTGCAACAGGAACGACAAACAACTCGTTCTCAGTATGAAGAGGCTTTAGCAAAACAAAGGTCTTTGCAAGCACAACTAAACCGTTCTCCACAAAATGCTCTAGTTTCATCTCGTTTAAGTCAGTCTACCCGCTACCAAGGTTTACTCAATGAAATCCAAAAAACAGAACTAGCTTTAGCACAGGAACGCTTACGCTTCACTGATGATACTCCCAGTGTTCAAAAGTTACAAGAACAACTGCAAAGTCAAAAACAACTTTTGCAAAAAGAAGTTAGCAGAACTTTAGGACAAACTTCTAATCCAGTCCTTAGTTCTGGAGACAATCTTTTACAACAAGGACAACTTGGAGAAATCGATCTTAATCTCACAGGTCAATTAGTAGAAACCCAAACTACCATAGTTGCATTAACAGCCCGCGACCAAACTTTAGCAGCAAAAGAAAAAGAATTACAAAGGGATCTGAAGCGTTTTCCTTCTTTATTAGCTTATTACAATCGCATACTTCCCCAATTACAATTTAGCAGAGAAAGATTGGAGCAATTATTAAGATCTGAACAAAAATTACGTCAAGAACTTTCTAAAGGTGGATTTAATTGGGAAGTAGTAGAAGAACCCCAAGAAGGAGTTCAAACTGGTCCTAACCTCAGACAAAACCTATTATTAGGAGCAGTAATTGGTTTAATGTTAGGAGGTATTGCTGCCTTTATTCGTGAAGCCTCTGATGATTCTGTCCATACTACGGCTGAATTAGAAAAACAGGTTTCTCTGCCCTTATTAGGAACAACTGCTAAATTGCCACCTGCTAAACCCAGAGAATCAATGATCAAATTGCCATTTGGCAAACCAGAAGTTCTTGCTCCTTGGACAATTCAGGTACTACAATCTCCTCCCCGCTGGGAATCACTTGATCTCATTTACAAAAATATTGAACTACTCAATAATGTCTCTGATTTGAGATCCTTAATGGTGACATCAGCTTTACCAGATGATGGTAAGTCGGCTTTGGCATTAGGTCTAGCTATGAGTGCGGCTCGTCTGCATAAAAAGGTCTTACTCATTGATGCTAACCTCCGCAATCCTAATCTCCACAAACAACTAAATCTTCCCAATGAACAGGGACTTTCAACTTTATTAGAAAGTGAAGTTAACCTACCTAATCAGATTAGTGTTCCTTACTCTGGCTCATCTTACATTGACATTTTAACCGCTGGACCAATACCGACTGATCCTGCCCATCTTTTGAGTTCTCCTCGCATGAAGCAATTGATGGCCGCATTTGAAGAAAATTATGATTTGGTACTCATAGATGCCCCTTCCGTTCTTGGTTTAGTGGATGCTATGCTCACAGCATCATCTTGTCGAAGTGTGATCATCATGGCAAGTATTGGTAAAGTGACACGCACCCAACTTAATCAAGCTACAGCGATGTTGAGTAAGTTAAATTTAATTGGAGTTGTAGCTAATGGTGTATCTTCATCTGATAGCACCTATGTTCCTTATGTGAAGCCAAAACAATTCGCTTTGCAACCAGCAATGGAAGAATAGGGTAAAATATTTGATCACCCAAGTTCACTTTTGAATTTTACAAAAACCCCCGGACTCCAATAGGTAGTCATGGGGGTTTTGGCATTGAATAATTTCTCAACAACAATATTCTCGACTTCCCTAAGAAGTCGGGTCTGTGATAATTTTTATATGATGTGGTACAGATATTAATGATAAAAATCTTGTGGTGCGAGCATACTTCGACAAGCTCAGTACAAATACTTCGACAAGTGTTACAGTGAGCTTGTCGAACTGCTCAGTACAAGTCTTGCCCGCTAAAAGTGTACCTCACTCAACTTTGCTGTAGTTAATAATAATAGGACTTACGCAAGATTCATGGAATAACGAGCCACTCCAGGCACAGAGGTCACGGAGAAATGAGGATTTGAGAGATATTTTGCGTAAGTCCTGAATAATATGTTTTATGAAAACTAAATTTTGGTTAATTTTATTTAGTGACCATTAATTCATTTATCTTAGCTTAATATTTTGCCAATAAAAGTAATATCTATTTAAAGAGTGAATAAAGAAGTTGTTTATCCATGATCTACTAATCCAAGGTCTTATATTGTAGAGATCAAAAGACATATTAAAATCCTCAAACCTAAAGGAAATACGAAGTGGCGTTAATTCATAGCTATTTTAGTTAATTTTCGCTATTGATATTGACATATACAGATATTATTAGGATAACTTATCTAGTAATAAAAGTTAAATTCACTTCACATCCTTAATGTCTGTTCTCATGGTCAATAAAACGATAGAAAAATACTCAGCCTAATTTTCTGTCACTGGAGATACACTCAATCTTTTACTATTTTATCACTGACAATATTATGCCAACCTCAGTTATTTCTAATCTAAATAATAACTCTATTATACCTCAGCATTCGGAAAATATTAGCTCCCTATCTTGCACATTAAAATGGCGCAGAGGACAGTTATTAGTCAAAAGTTCTGGAAAATTACCACATCCCTATTTAGCTTCACTAGAGAATCAACAATCTTTAATAGAGTGCTTAAAACATTCTCCAGTTACCTTGGTGAGCATAGATCCAAAAATCGGTGATTCTTTATTAAGACTTTGGGCAGATGCTTGTCAAAAAGCTAATAAGCCAATATTTATGAGTATTCCTAGTTATCAGAAATTGCCGAAAAAAAGTAATGAATTTCTCAGATTTTTATCAAGAATAATTGATTGGAATTTGGCATTGTTTTTACTCCTATTTATGATGCCATTTTTGATAGCAGGATTGATAGTTATGAAAATATAGTCCGCCAGTATTCTGCTTAATTATGAATGGTATGTTGGTGCAAATGGTCAACTTTTTCAGGCGATTAAATTTTGCTCAAAATTCAAAGATGATACCACAAATTTTCTCTCGAACTTATCTAAATATCTCCTGGATATTTTCTCTAATTTATTGAATGTATTACAGGGAAAGCATTCCTTAATCAGCAATCATTCTTTATCTTTAGAAGATGCAGTAAAATTAAGTTCAGAAAAACAAAAAAGAGTTAAATCAACTCCTAAAATTTATCAATATATGGCAGATAAACGCTAAAATCTAAAGATATACAAATCAGGAAAATTATCTGATTTTATATTAGATGAATATTTCCTGTTTTGATGTTTTTTTCGTGAATTATGTACCTAATTAAAAACAAGGAAAACTATGCAGACAGCGATTTGTACAGTATTTGAAAAAGACTATCATTATGGTGTAGGAGCTTTAGCAAATTCTTTGTATCACCACGGATTTAGAGGCATAGTTTGGGCTGGTTATCGTGGAAATACACCGCATTGGGCTAAATTTATGAAAACAGAAAATGGTTATCAGGAGTTTTCTGTAGGTGAAGGTTGTGCAATTCGATTTGTCAAACTAACAACTTCAAAACATTTAGGTTTTTATAAACCTAATTTTATGTCTCAATTATGGGAAAATTATTGCCCATGTATTGATGCTTTATTTTACTTTGATCCTGATATTGTCAATAAATGTAATTGGGATTTTTATGAAAATTGGGTAAGTCGAGGCATTGCTCTTTGCGGTGATTCTTGGTATCTTGTGCCGGCGAACCATCCTCGACGGTTAGCATGGAAAGAATTTGCTCAAAATAATTCTTTTGCTTGTGAACGTGAGTTAGATTACCACTACAATAGCGGCTTCATTGGAGTTCATAAAAACTACAAATCTATCTTGGAAATTTGGCAGAAATTAGAAGAATTGGGTGAGATAGCAGGATATGCCAATTTAGAGGATCTTTATAACCGTAATAGCTTTCATCATTACCCATATCTTTATGGAGATCAGACTTATTTAAATTTAGCATTGATGCTAACTAATTATCCTTTAAGTACCGTTGGACCTGACGGTATGGATTTTATTCCTGGTGGTACTATCATGTCTCATGCCACAGTCCCACATATTAAACCTTGGCGCAAAAAATTGCTTCTTAGTGCTTTAAATGGTAATTCTCCCACCATAACCGATAAATTATATTGGCGACATAGCCAAACGCCTATTCAACTGTATTCAATGGCAAAAATATTATGGCAAAAATTTGAAATTCTTTGTGGTTCTGCCCTTGGTCGTTTTATTCGTCGCGCTCCCATGTAAGCATATTTTTTTAGATTGGTGCTTCTATACTTAATTATCAAAATTATCGGGCAAAATTTTTATGAATTTTACACTGCTACCTTCAGTAAAAATATTACAAGCTACAAGTTTCTGGCAAAATAATCGGTTAATATTACGAGAATTTAAACACTTTCGAGTTGTGGGTATTTTAGCTGTAGTGTTTTCAATTTTATCTGCAAGTTTTGAAGGGTTTGGTTTAGGATTTTTGCTGGTGTTCCTGCAAAGTTTAACTACTCCTGGTGCTGAACCAGTAAAAACAGGAATTGAGTGGTTTGATATTTTGATTTTAGGAGTTAATGCTTCAGCAATGGAGCGATTATATCGAATATCCGCTTTAATTGTTGTTACAACCTGTCTGCGGGCATCTTTCAATTATATAGGACAGATTTGCATCCAATTTAGTGAAATAAGCTTAGTAGATAATCTCCGTAAACGGATTTTTCAACAGTTAGAGGCTCAAACTCTCAGTTATTTTATTCATAAAAAATCTGGAGAATTAGTTAATATTCTTACCAGTGAAATGGAGAGGATTAGGCAGATTTTTGGTGGGTTAGCTTTTTTAATTACTAGAAGTTTTACACTGATTATTTATTCTATTTCCTTGTTTCTTCTTTCCTGGAAACTTACTATAGTTTCTATTTTGCTATTTAGTCTTTTGGCGGTGGCATTATCTACACTAAATAAACAAATTAGAGAACGTAGTTTTGCTATTACTACGGCTAATGATAATTTTACTGCCAGGGTGCTAGAGTTTATCGAAGGTATTCGCACAATTCATGCTTTTTGTACTCAAGAATTCGAGCAAAAACGCTATTATCGAGCCAGTGAAAAAATTGTTAATACTTGGAAGAGTGTTTATTGGATTTCTTTGGTAGTTAAACCTTTGGCTGAGAGTATATCTACAATAATTCTAATTAGTATGATTATTGTGGCTCTAATCACAGGTTTAATGAAAGTTTCGGCTTTGTTAACTTTCTTTTTTGTACTATTTCGCATTATCCCTATGACTCAAGATTTGAATGGAGTTGTAGCTTTTTTAAGTACCCAAGTGGGAGCAGTAGAAAATATTAAGAATTTGTTGAAAACTGATGATAAAATCTATTTTCAAAATGGCGCACTAAAATTTAGTGGTTTTCAAAGATCAATTGATTTAGTATCTGTAGATTTTGATTATAGTCCTAATCAACGAGTTTTACATAATATTACTCTCTCGATTAAACAAGGTGAAATGACGGCTTTAATTGGTTCATCTGGGGCTGGAAAAACTACACTTGCAGATTTAATTCCGCGTTTTCATGATGCTACTGATGGCTCTATTTATATAGATGAAGTTGATATTCGCAAATTTGAAATAAATTCCCTTCGTGCTAAAATTGCAGTTGTTAGTCAGAATACATTTATTTTCAATACTTCTGTTTGGAAAAATATTGCTTATGGTACACCAAAAGTAACGGAAACGGAAATTAAAGAAGCGGCTCGATTGGCAAATGCTCTAGAATTTATTTTAGAAATGCCCGAAGGTTTTAATACACAATTAGGAGATAGAGGTGTTCGGTTATCAGGAGGACAAAGACAAAGAATTGCGATCGCTCGTGCATTGCTGAGAAATCCAGAAATTTTGATTTTAGATGAAGCTACAAGTGCCTTAGATTCTGTTTCTGAACGTTTAATTCAAGAGTCACTAGAAAAGCTATCTGCTGGCCGCACGGTAATTGCTATTGCTCACCGTCTTTCTACTATTGCTAAAGCTGATAAAGTTGTAGTTCTTGAACAAGGAAAGATTGTTGAACAAGGAGAATATCAAGAGCTACTTCAACAACGTGGTAAGTTTTGGCAATATTATCAAATTCAAAATGAAGTGAGATAAACAATGATCAAGATTTTACTAGTTCATAATTGAAGCCAAAAATTAATTATAACTGGTGATTAAAAGAGCGGATTTTTATTATTCTTGAATCACAAGTAACCCAAAAAACATGAGACATGAAACCTTAACTAACTTTAATGGCAAAATATATTTTTTTTGTTTACCTAGAGGAGAAGGTGAAACAGAAGATCAGTTTCAGCATTTGCTTATTTGTTTAGCAGAAGGCTTGCGAGAATTGGGAGTATCCTTTGTCTCTAATATCAATTACTGGCAAGAGTCAACCGAAAAACAAGAATATCTCTTTCGTCATGATCCAGATATCACAACAGATGACTGTTCAATTGTAGTATTTAGCCATAACTGGTTTAATAGTAATTATCCCCTACCGGATAATTTATTTCATCCAGAACGAAAATATTTAACCGTTTATTTCGATGGTAATGATAATGATCAGGATTATAACAAATTACCAGAATATAGACAATTTGATGTGATTATGAAGACCCATTTTAATCACCACATGACTTATCTAGATAATTTTCATCCCTGGTCTTTTGGATTGAGTAACCGGATTTTACATGAATTGAAAGAAGTTCCAAATTTCCCAGATAAAAAAAGACAAATACTTATCAATTTTCGACACTGGCAAACTGGTCATCCCGTCAGAAATTTGAGTTGCAGTCTATTAATGCCAAAAATTAGTAATGTTTTGCAAATCAATGATACTGTGGATAACCAAGCTGAATATCCAACTGAACCCTATCATTATCTTCACTGGTTACAAACTGGTAAACGTCACTATCCAAATTACTACAACCGCCTAAAATCTTCAACTGCTTGTGCTTGTTTTGGTGGTTTTTTTATCCCTTCCTGGCCTAAAAATCCAGGTGGTTTAATAAATCGGAATATTCAGCGGTTAATGAAGAAATTGAGGTTAAGATCAAATACAATTTTACAATACGATAGTTGGCGATTCTGGGAATCTTTAGCCGCCGGATGTGTGACATTTCATGTAGATTTTGAAAAATATGGAATTGCTTTACCTGTAATGCCTGAAAATTGGCGACATTATATTGGTGTAGATTTAGATAATGTCCAAGCCACAATAGATAGAATTTTAGAAAATCCCGAAATTCTTGAATATATTGCTCAAGAAGGGAGAAGTTGGGCAATTAAACATTATAGTCCTGTACCCACAGCTTTACGGTTATTAGAGATAGTTTCCCAAAAACAAACAAGAACTGAAAGTAGTTTATTTTCTAATCCTACAGTCAATGTTAAATATTAAATCCTCAGAACCCCTAGTTAGCGTTATTATCCCTACCTATAATCGCCCAGAATACCTGAAACAAGCAATTAATAGTGCAGTTCAACAAATTTATCAAAATATTGAAATTATAGTTTGTGATAATTGTAGTTCAGAAAATCCTGCATCTTTAATAGAATCATTTCACGATTCACGCATCAAATTTCACCGACACCCAGAAAATATTGGGATGTTAGCTAATCAACTTCATGCTTTTAAAATGGCACAAGGTAAATATATTGCCAGCCTCCATGATGATGATATGTGGAATGAAGATTTTTTAGTCAAACTTGTACCCCCTTTAGAAGCAAATTCTGATTTAATTCTCGCTTTTTGCGACCAATATATTATTGACGCTCAAGGTCAAATTAATCAAAAAGGTACAGAAATTAATAGTCTTAGTTATAAAAGAGATCAAATTTCTCCAGGAGAACATCACAATTTTCGAGAAATTACTAAAATTGGTTTAATTGATAAAAGTATCCCCACCGCAGCATCTTGTGTAATTAGAAATGGTGTCATTAATTGGGAGATGATTTCTCCCGAAGTTGGGGGAATGTGGGATTTATATTTAACATATATTTGTTGTATTTCTGGTTATGGAGTTTACTATGTTCCCGAAAAATTAACCAAATATCGAGAGCATGAACGAACTGATACTATGCTGAGTGGAAAACGTAACGTTCAAGCAAAAATCCGTAAAGGTAAAAGTGAGCTATTTTGTTATCAAGTCTTTATGGAGGATGAACGTTTAAAGGAATTTAATTCCCACTTTAGAAAAAAATGGTTAGCGGCTAATACAACTCTAGGAATTGGCTTATTACGGGATGAAAAAATCCTAGATGCTCGCCGTTATTTTTGGCAGGCTTTAAGTGAACAAAAATTTAATTTGCGAACTTTAGCCGCCCTGATTATCAGTTTTATTCCCCCCAATTTAACAAATAAAATCTTGAATGTTTAAGAGAGGTCATAAGTGAAACTTTGTATTGTTACCCACAAAATCAAAAAAGGTGATGGTCAAGGACGAGTTAATTATGAAGTAGCTCAAGAGGCAATTCGTCGGGGTTATCAATTAACATTATTAGCCAGTGAAGTTGCCCCTGAATTATTAGAAAATAGTGCAGTTAATTGGATTTCTATCCCAGTGGAGGGTTATCCTAGCGAATTTATCCGCAATTTCATTTTTGCGAAAAAAAGTGCAGCTTGGTTGGGTAAAAATCGAGGTAATTTGGATTTAATTAAAGTCAATGGTGCAATTACTATGAGTGCAGCAGATGTGAATGCTGTGCATTTTGTTCATAGTTCATGGTGGCGATCGCCTGTGCATATTTCTCGCAGTCGTAAAGATTTTTATGGTTTATATCAATGGTTATTTACCGCAGCTAATTCCTATTGGGAAAAACAAGCTTTCTCTCAGGCTAAAAGTATTATTGCTGTTTCGGAAAAAGTAGCGAAAGAATTGGTCAGTATTGGTGTACCTCGCCAAAAAATTCGGGTAATTGTCAATGGTGTAGACTTACAAGAATTTACTCCTGGTGTTACTTCTCGTAGCTTATTGGGTTTACCTGAAAATGTTAATTTGGCATTATTTGCGGGAGATATTCGGATTTCTCGGAAGAACTTAGATACTGTACTTCATGCTTTAGTAAAAGTTCCTGAATTACATTTAGCAGTTGTCGGTGGTACTCAAGATAGCCCTTATCCGGCAATGGCAAAGGCATTAAATATTAGTGAACGAGTGCATTTTTTAGGTTATCGCCATGATATGCCACAAATTCAACGGGCATCAGATTTATTTGTATTTCCGTCCCGTTATGAACCTTTTGGACTTGTAGTGATTGAAGCGATGGCTTCAGGTTTGCCAGTAATTACTGCCACTACTACTGGTGCGGCTGACTTGCTTAATCCCGATTCTGGCATCGTTTTAGAAGATTGTGATGATGTCGAGGCGTTAGCCCACGCGCTTCAGTTATTAGATAGCGATCGCTCACTGCGTCAACAAATGGGTAAAGTTGCCCGGACTATTGCTGAACAACATAGCTGGTCAACAATGGCACAAACATATTTAAATATATTTGAGGAGTTAATCACTCATGAGAAATACAGTTCTCATCCCCACCTATCGCCGTCCTCAAGACCTGTACCGCTGTCTGAAAGCCCTAGAACAGCAAACTAAACCAGTTGACCAGGCGATCGTCGTCATCAGGGATACAGACACACAAACCCAGCAGTTTCTCACCCAACTGCACCACCATCTACCCCTAGAAACCGTTACCGTCAGCCAACCGGGGGTAGTGGCCGCCCTCAACGCTGGACTCATCAAAGTCAACGGTGATATCCTTTCCATCACCGACGATGACGCAGCCCCCCATCCTGAATGGTTAGTTAAAATTAATACCCATTTCTTGGCTGATCCTCACATTGGCGGAGTTGGTGGCCGTGATTGGATTTATCAAGGGGGAAAATTAGAAGACAAGTCCCAACCAGTTGTTGGTAAATTGCAATGGTTTGGGCGCGTTATAGGCAACCATCATTTAGGAATTGGCGCACCCCGTGAAGTGGATATTCTTAAAGGCGTGAATATGAGCTTTCGCACCCAAGCTATTGGAGAATTACGCTTTGACGAAAGAATGAAAGGAAATGGCGCACAAGTGCATTTTGAAATGTCTTTTACTCTGACCCTAAAACGAGCGGGTTGGAAAATGATTTACGATCCCAGTATTGCTGTAGATCACTATCCATCCCAACGTTTTGATGAAGATCAACGACACAACTTCAACGACCTTGCATTAATTAACCTAGTCCATAACGAAACCCTAATTTTATTAGAACATCTTTCTCCCCTGCGTCGGATTGTATTTTTATTTTGGTCAGTTTTAGTAGGTACAAGGGAAAGTTTAGGAATATGTCAATGGCTGCGACTTTTTCCCGAACAAGGAAAACTTGCTAGTAAAAAATTACAGGCTTCATTAGAGGGAAGATGGTTAGGATATCAACAATATAAAATTCAATCTCTCAGATTCAACATGGCTAAACAACATTCTGGCTATTAATTAAGATGG
>Ga0315905_10004547_pt1 | contig 14181 bp, 12 predicted proteins | sample LakEriMetagenome_5_FD_203522 | JGI IMG/M metagenome (GOLD analysis project Ga0315905, IMG submission 203522) | Freshwater fungal communities from buoy surface, Lake Erie, Ohio, United States - Buoy 4 MA121 | ecosystem: Environmental > Aquatic > Freshwater > Lake | place: USA: Lake Erie, Ohio... | reverse complement strand
CGGGGGTGAAGGTAGAAGCGGTATTGTGCCGCTTGGGATCGGCAGCGGAGATGGTGTCCTTGGGTGAAAAGGCGGTTGGGTCCTGATTCGGAGAGGTAGGTGGCGGGAGGCGGCTTCCGCTTTGGCTTTGTCTGGTTGAGGGGGCATGGGGGAGAATAGCGGGGAGTGGGTGAGGGGGTGAAATTTGCCGTCGCGGGGGGAGGTGGGATGGTGGAGGGGGGAGGGATGAAGAGAGTTGTGCTGCTGAGTTATCTGAGTGTGTCCCTTGGGTTGGGGAGGGTGGTGGTTGGGCAGGAAGTGGTGAGGGTTGGGGAGGGGTCGTATGCTGGGGGGCCGCCGGTGGGGAAGATGGTGGATGGGAAGACGAAGGTGGATGCGGTGGTGGAGACGGAGGGGCGGCGGGTGTATCTGGTGGAGGATGGGGGTCGGGCGGTGCCGAGCAACAAGTGGTATCAGAATCTGTTATTGAAGCAGTACGGGACGGGGATGTGGGCGATGCCGCATCGGGTGGATGCGACGAAGGAAGGGATCGAGATTTTCCATTCGACGAGTTACAGTGGAGACGGGGTGCGGGCGCTGACGGAGTATCCGCTGGTGGTGGGTGGTGATGAGTTCCGGCCGGTGGATTCGCGGGTGAAGGGATGGGGTGACTGGACGGTGGCGTTCCGGAGTTATGAGAGTGAGGGCCGGTGGATGGATGTGACGTTAGGGGAGGGGATGCCGACGGTGTGGTGTGAGTTTCGCGGGGTGGTGCCGCGGTTGTGGGCGGGTGGGCATGGTGGTGGGGGGAGTCGGGCGGAGCGGGTGCCTGGGTGGTTCGGGGTGGATGGGAAGCCGGTGACATTGCCGGTAAAGGGGGCAGCGCTGGGGATGCGGCACGAGGGGAGATGTTATGGGATTTCTGCGCCGGAGGGGACGGAGTTTGCGATGGGCGCGGATGGACGGGTGACGGTGACGTTTGCGGGGGAGGGCGGGTTTCTGGTGATATCGATGCTGCCTGCGGAGAAGGATTTTGCGGTTAGTCATGAGCGGGCGTATGCGGTGCCGCGGGACACGCGATTGGATTGGGAATATGACAGGGAGGCTGGGCAGTTGCGGACTGAGTGGGTGGTGGAGACGGCGCCTTTGAGGGCAGGGGCGAAGGGAGTGATTCAGGGATTTCTGCCGCATCAGTGGCGGGACAACGGAGAGCCGCTGGAATTGGGAGGGCCGGAGTTCGGGACGATTCGCGGGGTGATGAAGTGCGGGGCGGGCGAGCGGTTCCGGATGAGCCATGCGTTCCGCGGGGTGCTGCCGGGTTTGCCGGCGGTGGGGGAGAAGGGCGGGGCGGCGGAGCGGGTGTCGGGGTTGCTGCGCGAGCATTTTGCGGAGACGAAGAAGCCGTTAGGGACGGACACGTACTGGGGCGGGAAGGATCTGCAGCGTTATGCGCAGGCGGCGCTGGTGGCGGCGGAGGCTGGTGATGGATCGAGGGGTGCGATTGAGGCGCGGTTGAAGGAATCGCTGAGTGACTGGCTGAGTTACAAGCCGGGAGAGCCGTCGCGGTATTTTGCGTGGTATCCGCGGCGGAAGGGGTTGGTGGGGTTCAATGCGGCGTATGGTTCCGAGCATTTCACGGACACGCATTTTCATCAGGGGTATTTTGTGCATGCGGCGGCGGTGCTGAGCCAGCTGGATGCGGGGTTTGCGAAAGCGTACGGGGAGATGGCGGCGCTGGTGGCGAAGAACTATGCGAATTGGGATCGTGGGGATGAGCGGTTTCCGAGACTGCGGACCTTTGATGTGTGGCGCGGGCACAGTTATGCGGACGGGAACGGGTTTCCTGAGGGGAACAATCAGGAATCGACGGGCGAGGCAGTGAACAGCTGGGCGGCGCTGATCCTGCTAGGGGAGGCTCTGGGGGACGAGAAGATGACGGCGGCCGGGGTGATGGGGTATGTGTTTGAGAGTCGGGCGGCGGAGGAATACTGGTTTGATCCGCACGGGGACGTGTTTCCGGCGGCGTATGAGCATGAGGCGTGCGGGATGATCTGGAGCGGGAGTATTGTGTGGGGGACGTGGTTTACGGCTAGTCCGTCGTGGATTTACGGGATTCAGTGGGTGCCGTCGGGTCCGCAGCTGTCGTTTTTCGGGCGGGAGCCTGGGTTAGTGGAGCGTGTGTATGGCGGGTATGAGCGGGAGCAGGAAGCGTTTGAGGTGAAGGAAACGGCGCGGAGGAAAGAGTACCGGAGACAACCGGTGACGACGGCGGCGCTGGGAGGGGAGCTGGCGAGTTATCACCTTGGGTTCCGGATGCATGGGGATGCGGGGAAAGTGGTGAAGGAGTTAGAGACCTTGTGGAATGAGCCGGGGGATAAGGTGGCGCACAATGAGTGGATGGCGTCGGTGCACTGGCAGGCGGCGGCGTTGAAGACGCTAGGGCGGGTGGACTGGCGGTGTCACGGGACGAGCCCGGTGTCGATGGTGTATGGGCATCCGGAGAGCGGCGTGCGGACGATGGTGGCGTGGAATCCGGGTGCGGAGGTGAGGACGGTGAAGTTCTTTGAGGGGAAGAAGCAGATCGGGGAATTGAGTGTGCCGCCGCGGACGATGGGTAGTGGAGTGGTGCGGTGAGGGCGGGGGACGGTGAGGGTTAGTGCAGCCCGTCTTACAGATGGTATCTTCTGATTTTGTGGGAAGGAAGGAGGATCCAGCCGCGCTGCGGAGGGCGTAGGGGACGGGTCTTTTTCCCGATTCCTGTGTTGCTCGTCGGTTACGAATGCTGATTCGCGCCCTCCTCGCGCCGTGGACTCGGAAAAAATCCCTCGTCCATAAGACACCATCTGTAAGACGGACTACACTAGCGGGCGTCTTTGGCGGGATTGTGCTTGGGGTTGGGGACGGGGAGTTGGGCGTTGGTGGCGGTGAGGTAGGCGTCGAGACGGGCGGCGAGGGATCTGGCTTTATCGGGTTCCGAGGCGAGCCGGTTGGATTTTTCCTCGGGGTCGGTGGTGATGTGATAGAGTTCCTCGTGATGGTCCTCATGGAAGCGGACGAGCCGCCAGCCGTTCTCGAGGATGGCGCTGTAGGGGGTGGCACCGCCGGGGTGGTAGTGCGGGTAGTGCCAGCAGAGCGGGCGGGGGGGCAGGGGTTCGCCGCGGAGGGCGGGGCGGAGGTCGGTCCCGTCGACTGGGGGTGGGAGCGGGGTGCCGGCGGCGGCGGCGATGGTGACGCCGAGGTCCATGGTGATGACAGGTTCGTCGGAGGAAGAGCCTGGTTTGGTGAGGCCTGGCCAGTCGATGATGAGCGGGACGCGGACCCCGCCTTCCCATGGCGAGCCTTTGCCGGCGCGGAGCCCGAGATTGGAGGTGATGGGGTTTTTGGGGCCGCCGAGGAGACCGCCGTTGTCGGAGGTGAAGATGAAGACCGTGCGGTCGGCGAGATTGAGATCGCGGATGGCGGCGCGGAGACGGCCGACGCTATCGTCGACGCTGGCGACCATGGAGGCGTAGACCGGGTTGTGGTGAGGGTTGACGGGGTTTGCGAGGGCCTTGTATTTTGCGATGACCTCGGGTTTGCCGCCGAGGGGAGTGTGGACGGCGTACTGGGGGAAGTAGACGAGGAACGGGCGGTCGCGGGAGGCCTTGATGAAGCTGATGGCGTCGGAGGTGAGGCGTTCGGTGAGGAATTCGCCGTCGGGGCCGTCTTTGAGGGCTGGGTTGCGGTAGGGGGCGAACCATTTTTCGGGCTGGCCGCGGTGGTAGCCGCCGAGGTTGAGGGAGAAGCCGTGGGCGAGCGGTGAGGCGTTGCCGAGGTGCCATTTGCCGATGGAGGCGGCGGTGTAGTTCTGGGATTTGAGGGCTTCGGGGAGAGTGGTGAGGGATTCGGGGAGTTCCTTGCACCAGTTGGGCGGGAGGAGTTTGGCGGCGGGGCGTTCGTGGCCGGCGATCCAGTCGGTGATGTGGGTGCGGGCGGGGCTTTGTCCGGTGAGGAGGGCGGCGCGGGTGGGGGAGCAGACCGTGCAGGCGGAGAAGGCGCGGCGGAAGGACATGCCTTCCTTGGCGAGTTGGTCGATGTGGGGTGTCTGGTAGAATTGGCTGCCGGTGCAGGTGAGGTCGGTGGCACCCATGTCATCGACGAGGATGACGATGAAGTTGAGGGGTTGGGTGGCGGCGGGGAGGGCGAGTGCGGCGCAGAGGAAGAGGAGACAGCGGAGCATGGAGCGACCCTGAGGGTAGCCTAGGCGCGTGCAACTGGGGAGGGTTCCCGCGTTTACCGGTTCAGGAGCCGCAGAGGTGGCGGGCGATGCGGAGCCATTCGGCGTCGATGGCGCTGGAGGGGACGGGCGGGCGGTTGGCGCGGGCGAACCAGTAAGCGGCGTTGCTGGAGTCGCCCTCGATGAGATGGAGGAGGGCGTGGACCCACGAGCCGTCGGAGGAGTGGACGTCCTGGGCGATGTTGTGGGCGGCGTCCCAGTCGCCTTTCTTGGCGAGCCAGAGGGCTTTGGCGAGAGGCTGGAGGTCCGATGGCGGGGTGGGGTCGGACGAGACGCTGGCGAGGAGATCAGCGGCGGTCATGGGATGGGGCGGGGGCTGGGGGCAGCAGCGGTTTGGAGGAGGCGGGACGGGAGGTTGGGGAGCTGGCGGGCCGGTAGCCGCGGCGGGCGGATTGTTCCCATTGTTTTTCGGTGCCGCCTTCGGCGTTGCGGAGGATATTGGTGACTGGGCTGATGGCGGTGCTGACGAGGGAGGTGGCGGTGCCGAGCCAGTGGGCGGCGGTGCCGCAGGAGGAGAGGCAGAGGGCGAAGGCGAGGGGGAGGAGGCGCATTTTGGAAGTGAGAAGTGAGAAGTTAGAAGTGAGAAAGGGGAAGGCGGGAAGGAAGTGAGAAGTGAGAAGTTAGAAGTGAGAAAGGGGAAGGCGGGAAGGAAGTGAGAAGTGAGAAGTTAGAAGTGAGAAAGGGGAAGGCGGGAAGGGAGGAGGGCAGAAGGCAGAAGGGAGGGCCGGAACGGAGGAAGGAGGAAGGGAGGAGGGGAGGAGGGGCTTTTGGGGGGTTATTGGCCCCATTGGGCGGGACCGTCTACGGCGATTGCGCCGGAGGGGAGGTGGATTTTGATGACTGTTGAGGGGCTGACGGCGCGGACGGAGTGGGAGCCGGAGCGGAGGACGGGATTGCCGCGGAGGAGGAGGACGCCGGAGGCGTTGCGGAAGTGGATTTCGGAGGCTTCGGCGCGGTCTTCGTTGGAGGAGATGGCGGCGGCGGGTTTGCCGGAGGCGAGGAGGATACGGGCGGTGAGGCCGTCGGGTTCGAGTTCGTAGCGGATGGAGGAGGCCTTGATGTCCCAGCCGCCGGGGAGGGTGACGCCGGCGTTGTCGAGTTGGGTGGCGGCTGGGGAGAATTCGGAGGCGGCGACGGTGAGTTGGCTGGAGGGGAACTGGAAGCCTTCGATGCGTTTTTCGGTGGGGGCTGGGGCGGTGGCGGCGGTGCCTGTGGAATCTGGGGAGGCGGGAGAATTGGTGGGGGCGTCTGGTTTCCATGGCCAGAGGTTGGCGGCTTTCCCGGCGACCTTGCGGGCGCTGGAGCCGAGGAATTGGCTGGTGGCGGAGGAGGCGCGGGCGGTGGCTTTGGCGGTGGCGCGGGTTGCGTCGGCGACGCTGGTGGTGACGGATCGGGTGACGGAGCCTGCGCTTTGGGCGACGATGCGGCTGGTATTGCAGCTGGACAGCGGCAGGGCGAGTGCGGAGGCGAGCACGGCGGCTGATGCTGGGAGAGGAGACATGTTGGGGGAGCGATGGAGGTGGAAGGGGCGTGCGGCAAACGTGATCTTCCCGTGAGGAGGCGGGGATTGGGGTGGTTTTCGGGGCTGGGGCGGGGGTGAAAAATCCTTTCCCAGCGGGTGGTTGCGCCGCGTAAGTTATGCGTCTACCGTGGCCCCCGCGGTCGAATTCAGGGCTGCGGCCTTACATCCCAACAACGCAATGTCCGAAAACCCTCAACGTCCGGGCCCTCCCGAAAATCCAGACCGCCGTGGTGGTGGCAATGAGCCGCAAGGGTTCAACTGGAAGGGCCTTATTATATTGTCGATCGCGATCGGGCTGCTGGCGGCCGGGTTGATGATACCGAGTTCGGCTGGGGGTCAGAAGCTGGAGTACCGGCGGTTTGTGGACATGGTGCAGAAGGACGAGATCAACAAGGAGAGCGTGAAGAAGATCACGGAGGTTGGGGCGGAAGTGATCACGTTCACGACTGGGCAGGATCAGGCGAAGCGGACGTACCGTGTGCAGTTTGATTCGCTGATGGAGAAGGAGCGGCTGAACAAGCTGTTCGAGGAGAAGGGGATTGTGCCGAATTACGAGTACGACAACAACATGGGGACGAGCTTCATGCTGAGCCTGTTGCCGGTGCTGCTGCTGCTGGGGGTGTTGTGGTTCTTTTTCCGGCAGCAGATCAAGATGGCGGGTCGCGGGGCGATGAGTTTCGGGAAGAGCCGGGCGCGGTTGCTGGCGATGGACAAGAACAAGGTGACGTTCAAGCAGGTGGCTGGTTGTGACGAGGCGAAGGAAGAAGTGTGGGAGTTGGTGGAGTTTTTGAAGGACCCGCGGAAGTTTCAGCGGTTGGGCGGGCACATTCCGAAGGGAGTGCTGATGGTGGGGCCTCCGGGGACGGGGAAGACCCTGTTGGCGAAGGCGATTGCCGGGGAAGCGGACGTGCCGTTTTTCAGCATCAGTGGGTCGGATTTTGTGGAGATGTTTGTGGGTGTGGGCGCGAGTCGGGTGCGGGACATGTTTGAGCAGGGCAAGAAGAATGCGCCGTGCCTGATCTTCATTGATGAAATTGATGCGGTGGGGCGGCATCGTGGTCATGGGATGGGCGGTGGCCATGATGAACGCGAGCAGACTCTGAATGCGCTGCTGGTGGAGATGGACGGGTTTGATACGCAGGAGGGCGTGATCATCATTGCGGCGACGAACCGGCCGGACGTGCTGGATCCTGCGTTGCTGCGGCCGGGTCGGTTTGACCGTCAGGTGACGGTTAGTCTACCGGATGTGAAGGGCCGCGAGGCGATTCTGAAGGTGCACGCCAAGAAGGTGAAGATGGCGGCGGACGTGGAGCTTGGGGTGATTGCGCGGGGGACGCCTGGGTATTCCGGGGCGGAACTGGCGAACGTGATCAATGAGGCGGCGCTGCTGGCGGCGCGTCGCGGATTGAAGGGGATCACGCTGCGGGAGATGGAAGAGGCGCGTGACAAAGTGCGCTGGGGTAAAGAGCGGCGGAGTCTGGCGATTTCCGAGAAGGAGAAAGAGAACACGGCCTATCATGAGGCTGGGCATGCGATTCTGCTGGATGTGCTGGAGCACACCGAGCCGCTGCACAAAGTGACGATCATTCCGCGGGGCCCGTCGTTGGGATCGACGATGTGGTTGCCTGAGGAGGACAAGTACAACACGCGGAAGAACGAACTGCTGGATGCCTTGGTGGTGGCGATGGGTGGCCGGGTGGCTGAGGAGATTGTGTTCGGGGACGTGACGAGTGGTGCGTCTGGCGACATCAAGATGGCGACGGGGATGGCGCGGCGGATGGTTTGCGAGTGGGGGATGAGCAATGCGCTGGGGATGGTTGATTACAGCGATGGAGCGGAGCAATCGATGCTGGCGCGGAGCCGGGATTACAGCGAAGCGACGGCGCAGAAGATTGATTCCGAGATCCGCGAGTTGATCGACAATGCTTATCAGCGGGCGAAGACCCTGTTGTTGAAGCACCGTGCGGAGCTGGATGCATTGGCGAAGGCGTTGCTGGAGTATGAGACCCTGGACGGGGCGAATGTGAGGGACATCATGGAGCACGGGAGCATGATGAATCCGCCGACGAGCCAGCCGCCGACGCCGCCGATGATACCGGTGGAGGCATCGGTGCGTGACAATACTGAAGAGGAATTGCCGCCTGGGCTGGCGGGTGCTCCGGCGTGAGTTGGAGGGAATGATGATGCTTTGACCGGCGGCGGGGAGTTCCTGCCGCCGGTTTTGTTTTGCAGGGATGGGACGGTTGTGGCATTGCGATTGCTCGGGACGGGTGGCAGCATGAGGCAATCGGCTGAGGCTGAGCGATCGAAATTCAAAACTGATGGAACGAACTGATATACCGAGAGGGACGGTGCGCAGCGCATCCCGCATTCTGCTTTCGGAGTGGGACGAGGGGGCGGTGACGGCGATGGCGCGCGGGTTGCGGGAGGAGACGGGCGGAGCGGCGCTGGCGGTGGTGTTTGTGAGTGCGGACTGGCGAGGTCAGCTGGGGGAATTGATAGAGATCCTGCAGATTGAGGGGCATGCGCGGCGGGTGGTGGGGAGTTCTGCGGGAGGGATCATCGGGACGGGGCAGGAGGATGAGGAAGTGACTGGGTGCAGCGTTTTGTTTCTGGACTGGAATGGGGCGGTGGTGCGGACGTGGGTGATAGACGAGCAGTTTCAGATTCCGGCGGGATTGAGTGCGCCGGGCGGGTGCCTGTTGCTGGGGAATCCTCTGCGGTTGAATGCGGCGCTGCTGCTGGAGGATTTAAATCGCCGCCTGCCTGAGTTGGCGGTGTTCGGGGGATTGGCGGGAGGCCAGTGGGAGAACGAGAACCTGTTTGTGTTTGAGGACGGTGGTGGCGGGCGGGATGCGGCGGGGTTGCTAGTGCAGCTGGAGGGCGTGGTGGTGCGCGGGGTGGTGAGTCAGGGATGTCAGCCGATTGGCGAGCCGCTGACGATTACGAAGGTGCAGAATGATCTGGTGTATGCGGTGGGCGGGCGTCCGGCTTACGATGTGCTGGTGGAGGCGGTCGAGGGATTGCCGGAGGCGGAGAAGGCGGAGGCGCGAGGGAACATCATGGCTGGGCTGGCGGCGAGCGAGTATGTGGAGGATTTCCGGCGCGGGGATTTTCTGGTGCGGAACATCATCGGGGGAGATCCGCAGAGTGGGGCGTTGCGGTTGGGAGCGGTGCCGAGGGTGGGGCAGACCCTGCAGTTTCAGATCCGGGAGCGGGATGCTGCGGATGAGGACATGAGGCAGCGGTGTGCGGCGGCGGCGGATCGGTGGGGGGTGCCGGCGGCGGCGTTATTGTTTGCGTGTGCGGGGCGAGGGCAGGGCTTGTTCGGGGTGCCGAATCACGATGCCGGGCTGATGGCGGATGCGTTCGGGCCGGTGCCGCTGGCGGGATTTTTCTGCAGTGGGGAATTCGGGCCGGTGGCTGGGCGGAATTTCCTGCATGGTTACACGGCGTCGGCGGCGTTGATTTACGCGGAGGTGTGAGGGGATGAGTTGGCGGAGAAGGCGGCGGCGGCGTTGATGCAGCGGCGGACGAGTTCTGGGCCGTGGTAGACGAGACCGGAGTAGATCTGGATGAGGGCGGCACCGGCGTGGAGTTTGGCGATGGCGTCGGCTTCGGTCATGATGCCGCCGACTCCGATGACTGGCATGGAGCCGTCGAGAGCTGAGCAGAGACGGGCGATGACGTCGGTGCTGCGGGAGGAGAGAGGTGCGCCGCTGAGGCCGCCGGCCTGAAGGGAGGTGGGCGAGTGTTCGACCGATTGCCTTGATAGGGTGGTATTGGTGGCGATGACGCCCTCGAGTTTTTCGGTGGCGAAGAGACGGGCGAGACTGTCGATGTGAGCGGGGTCGAGGTCCGGGGCGATCTTGATGAGGATGGGGACGTGGCGCTGGTGCTGCTGGGCGAGTTGGGCTTGAGCGGCGTGGAGGGCGCGGATGAGCGAGCGGCAGGAATCCTCCTGCTGGAGGTCGCGGAGCCCTTTGGTGTTAGGGGAGGAGAGATTGACGGCGATGTAGTCGGCGACTGGGTAGGCGGCCTTGAGACAGATGAGGTAGTCGTCGTTGGCGCGGTCGTTGGGGGTATCGAAGTTTTTACCGATGTTGATGCCGAGAATGGCTGGGGCGGAGCGGCGGGCGACGTTGGCGAGGCCTTGGGTGATGCCGACGTTATTGAAGCCCATGCGGTTGATGATGGCTTCGCGGTCGGGGATGCGGAAGAGACGCGGGGCTGGGTTGCCGGGCTGGGGGCGGGGTGTCAGGGTGCCGATTTCGATGAAGCCGAAGCCGAGGGCGGCGAAGCCGTCGATGGAGGAGCCTGATTTGTCGAGACCTGCGGCGAGGCCGACGCGGTTCGGGAAGCGGAGTCCCCAGAGGGAGAGCGGGGCGGCTTCGGGGGTGGGAGGGAGGAGTTTGGGGAGACCGCAGCGGACGGCGGAGTTGAGTGCGGCGAGAGTGACGTGGTGGGCCTGTTCTGCGTCCATGGAGAAGGCGAGCGGGCGGAGCAGCGGCCATGATTTTTCCATGAGGAAGCGGGCGGCGGATTGGAGCGGGTGTCGGGCGCTGGAGGTCATCGCCCTTGACTCATGGCTGGCACCCCCCTAGTGGCAAGGGTTCAACCAACGATTTTCCCCGACCTGAGATGGATCTGATTTACGAAGGAAAGGCCAAGAAGCTGTTCACGACTGAGAACCCGAGCGAGTTGCTCATGAAGTTCAAGGATGATGCGACGGCGTTCAACGGCGAGAAGAAGAGCACCTTTGCGGAGAAGGGGCGGCTGAACAAGACCCTGAGCCTGCATTTGTATCAATTGCTGGAGAAGGAAGGTGTTTCGACGCATTTTGTGCGTGATGACGGGCCGGACACATTGATTGTGAAGCGGGTGGAGATCATTCCGATTGAGGTGGTGGTGCGGAACATTGTGGCTGGGAGTTTGAAGAAGCGGACTGGGTTGCCTGAGGGGCAGCGGTTGCGGCAGCCGATCATTGAGTTCTGCTACAAGAGTGACGAGCTGGGTGATCCGATGGTGAACGACGAGCACATCCGGGAGTTGAATCTGGCGCGTGGTGATGAGCTGGAGAAGATCAAGCGGAGTGCGTTGAAGATTAACAGGTCGCTGTCGGCGTTCTTTGCGAAGGCGGGGCTGACGCTGGTGGATTTCAAGCTGGAGTACGGGCGGTTGTTTCCGGACAAGCACAACATTGTGCTGGCGGACGAGATCAGTCCGGACACGTGCCGGTTGTGGGATTCGGTGACTGGGAACAAGCTGGACAAGGATCGGTTCCGGCAGGATCTTGGTGACTTGATCGAAGGGTATTCTGAAGTTCTGCAACGTGTTGAAAATGCGCTCGCTGGTCGCTGAAGTCACGGGTCGATTTGACCATGCGGGGGACGCGAACCGTCTTCTGTACACGCCATTGCCTCGGGAGCTGACGGTGCGTGAGACGCGTCGGTATCTGGTGGAGTTTACGGGGGATGAGGGGGCGCTGACGGCGTTTCTGGCGAAGGTGCTGGCGGATTCGGTGAGTCATGAATTGCGTGTGGGAGGGACGCCGTTGTTTGAGGGGAGCAGTTTCATTCTGGATTATGGGATGAAGGGTGGGGCGCTGGATTTGGAGAAAGAGACGATTCTGGCGCATCATCGAGGGGATGAGGAGGCTGGGTTTCGGATTGAGAGCCTGCGGATCAACCGGCGGCTGTATGTATTTGATGCGGCTGGGTCGCCGGAGACGGTGGCTTTGGCTGGACGATTTGTGCGGGACATTGTGAATCCTGCGATTCACACGTATCAGGTGATTTCCGGAAGTTCGCAGGCAGTGTGTACCACGGCTTGACAGCTGAGCGGTGGGCATTATGGTCCGCCCCCTTTCAACCCATCCCTTTCCAAGAATACCATGGCCAATAACAAGTCCGCCGAAAAGCGCGTGCGTCAGACGGAAGTCCGCACGCTTCGCAACAAGTCGATGAAGACCCGCGTGAAGAACACGCGTCGAGCGGTGGGAGAAGCCGTGGCGGCGAAGGATGCCAAGGCGGCGGCACCGAAGGTGGCGGCGTTGTCGGCGGCTGCTGACAAGGCGGCGAACCGCGGGGTGATTCACAAGAACAAGGCGAATCGGATCAAGGCGCGTGCGGCGAAGGCTGTGGCGGCGATCGCCTGAGTTTCGGGTTAAGATTTCAAGGAAACCGGCTGCTGTCTGCGGATGGCGGCCGGTTTTCGTATGTCTGGGGCGCGGAGTGGCCATGTTGGGGAGGTGGGCTGGGCTTGTGGGGCGGTGATGGTGTGACAAAGGCGTGGGTTGGCGACCGTCTGGATGGGAGCCAATTATGAAATCCGTGCTGCGTTTTGTTTTACTTGCTGGGGTCTGCTGTGCTGCGGTGGCGGTGCGTGCGGAGGTGGTGGTGGAATCGCCGGGGGATTATGCGGTGGTGCAGCGTGACGGGAGCGGGTTTGGGAAAGTGGTGGTGAAGGGGCGGGTGTCGGGTTCGGAGGCGGTGGAGGCGAAATTTTTCCGGGAGGGAGAGACGGTACCGGTGGTGGAGAGTCGGGTGATGCCGGAGGCGGACGGGTTTGCGGCTGCGGTGCGGGTGCCTGCTGGTGGTTGGTACCGGTTGGAGGTGACGGCGAAGGATGGAGCGCGGGTGGAGGTGGCGCATGTGGGTGTGGGTGAGGTTTTTGTGGTGGCTGGGCAGTCGAATTCGGCGAATCACGGGGAGGAGCGGCAGCGGAGTGAGAGTGGGAAGGTGGCGTCGTGTGATGAGGGTGGGCGGTGGCGGGTGGCGGATGATCCGCAGCCAGGGGCGAGTGGTGGGGGCGGGAGTTTTCTGCCGGGTTTTGGGGATGCGATGGTGAGGAGGTTTGGGGTGCCGGTGGGGTTGGTGGCGTGCGGGATTGGGGCGACGAGTGTGCGGGAATGGCTGCCGGAGGGGGACGTGTTTCCGAATCCGCCGACGATCGAGGGACGGGTGAGGAAGCGTGAGGATGGGCAATGGGAGAGCAAGGGCGAGGCGTTCCGGAGTTTCACGGGTCGGGTGAAGGCGTTAGGGTTGCGGGGATGCCGTGCGGTGTTGTGGCATCAGGGGGAGAGCGATGCGAATCAGGCGGATGCGAGCCGGACCCTGCCTGGGGAGTTGTATCGGGCGATGATGGGGCGGTTGATTGGGGAGACGCGGCGAGAGGTTGGGTGGGACGTGCCGTGGTTTGTGGCGCAGGTGAGTTATCATGTGCCGGGGGACGAGGCGTCGGAGGACATTCGGGCGGCGCAGGCGGCGTTGTGGCGGGACGGGTTGGCCTTGGAGGGACCGGACAGTGATGCGATCAAGGGGATGATGCGGGACAGTGGGGGGAAGGGCGTGCATTTCAGCGGGCCTGGGTTGCGGGAGCATGCGGCGCGATGGGTGGAGAAGGTGGGGGTATGGCTGGAGCGGGAGTTGGAGGTGATGCCGGGCGGGTTGGTGCTGGATCTGGATGCGCGGCGCGGGGTGACGGCGGTGGATGGTGGGCGGGTGGTGAAGTGGCGGAATCAGGTGGCGGGGAGTGTGGGGCAGGATTTTGTGTTGCGGGATGAGGGGCGAGGAGAGGCGGGGAGCGGGCGACCGACTTTGGTGAAGGATGAGATGGGGAGAGCGGTACTGGATTTCCGTCAGCAGGAACTGGTGTGCATGGACGAGGATGCGTTTGATGGGTTGGTGCGCGGGATTGGGTGCACTTGGGTGGCGTTGCTGCGGGTGCATGAGCAGCGGGAGGGGTTGAAGGATGTGAATTCGTTTTTCGGGAACCTGAGGAATGAGGGGATGTATGAGGGCGTGTGGGGATGTTTTGACGATGACAACACCGTGTGGTGGGGGCCGCGGAACGGGCTGAGTTTCGGGCGGTTTGACGGGAACAATCCGAAGATTGCGGGACCGAAGCTGGAGGTGGGGAAGTATCATGTGGTGGCGGGGCGGTTGGGTGCGGGGACGGGGATGGTGCGGGCGGAGTTGTTTGTGGATGGCGGGATGTCGGTGGCTGGGGTGGAATTGCCGGTGAATGCGGCGGCGAATCCGTCGCGGATGGCGATCGGGCAGGAGCGGGATGCGGTGCAGCATCCTGGGCATGAGTCGTTTGACGGGCAGATTGGGAGGTTTCTGATATTCGGGCGGCCGCTGGGTGATGCGGAGCTGCAGGGGGTGATGGAGGGATTGATGAAGGGTGTGAAGCCGGTGGTGAAGGAGCGGAAGATCCTGTTTCTGGGGAACAGTATCACGCTGCACGGGCCAGCGCCGGAGATTGGGTGGGAGGCGAATCGGGGGATGGCGGCAAGCAGTGATGAGAAGGATTATGTGCATCTGGTGACGGCGGCGGTGGCGGCGGAGAGCGGGCGGGTGCCGGAGGTTAGGGTGAGGAATATAGCGGATTTCGAGCGCGG
>Ga0315905_10004546_pt1 | contig 14182 bp, 8 predicted proteins | sample LakEriMetagenome_5_FD_203522 | JGI IMG/M metagenome (GOLD analysis project Ga0315905, IMG submission 203522) | Freshwater fungal communities from buoy surface, Lake Erie, Ohio, United States - Buoy 4 MA121 | ecosystem: Environmental > Aquatic > Freshwater > Lake | place: USA: Lake Erie, Ohio... | reverse complement strand
CGGCGGCGGCGGCGGCGGCGGCGGCCGCGGCGCTCGACGGCCTCGGCGGCGGCTCGGACGGCGGCGGCGCGGGCGGCGACGGCGCCGGCCCGGGCGGCGGTCCCGGCGGCGCCGACGACCCCCTGGCCGCGGGCTACTCGGCCGCGTACGCGCGCCTGGCGCAGGCGGCCGTGCCCGAGCCGCCCTCGCTGCCCGAGGTCGCCGACGCGCGCGGGTACGCGGCGCGCGAGGTGGCGGCGTTTTGCGCGGCGCGCGGCGTGGCGGTGCCGCCGGCGGTGGCGTCCGCGGCGGCCGCGGGGGGGGTGGCGGCGGCGTGACGATATGCGGTCGCGTGTGCGAGGCGACTGGGGGCGACGGATTCCGAGGGCGCGCTCGAGCCAGGTTTGTTTGGGGTGCGAACAGAAGAAAGATGCAAAACGGAAAAACAAAGACGACGAACGGCGAGAGAGATCGCCCCGTGCCCCCCGCCCCTCGCTCGGCCCCCCCCCCCCCTCCAGGAAAACCCGGAAAAACCGCGCAGTTACACGCATACACACACACACACACACACGCACGTGCCCGCTGCCAATTCACCCTCCGCGGACGACCGCCACGCACTCGACCACGTCCCCCGGCCGCGGGGCCGCGCCGCCCCACGCCCCGCCGTCGAGCGCCGCGCCGCACTGCGCGCCCTGGCCGACCGACTCGACGTCGAGCTTCTGGCGGCGCAGGTCGGAGCAGGGGAGGCCCGAGGCGACGACCTGGCCGTCGCGCACGAGGCGGTACTCGAGGCGCGCGACCTGGGCGCCGGGCGGCAGGCTCGCGGAGGAGGAGGAGGATCCGGACTTGCCGCCGCCTTTGCCGCCCCCGCCGAGCGCGGCCGCGGCCGCAGCCGCGGCCGCGGCCGACCCGGCCGCGTCGCTGCGCACGAGCGAGCCGGCGCTCACGCCGATGCCGGCGACCGTGCCGACGCTCTTGCCCTTGCGCAGGAGCGGGAAGGTCTGCAGCACCGCGCCGGAGCCCACGACCACCTCGCGCTCGCCGGCGACCGCACCGCTGCCGCCGAGGGCGCCGCCGCCGCCGCCGCCGCCGCCGCCCGCGCCGCCCCCCGCAGCCGCCGCCGCCGCCGCGCCCTCGCGCTCGAGCAGCTCCCGCGCGTCGTCCAGCAGGCGGTAGATCACGTTGTGCTCCATGACGCGCACCCCTCCGGACTTGATGGCCGCCTCCACGTCGGCGGCGGCGGGGCGCACGTTGAACGCCACCAGGCGCGCCCCCGTCGCGGCGGCCAGGTGCGCGTCCGACAGCGAGCAGGGGCCGACGGCGCAAAGGACGACCGACGCGTGCGCCGTGCCGCGGCGGGGCAGGGCCAGGAGCGCGTCGCGCACGGCCTCGGCCGAGCCCTGCACGTCGGCCTTGATGATGAACGGGATGAGCGGGGCGTCCGGGTGGGGCGCGTCGTCGTCGTCGTCGTCGTCGTCGGCAGCGGCGGCGGCAACGGCGTCTGGGCTGTCGGTGGTGGCGGCCTCGCCGTCGTCGTCGTCGCCGCCGGCGCGGCCGACCTCGCCCTCCCCGTCGTCTTCCTCGTCCTCCGCCTCCGCTCCCCCGCGGGCTGCGGCCTTGCTGCTGCCACCAGCAGAGGCAGAAGCAGCAGCGGACCCCCGACCGGCGTCCCCCTTGCCCGTCATGTGCGCCTTGAGCTCGGCCAGCGCGGCGCCGAGCTCGCGCGCGCGGTGCCGCTTGCCGTCGCGTAGCTCGCCGAGCCGCGCCGACAGCGCCTTTTTCCGCGCGGCCTCGGCGAGCGCGGCCGCGCGCCGCCGCTCGGCCGACGCGTGCCGCGCGCGCAGCAGCGACGCGCGCGCGTAGTCCTGCGCGCGCGCGAGCCGGGCGCGCGCGATGCGCGCGGCGCGGTCCTCGTCCGAGACGACCGTCAGCTCGTCCCCCGCCGACGGAAGGGAGCGCAGGCCGCTCACGAGCGCGTGCTCCCCGGGGCCGACGGCGACGTCCGCGGCGGCGGCGGCGGCGGCAGAGGTGCTGCCGCCGCCGCGCAGCGCGCGCACGCGCCCAAACGCGCTGCCGCACACGACCACGTCGCCGACGCGCAGCTCCCCGCGCTGCACGACGATCGTGGCGACGGGGCCCATGCCGCGCTCCACGTGCGCCTCGACCACCGTGCCGGCCGCTGGGACGCGCGCCACCGCCTCGCCGCCCGGCTTGAGCCGCCGCCGCCGCGCCGCCCGAAGCTCCATCACCTCGGCCTGCAGCAGCAGCGCCTCCTCGAGCTCGACGAGGCCCCTCACGCCGTCGCCCCCCGCACCTCCTCCTCGAGGCAGCGCCGTCTCCACGACCTGCACCGTGCCCCCAAAGTCCTCGAGCTCCAGCGAGAGCTCGGCCGCCAGCTGCGCCTTGACCTGCGCGGGGCGCTCGGCGGGCGCGGCGTCGCACTTCGTGATCGCCACGACGACCGGGCACCCGGCCGCGCGCGCGTGCGCGAGGGCCTCGGCCGTCTGCGGCATGACCCCGTCGTCCGCGGCGACGACGAGGACGACGACGTCCGTGACGGCGGCCCCCCGGGCGCGCATGGCCCCGAACGCGGCGTGCCCGGGGGTGTCGAGGAAGGTGATGCGGCGCGACGAGCCGGGCAGCTCGACGGAAAAGGCGCCGATGTGCTGCGTGATGCCGCCGGCCTCGCCCGCGGCGACGTCGGTGCGTCGGAGGGCGTCGAGGAGGGAGGTCTTGCCGTGGTCGACGTGGCCCATGACGGTGACGACGGGCGGGCGCGGCTCGAGGATGAGGAGGGAGGATGAGGAGGCCGAGGCGGAGGAGGAGGAGGACGGCGACGCAGACAGGCCGTCGCCCCCGCCGCCGCCCGCGCCGCCGGGCAGGATGAGCGCCGCGCCCAGCTCGAGCGCCGCGAGCTCGGCCGCGTCCAGCGGCACCGAGTCCTCCTCCGATCGCACGGGCTCGCCCAGGTCGGCCAGCGCGCGCTCGACGCGCGCCGCGCCGCACCCGAGCAGCGCGGCCAGGCGGCGCGCCGTCAGAGCGCCGGGCTCGGCGTCGGCCGCGGGGAGGATGATTTCGCGCAGCTGCGACGACGATTGCGGCGCTGGTGGCGAGGGTGCAGGAGAGGAGGAGCGTGCGTCTTCGTCGGCGGCGGCGGCGCTGGGGCTCGCAGACGATGACGAGGAGGAGGAGGAGGAGGAGGGGGAGGAGGAGGGGGCCGCTGACGCCGACGCCGCCCCCGCCCCCGCCTCGCCCTCCTGCTGCTGCTGCTGCTGCTGAAGCTCCTGCAGGCGCGACGCCCATCGCCCCGCGACCTGCTGCGCGGCGGCGGCGCGCGTCTTCTGCCGCTGTTCGGCGGCGGCCGCGCTGCGCTGCTTGCGGTCGGACTGCGCAAAGTGCTTGCCCGCGACGGGGCGGGCGTGGGCGTGGGCCCGTCCTGTTGCGCCCTTGCCGCCGCCGCCGCCGCCGACGGCCGCGCCGCCGCGCCGGGCGTTGGTGTTGCCGCCGCCGCCGCCGCTGCCGCCACCCTTGCCGCGCCCGCTCTCAAACATCTCGAGGCGGGCGGCCAGGCGCTCGGCCGTGTCCTGCGCGGCGGCTCGCGACTCGGCCGCCAGGCGCGAGCGCCGGTCCTGGTCCTCGGCCGCCCGATGCTTGTTCGGGCGGCCGCCGTTGCTGTTGCTGTTGCCGCCGCCGCCTCTGTGCGGCGGCTGCTGCTGCTGCTGCTGCTGCTGCTGCTTGCTGCCCTTGAGGAGCTCCGACAGCGAGGGCAGCTTGGCTCCCTGCGGCTGCTCCTTGTGCTGCTGGCGCGCGGCCGAGGACGACGACAGCGCGGCGGCCCACTGCTGCTGGGCGCGGGGAAAGGGAAGCAGGTGCTGCGGCGTTGCGGCGGCGGCGATCGGCGTCGACGGCATCGGCGGGTGAGCGGCGAGCAGGGGTCGCGGCCCCGGCGCGGCTGCTTGCTCCGCCGTCACCGCCGCCCCGGCCACGCGCGCGCGCCACGCGCGCAGGAGCAGCGCGCGCCCGCCCTCGCCGGCGGCGCGCATCTGTCCCTCTCGCTTTGTGCGTCTCGGGTCGGGTGCGGTGAGGGGTTGTTCGTTTGTGTGTGGTGTGTGTTCGCGCGCCGAGGTGGGTCGTTGTAAAGTAGATATGCGTTGGAATTGGTGCTTGGTCTATCGAAGTACTACACGGTCGCGTGAATTGGCGACGAGCGGCGGGGGCCGTGGCTAAAGAGAGGGGCTGGAGCTGCGCGCGCGCCGACGGCGTGACGGGCGCGCCCGCGCGCGAGCGACGCGTCGACGGCGATCGATCGGCAAACACTCTTTTCCCGCACGCGCGCGCTCCGCAGCGCCTCGCTCGCAACGCAATCCAGCTCTGCAGCTCCGCGCCTACGCACACTCGCCCGTTAGTACGCCTGCTCCGAAGATCCCTCGTACCCCCACCCGTGCTCTTTTCGCGTGCGTGCGAGAGAGAGCAAACTCCGAAAACACGACCAATCTTTTGATGGTGCTGCGCGCGCCCGCCCAGCGCGTCGCGGGCCGCCGCCCATTGGGCGCGCCGTGCGCGACGCACATGCGGCCGCTGACTCCAATCGCCCTGGCGCGCGCGCCTGCGCGTTCTCGGCGCGCCGCGCCCTCATCCGGTCCGCCGAGCCGGTCGCGCCGCCCCGTCACCGCGGCCGCGCCCGCCCCCGCCGCCGCCGCCGCCGCCGCCGCCCAATCGCTCCCGCTGCTCGAGCGCGACCCGGCCCTCGCGCCGTTCGAGGACCACCTGTCGTACCGCTGGCGCCGGTACGGCGAGTGCAAGGCCGAGATCGAGCAGGCCGTCGCCGCCGACCCGTCGTCGTCCTCCTCTTCCCAGGAGCCGCCGCTCGCGCGCTTCGCCGACGCGTACAAGACGTGGGGCCTGCAGCGCGTGGCCCCCCCGCCGGGCGACGGAGCAAGAGGCGGCGGCGGCGGCGGCAGCGTGACGCTGCGCGAGTGGATCCCGGGGGCCTCGGCCGTCGCCCTGATCGGCGACTTCAACGGCTGGACCCCCCGCGACGGCCTCGACTGGGCCACGCGCGACGCGTACGGCGTGTGGACGCTCTCGCTGCCGGACGACGGCGGCGGCGGCGGCCCCGCGGTCCCGCACGGCTCGCGCTACAAGCTGCGCGTGCAGAGCGCGTCGGGGGGGTGGTGGGCCGACCGCGTGTCGGCGTGGGCGCGGTACGCGGTCGTCCCGCAAGGGCAGATGGGCGCCACGTACGACGGCGTCGCGTGGTGGCCCTCCCCGGAGGAGCGGCACGCGTGGCGCCACCCGCGCCCGCCCCCGCTGCCGACGCCGCCCGCGAGCGGCGGCGGCGGCGGCGGCGGCGGCGCCCCGTCGACGGCCGCTTTGAGGATCTACGAGGCGCACGTGGGCATGTCCGGCGAGCGCGAGGAGGTGGCGTCGTACGCGCACTTTGCCGACTTTGTGCTGCCGCGCATCAAGGCGCAGGGGTACAACGCCGTGCAGCTCATGGCCGTGCAGGTGAGTGGGACGCTTTGAGGGTTGGTGCATGAATTTCGCGTCGGGGGGGGGCGCGCCCCTCGCGCCCTCGCGCTGACGACCCCCCGTCCGCTCCCCCCCCCCGCAAAAAAACAAACAAAAACACCCCCAAAAACAACCACACAGGAGCACGCCTACTACGGCTCCTTCGGCTACCACGTCACCAGCCCCTTTGCCGTCAGCTCCCGCAGCGGCACCCCGGAGGACCTCAAGCGCCTCGTCGACGCCGCGCACGCCCTCGGCCTGCGCGTGCTGCTCGACGTCGTCCACAGCCACTTCTCCAAGAACGAGGCCGACGGCGTCGCCGGCTTCGACCTCGGCGGCGGCGGCGACTCGCTCGTGCGCACGGGGCCCGCGGGCTACCACGCCCTCTGGGACAGCCGCGTGCCCAGCTACGAGCGCCTCGAGACCAAGCGGTTCTTGATGGCCAACCTGAGGTACTGGGCGGTCGAGTTCGGGTTTGACGGCTTCCGCTTCGACGGCGTCACGTCGATGCTGTACCAGCACCACGGCATCGGCGTCGGCTTCAGCGGCAGCTACGGCGAGTACTTTGGGACGGGGGCCGACGTGGAGGCGTGCGTGTACCTGATGCTCGCGAACGAGATGCTGCACGGGGACGGCGGGGACGGCGGCGGGGGGTTGGCGGCGGCGGCGGCGGCGGCGGCCCCTCGCGCGGCGTCCTCCTCCTCCTCCTCCTCCTCCTCCTCCTCCTCCTCCTCCTCCTCCCCGCCCTCGCTCCTCCCCCCGCCGCCGGCCGACGTGCTCACGATCGCCGAGGACGTCTCGGGCATGCCCGGCCTGTGCTCCCCCGTGCGCGAGGGCGGCCTCGGCTTCGACGCCCGCCTCGCCATGGCCGCGCCCGACCTCTGGATCCGCCTCTTGAAGCACGAGCCGGACGAGGCGTGGCGCGCCTCGGAGATCGTCGCGACCCTGTGCGGCCGGCGGTACGGCGACGGCGCGCGCGTCGGCACGGTCGGCTACTCCGAGTCGCACGACCAGGCGATGGTGGGCGACAAGACGATCGCGATGTGGCTCTTTGGCGCCGAGATCTACGACGGCATGTCGGCCCTGCGGCCCGCCTCGACCGTGGTGGCGCGCGGCCTCGCGCTGCACAAGACCATCAGCGCGGCCACGGCCGCGCTCGGGGGCGAGGCGCGCATGACCTTCATGGGCAACGAGTTTGGCCACCCCGAGTGGATCGACTTCCCCACGGCCGCGAACGGCTGGTCGCACAAGTTTGCGCGGCGCCAGTGGTCGCTGGCCGACCGCGACGACCTCCTGTACGCGCGCCTGCTCGCGTGGGACCGCGCGCTCAACGCCGCGGACGACGCGCACGGGTACGTCTCGAGCCCGACCCAGTGGGCGACGATGATCGACGACGGCCGGCAGCTGATCGTCGCCGAGCGCGGGCCGCTGCTGTGGGTGCTCAACTTTTCGCCCGCCCAGGACCACGGCGCCCTCCGCGTGCCCTGCCCGCAGGCCGGCAAGTGGCGCGTGGTGCTCGACTCGGACGCCACGTGCTTTGGCGGCTCGGGGCGGGTGCCGTGGCGCGACTACTTCTCGACGCCGGCGGGAGAGGAGGGCGGGGAGGGCGGGCTGTTCTGCGGGCGGGGCCAGTGGCTCGAGGTCGCGAGCCCGCCGCGCACGGCGGTCGCGCTCGTGCGCGTGCGCGAGGAGGAGGCGGGGGCCGAAAGCGGCGACGGGGCGAGCGAGGCGATCTACCCGCCCGAGTACTGGCCGGCGGCGCGGCGGGCGGCGGAGAAAGAGGAGGTGGGGCGGGTCGCGACCCCGGCGCCGACAGCAACGGCGGCCGCGACGCGGCAAAAGAGCGCGCCTCTGGACGCAAGAAAGGAGAAGGACGAGGAGCAGCGGGTTGCGACGCCGCCGAGGGCGACGGCGGCCGCGCCCCGGCGCGACGACGCTAACGAGGAGAAGGAGCAGGAGGTCAGCGTCGAGCCGCGGCACGAGGCGAAGAAGCAGAAGCGAGATGACGACAAGGGCGGCGGCGGCGCGGAGCAGCGCGGGGACTACGTCGTGTTCCGGTTTTGAGATTAAACATTTGATTCGTTTTGTTTGTTTGCGTGTTTTTTTTTTGGTTTCACAAAGCGCCCCCTTCTTCTCTCCGAGCGCGCGCGGCGCCGCCGAGCCACACGGGGAAAAAAAAACACAACCAACACCACCTGCCCGAGCCCGCCTATCCAGAGGCCGCCGCCCCGCCGTGGAACGCCGTGTACGACAGCGCCCACGCCACCAGGAACAGCGACAACGAACCGGGCATGCCCTCGCCGACGAGCTCGCCGCCCGCGACCGCGGGGTGGTCGTCGTCCAGGCCGAGGGCGCTCTGCGCGAGGCCCGCGGCCGAGACGGCGGCGGCCACGAACGCGAGGAAGGCAACGAAGCCCGTCCAGGGGAGGTAGCCCCAGAGGATGCCGATGGCGAGGCCGAGGGCCTGGCGGAGCCTGTGCGTGGTTGGGTGTGCTTGTTTGTTTGGGGGCGTGGGGGGCGCGGCGTGAGCGTTTGGCGGGCGCGTCGCCGACGCGGTGTTCACAGCAGCTCACGACGTCACGCACCAGTACATCAAGTCGAACAGCTCGTCCTGCGTCCACTCGCCCTCGCCCTGCATCTTGGCGCGGATGGACGCCAGCTTCTCGGGCACGCTGAGCAGGGCGTAGGGCGTCTCCTCGGCCGCCGCCGCCGTCGTCGTGGCGCCCGCGCCGCCGGCCGCGCGCGCCGCCGACGCCGCCGCTGCGCCGCTTCCTGCTGCTGCCGCCGCCGAGCGGCCCGCGGCCGTCAGCGACGGCTTGGGCGGCATGGTCGGCCGGAGGGCTGGTGTGCGCGGGTGCTGCCGAGTAAGGGCGGGGCGGGATCAAGCAGTCGCGCGCGCGTCAAATACAACAGGGGAGAAGTTGCCTTCTTTTGCGCGTGGGTGTGTGTTGAAAGCGGGGTTTGGCGCTCCTGGCCGCCGTCGTGCTTGATCAGGGTGTGGCAGGTCAGGACGTGGTGTGAGAGCGAGGACCGTGGGACGGGGGCGCGTTGTTTTGTTCTGCATCCCGCCGCGCGCGCGCAGTGACGGCGCGCGCGCGGAATCCGGCTCGCGTGCGCACCCGACGACGCGCTGCGGCGCTCACAACGCAGACGCGCGCGCGCCCGCCGATCACGCATCCTCGGTACTTGAAAACACGCCCCCCCCCTCGATCCGCTCCCTGCTCATTACTGACCATCATCGGCGCCCAGCCGCAGCAGCGCGAGAGCCAAAATTCCACGACAGCTGCTCGCGACCACACACAGACCACACACCGCCCGTCTCCCCTCCGCAAGCCCGGCAATCATGGTGGAAGGCCACCAGGTCCACCGCGTCGCGCACGCGCACCGCAAGCTCCTCGTCGGCTGCCGCTTCCGCGCGACGTCGCCCAACGGCCGCTTTACCGACGGCGCCGCCGCCATCGACGGGCGCCTGCTCAGCCGCGTCGAGGCTTATGGAAAAAATCTTCTCTACGTGTTCTCGCCCCCGAGCGTTTCCGCCGCCGCCGCCGCGTCGCCCAACCCCGCCCGCCGCCCCTCGACCTCCGAGGAGGCCGCCGAGTGGGCGCGCGCGTCCGTCTCGCCCACGGAGGTCGTCATGCACGTGCACTTTGGCATGTCGGGGCAGTTCTCGACGTTTGCGCGCGGCGGCGGCGGCGGCGGCGGCGCGAAGGGCGCCCCGCCCGAGCCGACGCCCACGACGCGCCTGCGCCTCGAGGGCCTCCCGGGGACGCGCGCCGAGCCCATCGTCGCGCACCTGTCGGCGATGACGGTGCAGCACGGCCTGGGGGGCGCCCTCTTCGCCGAGCGCGTGCGCGCCCTGGGGCCCGACCCGCTGCGCGACGACGCCGACCCGGCGCGCTTTTTCGCCGCGCTCGACCGCGCGCCCCCCAAGCGCCCCGTCGGGCTGTTGCTGATGGACCAGGCCGCCGTCGCCGGGATCGGCAACATCTACCGCGCCGAGATCCTGTTCAAGGCGCGCGTGCACCCGGAGCAGCCAGCCGCGTCGCTCCCGCGCGCGGCGCGCGAGCGCGTGTGGCGCCACAGCGCCGACCTGCTGCGCCGCGGCTTCGAGACGGGCTCGATCCTGACCGTGGACGCGGGCGACGCCGCGCGCCTGGGAAAGCCGTGGACGCGCCGCTACGTCTACAATCAGCCGTCGTGCGGCGAGTGCGGCGGGCGCGTCGCGTCCTGGGACATGGCCGGCCGCACGTGCTACGCGTGCGCGCGCTGCCAGCCGCTCGTCGCGGCGGGCGAGGACCCGATCGAGCGCTCGCACGCCGAGCTGGCGCGCCGGGCGCGCGAGCAGGGAGGCGGGGGTGAGAAGGCCGCTGTGTCCGCCGCGTATGCGTCTGCCGCCGCCGCCGCCGCCGCCGCCGCCGCTGCGGCAGCCCTCGCGCCCGCGCGCCGCGCCGCCCTCGCGGCCGCGAGCCAGGCCAAGACGTTCACGTCGCACTGCGCGCCCGACCGCGACGCGGCCGAGATGGCCGAGGCCGCCGCGCGCTCCGGCGCGGGCGCGGGGGCGCTCCGGCCGCTCCTGGCCAAGCTGGGCGTGGCCGAGCTGCGCGCGCGGCTGCTGCTGCTGGGGAGCAAGGCGGCGGCGGGGCGCGGCGGCGCTGGCGGCGCCGATGCCGCCGCGCAGCTGCTGCTGAAAAAGGAGAAGAAGGCGGCGCTCGTGGAGCGGCTGGCCGAGGCGATGGTGGTGGCGGCGGCGGCGGGCGAGGGCAAGGGGGCCAAGGGGGGCAAGCGCCCCAGCAAGCTCGAGGACGAGGACGAGGCGGAGGCCGCGCTGGCCGCGCCGACGCCCGAGCGCCCGTCGGCGGCGCCGTCGCGGGCGCAGCGGCGGGGGCGCGGCGGCGGCGGCAGCAGCAGCAGCGACAGCGAGGACGCCGTCGACCGCGCCGACGCCGCGCTGGCGCGCGCCAACGCGCCTCCGCGCCTGCTGTCGCTGCTGGCGCCGACGGATGACGAGGAGGAGGGGGAGCCGCAGCCGCCGCAGCCGCCCCGGCGGCGCGCCGTCGCCACGGCGCGCGAGGCGGCGCTCGAGAAGATGCGCGCGGGCGAGCACCGCGGCGTCGAGCACGTGGCGCTGGTGGACGACGACGGGGTGCTCGAGGTGCTCGGGGCGGCGGCGGCCAAGCGGCGGGGCAAGCAGGAGCAGAAGCGGGAGCCGGCGCCGGCGTCGGCACGCGCCAAGCGGGCGCGGCGAGGGTGATGGCCGACAGGCGGGCAGGTGGCCGGCGGCCGCTGTTGGTTTTTTTTTGTCGCGCCTTCTGACGGCTGACGGCGCGGCAGAACGCTTTTGCGCGCGCGCCCCTTCTACGACCACAACACGACCACCACGCGCGCGTAAAGACCCGAAGCTACAAACGGCCAGCAGCAGTGCAAACAACACAGCGCACCGAGAGAAAACTACAAAAGCAAAAAACCACATGGCCGCCACGCCGTCATCGCCGCCGCCGCCGCCGCCACCGGCCGCCGGCCGCCTCCTTCTCGTCCTGCATGGCAAGGCCGCGGACGACCCGGGCGTCCGCGCGGCCGTCGATGCCGTCTCGAGCGCGCGCGGTGGCGGCGCCCTTACGATCGACGTGCGACCCACATATCGCGCCGGCGACGCATCCCTCATCGTCGCCGCCGAGCTCGCGGCGGCGCGCGCCGGGGCGCGGCCGCCCATCGACACGATCGTCGCCGGCGGCGGCGACGGCACGCTGTGCGAGGTGCTGCAGGCGCTGCTGCCGCTTCAGCGGGACAAAGGCCCCCCCCTGCCGTCCGTCGCCATGCTGCTCGCCGGCACCGCCAACGACCTCGGCTCGGCGTGCGGCGTGAGCGCCGACCCGGCCGAGGCGCTGCGGCTCGCCGCCGACCCGTCGCGCGCGCGCCCCGTCGACGTCGCGTGCTGCAACGGCGTCCCCTTTGTCAACGTCGCCACCGCCGGGCCCATCAGCGCCGTGTCGTCCGCGGGCATGAGCGAGACGCTCAAGTCCTTGCTGGGCCCGCTCTCCGTCCCCGTCGCCGGGTTGGCGCAGGTGCTGACCCCCTCGCGCCGGCGCGCGCTGCGCCCGCAGCGCGTCACGCTCGTCTTCCCCGCGGCCGCAGACGTGCCCGAGCCGCCGCCGCCGCCGGTCGGGGGCGGCGGCGGCGGTGGCAAGAAGAAGGGGTCGGCGGCGACGGCGGCCGCGGCGGCCGCTGCGACCGCTGCGGCGGCCGCGACCGAGGCGGCCGCCGCCGCCCCCCCGCCCAAGGGGGGGGCCGCCGCCGAGGAGGAGGAGGAGGAGGAGGACAAGGGCACGCGCGCGGGCGGCGGCGACGCTGGCGGCGGCGGCGGCGGCGGCGGCGGCGGCGGCGGCGGCGGCGGCGGCGTCGTCGACCTCGCCCCCCCCGCCCGGCGCATCGTCCGCCGCCGCGGCGGGCGGCGGCAAGAACAAGATCGTCGCCGTCCGCGGCGCCCTGGCCGCGCTCGCGGTCGGGCAGGCGCGCCAGATGGGACGGCTCGTGAACGTGTGCCCGGACGCGCTGCTGGACGACGGGCTGCTCGACGCCACGGCCCTGTTTGCCCCGTCGGGCCTGGGCGCGGCGGCGGCCAATCTCGCGCGAGACGCGTTCGCGGCGGCAGCTGCCGGGATGGTGAGCAGCGGGGAGCGCGAGTCGCCGCCGCCGCCGCCGCCGCCGTCGCTGGCCGGGCTGTGCACGCTGCGCGTGCCGTGGCTGCGCGTTGTGTTGGAGGAGGAGGACGAGGAGGAGGAGGAGAAGGAGGAGGAGGACGGGGCGGCGGACGCTTCGCGGCGGCTGCTGCAGGCCAACCTGGACGGCGAGCCCATCGCGCCCGCACGCGTGCTGTGCTTTGGCCTGAGGCCGCGCGCGTGCCGCTTGCACTTGCCGGACGACCGCTTACTCGTGGCCGGCTTGAGCAGTGCGTTGCAGCGCCAGGCGGTGGCGGCAAAGGAGGGCGAGGGCGAGGGCGAGGGGTCCGTGGCGGCGGCGACGGCGGCGGCGGCGGCTGCCGCTGCGGCTGCGGCGGCCGTCGAGCGCGCCGCGCGTGAGGTGGCCGTTGATTTTGGGCTAGGCGACGGCGACGACGGCAGCGGCCGCGCCGCGCCCTCGCGCCGCGCGGCGGCCCGCCTGCGCCGCCGCCTCGCGCGCCCGCTCGCGCGGCTGCACGGGCGCGCGTCGTCGCGCGCCGACCTGCTCAAGGCGCTGCTGCGCGCCCAGCAGCCGCCCGGGCGCCTCGCGCGCGCGCTGCCCGTCCTGCTGCGGCGCGTCCGGGCGGCGCTGTTTGCGGTCGCGCTCGTGGCGGCTGGCTTTCTGTTGGGGCTCCGCGTCGCGGCCGCCCGCCGCTGAACGTTGCATTTGTTGTTTTTTCTTCGAGCCGAGTCGACACCCGCCAACGCGCACGCTCCATGTTTGGTGGTTACTTTTGGCAAATAGAGAGTGTTGTTATGAGTTTACATACGCTGGAGAAGCTCGCCGTTGTCTAGGGGGAGCGGCGCGTGGGGCGCCACCGGACCCCCCAAGAAGAAGGCGCCTCAGATCCAGCAGGGCGGGGGGCAAAAGCCTTGTCGAGAAAGCCTCGTCCTTCTTTCCAAACAAAAAAAAGGGCGCCGGGCCGTTCGAGGAGGGTCGAGCAAAAAGCAGGGGAGGGGGGTTCAATGAGCATGTGTCTGAGAGGTAGCCTGCGACTGCGGCGTGGTGGTGGTAGGGGTCACGGCGGCGGCGATGACAGAGCAAAGCTGCCGCCGCCCACGTGAGATCGCGCGCGTGATGCCTCGCTGCAGGTGGAGGAAAGGACGGGGGTGGAGCGCGCCAGCGGGGAAAATCGGGTGCGTACACGCGCGCGCCGGCGATTCGCCGCAGGCAAGCGCTTCTTTTCCGAGGGAGGGGCAGCAGCGGCAAAAAAGCCGCAAAATAGAAAAGTTCGAGCGCGTGCGACGGGTTGAAAAAAGCAGGGGCAGGAGGATGCGGCGCACACACACGTGTGTGGTGCGCGCCCGGACCGCGGGGGCGGGAATGGCGGAGCCGCGGGGGCCAGGCTGACGAGGAGACGCGAAGGATTAGCAGGGAGGAGGCTGCATACGTCCGTCTAATCTGTGCTTGGGGGTCAAGCGGCGATAGGGATGGGACGACGGGCCGAGGAGCGGGCGGGCTGCAAGGAGCCTTTTTGTGCGAGGCGATTGCGCTTTGGTTGGTCGGTTGTGGCGCGGGCGAGCACAAGAGGAGATAGAGGGAGGGTGGGGGGGGGGGAGAAGGAGGGACCGGGCGCGCGGGGAGGCGTTCGTTGTCGCGCGCGGTTGGGTGTGCGGGAGGTACTGCGGGAGGGAGCGGGGTCGATGCAGGCCAACACAAAAAAAAACCCCAGGGAGTGCGTGTGCTGTGTCGCGAGTGATAAGGTAGGGGGGGGCGGGGAGGCGCGGCAAAGTTGAGCGCGGGTTGTTTTGGTGCAGGAAAAGGAGGGGTGGCGTTGGGGCGGGGGTTCCTCGTCGTTGGGAGGTGGGGCGGGGTTGGGGTTGGGGGTGGCGGACGGCAACAAGCGGGGGCGCGCCTCGAAAAAGGGCGCCGCGCGGCATCGTGTGGAATTAGGGGAGGGGGCCGGCGTGCGCGCGTGGGTGGGGGGTGGGTGGGTGGGGGGGGGGGGGGGGGCAACACCGCCCCCCGGAACCAC